>Ga0209410_1000719_pt1 | contig 15572 bp, 14 predicted proteins | sample Mar14436cmmetaG_FD_184135 | JGI IMG/M metagenome (GOLD analysis project Ga0209410, IMG submission 184135) | Marine hydrothermal vent microbial communities from Guaymas Basin, Gulf of California to study Microbial Dark Matter (Phase II) - Marker... ... | reverse complement strand
CTCCGGAGCAGAGGGCGAGGGTCCCCCACCATATGATAGACCTGGTCCTCCCCGACGAGTACTTCAGCGCTGGGAGGTACGCCAGCCTGGCGGCCGAGGCCGTAAAGGACGTGGCTCGGAGGGGGAAGCTCCCCATCGTCGTGGGAGGGTCGGGCCTTTACCTCTCCGCCCTCTTCGACGGGCTCTTCGAAGAGAAGGCCAAGGACCCCGCCCTGCGAAGGGCTCTCAGGGAGCGGGCCGAAAGGGAGGGGACGGAGGCCCTGCACAGGGAGCTTGCGGAGGTGGACCCCGAGGCCGCATCACGGATACATCCGAGGGACCTTCAGAGGATAGTGCGGGCTTTGGAGGTGTACAGGACCACGGGGAGGCCCATCTCGGAATGGCAGAAGGAGAGGAGGCCGCCCCTCGAGGCCGATGTGCTCTGGGTGGGCCTGAACCTGGACAGGAGGAAGCTCTACCGAAGGATAGACCTCAGGGTGGAGGACATGTTCCGCAGGGGCCTCGTCGAGGAGGTCAGGGCCCTGCTCGAAATGGGGTACGGTCCGGAACTTCCTGCATTGAAGACCGTGGGGTACAAGGAGGTCTTCCCCTACCTGCAAGGAAGGCGGAGCATGGAGGAGACGATAGCGCAGGTGAAGACCGACACGCATTCGTACGCCCGAAGGCAGCTCATCTGGTTCCGCAGGGACCCTCGCATAAGGTGGCTGGACGCCGAGATGGAGACACAGGACCTCGTAAGGATGATCTCGGCCCTTTTGGGATAGGCGTTATGTTAATAAGATTTTGGGGGACAAGGGGTTCTCTCCCATCCCCCCTGACTTGGAAGGACCTGGAGGTCAAGCTCCTTTCCCTCCTCCTCCGTGCAGGTGGAAGGCGTCTTCCCTCGCCCGAGGACGCCAGGGCCTTCCTGGAGGGCCTTCCCTTCTACGAGAGGGGGACGTTCGGCGGGAACACCCCCTGCGTGGAGGTCCTCTTCGGCGAGGAAAGGCTCATATTGGACGCCGGCACGGGGATCCGTCCCTTAGGAAGGTCGCTCATGGACGGTCCGGCAGGTAAGGGCCAGGCTACATTACATATCTTGCTCAGCCACACCCACTGGGACCACATAATGGGGTTCCCGTTCTTCGAGCCAGCCTACGTGCCCGGAAACAGGATAGTCGTCTACGGAGGGCACGAGGACCTGGAGGCCAGGCTCAAGTACCAGCAGGACCCGGCCCACTTTCCCATATCCTTGGAGGACATGAGCGCGGACTTCTCTTTCGTGCGCCTGGAGGTGGGACGCACCTACCGCATAGCGGGTTTCTCGGTGGAGGTTATAAAGCAGTTCCATCCCGGAGCTTCCTACGGATACAGGGTCCAGAGGAAGGGGAGGGTGGTGGTCTACTCCACCGACTCCGAGTACGAAAGGACCGATCCGGATTACCTCACAAAGTACATCCACTTCTTCAGGAAGGCCGACGTGCTCATCTTCGACGCACAGTACTCCCCGTCGGAGACCGTGGAGAAGAAGAACTGGGGCCACAGTTCGGCCCTCGTCGGGGTGGACTTAGCACTTTACGCTCAGGTCAAGAGGCTCGTCCTCTTCCACCACGCCCCCGAAGCCGACGACGAAAGGATACAGTCCCACCTGGACGAAGCCCTGTCCTATGTGGAGAGGAAAGGAGGGGGAGGGCTGGAGATCATGGCCGCCTACGACGGGATGGTGCTGGAGGTATGAAGAGGGGGAGGTCCTTTACGGTCTCGGCCTCCAACTTCCTGTGACATGAGGGACAGACGGATATGAGGTTGCTGAGCCTGTTGGCGTCCCTGGGGTCCTTGAACCATCCGAAGGGGAGGATGTGGTGGACGTCCAACTTCCTTCCGAGTTCCTTCTCGGTCACGCCGCAGATGCGACAGGTGTACCTGTCCCTCTTCCTGGCCCTTTCTGCGTTGACCTCCCAATCCCCTCCTCGGTATTCGGGCCTCGGCTCGAGCACTACCTTCGGAGGCTCCCTCGCCGCACTCGCCCATGCCCTCCGGCACTCCGGACTGCAGAAGATGAGTTCCACCTCATCGGCGTACCACTTGGGCACCTCCACCTTACGGCCACAACCCGCACACCTCCTCCTCACCGTGCCCTCGGGCCGGGACTTGGGAGGGGAGGGAAACTTCAAGGGAAGTTCAAGTTGACGTTCGTTCCTGCTCATCTTCCGTACCAAAATATAGCCGGTTTCGGAAGGAGTGGCAAGATGAAAGACGGAGGGGGAGATGATACGCCTTAGCGTGAACGTGGACAAGGTGGCGACCCTGAGGCAGTCCAGGGGGGGCGACGAGCCCGACCCTGTGGCCGCTGCGGTGATGTGCGAGAACGCCGGAGCCGACGGAATAACCGTGCACCTCAGGGGGGACAGGAGGCACATCCAGGAGAGGGACGTGAGGCTTCTGAGGGAGGTGGTCCACACCGAGCTAAATTTGGAGATGGCCGCCACGGAGGAGATGCTCCGCTTCGCCTTGGAGGTCCGACCGGACCAGTGCACCCTGGTCCCCGAGAGGACCGAGGAGCTTACGACCGAGGACGGGTTGGACGTATTGGCCGTGCGGGAGGAACTCCCGGGCTACATCCGGAGGCTCAAGGAGGCCGGGATAAGGGTGAGCATATTCAGCAGGCTCGACCCCGAGCAGATAGAGGCCGCCGCGGAGGTTGGGGCGGACAGGGTGGAGCTCTTCACCGGCCCTTACGCCCACGCAAGGCCGGGGGAGGAACAGGAGAGGGAGTTCGGAAGGCTCCTCGAGGCGGCCGAACTTGCGGGGAAGCTCGGGCTCGGCTTGAACGCTGGCCACGACCTCAACCTCAGGAACCTGCCGAGGGTGGCCACGCTCCCGGGACTTTTGGAGGTGAGCATAGGACACGCCCTCATATCGTACGCGGTGTTCGTGGGGCTGGAGAGGGCGGTGAAGGAATATTTGAGGGCCTTAGGGAGGTGATGCCGAGGGAGATGTATCTCCAGATGTCCGAGTAGCTCCTTTTAAGGAAGCTCCCCCTGAGGAGTCCGAGCTTGAGGGCTACGAAGGCGGGTCCTGGGATAGCGTATATTATGCTGAGGTTCCTGGCAGCAGAAAGTTCCGGGGAGATCTCCCCCAATATCATCTCGGTGTACATCTCCTCGAGGCTTCCTCCGGAGATGGCCTTGGATATGGCCCGGGAGGCCAGAAGGCCGCTCCATATTCCGGTGTATATCCCCGCTCCTGTAAGAGGATTTGCGAAGGCCCCCGCATCCCCCACGAGCAGGACCCTTCCCCGTGCCCAGCGCCTCCTCGCACCCCAGACGGGGTAGGCCCAGGCTCCGACCTCCCGATATGCTGGCGTAGGTAACCTCCTTCCCGCGAAGGCCTTAAGGTGCTCCCTCGCCCTCCTCAGCCTCAGCCCTCCAACCCCCACGGACAGGTGGTCGGCCTTGGGGAAGATCCAACCGTACCCCTTGGGCACGGCCCGGAACTCCACCGTGGCCCTCCCCTCGCAGGCCTTCAAGAACTCGTAGGGGACCGAGATCTCGGCCTCTGCGGTCCGGACCGTCCTTTCGGGGTTCGAGCTTCCGACGTACTTGGCCACCACGCTCCCCGCCCCGTCGGCCCCGACCAGGAACTTACACCTGTAGACCTTTGCCCTGGTCCTGACCGAAACTTCCTCCCTTCCCTCCTCCAACGAGACGACCTCCTCCCCGTCCACCACCTCCGCCCCGGCGGCCTTGGCCCTTTCCACGAGCAGGAGGTCGAACTTGTCCCGCATGACGGTGTACAGCACGGGTTCCACGTAACGCCACGTCGTCCGGTCGGCCCTCCAGATCCACGTCACCTCCCTGACCTCGTCCTCCACAGCGTCCTTTATCCCGAACCCTAAAAGTTCCTCCACCGCAGGAGGCAGGGCCCCGGCGCAGAGCTTGGGGCGGGGAAGGTTCTCCCTCTCCAGGACGAGGACCGAGAGCCCCTCCTCGGCCATGAAGTAGGCCGAAGCCGAGCCCGACGGCCCAGCTCCTACAACTATCGCATCGTACTTCATATATGCTTAGCCCCGGCCCAAGGGACGACCAGGCATCCTCCGTAGAGGAGCAGGGGAAGCCCGGAGCTGAGGTACCTCACCCCCATGCCGTACGCAAGGCCGAAGGTCGAAAAATCCAGGACCATCAATGTTAAGGCGAAGCCGAGGCCGACCTTAAGGCCGTACCTCTTGGGGAGGTCCTTGCGCTTGAACAGCCTCTTGGAGAAGACCCTGGCGGCCACGAGCCCGGCCATGAGGGCCACCCAACCCGAAAGCGCCCCCGGGGGCATCCATAGGTGGAGGGCGGACACGATGCACCATATCGCCGCTCCGTACCCCGCCACCTTCAACCAGAACCGCATATCTCCTCGTAGGTCCTTTTGAGGAGGAGGGCGTCCGCCGCCTGGTCCGGGCTCTCGCTTATCACGACACCTTCGGCCCCGAACTCGCATAGGGCCCTGAGGAGGTCCCGGTAGTTCATATCGGACTCTGGGAGCATAAGGTGCTTCTTCTCCCCCTTGGAGGAGTAGGAGATGCCGGAGAGGTGGATGTGAAGGTCCTCCAACGCCCCCCGGCCTAAGACGTCCCCGAGCTTCCTCAGGACCTCAGCGAACTCCTCGTAGGAATTGAGACCCCCAGTCCTCGCATGGAGGTGGGCGAAGTCTATGCAGGGGGCCAGGTCCTCCACCTCGGAGCACAGCCTCAGGACCTCTTCCAAGGAGCCGAACTGGGAGGGCTTTCCCGTGGTCTCCGGCCTGAGCCTTACAGGGTTCCCCTTCTCCCTTAGGACCTCCACGACCTCCTCAAGCTGCTCCTTGACGGTCCTGTACACTTCCTCCGGGTCCCTGCCCATGTAGGATGCAGCGTGGAACACCACCGAGCGCACCCCGCAGAGTGCCCCCACCCTGGCCGCCTGGAGGATGTAGTTTCTGCTCTTGGCCCTCTTCTCCTCGGTGTCGGAGTTCAAGTTTATGTAGTAGGCGGCATGGGCCGTTAGGACGACGCCCCGAGCCTCGGCGTGCCTTCCGAGGGACCTCGCCGCCTCCTCGCCCATCCTCACACCCCTCACCCATGCGAGCTCCATGGCGTCCAGCCCCAGCTCCCTCACCCTGTCCACCCCCGCCTCGCTGGACTTTCCTTTGGCACCCTCGGGAACTCCGGCAACGCCAAAGAGGAGCCCGTTCATTCCTTCCCTCCAACCTTCACTGGTCTCCCCCCGAGCTCTGCCGAGCGCCACGCTGCCTCGGTGAGCCTTATGACCTTGAGTCCGCACTCCGGGGGGACCTGGACCTCGTCCCTTCCGAGGATAGCATCTATGAAGTTCCTGTCAGGGCTGGAAGCATCCGGTAGGCCCTGAGGTTCGAATGCCTCATCCAAACCCATCTTCTTATAGAGAAGCTTCCCGTTCTCGTAGAAGACGGCGGCCCTGGAGCCGAAGAAGGATATGGTCTCGTAGAACCCCTTGGGGGCGTTGCCCACGACCGAGAGGCTCCCCAAGGCTCCGTTGGAGAACTTCAGCGAAAGCGAGGAGTTTATGTCTACCTCGGTGTCGAGCCTATCTATGTAGGCCGAGACCTCGTCAACATCCAAGCCGGTGGTCCAGAGGATTATGTCAAGCAGGTGGCTGCCGGAGTCGTTGAGCTGTCCGCCTCCGGAGAGCGAGAGCACCTGCCTCCACGTCCCCTTGGCCATCCAGTACCAGCCCTGGGCCTGGAGCGCCGAGACGAACTGTATCTCCCCGAGTTCGCCCGAGCGTATGTAGTTCCTCAGGAACCTGAAGGCGGGGGAGAAGTGCCTCTGGTAGGAGATCATCAGGACCTTCCCGACCTCCTTGGCCTTGGCCATGACTTCTTCTGCGTGCTCGGACCTACAGACCATAGGTTTCTCGGTGAGGACATGTAGGCCCTTCTCCAAGGAGGCCATGATCTGCTCGTAGTGGAGGGTGTGGGGAGTGGAGATCTCCACTGCGTCCATCTCAACTTTCTCCAACATCTCCCTGTAATCGGAAAACTTGGGCACATCCTTAAGCCTTGGCTCAAGTTCTGTGGCGAGCTTCAGTGCCTCGGGGTTCGGATCGGCCAAGGCCACCACCTGCACATCGGGGAACCCGAGCACACGCTTGAGGTGTCCCCTTCCGTTCCCTCCGCACCCTATGAAGCCCACTCTTACCTTCTCCATCTCTCCTCCCCCTTTAAGTTCTGAAGTGGAACAGGAGCACATCGCCGTCCTGTACTTGGTAATCCCTCCCCTCGGAGCGTACCTTGCCGGTCCTGTGGAGCTCGGCCCAGGACCCCGTCCGGACCAGATCCTCCCACGATACCACCTCCGCCCTTATGAAGCCCCGCTCCATATCGGAGTGGACCTCGCCGGCGGCCTCCTGGGCGGTCGTGCCCTCGGGCACGGGCCAGGCCCTAAGTTTTCCGTGGGCCGTGGTGTAGAAGGTTATGAGCCCGAGGAGCTTGTAAGAGGCCCTCACGAGCCTCTCCACCCCGGACTCCTCGAGCCCCATGTCCTCCAGGAAGGCCCTCCTCTCCTCGGGATCGTCGAGCTCCGATATCTCCGACTCCACCTTCGCAGATATGGGAACCACCTCGCCCACCGCCTCCCTCAGCCTCTCGAAGAGTTCCCCTCCTGCCGGCTCCTCCTCCCCCGTGTTCGCAACGTATATCACGGGCTTGGAAGTGAGGAAGGAGAAGCCCCTGAGGGCCCGGGATTCCTCCGGGGAGAGCTCTAAGGACCTTATGGGCTCGCCCCTTCCGAGGGCGTCCACGACCTTCCTCAGAAGCTCAAGCTCTTCTTTGGCCTCCTTGTCCCCGGAGCGAGCGGCCTTCTCCCTCCGGGAGACGGCCCTCTCCGCCACCTCCAGATCCGCCAGGATAAGCTCGGTCTCCACGACCTGGACGTCCCTTACTGGGTCGACCGAACCGTCCACATGTGCCACGTCCGGATCCGAAAAGCACCTCACCACATGTGCTAGGGCGTCTGCCTCCCTCACATAAGCTAAGAACTTGTTACCGAGGCCCTCCCCCCTGCTCGCCCCCTTTACGAGCCCAGCTATGTCCACGAAGGTCACCGTGGCAGGGATCGTCGACTGGGGCTTGAGGACCTCCTTGAGCCTCACGAGCCTTTCGTCTGGGACCTCGGCCACGCCCACGTTCCTGTCCTTGGTGCAGAAGGGATAGTTCGAGACCTCCGCACTCGTCCTCGCCAGGGCGTTGAGGAGGGTGGTCTTACCTACATTGGGCAGACCTATTATCCCTACGGAAAGTCCCATAGGATCAGGTCACCTTAAACCGAAAAGAAAGTTTGCCATACCAGCAACATCTTCATAGGAGCTCAACTATCTCTTCATTGATAGACTTCAACACAGATTCCTCATCCTCAGAATTAGCCAGACAAAGTTGGTCGAAAAGCTCGGATAGCCTTCCCCTCTTCACGACCGTCAACTTACTTGGGTCCAACACCAATAACTGATCCATCTCCCGTGGTTCGAGCTTGATGGTATCCCCGCCGTATGTGCGCCCGACATGCCGGAGCGAATCCCGGGAAGTCAGAGAATTGAGTATTGCCAAGAGAGCCTTCAGCATGGTCTCGTCTTCGGCGATCTCGGGTTTCGGATAGATGCAAAGGAAGACGTTGAGGGCCAGAGCATCCGTCCGATTGTATATAAAGCGGGGCCTCTTCCTGCTGAGGTAGGTGAAGTATATGGGAGCAGGATCACGCTGTTCCATCATGTACCATATGGACCGGGTCCTGACCAGACTGCGCTCGTGCAGGCCATGTTCCTCTCCGTACCTGATATACTCTGCCTCTGCCGTGCCGGGTACGACCGGTCCGGTCAGGTACAACAACCAGCGCTTCTTCCCTTCACGTCCTAACCGATCGAAATCGTCCCCGGTGAAGACGTATCCCGGCACTTCCCTCGTCTTGGTCAATACGGGTCGCAGGTTATCGTACCTCAAGCCCCATCTGGCTACTTCATCATCGGAGAGGACGAAGAAATAGTTGGCACCGGTGGCGATGCCCCTCATGATACGGGCGAGGGCGGAAAGGGGCACGAAGCCCCTACGGCCGTGACGGCCCCCTTCGTGGACGAGGACCGTCCACTTGCGGTCCGGCTTCAGGGAGGACACCTTAAGTTCGTAACTATATCCCCAATCGGTGACGGAGGTACGACCTTCCTCAATTAACTGCAGTATAGGTTCCACTCCCGGCCACCGACGGACCCTTATGTGGACGGCCCTATCCTTGAACCGTGCTCCCGGACCTTCGAGCAGGGTGATGCACGCGGCGGTGTCCACTCCCTCGAAGACGGACAGGTCCTCGTCGAAACTGATGATAGCTCGTAAGTATAAATTCCGTTGGATGAAACTCTTGATCTCCCTGCCGTAGAAAGCTTCGAAAGCCGTAGCTGGAGTGATGAAGGCCATCCGTCCACCCGGCTTCAACATCCGGCTGGCCTGTACAAGGAAGTAGGTAAAAAGGCTCGAAAATCGGCTGAGCTTTATCCCGTATTCATGCTTCATCATGGCGGTCCAGGTGGACTTGTAGGTCTCTGGTAGGTGATGGTGCCTTGTATACGGCGGGTTACAGACGATCGCATCGAACTTATCCGGGAAAGCCACCGGGGCAGCGGCCATGATCCCTGGCAGGACCATCTGTCGTGCCCTTGCGAAATATCCCTCCGATGGCTCCTTGATCACTTCGTAAGGCTCCCGTTCGGGCATCAGGAAGTCGCTCCACAGCAGTCGGGGGATGGGGACACCATGTCTCAACAGCACGTTCGTCAGACCCACGAGGAACACCAAGGGGCTGAGTTCGACCCCCGCCAGTTGCTTCGCTATCGTTCCCTTCGATGCCCCTAAATACTTTAGGCGGTCGATAGCTGTCGACAGGAAGACTCCCGAGCCGAAGGCCGGGTCCAATACGTGGTCATCGGCAGACCGGACCGCCCACCTGGTCATGAGCTGTGCGATCGGCATCGGGGTCCAGAACTGCCCCAGAGTGCGACGGGCATCCTGGGGGACCCAGGACAGGTATGCGGAGCCGAGGACGTCCTCTCGTTCGTGCCGCAACGCCTCTGTCAGTTCTACCACCTCAGACCTTCCGAGTACCACTTCGGCCTTAAGGGCGAGGTGGTCTAGGTAAGAGAACGGGCGGGGGGCGATTCCGAGGGCCTTCAGGAGGCTGTCGCTACGGGATACGATGAAGTGGCCCCGAAGTGATGAGGGCAGGTCGTCGGGGTCCAGGATGTAACAGATCAAAGCTCGTAGCATCAAGTTAAGAACGGCCTGACGTGCTACCACCTGTCCGTCCACATCAGCCCCCCAACCGTGGAACTCTGCCCAGTGCCTGAGTTCCTCTGAGGTTGACGGTATCGTCCGCACGAACCGGTCGACGATGGACGATGCGAACGAGCCTATTTTAGGATGGATACCCATCATCGTGTCCTCTTCCGCAGTTCGTCGATGACCTCGGCCGACAGTTCCAAGCTCCCGCCGGAGAAGTGGACGTAGGGAAGGATGTGGCCGTTCCTGTCCTCGATGAACTTGGCCGACATCTCAGGTGCCTGTATCATCCTCCCCAGCGGTTTCGCCAGGGTATACCAAAGCTTGTATATGACCTTGCGTGTGGTCGGTCCACCAGGAGCGTAGAAGGTCTGCTCCGTAGGTGGGACGACCCCGCTTTCTATCAGTTCGCAGGCGTATCTGAACGGGATGTAATATGCCTCATCGTAGAAGAGGTGGAAGATAAATATGGGAACGCCGAAGGTGGTCTCCCAACGCTTTAACGGCTCTATATCTTCCTCCTTGACTATCAACGTCGGTACCTTAGCCCCTTCCAGGAAGCCCTTCAGGTCCTTGTGCCTTTCAGAACGGGCGACGAAGCGGGCTACGTTCTCCTTCCATGTCTCCCACCTCCGAGCTCTCTCCGGATTTCTGAACCGGCGTCTCCTGGAAATCAACTCCATTAAAGGTATGCCCTTATCGTAGTCGGGCATCTTGTGTGCCACCCATAGGCTATCCTCGACCTCTACAGCAACTATCGCCTTGGAGTACAGGAACTCCAACTCTTCCTCAGGGACGAACGGCAGGTTGTTTCTGCCGATCTCGTCCAACTGTGGGCCGATGGCATCATAGTCGTCCTTGGGGAGTATAAGCAGGTCCGGCCGTTTGCCGACCAGGCTGGCCCTGTCCAGCCGCTCGAAATACCTTTCCATCTCGTATGGATCGGAAGGTGCGACGCTCGAAGGGCCGTAGGGCACAGCCCTCCAGTCGTCCGTCCCATCGATGGCCCTCACTACGATGTCCTCGGCCCAGCGTCCCTGCGAGAAGCGCATCAGGAAGTCACTTCCTCTCAGATAGCGGGGATTCAGGTAGAACTTACATAGCTCCTGAGGGAACAGGTTAGGCAGAAGGAAGTCAAGTTCTATCCTGACAGTTTGCAGGGATCGCTCGAAGCTGCTGTGCATCATATAAATCCTCCATGTAGGATTCCGTACGGTACCATGCCTAGCTAAGCTTCCAACAACATCTTCATCTGAAGGGCGTTTTGTGCGGCCTGGCCCCTGTGGCAGTTGTTGAAGAACACCCAGCACTCCCTCATCTTCTCCCTCCTGCGGCGGACCTCCTCAGCCCACTCGCGAAGCTCCTCCTCGCTGTAAAGATAATCGTACCTTTCCGCCCCGCCGCTCCACCACTTCTCTGCGTTCCTTCCGTGGAGGCGGACGTATCCTATATCCGTCGTCAGGTGAAACTCCGAGGGCAGAAGACCCCTCAACCTCGGCTCGTCCACCGAGACGAAGCCTATACCTTCTTCCTTCAGAAGGTCCAGGACCTCCGGCTTGAGCCAGCTTATGTGCCTGAACTCCACGAAGAGGGGGACATCCCCCGCCCATTCCCTGCTCCTTCTTATGTAATCCCTGTTCTCGGGCGTGTTCCTGAACCTCCAGGGGAACTGGGCCAGGAGTCCCAAAAGTGTCCCCGACTCCAGGAGGGGAGCTATGGCCTCCCCGAAGGGCTTCGCCACCTCTTCCCCCTTCCCCTCGTGGGTCCACTCTTTGGGCACCTTAGCGGTGAACCCGAAGCCCTCGGGGACCTTACGGAGCATACTGCGGAATGTGTAGGGGGAGGGGATGCGGTAGTAGGTTGAGTTTATCTCGACTATGTCGAAGTGTCTGGCGTAGTAAGGGAGCATCTCCCCCTTGGGAAGGTCCTCGGGGTAGAAGGTCCCGCGCCAGTCCTGAAAGCTGTAACCGGATGTCCCCACTCTCGTCCGCATTTTCGTCCACAATATAACGCCTCACGGCCTTCTTTGCAAGCAAAATTAGTTCAGTCCGCTTCAGGTTCCATCCGATATATGTCCCTCCCCTTCCTCTTCTCCACGACCAGGCTGTACGCCCTTCCTTTGAACCATATCCTGGGGAAGATGATGCGGGAGATCTCCTCCGGCAGGACGGGATTTACCTCTATGCCGTCCTCCCTGAGCCTTATCCCCGCAAATCCGTAGAGGAAGTTCTGGAGGAAACCACCTATGGCCGTCAGGAAGACGATGCCCTCGTCGTTGGCCAAGACCTCCCTCATAACTTCGAACGGTGGAAGGAAGAAGTCCTCCCACTCCCCGAAGAGTTCGTAGGCCTGCTCCGCCCTCCCCAGCATACATGCCACGATAGGATGGACCGACGGGAAGAAGGAATGACCGAGTTCCCTATCGGCCTTCCCGAGGTAGTAATCGAAGTTCCTGGCCATAAGCTTCCCCTCCATAGGATGTTCCAGGGGGAACATCATCTGGCATACATCCGGCTGCTTTATGGGATGGCCGCGGTATCCGTCGTACTCCATGTACACGCCGAGCTTCCGGTCGAAGGGAAGGTACATCTTATCGGCGATCTCCTCCCATTCGGGGGGAGGTTTCCTCCCCAGGACCCTGCATACCCTGGCAGCGGTGCGCAGGTTCCAGGCGGCTATTGCGTTCGTGAAGGCACTGTTGTCCACGGTGGGCAGGCCCCACGTCTCGCAGGTGGATTCGTCCGGGGGAACGACGCCGAGTATCTCGTACCGGTCCGCCTCGGAGTTGTAGACGGCACGGCTGGCCCAGAATTTAGCGGTCTCCACGATGATGGGCCCTGCACATCTTCTGAGGTAGTCCCTATCCCCGGTCGCAAGCCAGTACTGCCACTGGCCCCAGGCCACATCCCCAGTTACGTGTATCTCACGGGAATAGCCTCCCCGGGAGACCTCCCTGCCGGTACGTGCGCTCTTCCAGGGGTATGCGGCCCCCTCGTATCCCTGTCTCGTAGCGTTCTCACGGGCAGCTTCGAACGTGCGAAAGCGATATCTGACTATGCTCTCGGCCAGCTCGGGATAAAGGGGAAGTAGGGCCGGCAGCATGAAGAACTCCGCATCCCAAAATATCCGGCCTCCCCAGCCGTCGTTAGAAAGGCCCATGGGTGGGATGCTGTGGTCCTGCCCCTCACGGACGCTCGAGAGCAGATGGTAGAGGCAGGCATGTATGCGTCTCTGGAGCTTGGGGTCCTCAACCAAGATGTCGCCCTCCCACAGTCTGGCCCAGGCTTCGGAATGCTCCTTCAGGAGCCTTTCGTACCCCTTATCCTTCGCCTCGGCCACCTTATCCTCGGCGTCCTTCGAGGGGATGGAGGAGTCGTACGAGGTGAAGAAGCTCACATATTTGTGGAAGGTGTACCTCCTCCCCCTTTCGACATGCAGCCGGGTCCTGTGTACCACCCTTCCGGAACCTGGGAAGCGCGCCTCCTGCCTGAGGACTACGCCCTCAGGAGGGGAGATGTACACGGCCTGAGCTATCCTCGTCCCGGAGGACCTCGCCTCCACCTCGGCCCAGATGTGATACGCTCCACCTCCCCCCTCCCTCGGGAGCAGGGCATCGGAAGGACCGAAGTCTAAGGAGTTCTCTACGGCGACCTCCCCGTCGTAACCGGGCACGAAGGAGAACTTGAGGACTGCCAGGTGGGGGTCCGACCTGGAGACGAAGAAGGCCATATCGAAATCCGTCCTCCTGCCGTCGTGTGTCCAGGAGTATCCGGTGAGGAGGACGGCCCTCCTTACGTCCAGGACCTGACGGTAACCCCGGACCCCATCGTCCAACCTCAGCCAGCCCCCTCCGTCCCAGAAGTCCACCCCGCTCCACCTCGGCACCTCCACCAGCTCCTCCTCCCTCCCGTATACGCCCGCTATGAAGCTCCGGCCCCCTGTGCCCTTCGGGGAGGTCTGAACCCCCAGATATCCGTTGCCCAGATAGGAAGGATAGTAAGGTTCGACCGAGGTGGCCTCGAGTTTCCATGTCTCCATCCTTCCCCCCTTCTTAGAGGTCCCGAGCAAGTTGGCTAAATATACCACAGGTTCCCCCTCCGGTCAAGAGAAACCCTTGATTTCGCCTCGGAAATGGGTTATACTTCTTAGTAAGGGACACTTCAGATAGGGAGGGGGTATGATTCCAGTTATACTTCTGATAGCTGGAACCGCCTCGGCTCAGGAGGAGACCTTCGAGGAGTACCTCAGACAGCAGAGGGAAGCATTCGAGGCCTACAAGGAGGAGGTGACGAGGCAGTACGAAGAGTTCGTGAGAGCCGAGAGGGAGGCCTTCAGAAGGTTCAAGGAGGAGGTGGAGAGGAAGTGGAGGGAGTTCGTAGGCTCCACCGAGAAGGACTGGGTCGAGTATCACCACAACCTGAACGTGCGCACGAAGGTGGACTTTGAAAAGGGGGAGGCCGAGGTGGAGGTGCTGGTGAACTCGGACCCCGAGGAGGACGTGGCGAGGCTCAGACGGGCCGTTGTGGAGCTTGTGAAGGACAGGGGGACGAGCTCGGACTACGAGGTGAGGATGCCGGACGGGACGGTGGACGTCCCCAAGCCCTTGGGGGACGAACCTGTGCTCTCCGGACAGCTCAGGACGTCTGACGGGAAGCTCGTGACCGAGGAGAACGCTGAGGTCTTCGCAAGGGAGGTCGTGCGGGAGCCGTACATAAAGAGGGAGAAGGTCGTTGGCAAGGACGGGAAGGTGAGGACCAAGATCTCCGTGAAGTTCCCCCTCGTGCCCGAACACTTGAGGATAAGGGCCAGAAGGTATGCGGACATAGTCCACGAATATGCGTCCAAGTTCCAGCTTCCCCCTCCGTTGGTGTTCGCCGTCATCCACACCGAAAGCCACTTCAACCCTAAGGCCCGCTCGCCTGTACCTGCCTACGGTCTCATGCAGTTGGTTCCCACATCCGGCGGTCGCACAGCATATAATTACATCTACGGGGAGGACAAGGTGCTTCCTCCGAGCTACTATTTCGTCCCCAGGAACAATGTGGAGCTGGGCTGCGGGTACCTCCACTACCTCAGGAACAGGATGTTCGGAAGGGTATCGGACGACAGGAAGGCCCTGTACTGTGCGGTGGCGGCCTACAACACCGGCCCGAGCAACGTGGCGAGGGCGTTCGTGGGGAGGAGGTCGCTGAGGAGGGCCATACCCATCATAAACCGGATGGCCCCGGACGAGGTCTTCGAAAGGCTCCGCAGGAAGCTCCCGCATCGGGAGACCAGGGATTATGTAAAGAAGGTCTTCGGCCGTATGCCGTTGTATATGGAATAACTTGAGCATCTCCGGGGGCGGAAATTGACGTGGAAGAACTCCCTCGTGGTGGACCTGTCCCGGCCCCCCGAGGACACAAGGATCGTAGAGGGGAACGCCCGATGCTTCGCGGGGGAGGGGAAGCTCTGGGTGGACGCCAGGGAGAGGAGGGTCACCACCCTCTGGTACCCTGAGCCCTTTCCCGGCGACCTCGAGGTCCGCTACACCGGAAGGTCGCTCGAGCCCGGGACCGGCCACAACCTCAACCTCTTCTTCTGCGCCACGGGACCGGACGGTGGCCCCCTCTTCCCCTCGGACCGCACGGGAGCCTACGCCGAGTACCACGAGCTGCCCAACTACACCTTCACGCTGACCTATAAGTGGTCCCGCATAAGGACCTGGCCTCCCGTGAGGGCGTGGACTACGAGGTCGTGGTGGCCAAGCGGAGCGGCCTCATACGGGTCACGGTGAACGGTACCTTAGCCCACGAGGTCGAGGACCCCGAGCCCTTGGACGGTGGATGGGTGGGCCTGAGGACCTGGCACACTCTCGCCATATATTCTGAGTTCAGGGTCCTCTGGTGAGGAGAAGACAGTTATGAGAGCGACGACTGAAGCTCTAAAGCGCTTGGATATCGCTAAACGTGTAGCACAAGCCTATGCTAAGTTGGATGGTGTAGATTCCCTTGCAGTCGGAGGATCGACAGCTAGGGGAAATGCGGATCGATTTTCAGACGTCGAAATTTGGATGACTTATAGTTCACTGCCAGATGAAGAAGCCAGGAAACAAATTCTTAACAAGCTGGACGAATCTGGACATCCAGTGCTTATGAAAGATCTAAGTATTCGGTCAGAAGAGCCTTGACAAGAGCGTCAGTTGTCCTTACCTTTGTGATCAAAACTTCTCACAAAGGAGGGCAACATGGCGCTTGTAGAACTTTCCCAAGAAGAGCAAGAGAAGTTGC
>Ga0209410_1000718_pt1 | contig 15583 bp, 14 predicted proteins | sample Mar14436cmmetaG_FD_184135 | JGI IMG/M metagenome (GOLD analysis project Ga0209410, IMG submission 184135) | Marine hydrothermal vent microbial communities from Guaymas Basin, Gulf of California to study Microbial Dark Matter (Phase II) - Marker... ... | reverse complement strand
GAGAAATGCAATCAAAGGTAAGCAGAAACTGAGGTCTGATTCCTTGAAGGGCTTTCGCTGCGACACGCCCTGCCGTCTCGACCAATTCTGGAAGGTCAGCAGTCATAACATACCCCACGGCACCCTCCGGTACTTCAGCGACAAAATCGATGCTTTTATCCGGATTCACAGCTATTGGGTCTCGGATTAAATAATTGGCCTGTACATCAGGGAACCCAAGCGGATGTCGCATTCCGTATTCCGCGAATTGCCCTTCGGGAATGCCCCTAAGACGGTTTGAATAAGCCTCAAAGGCAGGCTTGCCGTCTATCTCAAAAACCCTTTTCCCTAATGCTTCGGTTACTATAAGAGGTTCCCCTTGAGGCCTCCATCCATGTCCTATGGCTGTTCTGACAGCCATGCCGTCAATCAGGGCTGCTGCTAAGGCCCTGTCCTTGATGCCTAATTCAGTGAATTGAGAAGTGTGAAAAAATCTGAGATTGTCCCCTGCACCTCCTCCGACATATTTGAAATCGGCTCCCATTGTACTGTATAAGCCCCGAAGGGCTTCCGAAACGCCACCGACAAAGGCATCTGGAAATAAAAAGACGGTCCCTTTTCTAATACCGCTAGCGAGAAGGTCTTCGCCCACTTGACACCCCACCCCAAAGGGGTCTTTATGCAATCCACCTCGTAGGGAAGTAGCGACTTGGAGCTCTTGGCCGCTAACAGTGAGGACCCCTACTCCGTGACGTATTACTGAATCCCCTACGATCAACCCACCGGCACAGAAGCCAACAAGCTTTGAATTTTTCACTATTTTTTTGACACCTTGACATACCGCCTCTTGATCATATGAGTCAGTAGTGAAGACAAAGGTCAGCATCGGGGAGCCTGAAGTCTTGACAGCTTCAGACGCTGCTGCCATACCAGCTCCATAAGAGTTCCCTTGGGTACTATAGCCTATTCCAACGCGCAGATTGCTTGACATGATTGTCTTTTCCAATTCTTAATGTGGGAAAAAGGTGTGCCCTGCTATGAGAACCAAAGTTACTGAAGGAATTGAAACTGACCATAAAGCACACAAATGGCACAATAGATAAACCTAAAGAAGATGTCAAGCATCGTCAAGTTAAAGCGAAAGCTGATAAGCTATATCTCCCTTCCCCAAGATCGAAATTCCTGCAAGCTCTTCCACGATTTTTAACATCCTTGGCATTGGCTTCGTCACTGTCTCTGTCAGCCCTACCACTTCGTCGACCAAGATGCCCTCTTCACGTTCCTTTAAGAGGACCACCTTCTTAGCGTCGGCCACATCGCCATCCCCGAGCCCAAAGATCGAGCCCAGAGGAACAACAGGGATGGCCTCATCTCTATGCACCATAAAGGGCCTATCAGCGATCCATTGGAACTCTGGGCGATTCACAACCTCCCTCAGCTGCTCAACAGGGAGGGAAAAGAGGAGTTCCCCACTTCTAACGATCAGGACCTTACGAACTGCTAAAGTCAAAGGCAGAATCAGCCTTACTAATGTTCCCTCCCCACGACGGGAGGAGATCTTCACTTTACCTCCCATGGCCTCGACCGAGGAACTCACTACATCCATACCTACACCCCTCCCCGAGAGTTCCGTTGCCTCCTCTTTAGTTGAGAAACTTGGCAACATGATGAGGGAGATAACCTCTTCATCACTTAGCTTCATAACTTCTTCTTCTGATCGTAGGCCCCTTTCCACGGCCTTGAGTCTTACCATATCCGGATCGATTCCCCTCCCATCGTCCTCGACTTCAATGGCAACGCCCTCTGTTGTGTAGAAGGCTCGCAGCACCAATCTGCCTGCTTCTGGTTTGCCTTGCGCGATTCTTTCCTCAGAGGGTTCTATTCCGTGGTCGAGACTGTTCCTTACAAGGTGGATAAGGGGATCTCCCAGACGGTCAAGCATTAGCTTATCTATCTTTGTATCCTCACCAACAATCTCAAATTGGACCTTTTTCCCCAAGGCTTTTGATATATCCCTCACCACTTTTGGGAAACGCTGAAAAAGCATATAAAGCGGGACCATACGCATCTCCATGGTTGTACGCTGCACTTCAGCGACTAGCCTGGAATATCTTTGAATCTGTTCTCGAAGCTGCTTCTGCTTTGCCCATGTTTCATCTGCATGTTGTACAAACCACTTCAGCCATTCCCGAAATGCAGTTAGTTCCCCAACGAGATTCATCAATCTATCCATTTGTTCCTGAGTGACTCGTATGGATGATTCTAGTTGTATGGTGTCAGTCTTTGTGATTGTCTTCTGACTTTCATATGACTTTGCTTTTTCGAGCTCTTTGGAAATTTGAGTTATTATGTTTTTCAAATCAGAAGGAACCTTTACGGTTCGCAGCAACTCCACTATTCTTTTTTGTTTTAAATTCTCGGCGGAATTGCAGAGAGTCCTAATGGCCCTCTCAAAGAACTTTTCTTCCTCAGTCGATAATTCTTGTTTGTTTGCCAGCTCCTCTAGGAAAGGCCCATATTGAAGGAATATCTCTCTGAATGCCCTCAGCTCTTCATCGCTTACTTTGGGAGTTTTGGTATCTAACAATTCTCCTTCTAAGGGAGAAGCAGAAAGCCGTGCAGTCAACTCATCAAACCTATCCTCTAGAGCTTTGCGTTCTTTGAAACATCGGAAGCATTCCCTTAAGGCATCAAGAGCCTCAAATAAGGTATCAACTTCCCCCTCTGAAAGGTGACTTTGGCCATCTCTTGCTTTTGCAAGTATTGTCTCCGAGCAATGAGCTATTCTTTTCAAGACCTCTAAAGCTGTATTGGGGCCAAAAGATAGAAGGAGGCCTGTGTTGCCTTTGACGGTGTGAAACTGTCGGAACAGCTCATTGAGTAACTCAGGTTCACCAGGCTGTTGCTCCAAGCGGACCAAATTGTTCTCTATTGAGTTGAGATGTTCTGCGGTTTCAGCCAGGTAGTCGTTGAGGACTTGTTCGGGCACCTCTTCTACTTCTGCCTTTTCTTCTAAATGCTCCTGTGAAGGATCTCTGGTAGAGATGGTTTCGATATGGACGCCATCGTCCAGGATAAATTCAAGTAATTCTTTAATGGTGCCTTCTGGCTCTTCACTAATCAAGAGCGCCTCTGCTACATAGCAACAGTCTTCAGCAACTTCGTCGCCGTCAGGAAGTTTTTCTTCTTGTACGTCAAGTATCAGTTCGCCCAAAGACTTGAGATCCTCAATGTACCACTCTATCCTTATGCCACGGCTGAAAACCTCTGGACCCAGGTTGAAGCGGATGAGATACAGGTTCTCGTTCTCTTTGAGGGGCCTGCGTAGTTTCTCCTGCCAATTCATCTCACAAATCTCCTCACCACATTTGATAGATCTTGAGGTCTAAAGGGCTTTACGATCCAGCCCGTAGCACCAAGTCTTTTAGCGACTTCTTTCTTCCCCGGATCAGACTCTGTAGTAAGAAGAAGGAAAGGGGTCCTTCTATTAAAGGAACGAAAAGCTTTCAGGAAGTCAAGACCGTTCATCACTGGCATATTAATATCGGAGATGATGAGGGCGAAAGCCTCTCGCTTTACCACGTCAAGGGCTTCTTTGCCATTGGATGCTCCAAGTACTGTTATTCCCATAGCTTCCAGTGTTGTTTTGACTAGTGACCTTACCGTAGGAGCATCGTCTACAATTAGAACCTTCATCTCTATACCTCCCCTCAGAAAAGCTCTATGCTCGATTGCATTTGCTCTTCAGCCAAGACTCCCGTAAGAGAGAGGGTATTGAAACCCTTCAGGAACTCCTCCTCAGTGCGCACGTCCCATATGCGCTCTTGAAATTGCTGTTTTTGTCTCTCAAGTTCTTGAAGAATCAGCCTCGATCTCCACTTGAAACCTCTCTTGGCCTCTTCTATGTGTCTCATGCATCGCCGGGTTAGCTGCGAAAAGGTATTTCTAAGGCTAAGTAGCTCTTCTCGAGTTTTATTGAGAAATTCTGATATGCCTTTAAGGTGCGCGCCGAGCTTGCCAGAAAGCTCCTTGAGCTCCGTATCCAGTTCCTGTACGAGGTTTCTGACTGAACGACCCAGAGATTGCCAATGTGTCACGGAAGCAACAATCCTTCGATCAACATCTCTGAGATCGTTACCGACTTTTTCAATGAGGTCTAGCGTTCCATATTCTTCGGCTGCTTGTTGACCATTATTGATGGCGAACTGCGTCCACAAAGCATGAAGCATCAGCACTTCTCTGGCAAAGGAGCGATTGACATAATTGTCATTGCGAGGTATGTTCTGTTTCAGCGTTCTGATCCGTGTCCATAGATCTTCCACTTTTAATCTTATTGTTTCTGTCAGCTCCTTCACTCTATATATTCTACTGAAAGCAGTATGACAACACGTGCGCATGTTGTAATTAACTTCCTTCAGGGCTTCTCGTAGCTCATTCAACTTTTGTTCAGCCAGATTTCTTACACGCTCCACTTGGGTCGGCAGTTCTTCGAGTAAAGCAGCTCGCCTGCCTAACCGATAGAGAGAAGCATCCTGTTCAATCTGATATAGTTCATTCCAAAAGGCTCTGATCTTTTCCATCTCCTGCCGAAGAATGTCGTGAAACTGAGAATGGAGGATCAACTCTTCGACGGGAGGAAGTCCCAAATCTCCGATGTAATCAATCATTTCTTTCAATTCGTCGAAGGTGGTAACAGCAATTTCTCTTGATAAGGCACTCATCAGCAGCTCAAGCTCACTATAGCTTTGCTGCAAAGTTTTATAAGCTTCGTCCATTCTGCGTCTCATTGCCATTAAGAAATCCGCCATCTCTTCGCCTAATTTTTTCAAGACTTGTCCTTGTACACCTTCCACTTTTTGAGCCTTAATGCTGAGATTCAATGATGCCAAAATGAGGCCTTGAGTTAGTTCCTGGAATTTGTGTACGTGATTGCCTATTTCAGCCTTGACCTCTTTTAAGTCGACGGATTGAAGTGCTTGCTGAGCTGCGCTTAACTTAAGATTTATTCCTTCTTTGAGAAGGTTTTCAATCTGTACAACTATGGTCTTTAAACCACCTTGGAGATCTACCAGGCCCTTCGAAAAAGTCGAGAAAATTTGGACAATGTGTTCCACTTCTTCAACGACCGGAAGAAAAGCCCTGTCGAGTTCTTGAAAGAAAAAATCTATTTTTCCACTCCTGCTCTCCGGAACCATAGCTCAACCGTTGTACCTTTATCAGTACCAGCACTGCGGATGGCAATTTCCCCTTGCATTAGTTCCATGAGCTTCTTGGAAAGAGCAAGTCCCAAACCCGTCCCTCCAGGACTATAGCTTACGAAAGGCTCAAAGAGGTACGGTAGCTTCTCAGGTTCTATTCCAATGCCTGTGTCGTGCACTGTGATGGAAATGCCCTGTTCTTCTTCACTGAAGGATACTGTAACTCTTTTCTCCCCCTTTTCTTTCATAGACGTGAACTTTATTGCGTTATCTAGGATATTTCTCATCACACGACAGAAGGCTTTCTTTTCACCTAGTATCGTAAGATTCTCTCCTATCGAGGGAACCTGAAGTTCTACGTCTTTTCGAAAAGCATAACCTTTCAAATCCTCAACTATTTCATGGAGCATAGAATTTATCTTTAGAGGCTCATCTTTCAATTCTTTAGCGCCCTCTTCGATGCGTACGTAATCAAGTAGATCATTAACTAATGCGGACAGTCTGAGGGCAGCTGAATAAGCCTTTTGAGCTAGTTCTTCTCGATGAGCTAGTTTTATTTCTTCATCCACGAACAAAGCTAGGTAGCCTAATATGGAATTAGCAGCAGATCTTATTTCATGCGTTGCAGTGGCAAAGAACTCTCTACGCTTTTCGAGCTCGCCTTTGAGTCTTTGTATCTCGCTCTTTTCGCGGCTCACATCTGTCCCAAGGCAAACAGTATAACGACCGATGTTGAAGCTCTTCCACTTGACAAAAGGAGTTTGGCTCTGCAGAAGATCCTCCTTGATCTGTTGGCCCAGTAACTTCTTACCCAGCGTAGTTTGGGCTTTGCCGTTTGCAAATCTCACGACGCCCTCTTCTAATATCAGGCAGAGGACGTCCATCATCTGAAGGACCTTGTGGAAGACCTCAGCTTCCATTGAGGTACCTCCTTATCTTGGTGAGAAGTTCATCAGGCAGGAAAGGCTTGAGTAATGCGTTGTTGCAGCCGTCCTTTATGAGTTGGGCTTTAGAAATGTATTCCGCCGTGAGGGCAATGACCCTTGCATCCACTCCTTCCATTTCTCTCAGCTTTTCAAGGAATTTCTTGCCCGAGATACCCGGCAGGCGGTAATCGAGAAGTATCAGATGGGGCCTGAACCCCTCCTGTAGTAACTTCAGGGCCTCACTGGCATCTTTGGCCCACTTGATTTCTGCATCTCTCATTTTACTTAAAGCAAGCTGCACAATCTCTGCGTGTTCGGGATTGTCCTCAACTAGTAAAATGATTTTTTTCATGACACTGCCTCCAGCATCTTCTTCAGAATAGCAAAATTCATAGGCTTCACCACAAAAAGGGTCGCCCCCGAGAGAAGAGCTTTTTTCCGATCCTCCTCGGAGTTTAAAGTCGTAACGAGAATTATAGGCACTTTTTCGTAATCCTCAAGCTTCCTGATTTTTTTTGTGAATCTATAACCATCCATAACCGGCATATTGATGTCACATAGTATCAAATCGTAAGGGTTCTGCAGGCATTTCTCATAGGCTTCGGCTCCGTTTTCCGCTGTCTCGACCTCGAAAGAAAGGGTTTTTAGAAGACTTACATGGTAGTTCCTCACCACCAAGGAGTCATCCACGACCAACGCTCGCTTCATTCTTCGTCCTCCTCCTCTTCTTCCTTTTGGTAAGCGATGGCTCCCTTGACCCTAACTGCCTTAAACGCAGAACTAATCCGTGACATCGACTCAGCATGTCCCAAAAAAAGGTAGCCGTCATCGGTCAAGGTGTCGTAAAGATGAGCGGCGGCCATGCGTTGCTCCCTCGCATCAAAATAAATTAAAAGGTTCTTGCAGAACACAAATTCAAACTCCCCTAGAGATCTCATGAAGCGCCGGTCAAGGATGTTACCTTCCATGAAGTGAACTGCCTCACGCAACAAAGGCCTCACTTCCCAACCTTGGCCATTCCGCGAAAAATACTTGAGGAGATACGCATCTGGTAATTTGGAGACGCTTCTGTCTTCATAGATTCCTTCCTCGGCCTTCCTCAAAGCGACGTAATCTATGTCCACTCCAATGATCGTAAGGCGCTTAAGATCACGCAAAACTTCGTTGACAATGAGAGCTATGGTATAAGGTTCTTCGCCCGTCGAACAAGGTATACTAAGGATCCGCATCCTTCGTTTCTTGGCCGCCATTTTTGGCAAAAGCTCTTCCGCGAAGGCTTCAAGTTGATAAAATTCTCTGTAAAAATAGGTCTCGTTAACCGTGCATTTCGAAACCAATTCTCTCACCCTTTCCTGAGAGAGATGTAATGCCAAAAGGTAGTCCTTGACCGATGTCATTCCGAGTTCTTTCATGTGTTGGGATACTCGGTTTTCGAGAAAGTATTTCTTCTTATCCTCAAAAGTTATGCCGCTGTAATTTTTTATAATTTCCCTAATTTCCTCGAAGGTCTCTTGGGTAAGCATCAGAGGCTCTCCTTTAGCATCTGATCTTCCACCTCTATGCCGTTTTCCCGAAGAAAGTTTTTGACGTCATGCGGAATTTCGCCATTGGCAAGAATTATATCCTTGAGGATATCCTCTAAGGCTTCGATCTCGAGGGCATTTTCTAATGCGTCAATGAGATAGTCCGTACTATTAAGGACAACTATTGCCTTGTACAGCCAATGTTTGATGAAAGGATCAGTCACATCTTTTACTTTGTCGCTTAGATCGGGCAAGAGCTCTGTCTCTTTGCGTGAGCGTATCACTTGACAAATCGTGCTTATTCCATACGGATCATTCGTTTCCTGAAGAAGCTTTTTCAGAGTTTGCGTGACTTTAGGATCTTTGGGCAGACAGGAAAGATATTCTGCAGCTGTGTACCTTACGTTGGGATTTGGATCTTTCGTCATAGCCAAGATAAGATCCATCGCTTTCCGTCCACCAATAACAGCGAGGGCGTCCAATGCATATTTCCTGTCGTTGTAATCAGCTGATTTGAGCAGGGGCGAGAGATAAGCAATGGAGTCTTCACCGAAGTGAGCAAGGATGTCGAGACATAACGCTCTAGCTAAAGGGTCTTTTGCCTTCAATACTTCGACTGCGCTCTTTATAACGGATTCGCCCCCTATACGTTTTAGGCTTTCTGCGCATACCTCTTTGACTCCTCTGTTTTTATCCTCTGCGATGGCCCTAAAGAGGACAGAAATAGTTTCCTCATCCTTGTATTCGGCTAGGTCTTCAGCAGCAAATTTTCGCTCCTTGGGGTTTCCTTCAAACAGCTCTCTGATGAGTTCTTCTTTCGGCATTTTTCAGCCTCCGCTTTATTTTCAAAACGGCCTTATAGATTTCCTTTGGGATTTCATAGCAGGGGGCGATCACCTCCGCCGCACCTAGTTCCTTTGCCGCCATGGGCATACCGTAAACTACAGCTGTCTCCTCAGACTCCGCTATGGTGACGCCCCCTGCTCCTTTTATGTCAAGGAGGCCCCGGGCTCCATCCGAACCGATACCCGTAAGCAGGATCCCTACGGTTCGGTCACCAAAGGCCTCCTTTAGCGAAGAAAAGAGCACATCGACCGACGGTCTGAAAAGAGTGTTGAGCGGTTTCTTAGAAAGTCTGATATGAAGATCGTCCGTGACTGTCATATGCCAGCCACCTGGAGCAAGATACCCTCTTCCTCCACGCAGGGGTTGACCATTTTGAGCTTGGCAAAAAGGAATCGGGGTGTACCTGTCGAGCCTCTCTGCTAAGGAAGGGGTGAATTGGGGAGGCATGTGCTGAACGACCAGATAGACGGTTTCGGGGTCCGGAACCACCTGTTCAAAGATATCCAGCAAAGTCTTTGGTCCTCCAGTTGAAACTCCTACGGCCACAGCGAAGATGGGGGAATTAGACCCTTTGGCTTTATGAACGAAATCTCTGCGTGGTCGAGGTCGGCTAATCTTTTTAGGATCTATCCCAGCAGCCGCTTTAACCTTGGCAACTATTTCCTGGGAGATTTTTTTTATATCTAGAGAGATCGTGCCAGAGGGCTTTGGAATGTAGTCCACCGCTCCGAGGTCGAGGACCTGCATTGTGATCGGGGCTTCCTCCTGCGTTAACGAAGAAACAACCACTACAGGCCTTGGCCGGTTATCCATTATTCTCTTTAGAGCTTCAAGCCCATCCATCACTGGCATATTGAGGTCAAGGGTTATTAAATCGGGATCGAATTGCTCGATCTTCTCCAGAGCGTCTAGGCCATCCCTGGCTCGCGCAACAACACTAATTTGAGGGTCAGACTCCAGAATCTCAGATATGACCTTCCGCATAAAAGCGGAATCATCAACTACTAGGACCCTGATCTTCTTTTTCATCTGCTCGATCCTCTCCTCCATCTACCGTCAGGGCCCGAAGTTTTTCCTTGTCTGTCCCGCTTAATAAGGCTTCCATGTTAAGCACAAGTATGAGGTCATCATCCCGCCTGATCGCTCCTGAAAAGGCTTGAGCAGCTTCCTTTGCCACCTCACTCAGAGGGGATACATCCGTTTCACTTACTCTGAGAATCCCCTTTATTTCCTTCACAAGAAGGCCAGCTTCTGCTCCATCCAAGTACGTAACGATCACCTTCTTGCACTCGTTTCGCTCGACCTCAGAACCCAGTAGCTTGGCCAGGGAAATGATCGGTAGAACTTCCCCTCTGAGATTCATCACACCTTCCACGAATTTAGGGGCTCGGGGTACAGGCACGATTTTGTCGACATTCACCGCTTCCTTCACGACTTCTATCGGAAGGGCCATAGCGTCGGAGGCGAGAGAGAACCACACAAACATCTTTCTCTGCTCCTGGATTTTCATCTCTTCCTCCCTGCTTTCCTCATTTGAAATCATGCCTTCCAGTTCAATAAAGGGTTCTGGATCGAGGAAGTGCACCAAACGCTTCCCGCCATCCAGTTTTATAATTCCCTTCAGGATTTTCTCCTGCTGCTGATCCAATGAACTGGGTGGCGGCACTACTTCTTCTTTCTTGATCTTTCTGATTTCCCTAGCCGAGTCCGCTTCAAGCCCCACTTCGGCGCCTGCCTTCTGGATGATGATGACTCGTCCCTGAACGGATTCCACCTCAGAGCCGAGGAAGCGCTTGATTGAGATCAAAGGAATCACTTTCCCCCTTATTGAAAAGAGGCCTAGCACATGGTAAGGGGCAGAGGGGGCGGGGACTACCCTTTCCGGGTACTCTACTATTTCCTTCACATCCGAAACCGCTATCCCGTAGACGTCCCCGCCCGCATCGAAGATCAGCACGCTCTCACCATGGTCGACATCTTGTTGCACCCCGGAGGACACCTTTTGTTTGGAGCCACCGCTGACCGCTTTCTTCTGTTGTTTTTTACTTGTACCTGCATCAACCAGCTTTTTCATTTGGAGGAACGTTATCAATTCGCCGTTGTCAGTATACACTGCTGAGACATACTTCTTCTTGATCTCCTTGCCAAGGGCTGAAGAAGGTCGCTTGAGATCTTCATCACTCACCTCGATGACCTTGTTCACCTCTGCCACCAGAAAGCCGACGAGTTCACCATTGATCTGACCGATCAAGACCTTCTCACCGTCCTCATCCCTGTTCCAGAGTAGCTTTGACAGGCTGATTATCGGCAAACAATCTCCTCTCAAAGTCGCTATGCCTTTCACGTACTCAGGGGCCTTGGGCATTGGGAAGATTCGCGGACAGTTGACGACTTCCTTCACGTCATTTATGAAAAATCCAAAGACCTCACCGCCACTACTGACCGTTATCGCCTTTTTCATCATCATCCCCCTACATAGCCTGAAGCTCGTCTGCGAGGGCAGCTATCTCGTCTATAGCTGCCGAGATCTGCTCCATAGCCGCTAGCTGTTGCTGGGCGGCCTTACTGCCCTCCTCTACCGATTTGGACGTCTCTTCCGCTGCTGCGGCTATCTGTTGCACCCCCTTGGCCACCTCAGCGACTACTTCGACGTTCGCCTCAGCACGATCCCTTACCTCATTGAAGGAACCCCCCATTTCATCGATCTGCTGAGTAAGTACGGCAATCTCCTCTTTCAATCCTTTGGCCTTTTCCGCCTCTGCTTTCGAGCTCGACAGCGCCATTTCCAAATCCTCTGTGCAAGTAATGATCTGAGCGTTTATCTCCTCAAGAGCTTCCTTTATACTATCGACATTACCCTCGGCCTCTTGCGCAAGGTCTTTTATATCCCCAGAAACCACTTCAAAGCCCTTTCCATACTCACCGGCTTTCGCTGCCTCGATTGCACCAGAGACGGAGAGCATGTTTATCTGTAGTGTAATTGCATTGATCTTCTCCACGACCTTATCCATGGTTTTCACCAACTTGGCTAAGTCACGAAGGTTAGCTACGTTCTTGGAGAGATCTGCTTCTATTTCCATTACCCCTTCGATCATCTTCGCGATTGCGCGTTCGTTCTCTACAAAAAGATTTTTGAGCTCTTCCATCTTCGAGGCTGAATCCGACGCTAGCTCGCCCACCTCTTTCAAAAGAGTCTCCAGATGACGTATTCCTTTAGCGGCCTCCTCTGTATTTCTCGCCTGTTCTTCTGCTGCGGCACTAAGTTGACCTAAAGCCTCCTCAATCTCTTTTGCGCCTTTAGTGGACTCTTCCACTGCCGCTGAGAGCTCTTCGGCAGCAGCAGCCAGCTCTGAAGAAGCTTTGTCTTCGACGCTGCTGGCCTCCCTCAACTCTACGGCCATCCTCCTCAGTTGCTCTGTGGCAGAAGAAATGTCAGCCAGTGCTTTGTTCTGCTCGGTGAGCGTCCGCTCTATCTGGCTCGAGGCAGAGGCCTGCTCCTCAGCTGCAGCGGCCACTTGGGCACTTCCTTTCTTGAGTTCTTCACCAACCTGTAAACCCCTGGCAAAGGCCTCGCTGGCCTTCTTGGCTGCCTCAGCCACAGCTTCAGCCGCTGTAGCTACAGTTTCAAGGTTCTGTACAACTGTCTTGGTCTCCTCGGCTCTCTCTCGACCCTCTTCGGCAGCTTTCTTGACACCTTCAACTACCGTTTTTGTGGATGACTGAATATTTTGGACCGCTTCATTTATCTGACGGGCCGCCTTTTCGGCACCTTCGGCCAAAATCCTCACTTCGTCCGCGACAACGGCAAAACCCTTGCCGTGCTCACCGGCCTTCTCCGCTTCGATGGCCGCATTGAGGGCTAACAGGTTGGTCTGATCCGAGATTTTGGTTATTGCTTCAACCGCTTCCCCGATCTTATTTCCGAGCCGTTCCAGCTCCATAATAAGTCCAGCGCTCCTTTCCGCAGTCATCGCAGAGTCACTGATCCCTTGGGCCACCTTCCTGACTTGGTCGGCAAAGAGTTGATTCTTTTGCTGCAATCTTTCAAAAGTAGTGAGTACTTCTGCCATCTTTTCGTCAGCTGCCTTTAGATCCGCCGCGAGCCCATCTACGGCCTTCTCGGAAGAGGTAGCATTCCGCGAGGCCTCCTCGGCCCCTGACGCGATCATCTGTACGGTTTTGCCAAGTTCTTCGACTGCAGATGTAGTTTCCTCTACGGAGGCAGCTAATTGTTCAGCACTTGAAGCGAGCCTTTCCACCATCTGTTGCTTCTTGGCAGAAGTCCTTGAAAGTTTTTGTTGTTCTATCCTCTGCCTCAGCGTCGCACCCTTGATCCCCTGGTCTTCTTTCGGCTGTAACAACGCTTGAGCCATGGCCTTCCCTCCTTCCGTTTTTCTATTTGCCTCACGACGTCCCCAAGTCGAACGAGGCCAGTGAACTCTTCAAGTCTGCTACGTGCTTCCTCCTGATTTCGGAAAACACCCAGCACCAAGCACAGCCTGGGCTTCTGGGGACTTTCCTCCACGGCATAAAGCTCTCCTGTACCAGGGATGAAGAAGAACTTGAAAAGGTTTGCAAAATCCACAAACCGCCGGTACTCCCCGAGATCGATGTGAGGTAAACCTGCCCTTTCGGGGTTTCTGATCCAGTGTTCGAAGACCGTCACCAGCATACCCAAACTTCAACTAGCCTATTCTGGGAATTTCTCTTACACTATATATCGACCTTATGCTTCCTCTTCTTTAGCCTGAGAAAAAGGCTTGGAGGGTATACTACTGAAGCCGCATCGCCCGACGGCGGAGAGGTTGGGTTTCGAGCATGTCAAGTCCTGAAGAAAGGCAACGACAGATCCCCTTCCTAGTCTCTTGGCCACTCAGAGTGCTTGTCTTTAGCAAGGTTCAGCAATAAAGATGCCAGCTTCAGGAAAGACTATCGGATCCTCGGAGGGAGGGGTGAGGTATAAAGGATCACATCACCGGTCTTCGTAACGCTCACTACGGTCATCTTGAGCTCTTCCCCCAGGAGGACGGCCATCGAAGTGGCCCTTGATGTGCCCACCAGGATCTTGACCCCTATCATGGCCGCTTTTTTCGCCATCTCGAAGCTTATCCTCGATGAGAGGGTGGCGATGAAGGCGTCATCGAGCCTTCCCTCCATCAGGGCCTTCCCTATCGCCTTGTCGAAGGCGTTGTGCCTTCCCACGTCCTCTGCCATCGAAATAGGCTCAAGCTCATAGGAGAAGAGCATGGCTGCATGGGAAGCCTCAGTCCTCCTCCGGAGCCTCTGAGAAGACTCCATTACCCTCGTACATTCCAGCAACTGATCGACCCTTACCCTCTTTCCTTCGGGTTTGAGGGAGACGGTGGCCTTCCTCTTCAATTCCCTCAGGGTCTCCTCGATGCCTTTGGGCTCAGCCCTGCCCCTATATATCCCTTTTATTTGCACCTCGGCCACATCCTCCCCTATCCTCATTAAGGCTATTTCCTCCTTTTCCCTTATGATTCCCTCGGTGAAACAGAGCCCCATGAGCAGGACCTCATCCTCCCCAGGGGTCCTGAAGAGGGTGGTGTACTTTAGGCCGTTCACGTAAACCGAGAGGGGAACTTCCTCCAGTATCTCCTCTTCCCTCTCTTCCCATAGTCCCTTTGAGCTATAAAATACCTTGCGTTTCACGCGACGTTTATCCTCTCAAGGAAGGAGCAAGGTTGAGAGATAGGCGATAGGTTAGCTCCCGTAACCCGCCGTCCGCTGCCCTTCTTTTTTGCGGACGATGACCCTCTCCTCCTCCGGGATGGGAGGGGGAACGGGCTCGCCGACGAGCTTCTGCACGGCACGGAAGCGAGGCGGACAGACCTCGTAGCAGGTTCCGCATTTTATACATTTGTCCTGGTCAATGACGTGGATAAGGTTCTTATCCCCAGAGATGGCGTCCACGGGGCACCTGCGACGGCACGTCCCGCAGGCCTGGCACTTCTCCGGATCGATCCAGTAAGAGGGAACCTCTTTCAGAAGCTGGTCGATCTCCTCCAGGGTGTAGAGTCCCTCGTATTTTTGTAAGTCATCGAACCTGAGGGAGAGCTTGTCCCTTTTGGCCAGCTTGATGTAAGGGATGAGCTTCGCGATTCCTTCAAGCCTTGATTTCAACTCCTCCGGATCCACCCCCTCAGCCTTCCCCAACGGGCCGAGCTCCCTTATCCTCTTGCTGAACTCATCGATCAGATTGGCGAAGCGGATGCCCTCACTGGAGCTGCACCAGTCGATCATGAGCCTTTCGGGGTTAACACCTTCGTGTTCCAGCAGCCTCTTGGAGAGCTGCACCATGTTGAAGGCGTAGTAGTTCCCCCCGGTGGCGTAATTACACTCTCCGGGCCAGCACCCGATGACACAGACCCCGTCCATCCCCTTGGAGAAGGCCTGAAAGATAAAGGCCATGTCCACCCTGCCCGTGCAGTTGACGCGGATAAGCCTCACTGCGGTGGAGTACTGTAGTCTGGAAACTCCAGACACGTCAGCCGCGCCGTACCCTCACCACCAGCAGACAAAACCCAGGATCTTCGGTTTGAACTTGAAGGATGCCTCCATCTTTCAGCTCTCCCTACATGGCCGCGAAGGCCACCTCTATTTGCCTGCCGATTTCCTCGTCCGTGAAGTGCTTGAGCGTTATGGCCCCTGCGGGACAGACAGCGTTACAGAGGCCATCCCCTTTGCAGATGATGGGGTTGACCGTGGCCTTCTTGCCCTGTTTGGTCTCGCGAAGCTCCACAGCCCCATAAGCACACACCTGCACACAGGCCCCGCATCCGATGCACCTCTTCTTCTCTACTTGGGCTACCACCCCCGAGGCGATGACCGTGTCATGGGACAGCAGCGCCAGCGCCCTCCCCGCCGCGCCATAGGCCTGGTTGATCACCTCCTGGATGTGCTTGGGATAGTGAGCTGTGCCGCACAGGTACACGCCTTCCGTGTCAAACTCCACGGGTCTCAATTTTACATGGGCCTCCTTGAAGAAACCGTCCTGGTTCAGGGGCACCTTGAAGAGCTGAGAGATCCTCTCGGCCCCCTCTGATGGAACCACTGCAGCGGCTAAGGCGAGGATGTCGGCGTCGATGGC
>Ga0209410_1000717_pt1 | contig 15593 bp, 12 predicted proteins | sample Mar14436cmmetaG_FD_184135 | JGI IMG/M metagenome (GOLD analysis project Ga0209410, IMG submission 184135) | Marine hydrothermal vent microbial communities from Guaymas Basin, Gulf of California to study Microbial Dark Matter (Phase II) - Marker... ... | reverse complement strand
CTCGACCCTCCAAGCGTACTTTCAAGGGATAGCTGAAGGAAAGCTCAAGGTTGCCCATAAGCCCCAGTACGTCGACAGGATTCCCCGGGTCATTGAGGGTGAGGTTGGGAGCCTCCTCGAAAGGATCGACGAGAGAGGTCGGCTCAGAGAGATTTCCAAACAGCTCCAGCTCGACGTGGTCTGGGACAGAACCCTTGATGTCTTGAGCGGAGGGGAGCTTCAGCGTGTAGCCATAGCCGCGTGCATCTGTAGAGACGCCGATGTCTACCTATTCGACGAGCCCTCTAGCTATCTGGATGTTGAACAGCGCATCAGAGCGGCTAAGGCGATAAGGAGCCTCAAAGAGGAAGGGAAGACCATCATCGTGGCTGAGCACGACTTGGCGGTCCTAGACTACCTCTCAGACCAAGTCTGCATCTTCTATGGAGAACCGGGGGTTTACGGCATAGTCTCCCATGTTCACGGAGTTAGGGTTGGCATAAACATATACTTGGACGGGTATATTCCCGACGAGAACGTCCGCTTCAGGAGGGAACCCATACTCTTTCACGTTAAGCCTCCGACCCCGGAGATCACGGAGGGGGAACCCCTCATCACTTGGGGGAGGATGGAGAAGTCCTATGAGGGGTTTAGGCTGACAGTCCTGGGAGGCGAGGCTAGGAGAGGCCAAGTGATAGGAATCCTCGGTCCGAACGGGATCGGTAAGACGACGTTCGTCAAGCTCTTGGCTGGAATAGAGAAACCTGATGCTGGTGAGCCTCCAGTTGGGTCGAGCGGCTTAGAGGTGAGTTATAAGCCCCAATATATCTCAACAGACTTCGAGGGGACTGTGGAGGAACTCTTAAGAGCCATAACCAAGGAGGATTTCGCATCGAGCTGGTATAGAAGCGAGATTCTTCGCCCTCTCAACGTGGCTCCCCTACTAGATAGGAACGTAAAGGAGCTTAGCGGAGGGGAGCTTCAGCGTGTAGCCATAGCCGCGTGCCTCTCAAGAAGGGCTGACATATACCTTCTAGACGAGCCGAGCGCCTACCTGGATGTGGAGGAGCGCCTCTCCACGGCTAAGACGATAAGGCGGATCGTGGAGGAACGTGGCTCAGCGGCTTTCGTCGTAGAACATGACATTATAACCCAAGATTTCACGGCTGACCGACTTATGATCTTCACGGGTAGGCCCGGGGTTCACGGAAGAGCGAATGAACCGACGAACCTCTTGGAAGGAATGAACATATTCCTCAAAGAGATGGGAATAACCTTCAGAAGAGACCCTAAGACAAAGAGGCCTAGAGTAAACAAGGAAGGCTCGAAGCTTGACAAACACCAGAAAGCAATAGGCCAATACTACTACATAGAAACGGAATGAGTCGTTCGCTTACGTAATAACCGGATTATCTTTGCTCTAAAAAAGAAAAATTCTGAGAGGAGAATGGTGGTTTAGAGCTTTATCGGCTCTCCTTCGGGTTCTTCCTTCTTCTTCAACGTAACCTCTAAGACGCCGTTCTTATACGAGGCCTTCGCCTTCTTCGGTTCAACCTTGACCGGCAACTCAACCTTCTTGTAGTATTTGCGTTGCGGCACATCGACAGAGATCGTTAGGGTGTCTTCTGTGCAGTGTAGCTTAATGTCCTTCTTCTCGACGCCGGGCAGTTCAGCTATCACCTTAACCTCGCCGTCGGTGGTTATCACGTCCGTCAGCGGTTCTCTCTCCTCCATGATGTCGACTCTAGGCCTCCCAAAGCTGACGCCGGGCTTTATGTTGCCGAACTCCCTGATCTCAGGCCTCCCGTCCGGCCCGATCTTTATGCTGTAACCGTAGACGAAGGGCCCAAACTCACGCACCTTACTGCCGTCCGACAACACCTTTTCGCGGATGAGGTCTCTAGGTGTTCTCTCTGATAACTCTCTGAACTCCCTCTCTATCATCTCTTCCATCTCTCTGAATAGGTCTTCTATTTCTTTGAAGAATGGCCACTTTCTCCTCCACCCGAACCATCTATCCCACTCCGACAAGTCGATCACCTCCTTTCAAGTCTCTTCCATCTCTTCTAGGAGTTCCATTAACCGTCTCAAGGCGAGGCTCATCAGCATGAAGGCTCCCTGCCCAAACTCTGAACATCTGTATCTTCCTCTTCCAGTCTTCAGGAGAAGCCCGCTCTCGCTCAGTTTTCTCGCGTTCTCCCAGACGGTTTTGGGGTTCAATTCCAAGTCCCGCATGAGCCTACTGAAGCTCACTGTAAGATCGTCGTCCTCGATGAGCATCCTCATCATTCTCAGACGGGTTTCATGTGAGAGGGCGTCAAATATCTTTGAAAGCTTCTGGAAGTCCTCTTCGGCTTCCTTGAATTCGTCTCTCAGCAGTTTCTTCGGCCAGTCTACCGGGGAGAGCGGAACCTCAAAGATGACTTCGCCGTCTCGTAGTAATTGAAGTTTCAGAGTCACGGCGCCTCGCCTCCACGATAATATTACCATTTAGTAATATATAAACGTCGTGTTAAACCATTCATCAAACATAACAAATGGACGGCTCCATTCTCAAACGAAGTCTGCGCCGCACTTCTGAGCCTCCGCGGAAGAAGCCTTCTTAACGTGAAGAATTGCTGATGTTTCCTAGACTTTAGAGTATCCTCAACCCTTCACTGGAGGTTCTCCGCCAAAAGCCTCGCAAATCTCTCAAGCTTAGCCATCTCCTCCGGCTTCTGGAGTATCTCCCCCTTCTCTCGAGCGTAGATGCGCACCTTCCCAACTATCTCAGCCCCGTAGATTCTCATCCACGAGAGGATTTCTTCGTGGCTCTCAAAGCCTGAGTCCGCGGCTACGCTGATTATTCCCACCTTCTTACCCAGAAGGCGCTTAGGGTCCGTGTAGAAGCCGTGGGTTCTATCTATAAAATCTTTCATTACCCCCGGTGGACTGCTCCAGAAGACGGGGGCTCCCACAACTATCATGTCTGCCTTCATTAGTTTTTCGAGTATGAGGTTGAAGTCATCGTCCTTTATAGCGCACTCTCCGATCCTCATACATTCCCTGCATCCTCTACAGTGTTTGATATTGAAGTCGGCTACCCTAATGAAGACAGTTTCAACATCCCTGAGCCGGCTTATAGTCTCCAAAACCTTCTTAACGGCTACGTCGGTGTTCCCATCCTTACGGGGGCTCCCCGAAATTCCTAAGACAAGAGTCTTCGAGGCCAACCTAACGATCCCCCAACACTATCGAAGGAAGGCGAGTGATAAATAAATCTTAGGCGCCGCCATGCTTTAAGAATTCTTGAAAAGCCAGCTTGAATCCTTTGGCGAAGGGTTTCTCTCCCTTTTGGATTGCACGTTTTACGTCCTCGATGCTAAAGAAGGCTCCCTCCTCGATCTCCTCCCGGTCAAGTCTAACTTGGCCATCATAGCGACAGACGTAGAGAGCTGATATCTCCCTTTCAATCTCTGAGAAACACTTGAACTTACAGATCATCTTCAGCGGAACACCATCTATCCCAAGTTCCTCCTTAAGTTCTCTCCTCGCGGCCTCCTCGTAGGTCTCTCCATACTCTACGTGGCCGGTGGCCGAGCCCGTATAGTATCCGGGATACAAATCCTTCTTGGCTGAACGTTTCTGCAGGAAGAGTCTCCCCTCACTGTCGAGTAGGAAGACGTAGACCGACCTGTGGATCAACCTCTTGCTTGAATGACACTCTTCTCTCGTAGCCTTCCCGACAACTCGGTCATCCTCATCTACGACGTAGAAGTATTCTGTCATCTCCACCGCTCCAGCGCACTAACCTAGAACCGGAAAAGGTTAATCTTGAAGATTTAACCTTTATGTTAGAGTTTTTCGCGGAAGATGTAGAGTAGCATGGAGAGACCTGATCTCAACGTGGAAGACCTGCTTAGCCTTTACGAGGAGAGGAGAGAAGAGATAAACTGTAGAATAGAAGAGTTCAAGGACTTTATGAGCCGTTCTGACGAAGAGGTCTTCGCCGAACTCTGCTTCTGTCTTTGCACCCCCCAGTCGAAGGCTGTACTCTGCTGGAACGCCGTCTCAAGTCTTATGGAGAACCACCTCCTATATGATGGGTCGCCAGAGGAGATAACACCATACTTGAAGGGTGTAAGGTTTAGGAGGAAGAAGGCCTCGTACATAGTTTTGGCGCGGAGACTCTTCAAAGAAGGAGACCGTTTGAAGATCAAGGATAGAATTCTCGCCTTCAACGATCCCTCAAAGATGCGTGAATGGCTGGTGAAGAATGTGAAGGGGCTTGGAATGAAGGAGGCAAGCCACTTCTTAAGGAACATCGGGCTTGGCCTTAACCTAGCCGTGCTAGATAGACACATCCTTAAGAACCTGAAGAGGCTTAGGGTGATAGACGACGTTCCCAAAACGTTACCAAAGAAAACCTATGAGAAAATCGAGAGGTATATGAAGGTCTTCTCTAAAAAGATTGGAATCCCGATGGCGGAGCTCGACCTCCTACTCTGGTCCTTGGAGACAGGTCACGTCTTCAAATAAACGTTAAGACATCGATCTTAAGGATTCTTTCTCAATCATTCTTTTAGCATGCTCTATAATTCTTTGGATAGTCTTCTCCGGGATTCCCGTCTTGGCCGAGAGGACTCTAGGAGAGGCCTTAACGAGGTCCTCAACGGTCTCTATACCTGCCGCCCTAAGTCTCTTAGCCCTCCTAGACCCAACTCCTCTTATGTCCGTAAGTGCAAGGCTTATAGGAGCCTCCTCCAAGACAAGTTTGCCCTCCGAAATCTTTTCCTCCTCCTTTCCCCAATTGACAGAGTATCCTCCAAGGTAAGTTCCGACGAGAACTCCCAAGAGAGGTAGAAACACTGATATGCGCAACTCCCGCTCCATCTCTAAATAGTACGTGACCCTGTAACCCAAGAAGAAGAACATCAGTGCTAACAGCACGGTGCATCCCAGCAGAGCGGAGAAGAGTAAGAGGATCCGCAACTTCTCATCCTTAACCTTGTATCCTACATACAGTCCGCCGATGAACCCTCCTGGGATGTAAGTTCCTCCAATCATGATCAGAGTAGTCGCTAGGAGAGCTTCACCATAGACGCGTACTCCAAGACAATCAAAGTTTTTCAGTATCATGTAGATCGCTCCGAGGAGGATTATGCGTAGAACAAAGGCTATGAGGGAGCTTATTAACCCTCCAAGAGCCACGTATTTCAATACTGAAGCCTTTTCGGATAGGTACTCTCTAACCGTCTCCATCCCTACTTCCACTCATCTTGAGGGTGTTCAACAAATGCTCGAATATTCTCTGAATGCGAAGTTGACTCCACTCTTCCTCTACGCCGTAGAAGATCAGATAGTATGTTTTCTCTCCTTGGGATGTTCCTTGCGTCCACGACAGGAACATGACTGTCAAATTGTGTAGGTCTCCGTCATTATCCATGTATCCGTCTCTAAACGTTATGAGTAGGTAGGTGGCCTCGACTCCAGAGATGTTTAATGTTCCCCTCTCTGTTAGGTTCATGGTTACATGCTCATTCCTTCTTTTGATATCGTTGTAAGTTCTCTCAGCCTCAAAGAGAAGGGCTTGTGAAGTGTTAGTCAACCCGTACCTCCCCATGTAAAACTCCGTAAACCTTTCGTCGTAGACTACGAATAGTATGCTAACCCACCGCTTGTGGGTTGCTGGCGGATACACAGCTATGTAATATACCTCACCGCTCTCGTTGCTGAACTCCTGGGTAAAGACCGACCAGTTCTTAGGGAACTCAAACTCCAACTCTTTTGTAACGAGATAAAAATATTCTCCGCGACTATGCTTCATAATTGCAAACTGGAAGAGTGCATAGCCCGCGATACCTAGAGATATGACAAGCGTCAAGAATACGAGAACCGGTAAGCGTTTAACTGGTTCAAGCCTCTTCAAGCTCACTCGAGACCAATAGTTATAGAAGTCGGTATAAATGTGTTGTTATAAAGCCGAAGTAATGTTCTCTCTAGCTCTCAGCGGGTTCTCAACCAACCGAGGCGTTCTGGTGACCCGCTCCTTGTTTAGGCAAAGGGCAACATATCCCTTGAGATGATCCGCATCCTTCAGGGCATAGACCTCTAAACCAGCCTTGTACAAGGTTTCAAGGAATGCCTCTAGAGAGTATGTCTTCTTCAATCCCGTTACGACTATCGTGGCGTCCGGTTTGGATATTCTTCTGATCTCCTTCAAGGTCACCTCAGGGTTAGGAACGTTCTGTATCAGGGTTACTGCGAAGACGTTGTCGAACGTTCGGTCTGGGAATGGCATGTAATCCACATCGGCCCGAACGAGGTTAACCTTATCAGAAAAACTCGACCTCTTTAAAGCCCGTCTTAGAGCCTCCAAGGATATGTCCACGCCAACTATCACGGTGGTTGAGCCTCTCAAGTGATCAAGAAGGATTCCTGTCCCACACCCTGCATCCAAGATTAGGCAGTCCCTCTCTAAATGTAGAGACTCTAAGGCGGCTCTGATCTTGGCGTCTTGCTCCTCTCCATACTGTAAGTCGTAGATGGCCGCCACCCTATCATAGTGGCGCATAACTCTACGTTTCTTCTCCCAAACACCCTTGGTGTTCATCCAGATTTTATCTTTTTATCGGCTCCTCCATATAAAAAGGGTGCTAGGTTAATACCCTTTTAAGGTCTAGAGATCGACTCGTTTAACTCTCTACTTGGTAGTGGAGACCGCTGGGAACGTCATGTTTCAAGTTTCTCGATAAGTCTTAAGAGTCTCTCGAGGTCGCTTTTTTTGATGTCAAATTCTTCTCGATATGGGCAGAGCTCGTCTAGAACAGGCTTCTTCAAAGAGTCGTCGAAGACGAGAGGGTAAAGCCTGCATCCTTCAGGTCTAAAAGCATAGATTTTGCATCCTTCATCCGTTAGGAAAACACATCTTCCAAACTTGTTTTTCAACCTAAATTTTTTGCCGTCTCTGACTGAGAACTCTTCAACCTTGTATCCTAAGCCTGAGATTCTCCTTATATCCTCCTCTGTGAGAGGCATCTCGGTTTCTATGCAACATTTCACGCACTTGTGCCTCACGCATGGTTCTCCGCTTTCAAGGGAGCTCTTCATAGGCGCGGTTCACCCTTGTTTCCGCTTGTTCTAGCCTCCTTAACTATCTTAACCCTCCTGCAAAACGCGCATATCTGAGAAGAAGAGGGGTAACCGCACACCTCGCACTTCCTTAGCTTCGGCTTCTCAATGTGCTCTTCGAGAATCGGGATCAGCTTTAAGAAGGTTCTCAACATTTGGTATTTGAAGTTCGGGTTGTCCTTAGAGAGGTACTCCAGAGTTTCCCTGTTCCTTCTAAGCCTCCCTAAATGAGCGTGCGGGCAGTTCTCTTCTCGAAACGGAATCTCAGAGTACAGGCAGTAAAGGAGGTTCTCGTCTTCAGGCGTCTTTATGAGAGGCTTAACTTTGAATGTCTGATTTGGCATTAAAGGCTCTAAGACGGGCTTCAACCTCACGAGTTGAGACCAATTTCTATTGAAGAAGTTGTTAAGCATCATGGAGACTACGTCGTCTAAGTTGTGGCCAGTAGCCAAAACCCTTGTTTTAGCCCTTCCAGCCAAGACTTCAAAGAGGTGTCGTTTTATCGTTCCGCAGGCAGAACAGACCTTACGTCTATATAAGGTGTCCTTAAAATCATCTATCGAGAACCCGAGTTCCCTTTGGAGGTCGAAGACCTCAAGTTCAACGTCTAACATCTCTACGAGCTCCTCAACCTTCTCCCTGCAATGTTCAGAGTAACCTCTTATTCCTAAATCGACATGTAGGGCAACGAACTCAGCAGCTGGGAAAGCCTCTTTAAGCCCGTGGAGAAGTGCCATACTGTCTTTGCCTCCGGAGACGGCGACGCCTACACGGTCGTCTGACCTAAACATCTTGAAGTCTTCAACTGTACGCCTAATTCTATTTGTATAAAAATCCTTGAAGCATCGAGCACATAACCTGAGTTTGGCGTACGGTAAGTTGACCTCAGCCGCGGCGGAACGACATCTACTGCAAGTGGCTGGCATACCAACAGGGGATGAAGAGCAGACGAGTTATAAACTTAGCGGGATGCTCTCGAGCATCCCTAAACTTTAGATATGTTGACTTCTCAGACATAAGGCTTTGACGCTTAAGATGTTACGACGTATCCTTTAGATGTACTTGCCATACTTTCTCGCCTCATCAACCATCGCGTAAACATTTTCAACCTTACAATTTGCATGTATCGAGTTACTAGACGCTAGTATGTAGCCTCCTCCCTCCGAGGCAGCGTCTATACATCTTCTTACATCTCTTCTTACGTCTTCCTCTGTTCCAAAAGGCAGAACATATTTACAATCGACATTTCCGAGAATGCATATTCTCCCCCCATACTTGATCTTCGCTTCCTTAAGGTCCATAACGTTAGGCTCGAAGGGGTGGAACCCCTTTATCCCGGCGTCTATCATGTCCTCCATTATCGGCTCGACATTTCCGTCTGAATGCTTCAAGACAGGAACTCCCATGCGATCAGCTAGCTCTATCATCTTCTTCATGTTTGGAAGCTCAAACTCTCTGAACTGCGACGGGCTCATGAAGGTTGAGTGGCAGTCAGCGTAGTCGTCAGTCATGAAGAGAACCTCGACGCCAGCCTCAATCATGAGTTTAACGAGCCCTCTACAGGCTTCTGCAATCTTATCCATGAACTTGTGAACAGCCTCCGGCCTCCGGTACATATCGATCAGAAGCTTGTCTATTCCTCCTCTCACTTGGAATGCCATATGCCAACCGCTATGTCCCTGACACATAAGGGCAACGTCTTTCCCTTTCAAGGATTTGAGAACTCTCTCGACAAGCTCAAATCTTCCCTCCTCCTCTGGGTCTGGTGGGAGATACTCCTCCATCTTCTCCTCGGTTGTGACGGTTCCTCCAACGTACCACGTGGTTTTGCTTTCAAGTCGAGGCTCCAAGATTCTGCCCCACTCATCTATGAACCGGCCTCCTGGGAGAATTCTGGGCTTATATCTGCGGCTACAGAGCGTGTAGTCGCTGACGGCCGGGACGGCGTCGAAGTCGAGCTTAACGCAAGCCTCGGAAAGAGCTATTCTATTCTTAACAGATTCCTCCCAAGCCCTATCTCCGCCTGCCGTTATGAGGCTGAATCCTGTTAGAGTTCTTCCGATTATCGCTTCGACTATCGGAGGGTCAAGCCCTAAGTCGGTTATTGGAACCATATCGGGTTCTCCCAATTCCAGCGCAGTGAAGAATCGTTCCCGATGAGACATCGTCAAGACCCCGTTCCCCCCAAACTAAAACCCTACCAAAAAATACATTGTTTATACGTGGTATAAAAACTGATTTGTAGGTTACGTCGGTTAACCGTTAATAATGATTGACGCACGCCTCTTTTCTGGGGATGATGTGTTTCATGTTGGAATGGAGACTCTGTCTCGACGTCGTGCCTTGAAGGGACGGATAGTTGCAGTGATGGTAAGAATTTAGTCTTACATAAAGGGGGAAACCGAAGGACCAAATGAACCCTTACACTTTCAATTTAAAATACCTCTGTTAAACAGCTAGGTGTAAATGCTTCGTGGAAGAACAAGAACCATTTATAAACCTTGTTATTCATGTGCTACAAGAAGGTTCTCCTCAAAGAATGGTAAGGTTTATTAATCCCTCTAGTTTTTTTATCTTTCAACACTTCACTAAGGCTCGGGGGAATCGATATCGGGTTCTTGGGAATGTTCGAAGAGGCCTCTTACATAAGTAAGAGAGCCTTAATTAGAATTGAAACTCAAACCCAAGAACCCAAAGCCAAGTTACGGAGGAGAACGTAGTAATTGTACACTCCAGAAGACGCGTTTATACTCTTGAAAGCCTTCTTCGAGGAGAAGGGTCTGGTTAGGCAACACCTTGACTCCTACAACGAGTTTATTGAACACGGGCTTCAAGAAATAGTCGACGAGGTTGGAGAGATCAAGATAGATGTTCCAGGCGAACCTTATAGGATAAAGCTCGGGAGAATCTACATTTACAGGGAAGTCGACAGGGGCGTCATCGAGTATCCTTACGTAACCGAGGTTGACGGAACGTACCACGAAATATACCCGATGGAGGCCAGGCTCCGCAACCTAACCTACGCTATGCCTCTCTCCTTGGAGATGACGACCGTCATCGGCGATAGGGAGGTCAGCAGTGAACTGGTCTATATTGGGGACATCCCGACCATGCTCAAGTCGAACAGGTGCCTCCTCTCAGGCCTCTCAAGAGAGGAGCTGATAAGGCAGGGTGAGGACCCAGAGGATCCTGGAGGATACTTCATAATAAACGGTTCTGAAAGGGTGATTGTGGCTCTAGAGGACTTGGCTCCAAACCGCATACTCGTCGACATAGACGAAAGAGGTGCAAATCCAGTATACCAAGCCAAGGTCTTCTCGACGACTGTAGGTTTCAGAGCCCGTATCGGGTTGAGGATGAAGCCAAACGGAGCCATGTATGTCTCGGTTCCAGGAGTACCAACAGAGATACCCTTTGTCATACTTATGAGGGCCCTCGGTTTGGAGTCGGACCGAGAGATAGCCGAGGCAGTCTCCCTAGACCCTACGATACAGAGTGAACTTGAAGGCTCCTTCGACGACGAAGCTGTCAAGAGAGCCGACACGGTGGAGGAGTCCATCCTATACATAGGAAACAGGATTGCCCACGGACAGCCGAGGGAGTATCGTTTCAGCAAGGCTGAGAACATCCTAGATAGAAACTTCCTGCCTCACATAGGGAGAACCCCGGATAAACGCTTGGAGAAGGCTTACTTCTTAGGCGAGATGGCTCTTAGGGTTATCGAGCTTAAACTTGGTATGCGTAAGCCGGATGATAAAGATCACTTCAAGAACAAGAGGCTGAAGCTCGCGGGGCCCCTCCTAGCGGACCTTTTCAGGATGGCCTTCAGAAACCTCTGCCGGGACATAAAATATCAGCTTGAGAGGATGGGGCCGAAGAGGCAGTCGATAAGCGTCTCCGTCTCCGTTAGGCCGGGCATAATCTCCGAGAAGCTCCAGCATGCTTTAGCGACGGGAAACTGGGGGCGAGGTCAAGTAGGCATAACCCAGCTCTTAGACCGGACGAACACAATCTCCATGCTCAGCCACTTGAGGAGGCTCCAGTCTCCACTCAGCCGAAGCCAACCCAACTTCGAGGCTAGGGACCTGCACCCCACTCACTGGGGTAGGCTCTGCCCCAACGAGACCCCGGAAGGCTCAAACTGTGGCCTCGTTAAGAACTTGGCTCTCTCCGCGTCCATATCCGTTGGAACTGACCCTGAAGTGGTTAAGAGATTTCTCTACCGAAGGGGTGTGATCCCATACAACGAAGCTAGCAGGAGTCTCAAACTCTCAGGCACAAAAGTCTTCATAGATGGACGTTTAATCGGCTACACGGTCAACCCGAAGGAACTCGTCGAAGAGTTGAGACGGGCCCGAAGGAACGGTGAGATATCGTCTGAGGTTAACGTGGCCTACTTCTCAAAGGAACACAACGTTAGGGAGGAGATATGCATAAACTGCGATGCTGGCCGCGTTAGGAGACCCCTCATAATAGTCGAAAACGGCGTTCCTAAGCTGACTAAAGAACACGTAGAGAAGATTCGCTCTAAGGAATGGAGATGGGAAGACCTCATCAAGAACGGCATAATCGAGTACATCGATGCCGAGGAGGAGGAGAACACTTACATAGCGCTTACGCCTGAAGAGCTGACCCCAGAACATACACACTTGGAGATAGCTCCGTACACGATCCTAGGTATATGTGCGTCCCTTATTCCATATCCCGAGCATAACCAGTCTCCACGTAACTCTTACGAGTCGGCTATGTCAAAGCAGGCCTTGGGCATATACGCTGTGAACTATCCTTTGAGGGTTGACTCGAGGTCGCATATACTCCATTATCCGCAGAAGCCTCTAGTGGAGACGAAGCCGATGGAGTTCATGGGATACAAGCTGAGGCCTTCAGGGCAGAACTGCGTCGTAGCCGTCCTATCCTTCCAAGGATACAACATGGAGGACGCCCTAATCTTCAATAAAGCATCTATAGAACGGGGATTAGCTAGGTCTACCTTCTACAGAATCTATGAGGCTGAGTGTAGGCAGTACCTTGGAGGGTTGAGAGATCGCCTCGTCATACCGGAGCCCGGCGTGAGAGGATACAGGGGTGAACAGTACTACCGGCTCTTAGAGGCCGACGGGGTCGTCGGCCCTGAGTCACCAGTCTCGGGTGGGGACGTTCTCATAGGGAGGATGAGCCCGCCTAGGTTCCTTGAGGAGTATAAGGAGTTCGAGGTTAAAGGCCCCTCTATGAGGGATTCATCGATCGATATGAGGCCTTCCGAGAAGGGAGTGGTGGACGCTGTCTTCATAACTGAGACCCACGAAGGAAACAAGCTCGTTAAGGTCAGGATAAGGGATCAACGTATCCCAGAGCTCGGTGACAAATTTGCCTCCCGCCACGGACAGAAGGGAGTAATAGGTATGATAGTCCCGCAGGAGGACATGCCCTTCACCGCGAACGGTATAGTTCCAGACATAATAATTAACCCTCACGCAATACCGTCTAGGATGACTATAGGCCAGTTCTTGGAGTCCATGGCCGGTAAGGTCTCAGCCATGAGAGGTACACCCATCGATGGAACAGCCTTTGCAAATGAGAGGCCCGAAAGGATAAAGCGTATGCTCATCGAGATGGGCTTCAGCCACACTGGCAGGGAGGTCATGTACAACGGGATCACTGGAGAGAAGTTTGTAGCCGACATATTCATAGGCCTCGTCTACTACCAGAAGCTCCACCACATGGTCGCGGACAAGATTCACGCAAGGGCTAGAGGCCAAGTTCAAATGTTGACGAGGCAGCCGACTGAGGGAAGGGCTCGCGGGGGAGGCCTCAGGTTCGGCGAGATGGAACGTGACTGTTTGATTGGGCATGGGGCTGCCATGCTTCTTCGGGACCGCCTCTTGGAGGAGTCAGACAAGTACGTCCTGTACGTCTGTGAGAACTGCGGGTACTACGCCTACTACGACCTGAGGCAACGTAAGTACGTCTGCCGTATATGCGGAGACAAAGCCGTGATCTCTCCGGTTGTGGTTTCGTATGCTTTTAAGCTTCTCCTGCAAGAGTTGATGAGCCTATGTGTGTCTCCACGCCTTAAACTGAAGGAGAGGGCTTAGCCATGGCCTATGAGGAAGCCTACAAGATAATCGACGAGATAAAGTTTGGGATACTCTCCCCTCAGGAGATACGTAGGCTCTCGGTAGTTGAGATACAGACGGCGGATACCTACGACGAGGATGGAGCCGCTATACCTTCAGGGTTGATGGACGGTAGGCTTGGAACTCTAGAGCCTAGACAGCGTTGCAGAACCTGCGGGAACACCGCTACCGGCTGTCCAGGCCACTTCGGTCATATCGAACTGGCTGTTCCCGTCATCCACGTCGAGTTTACAAAGGTTATATATAGTCTTCTCCAGGCTGTATGCAGGAATTGTGGACGTATCCTCCTTTCTGACGCGAGGATAAACGAAATAAAGAAGCGGATGGACCACCTCAGAGAGGTTATGGGTAACGTTCCAGACTCTTTCTATGAGGAGGTGCTCAGAGAAGCCAAGAGAAACAGAGAGTGTCCCCACTGCGGGGCTGAACAATACAGGATAGAATTTGAGAAGCCTACGATCTTCCGTGAATATTTGAGGGACGGGGCTCAACGTCTAACCGCCAACATGATTAGGGAGAGGTTCGAGAGGATACCTGACGATGACTTGAGGCTGATCGGGTTCGACCCTGAGCACGCCAGGCCGGAATGGATGATCCTCCAAGTTCTCCCCGTCCCACCCGTCTACGTCAGGCCTTCAATAACTTTGGAGTCAGGCATTCGTTCAGAAGACGACTTAACCCATAAGCTCGTTGACATAACTAGGATAAACCAGCGTCTGAAGGAGAACATAGAGGCTGGGGCGCCAACGCTCATAATTCAAGACCTCTCGGAGCTGCTACAGTATCACGTTACAACCTACTTCAACAATGAGGCTTCGGGCATACCTCCAGCCCGCCACCGTTCCGGTAGGGCTCTAAAGACCCTCTCCCAACGCTTGAAAGGGAAGGAAGGCCGTTTCCGCAGTAACCTTTCCGGGAAGAGGGTTGACTTCTCCGCTCGAACGGTTATCACTCCCGACCCGAACCTCGACATAAACGAGGTTGGAGTCCCGCTGGAAATAGCTATGCGGCTCACGGTTCCTGAGAAAGTAACGTTATGGAACCTAGAAAGGATGCGTGAACTCGTTAGGAACGGTCCGGACAAGTATCCGGGAGCCCTCTACATAGTGAGGCCCGACGGGAAACGTGTCAGACTGGAGTTTGTGACCGATAGGGAGAAGGTTGCGGAGGCCCTAGAACCAGGCTTCATAGTTGAGAGGCATCTCTGTGACGGCGACATAGTAATCTTCAACAGGCAGCCTTCCCTCCATAGAATGTCGATAATGGCCCATTACGTCAAGGTTCTACCATATAAGACGTTCAGGCTCCACCTCTGTGTCTGTCCACCGTACAACGCGGACTTCGACGGAGATGAAATGAACCTTCACGTCCCGCAAAGCGAGGAGGCCCAGACCGAGGCTAGGCTCCTCATGCAGGTTCAAGACCACATATTATCGCCTAGGTTTGGAGGACCCATAATCGGGGCTATAAGGGACTTTGTGACAGCGGCTTACCTCTTCACCCGTAAGTCGAACCTCCTAACGAAGAAGGAGGTCTGTGAACTCCTAGTCTCGGCGGGATATGAAGGTCCCCTTCCTGAACCCGCGATAAAGGAGCCGGAGCCTAGGTGGACCGGCAAGCAGATATTCAGCCTCTTCATCCCCCCAGGGATGAACTACACTTTGAAGGCGAGCTTCTGCCGCAAATGCGATGTCTGTCTGAAGGAGAACTGCAAATACGACGCTTACGTCGTAATCAAGAACGGGGTTCTCGAACGAGGGGTAATCGATAAGAATGCGATCGGGGCTGAGAAGTCTGAAAGCCTCCTACACAGAATAATCAAGGATTATGGAACGCAGGCTGGAAGAACATTCCTCAACAAAATATCAAAGCTCCTCACGAAGTTCATAACGATGAGAGGCTTCACATACTCGTACGACGAGCTTGAACTCTCGCCGGAGGTTAAAGAGAAGATAAAGAAGATCATCCATAAGGATGCGGAGAAGAGGATACAAGGATTCATCGAAGCTCTACAGAAAGGAACACTCGAGAGGCTTCCGGGACAGAGTTTGATAGATTCCTTCGAGATATACGTCATGAACGAGCTTTCTCTCGCCGAGAAAGAGGCTTGGGAGATGGCCGACTCAGACCTAGACCTCACCAACGCCGGAATATTGATGACGAGAAGCGGGGCTAGGGGCTCCATAATCAACATAGGGCAGATGACTGCTTGCTTAGGTCAGCAATCCGTCCGCGGGAAGAGGATCATGCGCGGATACTTGGAGAGGGCTCTACCGCACTTTAAGATTGGAGACTCGACTCCTAAGGCTAGAGGCTTCGTCTACTCGTCCTTTAGGGACGGCTTAGACCCTGTTGAGTTCTTCTTCC
>Ga0209410_1000716_pt1 | contig 15595 bp, 14 predicted proteins | sample Mar14436cmmetaG_FD_184135 | JGI IMG/M metagenome (GOLD analysis project Ga0209410, IMG submission 184135) | Marine hydrothermal vent microbial communities from Guaymas Basin, Gulf of California to study Microbial Dark Matter (Phase II) - Marker... ... | reverse complement strand
TTTCCTCTTATTATTTCTTCATGAAGTTTTGTCACTTCTCTAGCAATTACTATCTTAGATTCTGGATAGATCTCTTCAAGAAGTTTTAATGTTTTTTTGAGTCGATGAGGTGATTCAAAAAATACAATTGTATAATGTAGGTTCTTTAAGCTTTCAAATAATTTTCTTTTTTTTCCTTCTTTTTGTGGTAAAAAACCAAGAAAAAGAAATGGGTGTATAGGAACACCAGCAATGCTTAAAGCTGCTACTAAAGCAGATGGCCCTGGTATAGGGACTACTTTTATTCCTTCTTTTAAAGCTAAGTCTACTAAATGTACACCCGGATCAGAGATACAAGGTGTGCCAGCATCACTTACTAAAGCAACATTTTTTCCTTCCTTTAAAAGTTTAAGTATCTTTTTTCCTTGTTTTTCTCTGTTTTGTTCCCGATAACTAATAATACGTGTTTTTATATTGTAAAAATTAAGTAATTTTTTTGTATGGCGTGTATCTTCTGCAGCAATTAAATTTACTTCTTTAAGAACTTTTAAAGCCCTTAATGTTATATCTTCTAAATTTCCAATAGGAGTAGCAACAATATAAAGGATACCTGATCTAGAGAGTGAATGCATTATGAATATGTTCTATCTCTTTATTTTTAAGATTTATAGCTATAACATCGAATCTTACTTTTAAATTTTTCTCATTAAGTGTTTTTAAATAACACATTGCTACTTTTATAATTTGTTTTTGTTTATGTTTATTTACTGCTTCTTTAGCTAAACCAAATCGTGTGGTAGTCCTTGTTTTTACTTCTACAAATACAAGGGTATCTTTTTCTAAAGCAATTATGTCAATTTCACCTAATTTGTTTTTATAATTAGTAGCAATAATTTTATACCCTTTTTTCTGCAAAAATTTCTTGGCTAATATTTCCCCTTCTGTACCTATTTTAGTCTTGCCAAACTTCCAAAATTTCATATTGTTCTAAATGAAAATTGGGCTCAGAGATAAATTCAATTTCTTTCCCTAAGGATTTTAAGATATCTTGCCAAATAATTGTCTCTTTTTCACGAATATGATTAATTAAATCTGGGTGTGCTCTTAACTTCAATCGTTTTGCTAAAGTTGTATGCTGTTCTAATTCACGTAATATTTCATAAAAAATAGTTCTTTTTGATTTTGTAAATCCTCTTCCTTTACAACATGCACAGGTTTCACCAAGGCATTTAAGTAAACTTTCTCGCGTACGTTTTCTAGTCATCTCTACTAATCCAAGTTCTGACATGTGAATAATGCGTGTTCGACTTCTATCTTTTTTTAAAGCTTCTGCTAGTGTGTCTAACACTTTTTTCCGATTGCTTTCCTTTTGCATATCAATAAAATCAATAATTATAATACCTCCTAAATCTCTTAACCTTAATTGTCTTACAATTTCATGAACAGCTTCAAGATTTGTTTTTACAATAGTTTCTTCTAAACCATTTTCACCTACAAAACTTCCAGTATTTACATCAATAGTTACCAAAGCTTCCGTTTCTTCTATTACAATATAACCTCCAGATTTTAATTCTACTCTTGGTTGTAAAGCTTGATTAATAGCTGTATCTACCCCAAATTTAGTAAAAAGTGGTTCTTTTTCCTGATAAAATTCAATGGCAAATTCAAGATGAGGCAAGAATTCTCGTGCATAGGCTAATAGATTTTTATAAACTAGAGGATCATCTACTATAAGACGTTTTGTTTCCTTTACAAAAAAGTCTCTTAATGCCCTTAAGCCCAAATCTAACTCTGCATATACTAACCCTGGTAAAGATGTATGTCTTTTTTTCTCTAATATTTTTTGCCAAAGAGCAATTAGTTTTTCCATTTCATGAAGAAGTTTTTCAGCTTCAACTCCCTCACTAGCAGTGCGTACAATAAATCCCATATTTTGAGGTTTAGATGAAGAAACTATATTTCGTAAACGTTCCCTTTCTGCCTCATCTTCAATACGACGTGAAACTCCAACATAATTAAGCATAGGCAAAAGTACTAAATAATGGCCAGGAAGGGTAATACGGGTAGTGAGTCGTGCCCCTTTTGTACCTATTGGTTCACGTACAATTTGAACTAAAACTTCCTGCCCTTCTTTAAGAAGATTTTCAATCCTTTCAGAAGGAGGATTTAGAGAACCAAATTCGCTTTCTAAATCCCATATATTAGGTAGTATATCAGAGACATAAAGAAACCCTGCTTTCCCAAAACCAATATCTACAAACGCTGCTTCCATCCCAGGCAATATTTTAAGTACCTGTCCTCGATAAATATTACCTACTAAACTAGGTTCAAGTTTACGTTCTAAATGAAATTCTACTACTACTCCATCTTCTAGTACTGCTAATCTTGTTTCGTAAGGACGAGCATTTAACAACAATTCTGTTATCACATTTCTACCCCTACTTTTAAAATCTGCAATCTAGGAATATCTTCTTTTTTAAGTGAAAAAATTGCACTTATAGCTTCAGTAATTTTAATGCCTCCTTGTGAAGGAAGAAGTAAAACAATTTCTACTTTTTCTCCCTGTTTAGGTATAAGACATTTTACAACTTTCTTTAAATCAACTTGTCTTACCTTTCCATTATGTAATACCTGCCAGATGAAACTTTTTTTTGCTTGGAATTCTTCTATTTTTTTTCTATCCAGGCCAAATGCTGAAAAGTCAACAAGGAATCGCTGTGCAGAAGGAGGAGATAAAGAGGCATTAAGTGGAACTTCTATGGCATGAGTGATGCGTAAACCTTCAGGAAGATGTGGATTGATTTTGCCTAAAAGACTTTTTCCATCATATCTACCATAAATTTCTATATCTAATATCTCAACTAAACTTTCCACTCCCACAGGTAAAGCAACAGCAAAACTCATTTTTGGTAAAGGATGAAATCCCTTTGAATAAACTAATTTTAATCCAGCTCGACGAAAGGCACGATGAAAGATATTTATTAATTCTAAGTGACCAAAAAAACGGGCTGTATTGAGTTTACTAAAAGTTAGTCGATATTTATGTGGTTCATTAAATTTAAATGTTTGCTCTTTTAAAATAATTTCACTTTTTTCTTTATAAATTGTTGGGGCAATTTCCTTAAAATCACATACACCACATTGCTGGCAAGCTTCATAACGACAATCAGGGGTTATTTCTCCTCGCTGGCTTTTAAGTCTTTCTTGCCATAAAAATTCTGCATCTACACCTATATCAATCTTTGCCCAAGGTAAAATTTCATCTTTGCTTCTTTCCACTAAATAAAAATAAGGATTAAGTCTTGCGTCTTCAAAAGCTGCCTGCCATAGTTCAAATCTAAATCTATCACGCCAACTATCAAATCTAGCTCCTTTAAGCCATGCTCTAAGTATTACTTCATGTAAACGCCTATCTCCTCGAGAAAAAATACCCTCTAAAAAACTTTGTTCTGGTTCATGCCATCTTATCCGAAAACCATATTTCCAAGCCATCTTACGTAAAAATTTTATTTTTTCTCGGCTTTCTTGAAGAGAAATCTGGCGTTCCCATTGAAAAGGAGTATGAGATTTAGGGACAAAAGTAGAAATACTTACAGTGATTTGAAATTTATGTTTGCCTAATTTTACTAATTGTCTTGCAAGTTCTGCAATAGCTTTTATATCTTCATCAGTTTCACCTGGTAAGCCAATCATAAAATAAAGTTTTAAAGAAGGCCATTTTCTAGCAAAAACTTCCTTTGCTGTTTCAAAAAGCTCTTCTTCATTAATTTTTTTATTTATTCGATTGCGCATCTCTTGCGTAGCAGCCTCTGGTGCAAACGTAAAACCTGTACGTCTCACTCTGCTAATTTGTTCCATTATCTTTGAACTAATTGTACCTACACGTAAACTTGGTAAACTTAGTGCTATTCCTTCATTACTCAATCTATCCATTAAAACAGGTAGTAAATCTTTTAAAGGTTGATAATCACCAATACTTAAAGAGAGCAAAGAGACTTCTTCATATCCTGTATTTTTAAGAGACTTTTCTACAATTTCAAACACCTTTTCAGGTGAGCGTTCTCGAACGGGTCTATAAATAAATCCAGCTTGGCAGAAACGACAACCATGAGTGCAACCACGTGTAACTTCAATAGAAAGACGATCATGAACAGGTTTGTGATAAGGCACTATAGGGCAGGTAGGAAATGGGGCTGTATTTAAATCTTTTAATATGCGTCTTTTTACTTTATGATAGCCTGTTAATAATTCTTCAATTTCTTTGATACTACCATCTAGATAATATCGAGGATAAAAGGCGAAGGGCAGATAAAAACCAGGTATTTGAGTTAAACGATTTAATAATTCTTCTTTATTTCCTCCTTCTTTTTTCCAAGAGATATAAGTTTCGATTATTTCTAAAATTGCTTCTTCACCATCACCAACAATAAATCCATCTAAAAATGGACTAATAGGTTCTGGATTCATACTAATAGGTCCACCACCAATAACTAAGGGATGATTCTCATTACGCTGGCGAGAATAAAGAGGTATTTGTCCTAAGTTTAAAATATTCAATACATTGGTAAAACAAAGTTCATGTTGAAGGCTAAATCCGATGATTTCACACTCCTTTAAAGGAATTCCTGATTCTAGTGTAGTTAGAGGTACTCGATTCCGACGTAACCACTCTTCTAAATCAATATCTGGAGCAAAAACACGCTCAGCTGCCACACGTGGATCTCTATTAAGAATATGATAAAGTATTTGTAAACCTAAATGAGACATACCGACTTCATAAAGGTCAGGAAAACAGAGAGCAAATTTTACTTCTACTTTTTCTAAATTTTTTCGTATAACATTTATTTCATTACCTAAATAACGACTTGGTCCTTTTACATAGGGAATAAAATTCTTCATAAAACACCTCTTTTTTTCAGTATATTCCAAGCATTTTTAATAGATTCTTCAAAATCTTTTTCATCTAAACCTGCTCCTAAAGTAATCTTCTTTGCCATTTCAAAATTTAAAAAATCAGAAGGAGCATGTCCGTCTGAATTTATCACTATTTTTGCCCCTATTTTTTTTGCTAGTTTAGCTACATGACCATTAGAAAAACAATGTCCTTTTCTACCAGAGATTTCTAAACAAATATCTCTTTCTTTTGCTAATATTACTTCTTCTTCACTGATAAGACCTGGGTGAGCAAGAATATCTATATCTGCTTCAAGGGCAGCTCGATTAGTACCAGGAGCTACTGGCTCAACTAATGTTTCGCCATGAACAACAATAATCTTTGCTCCTAATGTTCTTGCTTTTTTTGTTAATGAAGCAATAAGTTTTGGTGGAACATGAGTTAATTCAACGCCAGGAATAAGTTTTAATGAAGAATGGGCATTCCATAAAGAGGCAGCTTTTAATAAAGATTTAATAACAATTTCTAAATTTGAACTGTCTACATGATCAGTGATAGCTACCGCACCATAATCCATTACTTCAAGACGTCGACATAATTCAAATGGTATAAGCTCACCATCACTAAAAATAGAATGGGTATGTAAATCAATCATTTTAAAAGCCATTTTCCACTCCAAATACTAGCCAAAAGACCACCTAAAGAATTTGCTAAAGCATCAAAAAAACTAGGTTGCCTATTGGGAACAAAAGTTTGAGCAATTTCATTAAAGATGCCATAAAAAGTACAAACAAAAACAGTAATAAGGCCAATCTGAAAGAGAGAAAGAGAACTAAAACTACGATTGCAAGCTTTAAATACCAATATACCTAAGATAAAATAAGCAAGAAAGTGAAAAAATTTATCCTGATAAGAAAAACTGTTTTTAATTGGCAAACTGCTTTTAATAGAAAGAAAAAACAATAATAAAGCATAAATAATTGTTAATAACCATAACCAATAATTTCCCTTCATTATTACATCTTGTATTTGCCAAAATCATCAGGAGAAAGATTTTCCAAAAGTTCTGTCCACTTTTTAGCTTCTTCACTTTCCACACCTTCCTGAACCTGATAAGCTTGTCGTGATTTTTCTAATACTTTTTCATCTACAAAAATAGGTGCCTTTACACGCAAAGCAAGGGCAATAGCATCACTAGGTCTAGCATCAATTTCATATTTTCTTTCTCCAACAGTTAAGTATATGAGGGCATAATAGGTATTTTCTCGTAAATCGCATACTACAATACGTTCTACTTTAGCTCCAATAGTATCTAAAATATTTTTCAATAAATCATGAGTCATCGGACGACTAAATTTTATCTCTTCTAATTCACTGGCAATAGCAGTGGCTTCCATTACACCAATCCAAATAGGTAAGGCATCATCACCATCCATTGCTTTTAAAATAACAATAGGTGAGTTTGTTACAGGATCTACTGTTAAACCAAAAACCCGCATTTGTAATAACATATGACCTCTCCTTTAAAAATTTTTTAATCTATTATTTTAACTACTTTTCCCCTTAAAGAATGAGCCAAAGCTCTTTCTATTTTTACCTCCACTAAATGTCCTAATAATTTAGGTTCTGCCTCAACATTAACTACACGATAACATCTGGTTCTACCAGAAAGTTGGTTTGGATCCTTTTTACTATAATTATCTAAAAGCACTTCAACTACTTTACCTTCCTTTTCTTTATTTTTGGCTTCAGTAATAGGTGCCTGAATTTCAAGGACTGTTTTAAGTCTCTCTGCTTTGATTTTTTCGTCTATCTTATCTGGAAATAACACTGCTTTAGCCGGTGGTCTATCTGAATATTTAAAGGCAAAGATAGCATCAAACTCTACCTCTTTCAAGAGAGAGAGTGTATCTTTAAAATCATCTTCTGTTTCACCAGGAAAACCTACAATAATATCAGTAGTAATGGCAATATTAGGACAAATTTTACGTAATGCCTCAATTTTTTTTAAATAATCACTTCTAGTATATTTTCGCCCCATTTTCTTTAAAATTCGATCCGAACCTGCTTGTACTGGTAAATGAATTTGCTCACATAAAATATCAATTTCTCCAAAGGTTTTAATAAGTTCTAAAGAAAGATCTTTAGGATGAGAGGTAATAAAACGCAATCTTTTTAATCCAGGAATCTTTGCTAAAGAATGTAGTAATTCAGGAAAACTTATTTCATCTGGTCTATCTTGTCCATAAGCATTCACATTTTGCCCCAATAAAATAATTTCTTTTACTCCTTGCTCTACCAAAGTTTTTGCCTCTTGCAAAATTTTTTCACTTTTGCGGCTGATTATCCTTCCTCGTACATAAGGCACAATACAATAAGTACAGAAATTATTACAGCCCTGTATAATAGTAATATAGGCACGTCCATAACCATCTCTTGGAAATGGTATTAAATCATAAGGAGGTTCAATCTGATTAAATTCTATAAAGCAAATTTGTTTTTTATTTTCTTTAATATATTCAATAAATTCTAAAATACGATAAAGTTGATGTGTGCCAAAAACAAGATCTACAAAAGGCATTTTTTTTAAAATTTTTTCTCCTTCTTTTTGAGCTACACAACCTCCAACACCAATGATTAAATCAGGTTTCTTTTTTTTAAGAGACTTAAGTCTTCCAAGGAAACTATATACTTTTTCTTCTGATTTTTGTCTTACAGCACAAGTATTAACAATAATAATATCTGCTTTTTTAACATCTTTAGTTTCAATATAACCAGCTTTTTCTAAAAGAGTAGCCATATATTCACTATCATGTACATTCATCTGACAACCATATGTTTCAATAAAGAACTTCCCCTTCACTTTTTCTCCTCTTTCATCTTATCGTTTAAAGAAAAGTTTGACAAGGAATTTAAAAAATTTTTCTTTTAAAAGATAATGCCCCCGACTGGAGTCGAACCAGTGGCCTAGGGATTAGGAATCCCTCGCTCTATCCTCCTGAGCTACGGGGGCATTAATACTATTTAAACCTTTCTTTATTTACTTTGTCAAGGTTAGGTAATATTCAACGGTTTTTTTAAGACCTTCTTCTAATTCCCACTTAGGAAAATAATTTAGCTGTTTTTTTGCTTTTTCTATGCTTGCTAAAGAATGACGTATATCTCCAGGACGAGGAGCGACATGAATTGGTTCAATTTTTGTTTGTAAAATATTTTTTATAATCCCTGCTAATTGATTGATGCTTGTACTTTGTCCATAAGCAATATTAAAAACTTCTCCCCCAATACCAGGTGTTTTCATTGCTAAAATATTGGCTGTTACAACATCTAATACATAAGTAAAATCCCTTGTTTGTTCACCATCACCGTATATTTCAGGAGATTTATCTTGTAAAAAAGCTGTAATAAATTTTGGAATAACAGCTGCATAAGGGGAATTTGGATCCTGGCGAGGGCCAAAAACATTAAAATATCTTAAAGATACAGTTTCTAAACCATAAACGTGATAAAATATAGAACAATAATATTCACCTGCTAGTTTAGAACCAGCATAAGGAGAAAGAGGTTGAGGGATAAGCGTTTCTGTTTTAGGAGAGATTGGCTGGTCACCATAAACTGAAGAGGAACTTGCATAGATAAATCGTTTTATTCCTTTTTCTTTAGCAGCCCAAAGCAAATTAAGAGTTCCTTTGATGTTAATTTCATTAGTAGTAAATGGATCTTCTATTGAACGGGGTACTGAAGGTAAGGCTGCTTGATGTAAAACATAATCTATATCTTCCATTACTTTTCTGCAAGTTTCTATTTCTCGAATATCTCCTTCAATAATTTCAATTTGTTCAGAAGGAATATCTAAGCTTTGGATAAATGCTAAATTTTCTTTTTTCCCAGTAATAAAATTATCTATTACTCTAACTTTATATCCTTTTTTTAATAATACTTCTACTAAATGTGAGCCAATAAATCCTGCGCCACCTGTAACTAAAACATTAGACATCTTTTTCCTTTTTAAAGTTTAATAATTTTTTCATTATGAAATTTCTTAAAAGCATTTCTTGTATCTATTATTAATTTAGCATTTTCAGCAATATAGGCATAATCGAATGCTTTATGATTAGTGATTAATACGGTGCAATCTGCTTTAGTTACTTCTTTAATAGGCTTTGCTTCAAGGGTAATTGTTCCTAAAACAATTTTTGGTACATATGGATCAGAATAAGAAAGTATAGCACCTTTACGATGAAGCAATGTTATAATATCTAAAGCAGGAGATTCACGGACATCATTTACATCTGCTTTATAAGCAACGCCTAAAATATGAATATGGGAATTTTTAATACTTTTACCATAATCATTAAGGGCATCAGTAATTTTATCTACAACAAAATGTGGCATCTGACTATTTATTTGTGTAGCTAATTCTATTAATCTTGCTTCAAAACCAATCATCCTTGCTTTCCAGGTAAGATAAAGTGGATCAATAGGAATGCAATGCCCCCCAATTCCTGGTCCTGGGTAAAATGGCATAAATCCAAAAGGCTTAGTTGCTGCAGCTTCTATTACTTCCCAAACATCTATTCCTAATTTATCACACATAAGTGCCATTTCATTAACAAGGGCAATATTAACGCTACGGAAGGTATTTTCCAAAAGTTTGACCATTTCTGCTACTGTAGCAGAAGATACAGGGATTACTGTTTCAATTGCTTGATTATAAAGACTACAAGCAAGCTTCGTACATATTGGTGTAACACCACCAATAATTTTTGGAATATTTCTGGTGGTATATTTTTGATTTCCAGGGTCTACCCTTTCTGGAGAAAATGCTAAAAAAATATCCTTTCCTACTTTAAAATTGTTTTTTTCTAAAATAGGTTTTACCATTTCTTCTGTTGTGCCAGGATAGGTAGTGCTTTCTAAAACTATCAATTGAGGTGGATTTAGATATTTGCTTATACCTTCAACTGCTGACATAACAAAAGAAAGGTCTGGATCTTTTGTTTTGCGTAAAGGGGTAGGAACGCAAATGATAATAGCATCACATTCTTTAACAAGGTTATAATTTGAAGCAGCTTGAATTTTTTTCTCTTTAACTAAAAGATTTAATTCTTCAGATTCTACATCTAAAATATAAGAAATTCCTTCATTAATTTTTTTAACTTTTTCTTTATCTATTTCAATACCAAGGATATAAAAGCCATTTTTAGCAAATTCTACTGCTAATGGTAATCCAACATAACCTAGACCAATAATAGCTATTTTTGCATGTTTATTTTCAAATTTTTCTTTTAAATAAATTTCCTGATTCATCTTGCTCCTCTCCTTAACAAAACAACTTTTGAAGTTTCAAAGACAATGGCCAAATCAAAAAGAATGGACATATTTTTGATATAATACAAGTCATATTTTAACTTCTCTAAAGCATCTTCAACTGAAGCACCATAAGGATATCTAATTTGTGCCCACCCAGTAATGCCAGGTTTTACAGCATGTCTTTGAATATAATAAGGAATTATTTTTTCCAATTGTTTAACAAAATATGGTCTTTCTGGACGAGGGCCAACAAAACTCATATCTCCTTTAAGTACATTAAACATTTGAGGGATTTCATCAATTCTTAATTTACGAATAATTTTACCCACTCGTGTTACTCTTGGATCTTTTTCTTTTGCCCAAACAGGTTTGTCTTTTTCTGCTCCAATATGCATAGAACGAAATTTATAAAGTATAAATATTTTTCCTCTTTCTCCTACACGTTCTTGTTTAAAAAGCACAGGACCTGGACTGTCTAGTTTAATAGCAATAGCTGTGATTATGGAGATAGGTAGAGAAAGGAGAAGACCTAAAGAGGCAAAAATAATGTCTAAACACCTTTTTATTCTTCTTTTTATCCCATTGGTTTTAAATCCATCAGAGAAAATAAAATAACTTGGATGGACTCTTTCTACCATTACCTTTCCTGTAAGATGTTCATAAAACTCTACACCATCTTGAACAGTAGTGCCTTTTAATTTAATTTCTAAGAGTTCTTTAAGAGGTAAAAATCCTCTTTTTTCCTTCATAGCTATAATAAGTCGATCATAGCAAAGATTTTCAGTTACAGAAAGAATGTCATTTATTTTCCCTAATATTTGATATTTATATGGTTTTTTTGGAAGAGAGTTTTCAGCAAGGATGCCTACAATTTTAAAAGCACTGTCTTTTCTTTTTTCTATTTCAGTTATAATTTTGTCTGTCAACTCATCAGATCCAAGAATCAATACCTTTTCGGTAAGTTTTTCCGTTTTCAATACCCAATTGTAGACAAGACGCCAACAAAGGACAAAGCTTACAATAAAAAATAAACTAAGCATGAATACTTTTTCAGCAATAATAAAGTTTGGAAAAAAGAAATAAATAGCAGCCAAAGTAAGACAAGAAATTCCTAATGCTTGCAATAATCTAATGATTAACTCTCCATATTCACTTACTTTATTAAAGTCATAAAGATCAAGATAATAAAGACTAAGAATGCATATAACTGTAATTAGGGCTACTTTTGGTAATACATTTGTCCATTGAAAGACCTGAGCATCAATAAATTCAATTTTAATAATAGAGGCAATTAAAATAGAAGAAAAAATTGAAAAGGTTTCAATAAGAAAAAAAACAAGATTTCTAATAGGATAATAGAAATTGAATATTTGAAAAATCATATTTTTTTCTTTTTATCTTTTGATCGGTAATAAGAATAACTGTATTTATATTTTAACAATTTGAAATCTACTCTATTAAATACAATACCTAATATTTTTTCTCTAGGCAAGGACAATAATGCTCTTTCTAAGGAATTTTTTGGAGTTTTACCATATTGAACTACAAGGATAATCCCATCTACTTGTTTTACTAAAATATCTGGCTCAGAAGTAAGCAAGATAGGTGTAGAGTCAATAAAAATATAGCGATCTGGGTATCTATTCTTAACTTCTGCGACTAAATTACGCATTAATGACGAAGAAAGAAGTTCAGCTGGACTCTTTGTACGTTTTCCAGCAGGGATAAGAGAAAGTTTTGGTATTAGTGTTTTATAAAAAATTTCTGAAATTTTAACTTTTTTTTGAAGATATTCAGAAAGTCCTTTTTTTTCTTGCATTCCTAAAAGCTTATGTAAACTTGGTTTTCTTAAATCTGCATCTATTAAAAGCACATAACTTTCTGGTAACTGAGCAAAACATACTCCTAAATTGGCTGTAACTACAGTTTTTCCTTCTAAGGGTAAAGCACTTGTTATAAGAATGACTTTTTTATCAGAAAAATTTGTTAAAATTTTCATACAAAGTTTTCTAAATTGTTCAGCAACTTCTGATTCTGGGTCCTTCCAAGCAATAACTAAGTCGTCAATTTCAGATGGCTTTTCTTCTTTAATAGGCTCTTTTGAAATAAATTTCTCAATTTCCATAATTTGGATAGAATCTTTTTTCTCTTTTTCTGCTTTTTTTAAAGCTTTATATATTTTACTCAATTTAACTCCTTTTTATTATTAAACGCTTTTGTTTTTTCTTTATTTCAGGAATGTTAGCAATAACAGTTAAACCAGTAGCTTTTTCTAAATCTTCAACTTTATAAAAAGATTGATTAAGATATTCTACAAGGACAACTAAACCAACACCAGCAGCTAATCCAAGGAAAAGACCCATTAAAAGAAGCTTTGGCCGGTTTGGTCTAATAGGTTTTTCTGGAACTTTGGCTGGATCAAGTATTCTAAATGTTTGTCCTTTTTGTTTCCTTTCCATATTAGCTGCTAATTCAGCCTGAAGTTTTTTATCTAATAAAGATTGATATTCTTTTTGTGTTACTTCATACCCACGAGAAAGTTCTTTAAGCTGTTGTTCTACTTTTGGTGTAATTTCCACTCTTTTTTCATATTTTTTTATTTCGGCTTTTAATCTTTTTTGTTCGGCTTTAAGCTGAGCAATTTCTGTATCTAATTGAGTTAGTTGAGCCTCAATTTGAGCTTTCCAGGGAGAAGTACTTTCTGGAAATGTTTCAGTTTCACCTCTCTGTTCTTTATTTCTTTCTTCTTTTTCAAAACGAGCAATAAGTTTCTTTAACCTTATTATTTCTGGATGCTTATCTGTATATCTAAGTTTAAGTTGAGCAAGTTGTTTTTTTAACTCAGTAAGTGTCGGATTTTCATATGAAGCATCTATAGATTCTTCAGTATCATCAATGGTAATAAATGAACCCATATTTTCCATTTGAGAAAGTTGTTGAAGTAATTGTCTTTTTGTCTCTTCTGCTACTTTTAAAGATTGTGTAACATTTTGGAGTTGTAATTGTAATCTATCAAGTGTTCGTAAATTAGCCTCCAATTGTTCTGGTAATACTCCAAGATGTTTTGCTCTAAATTCTGAAATCTTTTTTTCTTGTTCTTTTAAAAGCTTACGTACCCTTTCTAATTCTTTTTCTAAAAATAAAAGTGTACCTTCCGCCATTTCCTCTCTCACTTTTAAATTTTCTTCTATAAAAATAGAAGCCAAACGATTAGCTACTTTCATAGCTATTATAGGGTCTTTATCTTCGAAGGAAACACTAAAAGCACGTCCTTTTTTTACCTGAACCTTAATACATTTTCTCATTCTTTCGATAATATTTTCCATAGGAAATTTATTTCTTATTTCAGAATAGAGATTAAATTCTTTAATGACCTTTTCTAAATAAGCTCTACTCATAATCTGTTCTGTGATAGTACGTAATTGTGTTTGTATACTTTCTGTTACTGTTGGTCTAACATAAGAAGTTGGTACTTTTTGAGATTCAACAAGAATTAATGTTGTAGCTTGATATATATTAGGTGCAGTTTTTACATAAAATATAGTAGCAGCCATAATAAGAACAAATGGAATAATGAAATACCATTTTCGTCTTAAACCAATTTCTATATAATCATGAAGATTAATAGCTTCATTTGTCATCTTAACCCCCCTAATAAATTAATCTGATTGAAAGTATAACTCGATTTATATCATAATTTCCATAAAATCCAGTAGTATCAAGGTCTTCATGTTGATAATTGATTTGTCCATGAAACCATCTTCTAGGTGTCCAATCAAGACTAACATAAGTAGACCAATATTTATCTTTTATTGAAAAATATTGGTACTTGCTTTCACGATAAGAACCACCCATATTCCCTGACCAATGAGGTGTAAATGTATGTCTAAAATCTAATGATACTTGCCAATAAGTACTAAAGCCAAGGTTTAAAACAGTAAAAAATACTTCATTATAACCTCTTTCTGCTTTAAGATTTAATTGAGAACGTTCATAAATATAAGTTAGTAGAATATTTCCAGAAAACCCTTTACTATCTTCTCCTAATTCAGGATAATAGAAAAAATATCCTCCTTGTAATGCAGTTAAAAATCTTGGGGTTAATTTTTTTTCTATACCTAACCCAATTTGATAAATTTCATAATCCGGTGCCAAACTATATTCGCGCAAACTATAACCACCTGTTAAAGTAATAGTTGTATAAGAACTTAAGAGCCAATTATAACCTATATTTATAAGATGGCCATTTAAAATTCCCCATTGTTGGTATAAATCACCATATGTGTAAATATATCCTAAATTTAAAATTCCTCTTTCAGTTAATCCATAATTAAAATTAAGATTTACAGAGTGTTCTTCGCTATTTTGATAATCACCTGAAAAATGCAAAATATTATATTGATAACTTAATCCAAAACTATTTCTTTCTGCAAATTGCCAGTTTATGCTGGGGTTTAAACGATTTTGCCAATAGGAAATCCTTGCTCTTCTAATCCCATAAATGTCTATTTCTGAAAGACTACGAGACTTTATATAGTTCTCTGTTAATTTAAAGGTTAAATGTTCAGTAGCTTGATAACTTGCTTCTCCATTAAAATTATGAGTAACTGTATTTTCAATACTGTTTTCCACAAAGAACTCAAAATTTGCTTGATAACTTAATGTTAATTCTTTATGATATTTAGGCATATGTAATACAATTCCTGGTGTGATTCTATTAATTATGTCATCTTCTTTTATTTCTCCACCATAAATATTATCATTGTATTCTGTAGAAAGACCTATACTTAAAGTTAATTCTTTCGCATATACGTAGAAATTGGGTAAGAAAAAAAAGAGAACAATAAAACTAAGGAACAATAATTCTATCTCCAGGTTGTAATTTAATATCCATTGCCCCTTTTCCTTTGATAATCTTTTCAATGTTGACCACAATTCTTTCATCTCCTTTTCCTGTTTTTCGCAAGATTATCACTCCACTCTTTTTTGCCCATTCTGCAAATCCGCCTGCTATAGCTATAGCTTGTAAAAGGGTAATTTCACTTCGCAATGGATAAGCACCAGGTTGGTTTACTCGGCCAAGAACATAAAACTTTGCTCCATTAATTTGTTGTATAATAACAGTAACAACTGGATTTTCTAAATATTGAGAAAATGCCTTTTCTAAGTCTTTTGCTAAATTTGCTGGTGTTTTCCCTTGTGCTTGAATATCACCTATAAGAGGTAAAGAGATTTTTCCATCAGGTCGTACTAATACCACCCTTGAAATATCTGGCTCTTTCCAAACATTAACTTCAATAACATCTTCAGGTGCAATTAAATACTTTTCAGCAAAAACCAAACTACAATAAAATAATATAAAAAAAATAAAAAATAATTTTTTCATTTTAATCCTCTATTTTCTCAGTT
>Ga0209410_1000715_pt1 | contig 15608 bp, 33 predicted proteins | sample Mar14436cmmetaG_FD_184135 | JGI IMG/M metagenome (GOLD analysis project Ga0209410, IMG submission 184135) | Marine hydrothermal vent microbial communities from Guaymas Basin, Gulf of California to study Microbial Dark Matter (Phase II) - Marker... ... | reverse complement strand
TGTTCGTTACTCCCAGCTTTTGGTTGTTTCCTGTCATGGTCAAAACAGAATACCAACCAAATTTCCTTCATCATCCACTACTCTCACCATTCCGTTTTCTATTTCGTACTCATAGTCATCTCCAAATTCCTTTTTTATTATCGCTCTAATCTTATTATGCCAAGCTAAGTTCTCAAATTCGAAATCATTCATAAGGCATCACCGGGCTGGCATGCCTACCTAAGCTCCACATAACCCTTTCTCAGGGCTATGCTTCATCGAGGCATGCCAACCCGTTGGTGTGCCATAGCCAAAAGAAAACCAAAAGGGAATATGTTTTGCTGGCCATTGCTTAAGCATCGCTTGCCTTTGCTTGCTACCTCTCATCGCTCTTGGGCGGGATTTGTGAGCCCTTTTCCGGGCTCCGCTTACGCCCACCGGAGCCTTATCAAGCCGGCTCCATAGGGCCCGGAAGCCACTTTCCTTTTCCCGCCCGGGAACCACTTTGGGTTCCCAAGCTCCTTTCATCGCTTCCTAGCTTTCTGCTAGGAAGCTCAAAAGAAACCAAAAACCAAAAAACCAAAACCAAAAACTACGCTTTTTATTAACGCCGAGCCTGCGGGTGTCGCCACGATAACTTTAGTTATGTGGCGCTGGCTTGAGGATGGGGATTCCTCTCACCGAAGGTGGTTATTATTATAGGGAGGCGGGAAATTTGTGCGGAGCACCTCAGAGGCTCGGCGATGATTTATTATGGAAAATAAGGTTAAAATCTAGGGGTTCAAAGGGGTTTACCCCTTGCTGGAGGGGGGTAGACCTCGGTTTTGGCTCCGCAATTATGTTAATAATGCGGAGCTTGGTGGAGCTTTGCTCCACCCGAAACCGAGGTCGTAGGGGGGAACCGAAAACGGTGCCCCCCTGTTAAAATTACTCCAAAAACCCAAAACAAAACCAAAAACCTATTTTTTCTCTTCCTGCCTTATCACTTTTATTTCCTTGTAGTAATGCTTGTAATCTGCTAGCAAATTTGCTAAGTTGTGCAAAAAGTCTGCTGCTCTGTCTTCAAATCTATCCATCTCAAACTCAACTTCTATCCTTATCATACTTTTCTTCTTCCCTCAGCTTATTAACCCAAAACAAACTCTCCAAACTGCTATGTGTGTCTCTTGCAAAGTTCATCATCCTTCTGCTCAGCTCTATCGCCTGCACAATACCTCCTTCGCTGTCCAAATCCATATCCTTGGCTGCCAATTCCTGCAAATCGTTCCTTAGCTTTCTTATCGTCACCCTCAACTCCTCCCAAATTTCGTTAATCTTTTCCTTCATGTTTTTTCTTTTTCCTTGCATCTCTCAACAATAGTTTTAGCTCTGTTATGGCATACATCCGCTCTATCATCGTATCTGCAAATGCTCTTATGTCTTCCATTTCTAAATAACATAAACCATTTCTTTTGAGCGTATCCTTCTTAAGTAGAGACTCTATTCTGTCCAATGTTTCTTTAATCCCATCTATCTGCGTCATTACTTCCTTCTTCAGCTGTTTTATCTTCTTTCTAATTAGTTTTTCCATTATCTTTTCCTTTGCCTTTTTCTTCTCCTTTTCAAACTTCTTCTTCATAGTCACCACCCTTTTTTCTCTTTAATCAACTCCCAAAGTTCGTTTATATCCTGAATGGCTTCCTGCAGTTTGTATTTAAAGTCTATCTCATCTCTGTATTTATTCCTTGCATTGCAAATTCCCTGCAACTTTGCACCTTTCTCCCCTAACCATCTAAATAAAGTTTCTTCATTCATGCTTATTGGCTACTCTTAGCGCCTTAATTTTCCAATTTTTGTTATGCTCTGTTATAAAATCGCACAATGCCTCCAAAAATATCTTTGTATCTAGTACTGAAATCTCATCCTCACTTTCCAATTCCAAATCAATCCACATGCTCAAACATCCAAGGCTCGTAAGGTATGTACTCCCATCTCTGCTTCTTTATGTTCCAGGCCAGCCTTAATCTCGGATCTGTCATACTAACTTCATCAGCTTTAATGCCAGTAATGCAATTTCCTGCTCATTTAACTGGAAAACTATGCTGTTTCTGTCCTTTCCCTTTTGTCCTTCCCTTAGCGCTATCACTATTCCCCTATCCGTCCTTGCCAATTCTAACTTCTTATACATTCCGCTGTCTTCTCTATAGTGGAATAAATTTGCCAAGGTTTCCCATCTGCTCTGCTTATTTTCGCTCATCTTCAAAAACATCAGCAAACCACTTTCTTATCATATCTTTTGCCTCTTCAAATGCAGTTTTTCTGAACTCATAGCCAACTATCATTTCGCTGTCTCCTTCTTTTTTCTCTATTTCTATATCCTTTTCTGCTTCCTTTATTTTGCTTTCTATCTTCCATAACAATCCTTGAATTTTGCTCTTCAAAGGTTCTAATTTCAGATGATCTAATGTAGGGTAGCGTTTGTTGCATTCTATAAAACTTTCTTCAAACCTTTTTTGCATATTCCTATATTTCTTCTTTGCCGCCTTGGCGTAGTCTTTATTTCTTACCATGTTTCTTCATATGCTCTTTCACCCAGCTCTTTAGCTGTTCCTCGTATAAACTTACAAATCTCTTGTTGCACTTAGGGCAAACCCATTCGTATGCGTATGCCCGGATCTTATTTATTTTTATCTGCATGCTTCTGTAAAAACAACAAGGCTCTTATACTTACTTCAATGTCTATTGCATAATCTATTATGCCTCTTGCCGTCATCCATACTCCTGTTAAATCATCCTTCTTAAGCAAGTCCCATATTTCCTTTACTTTGCATTCTATTGTTTGTAAGTAGTACTCAAGGCTTCTTTGTAAGCGCTCCCTTCGCTCCTCAAGCTCATTTTTTATCTCCATGCTTCAGCGTCTGTAAAAAATTCAGCATCCAGGCATACACCGCTATGTCTTCCGCTAAGTCTTTTATCGTTATACCGTCAAACTTTAGCTCCATCCAATCCTTCCTTACCAAATTATTGTCCATCTCTTCCAAGCGGTTCTGTATGTGCTGCATCCTCTTCTCTATTCTTTCTATTAATTCCTTCTTCAACTCATCAATCTTTTTTGCCATCTTTCTTCACCTCACCTTTGAAACCATCGGCTCAAGGCCTTCATCCTATCAGGCCTTCATCTGCCTTAATATAGTATACCCATACCCATATATATATAGATTTCGGTTCTGTAGTATATATTAAGTCGGGAAATTCCTACAATTCCTCAAACCTTTTCAGTTTAATCCAATGCTTCTCATAGCATTTAGGGCAAACATAAAAGTATCCTGCAAGCAATTTTAAGCCATTATATTCGGGCAAACTCGCCACTTTAAACTTTCTCATCTTCTCCTTCGGATATATCTTCCCGCAAATGTCACATGCTATCGGCATTATAAAAAGCCCAAATCCCTTTTCAGATTATTAAAGCACTGCTCACACAAATAAACCTTCCAACCGCCCGTTCCGCTTGGCTTTATGTATAGCATTACCAACTCTTTTCTTGTTCCTTCCCTTCCGCATATCTTACATCTTCTCATTTTTAAGCACCTCCAAAATACCCCAATCCTTCTTTCCGCTTAATTCATCTAAAAGTTGTGCGATTGCAGTCCAAGCATAGCCAAACCTTTCCATCCCTTCGTCCATCATCTTATCTGCAACCTTCCAGGCCAACTCAGCCATCCGCCCAAAGTCTTCCTTCATAATTCTATTTTATTTGAATTAAGCGAATGCCGTACTTTTCGTATACCTTGTGCAAGGAAGGCTCATCTCTTCTATACACACACAGCATCTTAATTTTGTCCAATTGTATGTTATTTGCTTCTGCAAGCAACTCCCTGTAACATAGTAATTGCCCCAATGCATGCGTATTAAGTGTTGTTTTGGCCTCAACAATGTAATGATAGCCATCTTCACCAATAATATAAACATCAATGCGATAACTCCAAATACCTTTAAGCGCGTTAACATAAATCTTCTTTCCCTCAACCTCTTTAACCTTCGGGATTGTATACTCCTCATAAATATGTCCTTTAGGGCAATGCTCACTTTTTATAAATGCCAAGATCAGCTCTTTTTCTTCCCTTCGCTTTCCCATTAATTACATACTCTCCACTGCCAATAAAAATGCTTACTTATCCTTTCGCACATTAAGCCTACAGACGCCATTCCTACATACAACCTCTTTCTTTCTCTCTCTATCATCCTGCATGTTCATTCCTCCTCAGCCTTTTCCTCTTCCTCTCCCGTCTTCTTTTCCTCATCCTGCATAATCTTACTCCATTTTATCTTTTATGTAGTATATCGCCAAGCCCAAAAGCACTTTTGCACCTCCGTATAACAAGTTTCCTCCCACCATTTCGTAACCTCCTACTGCCACTAAGAGCGTTCCTATCGTCCTCAAAACACTTCTAAGCCCTGTTATACTCACGCCCATCTCCTCTTTTCTCCTCGCCATAATTATTTTTCCTTTCACCATATTTATAACCTGCGAGACCTGCCAACACAGCAATAACCGTGCTTAATAATGTTCCATCTATGCCTTTCAATAAAGCTATAATTTCCAAAACCGTTATGCAAACCATCGCAACTATGACTTCGCCTTTCATATTCACAAAACTTTCCTCTCGCAGGGCTTTCCCTCTTCGTGGCGACAATAATGAAGCGTCACCCTTTTCGTGTCTTCCAACTGCTTCCATTCCTCCGCCACTTTCTTGGCTTCCTCCTCGTCCTTGACTTCCTTTTCCTCGGCTATCTTTAACACTTTCTCGCCCATCTCCTCATCAAAACCTTCAACCCATCTCTCAACTATGTATTTCATATTGTTTTGCTCGGAACCGCACTTATTCTATTATAATACAGCATTTTTATTTCGTTTTCGCTCAAAGCCCTGTTGTAAATGCGGACTTCGTCAATGGTGCCGTTGAAGAGGTAACTTCCTTTCCCTGATGCTCCGATACCCAAATTATTGGCTGATACATCAATAGTTCCTGTGCAAGCTTTAGGAGTAGCAGCCTCAACTCCGTTGCGATACAGCCGTAAATATTGCCCATCGTAAACAAAAGCAAAATGAGTCCATCTCGTGGTATCCCAGGCATTCTCTATAGAATTAGAATATACTGCACTTCCGCCAATCCAAATAACACCATTTAAATTACCTGTAGAATGACCAAATCTAAGTCCGTATGCTCCTTCTTTTCTAACAATTGTCGGATAAGTCAAATCGGCATAACTTCCTCTTGGTTTCACCCACGCCATAATCGTAATCTCATCAGTAATATCTAAACTACTTGAATCAGCCACCTCCACATAATCATCCACTCCATCAAAACTCAAAGCCTTGCCGAATTTTCCATCTGTCCAAGTAGCTCCGTAAATTGTCCCGTGGTTGTTGTAGAAACTGCTGTCGTATGCGATATTTCCGCTCCCTTCGTTGAATTTCAGCCAAAGAACTAATCCTCTTAATCCTAAAGTCTGGGTTCCGATTACCTTATAACCATTATAAATCCCGCTTCTGTATCCAACATCGCTTCCCAATTTTGTTGCCATTTTCTACTATCCGTCCTTCGCTAAAGCCAAAACTTTTATCTGGGTTGCGTCTCCGAAATTAACAACATTTGCCCTTATGTATCTTACTGGAGTCCATATAGCTGATCTCAGATCATTGCCTGTTGTGTTCGAAGTATCCAGAGTGTCCCAATTACTGCCGTCCAAACTCCCTTCCAGCCTTACCTCATGTGCTGTTGCCGAAGAATCCGAAATCACCATCCAAGTAAGACGCAAATAACAAGGATAAAGATCCACTGTATCTCCTATCCCTGCCATGGTAAAAGTCCCTAAATCAATCTCTCTGACATTTCCTACACATTTTATGCTATCGGTTTCATAGCTATTTACCGGTTGCTCTGTAACTTTAACATGCAAAGCTTTGTTTGTGCTATCTACATCTGCATCTGTTCTGCTGTCTTTGCCTCTAATGAAACTTCCACCCGTCGGACAGGCTATTACGGTCATGTTATCCTCCTTATAACTCTAGCAGGAGCGGGAGTTGGAGCAGGTGCGATAGGTGTTGGAGCTTGAGCTTCACCTTCCAAATATTTTCTCAATGTTTCTTTAATTCTGTCGAAAATGTCCGAATCAAAAACATAGTATTCTATGTTCAAATACATATATCCTGTTGAAGATAGCTTGCTAAACTGAACCCTTAATAAGTCTGATGATGTTACCACTTTCCAGAGGTTATCCCAACCGAAAACTCCAGCACCTTGGGGAGCAAAATCCCTTATCGCAGGCAACCAAGCAGCATCTGGATTTCCGAAATAAATTCCAAACTCTCCTATGTCGTCACCTTCCAATAATGCACTCTTAAATACAACCACCCTTCCGGTATTCGGATGGAAATCCAACACCCAAGTTCCTGCGTTTAAAACCACGTATTCTTCAATCTTTTTGTACCCTAATATGCCCAGCATAGCATCTATGTCCATCATCTTATCGTTTTAATTTTAACCCAAAGCTTGCCATCAATTTCTTTAACTTCTTCGGGCTTTAATTCCTGCTCTCCGCTCTTCAAATAAACCTTCCTCTCTTCAGGCATAATAGGAATACACTTAAAAGATAAAAAAGCGATTATGCTTCTTCACCCATTAGCCCGATCACAACCGTATTACTTGAACCGCTTGTGTCCGTTACTTCAAACATTATTGTGGTAGGTCCTGTGACTTCCAAAGGAACCGGGAAGTGGCATACATTAGCGTTTCTATCCTTAATCATGTCGCTATACCAAGCTCCCGCCGAGAATGTCTGGTTGGTTGCCTTGTCGTATATCCTTATAATCTTAAAGGTGCCTGTTGATTTGAAGTGAAGCTTGTGAGCGCTAAACCTCACTCCTTCTGGAATGTCTATGCCAACTGTTTTTGTTTCGTTTGCACTCAATGTTTGCTCCCCAACCCGAATCTTCAGAACCATAATTAATTACACTCAACATTTAAATAATTTACAGCGTAAACTAAGCACTAAACCAATTGTGAGAATAATCAAAAAAACCAAAAACAACTATTCAGAACCAATTAACTCTATTGTAAGGTTTGTGTCGGTTCCGAAAGCACTTGCAAGTCTTAGATCTACTTCAAACTTAGTCCCTGCCGGTATTGTTATTGGCTCCGAGAATTCATAGCCTCCCAATATGTCGCTAAGCTTTGTGTATGTTGAAGTTCCTGTGCTTCCAGCGTCTGGGTAGAATTCCATTCCTGCGCTTGCTAAGCACTCAAAAGCAGGAATTACTATCACCCTTCTGTTGTCTATCTTTATCTCTATCACAGCTTTTTCTGTTAATTTAATGGCATCGTCGGCAGAAATGTCACCGGCAGGCATTAATACAATCCTTCTTAAAGTGAAATCCCTATCGAGTTTGTTCGGTTCTGTAAGGTTGGTTACCGTTACGCCGTCAGATTTTTCTGTATGAGTGAAAAAGCTATGGGTGGTATTGCTTGTTCCTGTCGCCACCACATCATAATAAATCTTGTCCATGTTTTAATCACCTCCTAAACGGATATCTAGGAGCAGTAGGCCCAGTAGGTGTAGGCAATCCAACTGTCCTTGCTACCACTCCACCCATCTTTTGCTGGTGTAGTGCTTCTGCTATTGGTACAACTCTGTTCATTACATTCTCTCTTACTTGGCCAGGAATCTTAGGAGCCAATGTTGATACAACTCTATCAATAGTCTGAGCATATGGTTCAAATCTTTGCATCCATTTATTTCCGCTTGTAGATACCTTGTAAGCATAAACATCTTGAGAAGCGCTTACTGCATTTGCGAAATCTTGAGCAGTTACATTCTGCAAACCTTTAAGTCTAAGTTGGTTTTGAATAGCCAACTGAACACCTGCTGCATAGTTCTGCTCGGCTTGCTGGCTCTTTGCGTTTTGCTCCCATTTAGGAGCTTCAGCAGCCGCTCTGCTTGCCCAAGTTCCTGCAGCATTTACTGCATTGGTTGCATACTTACCAGCAATCTCAGCCAGCCTTTCAGTAACTCCTACCATTCTAAAATTATTTACACTGTAAACTATTTAAAGGTTTACGCTGTAAACTTAAGCCTCTTTTCTTGGGATGTAATAAATCACTTCGGTAGTTTCTCCTTCTTTAACTTCAACCTCCTTAACCCACTCTTCGCCCGTCTCTCTAACAACTTTCAACTCATACTTTCCCGGATCCAATACAAACCTTTCTGGCGCCAACTTTCCCGTGTCTTCTCCGTTAAGGTAAATCCTGCAGTATCTCGGATAACCCATTACATACAAATAACCCTTCTTGAAAATGCCTTCCACGATAGGGATTTCTTCTGCTTCTGCTCGCATTAACTCCATTTCTATTTGCTCTCTCAGCGTTAGGATGTAACTTTCATAACTTGCCCTTGCCGTGTCATCCTGAACCTGGCTTGCATACTCTAAACCTCTCTGCACTATTTCTTCGTAATTAGCCGAAATGTCCTGAATTCTTTTCTGCGCTTCTTCAATCATCTTTTCCATCTTCGCTCTTGTTGTTTCTTCTGTTATCTGCTTGAGGAGTCTTTTAAGAGTTACGATAGTTTCAACTCCCGTTCGCATTCCAAAGTAAATAGCCCTCAAGCTGTCCGTTACCGTGTTAATCATTATTGAAAGCGTCTTTTCAACATCCCTCTCCATAAAGGCTTCCCAACTCCTCTTTCTCTCCTCCCAATAGTCCATAAAGTCCTCCCAAGATTTTTTCCTTTCTTCCCAATACTTCATAAAGTCCTCGTGGAATTTCTTTCTCTCCTCCCTGTATTTCGCCCATTCTTCCTTCTCTTTTTCTCTTTCCTCATTCTCCTCTTTGATTTTATCAGGCAGTTTTCTGTAAATTTCTAAGCTATCCATGGCTGCCTGGAAGAATAGCTTAAAAGCATCATAGGTAAACGGATTGAGTATGCCGAATTTTTCTGTTAATTCTTTTCCAGTGGTGACAATTTGCTCATATCTATCGATAGCGTCTTTCAATAAGTCGGAATCTTTTACTTGCCTTGCTATGAAGATAGCCATTCCTGCCGCTTGAGTTGCTTCCTCGCAGACGAAAGGAGTAAAACCACCTATCCAAAGAGCCGTAAGGAATGCATCTTTTGCGATGCCCAAATACTTGCTTATATTGCTCCAAGCTCCTAGTATACCCAAACTGCCCAATGTTTTTGCCGCATTTTCCATTACAGTTAATGCTGCAGTGCCGCTTCCTTCCGCAGTTGTGTAAGTCCATTCGGTTACCGTTACTGCTCCCGCACCAACCAATTTGCTTAAAGCCAACCTTTTCAATCCATATAATCCTGTTGCCATTGCTGCGAATTCGGTTTCTGTTATTGGAAGCACCTGTCCATTTGCTGCCGCTTTTACCATCTCATCGATTTCTTCATCTGTTAAGCCCGCAACTACCTTATACTTTTCACAAACTTTACATACTGTGCGAACATCATTCATTAACGCTTCAGGATTTTTAATATCTAATTTGGTTGTAAGAAGGCTCATAACATCTGGCTCTGTAGCATCTCTGATTTCATTCTTCATATAATCGTAGAAATAAAACTTATCATCTTTTCTGCTGTACATTAAAGCACCTGCAGGGCCGGAAGTAAGCACAATATAACCTTTCTCGAGAGCTTCTGCATATCTTTCGACCTTTCCGACTATATCTTCACAAGTAGTTTCCGGCAGGGCACCCAACTCCTTTTTGGTGCCCAATCTCATCGTCCAGGAAATATCAGGATACGCTGCTTTGTAAGCTTCGATTGCTCTTACAGCAGTATCTTCACTTCTCGTTTTGCAGAAGTAAACACCATCTCCGATAATGACGAACCATTCTTCTGTTATAGGCTCATCGCTTTCAAGGATTTTTCTGACCTTTTCGGAAGGCTTTTCTCTAACAAGATACGCTCCTGTAGTCTCCCTCCATTCGGCTTTCGCTTTGAAAGATAGGTAGAAATCTACCCTATAAAACCTGAAATTAAGGAGATGGAAAGAATCAGGAGTGATGTCTGTGAACCAATCGATAAGTTTGCATTCGGAAATAGGCTCGAAAACAAGTTTGAAAGTTACGCCGGGAATTTTTACATCGTCCTTTTTAACAGTGTAAGTTCCTGTTTTAACTAATTTTGCCTTTACATCGAACTTGCGGGTTGCATCCATCGAATGCTTTCCTGTTTCATCCTTCCATCGCAAGTAACCCCTAATCTCAACGGTTGCATCTGCTTCGTACTCCTTCAAACCGTTCCAAACTTTTTCAGGGATCCAAAATCCTTCGCCAACGCCGTAATCCAAATAACCCTTAACAGCCAATCTATCGTTGTAATCTCTCGGACGCTGACAGCCTCCTGTTGCGCCCTCTTTTCTCATACAGGGAGAAGTGAATTTGCAATCAATTCTGGCGTGCATGCCTAAAGTATCTTTGCCTTTTTGAGCGGACCAATTAAACCTAAATTCATCGGTAGGGATTTCTTCAACGAGGATATAGTACTTTGCCATAATCTTTTTAAATAGTGGTGAAATATAAAATTATGCCAGAAGTTAGAGTGAAGTGTCCTTACTGCAGGAGGGAGTTCATAGTTCATCTCGGGCTAACTGAAAAAACTGTGGAAGAGGAAGAGAAAAAGGAAGAAGTAGCGACAGCGCCAGCACCAACAGTTACTCCGCCAAAGGTTGAATTAAAGCCGAAATTACCTGGAAAGGAGTGAATGGCTACTGATACATAGCGTTGTAATCCAAAAGCTCAGCGACATAGTCTTGCAGTAATTTTTTTAGATGTTCCTCTACCAGGGCTTTTTCGATATGGTTATAGCCTTCGCATCTTGCATAGCAGTATTCCTTCATCCTGTTAATATTCTCTATGGTTTGCGGATAGCCGTAGAGATTTAGGGCTTCCTGGAAGATCATCTCCGCTCTTCTTTTGCATAAGGGTTCTAAATATTCCCTTCGCATAAGGAGTTTTTAAAAAATTTTTTTAAAATTAAACGCAAAAAAAGATGGAAATTTTTGAAAAAAAAGTGAAAGTTTTTTGAAAAAAAAGAAAAAGAAAGAAATTGGTTGAGAAGGTGAGGCTTCGCAATAACTTTAGTTATGCGAAGCCGAACCCATTTTATTTCTCCTTCTTGAGTTGCTTTTTAGTCTCTTCTCTTCTTTGCCTTTCTAAAGCGTCTCTCATTGCCGAAAGCTCCTTCTTGGCCATATCCAGTTGCTTCCACCGCTCATCCAATTCCTTGGCTGCCTGAGCGATTAAAGCCTTATCAGCTTCCAATTCTTGCCTTTCCTTTCTTAGCTCATCTTGTTGCTTTCTAAATTCTAACAACTGCCTTTGCAGTTCTGCTGTTTGCTGTTGTAGTTGTGCAAATGTATTCGCATAATCTTGAGAAATCTGAATCAAGGTTTGTTTTAACTCCATTTCCCTTTGAAGATTGTCCGCTATCGCTTTCTTGGCCATCTCTGCAATCTGTTCTACACTCTGAAGCTCTGCAAATGTTTCTCCTATTTTCTTCTGCTTGCTTATCGCTCCTACATCTATTATTGTCTGACCTCCCTGTTCAATAAACCACGCTATAAAATTCATTATCACATCTGAAGGCTTTTGTCCTGTAGCGTTGCAGGTCTCTATAAAGGCATCAAACAAATCAGGGTCCTTCGCTTTTACCCTTCCTAAAATCTGTCCTATCTTCCTAATTAACACATTCTTAAAAGACCTATCGCTCTTTCCCATAAAGAAATATGCAAGAAGGTATAAATAAAACAAATCCTAAACACTCCTAATAACTTCCTAATAAATATTAATCACCCGTCTCTAAAAGAAACCAAAATTGAACAGTGCTCATAATAAAAACTGCGACCGCAATTATGGAAATAATGCGGTCGCAGAATGAAGCACGGCAAGCGATAATGTAAATTATGCTCGCCGTGCGATAGTAACAAAGGAGTGGCTAAAAAAACACTCGGCGGTTGGGCTGTGATTGGCTGGCCATAGGGTTGCGATTGGCTGGCGATAGGGAACGATTGGAGAGCCTATCTAAACAACTACTTTGCGACCGAGTTGAGAACTCAACTCGATCGCAGGTCGATTAGCCATGCCGAAACCTCTGGAGACAGTGGAGACGAATTTATGTTAGAGCGAACGAAGTGAGCGTATTTTTACTGTTCCACTGGCGGAAGAGGTTTCGGCCAGTAAATTATAACGGAGGCGAGCGATTGCTTTAGTAATGCTCGCCGACTATTATTAAAATGCGGGAACCTCTGGAGACAGTGGGGTTCTCGTGATTGCTTGCAATCACGGAGGTTCGCACTGGCGGAGGAGGTTCCCGCCGGGCTCGGGGCGAGGGGGTCGGCGGGCAGGGGCTGGGGAATATTATGCTGGAAGGTGGAAAAGATGATGAAAATGGCTGGCTGGCGTGAGGGCGATCGCTAAGGAATTATGATGGAGGGCATGGGGGTGAGCGAGAGGGGGTATTTTTTGTTTTTGTTATACACTCGAGAATACATTATGTCGGAAAATACCGATATCTCGAGGGTGTGATTTGGTGGGTATTTCTTGAGCAATATATATAATACTATTAAGATGGCTATATTAAGCCAGTCCCTATATATATACCTAAACAAATACTAACCAAATCTAACCACTATTATTAAAACGGCATAATTCTCCAAAATTCAGAAGAATTTGTGGTTAGGATTATGGGTTCCTGCATATCTCACCCAGGTTCCAACCCTTGTCCGATTTACGCTGTAAACTGAGCCATACTTCTTAAACCATACCCAAAATCACACCCTATTTTGTCGGTATTTACCGATATTAGTCTATACTCAAACATATATTTTGCTATACCGAAACATATAAATATAACCAGGGTTATATTTTATATATGACCACAGAAGCATATCGCACCCGTCTTATAGATATATACGAAGCCCTTCGAGAGTTTATCTTATCTTACTTCGACCTGCAAGATGGTAAAGAAGCCGATGTTGTTATTGCATGGATTTATGGCACTTATGTATTTGACATATTTCCGGCATTTCCTCGCCTCGCTTTCTATGGACCTAAGCAATCCGGTAAATCTAAAATGCTTGACTTTCTTTCCAAGGTATGCTTCAACGCTTTCTATTCTATAATTCCCACAACATCTACTCTCTTTCGACTTGCTTCGGAAGGCAGTAAAAACGGCAGAACAATACTGCTCGATGAATTCTCTCTTTATTCACCTACCGAAAAGAAAGATTTGGTAGCTATACTCAGGCAAGGCTATAAAAAGGGTGCGAAAGTTCCTCGCTCCGAGAGATTGTTTTTCAAATCTGAAGAAGGTAAAAGAGAATCTTTTATTGTCGTAGAATACGATGTTTACTGCCCTGTCGCTTTTGCCGGGCTGGTTATTAATGATGATCAGCTGCTGGATAGGAGTATTGCAATTAACCTTTTGCGCTCTGATAACATGGATATTGTAGGAAAAACCATAGACGAAAATACTTTTGCTGTCCCTTCTAAAAACATCTGTATGGATTGGGTTGAATTAAGAGATAAGCTCAGTGAAGCTCTTTGGGAATCCGAAGCAAATATCCTTGACAGCTATAAACTTCTAAATTCTTGCGTAGCTCCTATGTCTGGTAGAGATAGAGAAGTTTGGTTTCCTTTGCTTGCAATTGCTCATTTTGTCTGTGAAGGGAAGCACCATCCTTTTTGGGATAATATTCATGCATATATGCGTGATTACATCAGTAGGAAAAAACAGGAAGACCTTTCTACTTTTGACCTTCAGGTTTTGGAGGCTTTGAGCGAGCTAGATCTTTCAATGTCTTTCAGAGCTAATGAAGTTGCGGATATTCTTAATAGGGATGTTAGTCCGAAAGAGCAAGTTACTAGCCAAGCCGTAGGTCAAGCCCTCAAACGCTTAGGAATTCCTTGCAAAATTATTCGTGGTAAAAAATACTACCAAATTTCTGAAGAAGAATATAAACTAAAAAGGCAAAGATTTGGTCTTTCTTCTGAGTAATACTTATTTACTTCTGTAAACAACCCTTTATAAACTCTTATTTACTTTTCTTCATCTTCCAGTAAATGTATTCGCTGTCCACTTCAAAGTCGCACTTGTCAGGCCTTGCTATCACGCCCCAAGGGTATCGCTTCACCTGAAACCCTTGAGGCGCATTTTCCTTAGCTTTCCTTAAAAACTCTTCCAGCGTCATTTCTCCTTTCATGTTCTCAACCAATAATTATATATATTACTTGCTTCTTCTTCACTTATTTCTAAGTATCTTCTTAGCGTTGCTATTGCTTCCTTTTCACTACTTGGCATCTCAAAGTACAATATCCTTAACCCTCGCTCCCAAAGCTCATCATTTCTGCTCATGTTCTTCTTCCTTAAAATACTCTTTTAACATGCCTCTTATTGCCCTTACTTCCCTTTCTACCTCTGCTATCCTTACTCCTTGTTTTATCTCTATGTCATCTATCAACTTGCTTAGTATCTTCTCGTACCTTACTTCTAACTTCATCAATCTCTCTTCTATCTCTGCCATTCTTTCCTCTATCCTTGTTATCTTTGCCCTCACTTCCTTAATTCCTTTTCCGTTGCTGTCCTTAATTCCGTTCACTTCTTCTACTTTCCTTAGCTTGTCTATTAACTTGCTTGCTTGCTCCTTTGTTAATTTGTCTACACTATCCACTCCGTAATGCTCTTCTATGTGCTTTTTCAACTTTTCGCTGTTAATCCCTTGCTCCCGGGCGATTGCGTAAATCGCCCGGACTTGCTTTCCTGTCGCTTTATTGTTATCCTTCTCAGTATTGTTTCCTGCCATGGTCACTCTGTTGCTCTTTTTAGCTCTCTTGCTGTTCTCAAAGCCACTTCCCACGCTTTTCTTGCTAATTCGTTCGCCTCTATTAGGTCATATCCCAGCACATCCAACATTACCGCTATCGCTACTAATACTGCTAATTTGGTAGTCACTACCAAGGTCGTTTCTGTTATCTCTTCCTTATTTAATACTTGTCTGATGTTTGCAATTATTTCTACATCTGCTTCGTTCAATGCTCTTTCCGCTCTATTTAACCCCACTGCTCTGTAATAGTAGTGGGAGAACAATTTACTGAAATGCTCATTTACTGCCAAAATCTCTCCTATTCTTCTTCTGATAGGTTCCTCGTTGCTTGCAGTCGCTTTCTTTGCTGCATCTCTATCGCTTTCCATTTCCCATCTCCATTGCTCGTATTCTTCTTCTTCAACTCTCTCTAACTCTTTTAAATCAGAAAAACCAAATTCATTTGTGTTCATAAGGCATCACCGGGATGGCGTGCCTACCTAAGCTCCACAGGCACCCTTTTGGGGTAGCCTGCTTCATTGAGGCACACCATCCCATTGGTGTGCCATAAAATCAGGCATAAAAGCCATCATCGAAGAAAAAGAAGGAAAAGAAGGAAGGAACTTTTTTTCCTCCCTTCCTTCCCTCCTCCTCCCTTTTTTTTTTCTACGCTTTTTATTAACGCCGAGCCTGCGGGTGTCGCCACGATAACTTTAGTTATGTGGCGCTGGCTTGAGGATGGGGATTCCTCTCACCGAAGGTGGTTATTATTATAGGGAGG
>Ga0209410_1000714_pt1 | contig 15617 bp, 9 predicted proteins | sample Mar14436cmmetaG_FD_184135 | JGI IMG/M metagenome (GOLD analysis project Ga0209410, IMG submission 184135) | Marine hydrothermal vent microbial communities from Guaymas Basin, Gulf of California to study Microbial Dark Matter (Phase II) - Marker... ... | reverse complement strand
AATCCCAGAAGTCAACTTGCGAATCATTCCTGCTCGCAACATTAACTTATGACTATTTATCTCTGCCTCAGATGGTGTTTCTTTTAAAGTAGGAAGAAAGTACCGAGAATAATACATAACAGACCTCCCTTTATTTTAACTCCTATGTTAATTGTCAACAACTACTCTACTCTCAAAATACCAAACCATTTATCGAAAGTCCCCATTAGGCTGGAGATAAATGGTAACCTTTACTAGCTGATGTCAGCTTAAAATTATTAAAATCTTCAAATACCCAATCGTTCTTTAACAGCTTGTTGAAAAACTCAGATACATATTACCTTTACCCAACTTGTTCCCTAGTTTAGCACGCTGTGCAGCACTGTCAAAGCTGCTCCGTTTCACTCCGCAATCTGCTAAGCTATAATAGGTAGGTGAAAGTTAACCTTGAGGTATCACTGTCACCTAAAAGCTGAAACAACCAATACAAAGGTTATAAAAGAGGTACTCGCTGGCAATTTGTTTGGCATGTCTGCCGTGCTTACGGCACAGGCAGGCGTGCAAGTGTTAACTTCAGGCTTCACCCTTTACGCCGCACGCATATGAACCAGACAGACCAAATAAACGAGATAAACCAAATCAACCAGATAGACGAGATATGTCAAATGTGGAGACCTGACCCCGTTTGCGCTGTTTGCGTTTCATTTTATTCCTTCGAGTCAAAAATTTGATATTGGCAAAGACCTTTTGCCGCCTGGCAGAAGCCAAAGAAGCCTTTTATGGTGTAAACATTGCCTTTCAATGGTTAGATATAGGCACAATGCCTGATTACTTTAAAACAATTTCCATGGTCATTAAAGGCAAGGTAAATGGGGCTAAACCTCACGATTGTTTTTGAATTTATAGAGTTAAGAGTTATTTCAGGTAGCATGGCAGGGTTATTCAGTAGGTAATCTGGCATAAATTTTGCCTACAAATTAGAATTAAAAGTCATTTACATCCCTATTGCCTGTGCAGAGGGAGATGTTCTATGAGAAAACTTGCTCAAATCGGGGTGTGGATATGGATAGGCTTGAGTGCCTCTTATGCCCTAGCATATCCTGATTATATCTCCTTGAATGGCCTATGGAGATATAAAGTTATGGTCAAACCCACACCGCTCATGCAACTTTATAGATTTCACGGGACAGAAAAAACCATGAAAATCCCCACTAACTGGTATCTGGCAGGTATTGATCATTGTGGTGTGGTGTGGTTTCAAAGGTCTTTTTTTTTGCCTCCTAAATATAAGGGGAAAAGGGTGTTTGTTGAGTTTAAAGGGATAGACTACTTTGCCGATATTTGGGTCAATGGGAAATTTGTGGGTTCACATGAGGGGTATTTTCAAAGCTTTTGTTTTGATATTACTGATTTTGTGTTGTGGACAAGAAAAAATACCATTACTATCCGTGTGGATAGTCCCTTTGAGCCCATAGGCGAGTATTGGAGTTTGAGAAAAACCTTGATTAAAGGCGTGCTTAATCACCATGACACGCGCCCGGGGGGAGCATGGTCTGTAAAAGGACAGGATAAAAATTCTGGTGGCATCTGGGGAGATGTTAATATCGTTGTCTATGATAAGGTGAGAATAAAAAAGGTAAAAATCACTCCGGTTTTGAAAAATAAAGCATTAGCTATCCTTAAAGTTAAGTTTGTTTTAGAAAAGTTTACTGATGAAGATAGGTTTAAGATTTGTCTTTGTGTTTTACCTTTTAATTTTGAAGGGAAGAGCCAGACATTACAGCAAGAAATAGAGCAGAAGAAAAAAGGAAAGGAATATGTTTTTACGATTAAAGTGGTTAATCCCAAATTGTGGGCAAGCTGGGATTATGGTGCACCAAATCTTTATTACTTAAAGGCAAAGGTCTTTTCTTATCCAGGCCATTGCCTTTTTACAAAAAAATATGTCTTTGGCATCCGGTCTATAAAAGTGGATAAAAACGGCTTCTGGTATCTAAATGGCAAAAGAATTTTCTTACGGGGCACAAACTATATCTCTTCTTGCTGGTTGGCAGAGATGACAAAGAAGCGTTTTTTAAAGGATTTGCAGATGATGAAAGAAGCCAATATTAACATTATAAGGGTACATGCGCATATTGAACCCGAAATGTTTTATCAACTGGCTGATGAAATGGGCATTATGGTCTGGCAAGATTTTGCTTTACAGTGGGGATATAGTGATGATAAAGAATTTAGGGCAGAGGCAGTAAAACAGGCAAGGGAAATGGTTAATCAGCTTTATAACCATCCTTCTATTGTTGCCTGGTGTGGACATAACGAGCCACCCTGGGATGCCTGGTGGATGAAGTATAAGTATGATGATTATGAGCCCCAACAAAATAAAATTTTAGATGAGTCCATATATGCTGCTTTAAAAGAAGAGGACCAAACAAGGTATGTAAAGGCTATTTCCGCTACCGAGGAACATCCATGGTATGGTTGGTATTCAGGCACATATCAAGATTATGCCAGGCCCTCTAAAACTCCTTTAGTGGCCGAATTTGGCGCCCAGGCATTACCTGACCTGGTCTCTTTGTTGAAAATTATTCCTTTAAAGGCTCTATTCCCAAAGAGTGAAAAAGATTGGCAAATATGGGAATATCATAACTTTCAGCGCCATGAGACTTTTGACTTGGCCAAAGTGCCTATGGGCAATGATATTCTTGCATTTATTGCCAATACCCAAAATTATCAGGCAAAATTAATAAAATATGCAGCCGAAAACTTGCGTTTGCAAAAGTTTCATCCCCTAGGGGCGATCTTTCAATTTATGTTTAGAGAAACCTGGCCCTCTATCAATTGGGGTATTGTGGATTATTATCAAGCACCCAAAAAGGCCTATTTTAGTCTCAAACATGCCTATCAGCCTTTATTGCCGATTGCGCGTTTACAAGAAAAACACAAAGAAATAGAGATCTTTGTAGTTAATGATTTGCTTCAGACCTTTAACTTGCAGGTGAAATGGGTGGTTTTTGATAAAGACAATAAAATTTTGTCCTTAGGGGAAAAGGCAGTCAATATAAAAGAAAATAGCCTGCAAAAGGTAGACACGGTGAAAGTCAGAAATGGGGAGAAAAAGGTCATTGTTAATCTCTATAAGAATGGCAGACTGGTGAGTTTTAATAGTTATAAATGGGCGTTTTAAGATGTTGGTAACCAAACTACAAATTGAGACGGGGTGTAGCTATGGATTTTTATTTTCAAAAATTTGAACATCGTCGGCCCGAGCCTCCTCAGCCTTATTCCGCTACCTTAGAGGTGCTTTTTCAAGTTTTAGCTATCGCAACCATCATCTTAGGAGTATGGTATTTACATTGGCGTTGGGCGGAATCGCTCAATCCCCATGCTTTATGGTTTGCTATTCCCTTGGTAATCGCCGAAAGTTTGGCCTTCGTGGGCACAATTTTAACCTTTTTAAATTTCTGGATGATAAGAGATTTTGAACAAAAATCCCTTCCTGAAACCATGGCCGATGTAGTAGAGGAAAAATATAAAAACTTTATTGGAAATCGCCCAATAAACATAGATATTTATTTTCCTGTGTATAATGAAGAGCCTGAATTGGTGCGCTTAAGTGTGCAAGCTGCGAAGAAGGTGAAGAAATTACCGAGTTGGAATGTAAAGATATATCTGCTTGATGACAGTAAAAACCCTGAAATGGTAAAGATGGCAACAGATGAAGGCATAGAGAGGATTACAAGGGATAACCGTAAGGGGTATAAGGCAGGGGCATTAGCCCACGCTTTAACGCAGACAAAAGGGGATTTTATTGTGATCTGTGATGCAGATACCCGTGTGTTTCCAGATTTGCTTATAAAAACAATGGGTTACTTTCGGGACCCCAAAGTAGCATGGGTGCAAACGCCACAATGGTTTTATGATATACCTGAAGGGGTGAGGTTAAATAAATATCTTGGCAAAAAAATAGGAAAGCTGGGAGAGATTTTAGGAAGTGGCATAGAAGGCCTGGTAGGTCCTATAAAGGTGGGAGAAGACCCATTTGGTAATAACAATAAGATGTTTTTTGATGTGATTCAACGGCGCCGAAATGCCTATAATGCAAGTTTTTGTTGTGGTGCCACTTCTATTCAAAGACGCACCGTGGTTGAACAGGTTGCCCTGAAACGCTATGCCGAAAGACTAAAAGAAAAAGAGGATGCGGCCGAGGATCTAGATGTAGAGTATTTTGTCTACCATGTCTCTGAGGATTTATATACCTCTATCACCTTACATGATGAAGGTTGGACCTCTGTCTTACATCCAGAGGTGTTATCTAAAATGCTTTCTCCTCAAGATTTACTTACCTGGACTATCCAAAGGTTCAAATACGCCGGTGGCACTTTAGACATTGCCAAAAAAGAACGGCTTTTGTTCAAACGTAAGGGGTTAACCCTGGGACAGAGATTAATGTATATGACAACTATGTGGAGTTATTTTGGGGCAATCTGGAATATGACATTTTTGTGTGCACCTATTGTTTATCTCTTTACAGGTATTCCTCCGGTTAAGGCATATTCGATTGACTTTTTAATACATCTTATCCCTTTTCTTATTCTCAATGAAATAGCGCTTATGATTGCCACCTGGGGAGTGAGCTCTACGCGTGGCAGTCAATATTACATTGCTAGTTTTCCTATTGTTTTTAAAGCCTATTGGAAGGTATTAAAAGGAGAAAAAATCAAATTTAGGGTTACACCTAAAACAAGACAAAGCGGTAATTTTTTAAGTTTAGTCAGACCGCAATTGGTTATTATCGTTGTTACTTTAGCCGGACTGCTATTTAATGCTATTTTGCTTTTGACAGGACATAGACACAATTATGCTGGTTTTGCCATCAATTGTATATGGAGTATTTATAATCTCTCTGCTTTAATGGTGATTGTGAGGGCAGCTTGTTGGAAATTAGAGGGAGGAGAAAGATAATGAACATGAGGCTTTTTAGAGAAGGTGTTTTAAAGGCTAGAAATCACATTGCATTGATTCTGGGTCTAATTCTGGGCACAGTCTTGGTGTATGAGCTTAAAAAATTGGAAACCAAGTTTACCGTGCCAGAAGTTACCATAAAGATAGAGAAAACTGCCCCTCAAGTGCAATGGCTTCCCTCTCCTTTAACGCCAGAAGAACGACTTTACGCCCAAATTGCTTGGCGCTATTTTGAAAATAATTATCAAAAAAATACTGGCTTAGTAAATTCCGTTGACGGTTTTCCCTCCACTACTCTTTGGGACACAGGCAATTATTTAATGGCCTTAATTTCGGCCTATAAGCTCAATTTAATTGACAAGACAGCATTTGATAAGCGTTTACATAAAATTTTAGATACTTTTTGTCACATGCCTTTTTATAACCATGAACTACCAAACAAGGCTTATGATACGCGGACAGCTCAGATGGTAGATTATACAAACAAACCCACAGAAAAAGGTATAGGTTGGAGTGCCATTGACATAGGCCGTGTCCTTATTCCCTTAAGCATAATTAACTGGGAATTTCCCCAATACAATGCCCAAATAAGGCAGTTTCTAAAACGCTTTAAGCTTAAACATCTGGCCCAAAAGGGTATGTTTTTTGGTATGAAGTATAAGAGGGGAAAGGAATCTTTATTACAAGAAGGAAGGCTGGGCTATGAACAATTCACAGCAAAGATGTTTGCTGCCTTAGGGATTGATGCCACAAATGCGCTTGATTACAAGAAATTTTTAGGCTTTGTGGATATTTATGGTATAAAAGTGCCCTATGATAAACGGGATAAAAAACACAGCGGGGCTAATAATTATGTGTTAAGTGAGCCTTATATTTTAGATGGTTTAGAATTTGGCTGGGATCATTATTCAAAAGAATTTGCTTATCGGGTGTATAAAGCACAAGAAGAAAGATATAAACATACAGGTATTTTAACAGCGGTTACCGAGGACCATTTGGATAGGCCACCTTATTTTATTTACAATTGTGTATTTGTAAATGGTGAGGCCTGGCAGGCAATTACGGATAAAGGAGAAAAGATAAATGCCTTAAAGTTATTAAGCACCAAGGCCAGTTTTGGTTGGTATTATCTTTTCCACACAGATTATACAAAAAAGTTTGTAAAAAGGATTAAAAATCTTTATAATAAAAACAAGGGTTGGTATGCAGGTGTTTATGAAAAAACAGGAGAGATAAATAGGTCTATTAACTGCAATACAAATGCAGTCATTTTAGAAGCATTATACTTTAAAACACATGGGCCAATTTTCAGATTGATGGGGAAAAATGCAGGAGGGGATTAAAATGGAAAACAAAGTAGAAAGATATGACGATAAAATCGTAGTAGAGCCAGTGGCAAATCGTATAGATGTAACTAATGCCCAGGAGTTTAAAGACTTTTTGGTTTCCTTGATTGGACAGGGAGAAAGAGAGCTGATCTTAGACTTACACCAAGTAGAGTTTATGGACAGTACTGCCCTGGGCGTGATTGTATCTATCTTTAAGCGTTTAAAAGAAGCAGGGGGAAAGGATTTAAAATTGTGTGGGTTATCAGAGTTAGTAAAAGAGCTGTTTGAGATTACACGCTTACATAAGGTGATGAAGCTCTTTCCCTCTAGGGAAGAAGCATTAGCTGGCTAGTAAAGTTAATATTTTCAAGAGGAGGAAAGGATGAAGGCGGTAATCTTAGCCGGAGGGAAAGGCACGCGTGTGCGGCCTTTGACCTATATTGTTCCCAAACCCATGGTGCCTATTATTGACAGGCCCTTAATGAGTATTTTGATTGCTCTATTAAAAAGGCATGGATTTGATGAAATTGTGGTTACGGTAGGGTATTTAGCAGGTAAAATAGAAGAGTATTTTAGAAATGGGGTGAATTACGGGGTGCATATTGCTTATTCTTTAGAGGGAAAGGTAGTCAAAGGCGAGCTTGTGCCCATGGGGCTTGGTTCAGCCGGTGGATTGAAAAAGGTACAGGACTTTTCTGGTTTTTTTGATGATGACTTTCTGGTCTTATGTGGAGATGCCATTATTGATTTAGATTTAACAAAGGTCATGGACTTTCATAAGTCCTCTCAGGCAGTAGCAACAGTAGTGCTAAAAGAAGTGCCTAAGGAAGAGGTTTACAGATATGGCGTAGTGGTTACCGATAATGATAGCAAAGTGCTTAAATTTCAGGAAAAACCCAAAATAGAAGAAGCCTTAAGTAACACCATCAATACCGGTATTTATGTCTTTAATCCACGGATATTTGACTATATTCCTTCTGGTCAAGAATTTGATATTGGCAAAGACCTTTTGCCGCGCTTGGTAGGAGCCAAAGAACCCTTTTATGGTATAAACATTCCCTTTCAATGGTTAGATATAGGCACAACGCCTGATTACTTTAAAACAATTTCCATGGTCATTGAAGGCAAGGTAAATGGGGTCAACCCTTATGGGAAAGAGATAAAACCCGGGGTGTGGGTAGGCATTAATACAAGTATAGATTTTGCAAAGGTAGAGATTGTGCCTCCAGTCTATATTGGGGGAAGTGTGAAAATAGAAAATGGAGTAAAAATTATCGGACCAACAATGATTGGTGCTGGTTGTATTGTAGAAACAGGTGCATATATAGAGAAAAGCATTATTATGGACTATACGAAAGTAAGTGGGATTGCACATTTAACAGAAAAAATCGTTGCTGGCAAATATTTAATCAACCCCTTTGGCATTTCTTTAGACATAGAAGAGACAGATGTGGGCTGGATTGTAGATGATGCCAGAAAGGAAGCAGAAGGGCTTTCTGAGGAACAAAGGGCGATTATTGAGTTAATCAGTTCTACACGGTAAGAGAGACGACCTTACACTTATTTTTGGCAGGGCTGTCCAGTAAGTAATCTGGCATAAATTTTGCTTATAAATTTAGCATTAAAGTCTCTGGAGGTACAGATGTCTGCTAAAATAGAAAAAGAAGAATTGAAAGTTATTTACATGCCTATTACCTGCTCTATGCCACTTTTGTATGCTTATCATCACAAATTATTTGAAAAATACGGTCTTCACATCGATTTAAAGCCAGCTGCCAGTTGGGCAGGTGTAAAGGGATTACTTGTGCATGGTAAAGTAGATGCGGCCCATGTCTTAATCCCCACACCGCTGGCAACATATCTGGGATTGGATGACAAAAAAGCAGAAGTGATCCTGAGTTTAGTGCAGAATATAAATGGCGCTGCCCTGACACTGGCGCGTCGGCATATGGGCATTAAAAATGTTCAGGACATGAAGGGCTTTACCATTGCTGTCCCTTATATTTTTTCTATGCATTATTATCTCCTGTGTCATTTTCTCGCCACCCATGGCATTAATCCCCTTAAAGATGTCAAAATTGTTGATGTATCTCCGCCACGGATGCCTTATTATTTAAAAAAGGGCAGTATAGATGGTATGATGGCACCTGAGCCCTGGCCTCAGGTGGCAATGCATAAAGGTGTTGGCTTTATTTATACCCTCTCACGCGGCATCTGGCCTGGGCACCCTTGTTGTGGTTTTGCCACCCAGCGACGGTTGAAAGAAAATTACCCTAATACCTATAACGCCTTGATAAAGGCAGTTATAGAGGCAGAGTGGATACTGCATACCGCAAGTGATGAAAGAAAGAAAAAAATCGCACAGGAACTTGTTGCCTATTTAGATTACCTTCAGGAAGAAGACCAAACACCCCTAGAGGAGGTGCTTATAGGAGAATTTACAGATAAAGAAGGGAAAATACATCGTGTGCCAGATAGGATTGATTTTATTCCTTTTCCCTATGCGGAATATGGCAGCTGGATCCTTTCGCAGATGCAAAGGTGGAATCAAATTCCGGCAAAGGTTGATTACAAGGCCGTTATAGAAAGGGTATTTGACAACAAAGAGGCTTTTGAGTTTGCGCAGGCAATGGGATTTAAACCAGAAGGAGCAACCACTGCGGCGGTTGGTTTTACGGCTGATACTGATCCTTTTAAGTATATGAAAAATCAGCCTTTTTGTGCCTTTGCACCTGTTAAAAAGACGGTTAAGAAATCATATAACCTTCCATCACCAGCTAAAAGACGTCTGGAAGAAATTGTGGACATCTTAACCGAGGTATCAGGAGGAAAGTTTGATGTCCAATTAGAGATTACCTCTAACGATGAAATTGGTCATCTGGAACGGCATTTAAAAGAGGTCTTAACCGATGTTAAATTCATGCATGAGGCGCTTTTAGAAAGGGAGGAAAATGTCAAAGGCCTCCTTCAGCAAAAAATCACTTCCTTAGTTCAATCCATTGACAATGCCCTCTATGGATTTGCCCTAGTAAAGGATGGGGTAATAAAACATGTGAACACTAGTTTTTTACACATGTGGCGCTATGAGGAGAAAGAAAGAGATAGCCTTTTAGAAAGGCCATTTACAGAGTTCTTTGCTCATAACCACCAAAAGATAGTGAAAAAAATGTTGGAAAGGGCACATGAGGGTGTGCAGGTAAAGAAGGTGGTAGGGCGTAAAAAAGACGGCAAGACCTTTTTAGTAAGGCTGTCAGTGGTGCCAAATATAAACGAGAGAGGGCAATTGCTTAGTTTTGGTATAACCATAGAAGACATAAGTCAAGCCACCAAGCTGCAGCATGAGTTAAGGCAGACTTACGACCTGATTAACACCATGTCCAATTTTGCGCTAGTGCTGGATAAAGCTGGGGTGTTGCATTTTGCTAATAAGCGCTTTCTGAGATTATGTGGTAAAGAAGTGGAAAACTTTTTGCATCAACCCTTGTGGCTGCTACCGATTTTTGAAAAACCAGTCCAACAAAATATCAAAAAGGCCATTAAAGAAACCATCTCACAAAAAAAACATAGCTGGTTGGAAATAGAAATTAAGCCTTATAAGGGTGGTTCTATACCTGTGCTCTTCAGCTTCACTCCCTTAGAAGATGAAAAAGGAGATGTGAAGGAAATTATTATTGAGGGAACAAATATTGCGGAAATTAAACAGCGAGAAGAAGGACTTATTCGCTATCTACGTCTTCTAAACTCGTTAACTAGTTTTGTCGCCATTTTTGATGAGGAGGGCAGGCTTATGTTTGTCAATGAAACCGCCCTTAAAAATAGTGGCTTTAAAAAAGAAGAGGTGATTGGGCAACCAATATGGCAGACAGGCTGGTTTAATCAAGATGAAGAAACGCAAGCCCTGATTAAAGAGGCGGTGTTTCTTTGCCTTGAAGGTAAACATTTCCAGTTTGAAACTATTAGCTTTAATAAAGAAGGCAATGCCTTACCTGTCTTGGCAAGCATAGTCCCTTTAAAGACGGATAAAGGAAAATTTTTAGGAGGAGCACTTGAATGGCGTTTGATTACAGAGCTAAAAGACATAGAGGAGGATTTGAAGAGGGAAATTGTTAAATTTAAGGCGATGGTTAGTGTTATGGAGGAGGGAGTGGTATTTGCTGATAATAAAAACCGGATTGTTGAAGTAAATGAATATTTCTACCAATTTTTGGGCGGTCTTCCCCCGGAGATTATCGGTAAAACGCTTGAAGAAGTCCATCCACCCGAGGTTTATAAAAAAATCAGGGAGATTGTTTTTCATTTTCGGATTATACCCAATGCGCCACCAGTAGTGGTTCAGCGCAAACTTAATGGTAAAGATGTTATCATGCGCATTCAGCCCATTTATCGGGATGAAAAATATGAAGGAGTGCTTTTGAATCTCATGGATGTAACCGAGTTTGTGCAGGCAAAGCGAGAGGCAGAAGAGGCAAGCAAGGCCAAAAGTGAATTTTTAGCCAATATGAGTCATGAAATTCGCACGCCTTTAAATGCCGTTATGGGCTTAATAGATTTACTCAGTGCTACTAACCTTTCTGAGGAACAAAAAGATTACTTGGAGATGATGAAAACTTCAGCGCATAATTTATTGGGTGTGATTAACGAAGTGCTTGATCTTTCTAAAATAGAATCAGGCGAGTTAACCCTTGAATATATTGACTTTGACCTGCATGAAGTTATAGAAGCAGCAACCTTTGCTCTGGCACCCAATGCATATCAGAAGGGATTAGAAATTTTTTCCTATATTAAACCTGATGTCCCTCAATTTGTCATCGGTGACCCCACACGGTTAAAACAGATTATTACAAACCTTGTTGGTAATGCCATTAAGTTCACTGAAAAGGGAGATGTAGGAACACAGGTAGAAGTTAAAGAAAGGAAACAAGATAAAGTTGTATTACACTTTATGGTACAAGATACAGGTATTGGTATTGTTAAAGAAAAACAAGAAAATATATTTGAAAGCTTTACCCAGCTGGATGCTTCTACCACCCGTAAATATGGTGGCACAGGGCTTGGTTTGACCATCTCCAAACACTTTGTAGAAATGATGGGCGGCAAAATCTGGGTAGAAAGTGAGGTAGGCAAGGGAACTACATTTCATTTTATTCTTCCTTTTGCAATTGCCACAGAAAAAGAAAAAGAAAAAGAGGGGTTCAAACCTGTAGAATTTAAGGGATTAAAGGTATTGATTGTAGATGATAACCCCATTAATTTGATTATCTTGCGGGATATGCTGAGCAGGTGGGAGATGAGTGTGGATGAAGCAGATGATGGCATTACTGCCTTAGAAATGCTTAAAAATAGCTTAAAAAAACAGCCTTATCAGTTGATAATTACCGATGAACATATGCCGCAGATGAATGGACTGGAGTTGTGTCAACGCATACGAAAAATGAAGGGGTATAAAGATGTGCCCGTTATTGTGTTAACTTCTGGTGATACCAGCAAAAGTAGACAGAAAGCAGGGAGAATAGGGGCTGACCGCTACCTTATCCGTCCTGTTCGGCAGTCAAGGCTCTATGACACTATCATAGAATTGCTTTCGCAAGACAAACAAAAGGTAAAACAGGAGAGAGGAGAGGAAGAAATTATCCCGAGGCTAAAGGTGCTCTTGGTAGAAGACAATCTGACAAATCAGAAGATTACCTCAACCATTTTGCAAAAGCAAGGATGGGAAATAAAATGTGCAAATAATGGTAAAGAAGCAGTAGAGATGGCAGGAAAGGAAGCATTTGATTTAATCCTGATGGATGTGCAGATGCCAGAAATGGATGGGATTACGGCCACTAAAATTATACGCGAGAGAGAAAAACAGCTTAATAAACACACCCCCATTATTGCCCTTACCGCTCACGCCTTTGAAGAAGATAGACAGAAGTGTTTAAAGGCAGGGATGGATGCCTATATCACCAAGCCTATTGAAGTAAAAAAACTGCAGAAGGTGGTAAAGGACATTTTAGGGAAAGATGTAAAAAAGGAAGGACAAAAACTTGTTTCTTCTTTTGATTTGAGTAAGGCCCTTGAAATGGCAGGAGGAGACAAGGAATTTTTGAAAGAAGTGCTAAATATTTTTATCAATGATTATCCGGCAAAGCTTTCTTCATTAAAAGAGGCGGTGGCAAAGAAGGATTTTAAGACCATTGTTGAATTAGCACATGCCTTAAAGGGAGCAGCGACCAATTTAGGGTTAAGTTCCATTCAAGAACTGCTGCGCCAGCTTGAATATGCAGGCAAAGAGCATCAGTCCGAAAACCTTGAAACCATTTATCAAAAACTAGCCCAAGAATTAAAGGCGTTTGAACAATTTGTATCTCAAGGGGCAATTTAAAGATGGAAAAGGTGTTAATAGTTGATGACGATGCAGTTACCGCAGTGTTGTTAAAAAGGATGTTGGAAAAAGAGGGCTTTCAGGTGATATTGGCTGAAAACGGCAAAGAAGGGCTTAAGGCATTTGCAGAAAATCAGAAAGACATTTCTTTGATTATTACCGACTGGCTTATGCCAGAAATGGACGGGCTGGAGATGTGTCAAAAAATCAGGCAGATGAAAACAGAGCATTATGTTTATGTTATCTTTCTTTCTGCCAAAGAAAACAAGCAGGATATTGTAGCAGGTTTGAAGGCAGGAGCAGATGACTATTTAACCAAACCCTTTTCCCATGAAGAACTCATTGCCAGAGTAAATGTAGGCTTAAGAATTGTTAGACTTCAACAAGAACTAAAAAAGGCTAACCACCATCTTGAAATCCTAGCCACCACGGATATGCTTACAGGTGTTTTAAACAGAAGGGCACTGAGGCAAAGGCTTATAGAAGAACTGGAAAGATGTGCCCGCAAAGAAACAAGTTTATGCCTTTTTATGGCGGATCTGGATCATTTTAAAAAGATAAATGACACCTATGGACATTTGGTAGGGGATAAGGTGCTTCAAGAGATAGTGAAAAGGCTTAAACAAAAATTAAGACCTTATGATATTATAGGACGGTATGGAGGGGAAGAGTTTGTAATTGGTATTCCTGAAATATGCTACAGGCAAATTATAAGAGATATTGCTGAAAGGATAAGGCAGAGTGTGGCGAATACACCTATCATAATAAATGATACTGAACTGAAGATTACTATAAGTATAGGTGGCACAGTAGCTAAACCAAGACTAGAAGATAATATGGAGGCCTATTTGGAAAAGTTATTAAAAAAGGCTGATGACGCCTTGTATGAGGCAAAACAAAAAGGACGTAACAGAGTTATTATTGCAGGAGAAAGCAATGAAGGTGCTCATCGCTGATGATGATATTATTTCAAGAAGGCTCTTACAGAAGCATTTAGAAAATTGTGGTTTTGAAGTGCTGAGCGCTAAAGATGGAGCTGAAGGTTGGGAAATATTTCAACAGCAAATTATGCTTGAAATCATCATGTGGCTCCCAGGATTCTTCCACTGGGTTCTCTTTTTCTACCCTCTTTATGTATTCTTTGGGCTTCATTTCCACTACTACAGCTTCCATACTCTTCAAAGAGGCATTGGCTTTTACTAAGCTTCCATCAATGCTAAGATGCTTACCGCTGACCAAACCATGAGTTATACATTGCCTTACAATCTCGTCAAAAATCTCTTGAAATATACCACTTTCTTTAAACCTGCCATGACGATTTTTAGAAAAGGTAGAGTGGTCAGGAACTTCATCATTCATATGTAGACCTACAAACCACCTATATCCAATGTGCATCCTGACTTCTTCACATAACTTTCTTTCTGAAGTGATGCCATAAAGATACCCAATAAGGAGCATGCGGATAAGTACTTCAGGATCAATAGATGGCCTGCCCATATCACTATAAAGATGTTTCACTTTGCTACGAATAAAAGAAAAGTCAACATATTTATTAATCAATCTTAGAATATGGTTTTTGGGAATCACATCTGCCATATTAAAGTAGTAAAATAACGGTTGTTGTGGATTTCTTTTCCCTAACATAGGGGTCCTCTCCTTGATATGAGATTGCATAATTATACCATTTTGTTAAGTAGAAGAATAAATTCTTAATCCGCAATTGATTTTAAGAGAAAATTCCAGCTGTGATGATACCTCAAGGTTAACTTTCACCAAGCTTCGATTTTTCAGGAGCACGCGGCGCAGCGCTGTCAAAGCCGTAAGCCCAAAGGGTGCGGAAACGAAGCAGCTTTGACAGCAAGCGAAGCGGCGTGCTAAACTAGAAAGCAGGTTGTATACATCAGAGTTTTTCAACAAGCCCTAGCGTTTTAAAATGACGGGGGTAAAAAGGATGAGATATTATCCCGTTTGTCTTGATTTACAAGGTAAAAACTGTTTGGTTGTAGGAGGCGGTAAGGTTGCGTGGCGGAAGATTAAAAGGCTCCTTGATTGTGGGGCAAAAATAAAATTAGTGGCCAAAGAGGTTATACCTGAGTTAAAAAACATTATTAGCGATAAAAAAATAAATTATTTGGGTACTGAATATAAAACCTCATATTTAAAAGACATTTTTTTAGTCATTGGAGCTACGGATGATGAAACTCTGAATGCTCGTTTAAGTGAAGAGACTAATGCAGCCAATATCTTATGTAACATTGTCGATCAACCACAAAAATGCAACTTTATTGTGCCTTCAGTGATCAGTAGAGGAGATTTGACCATTGCCATTTCAACGGCAGGAAAAAGCCCGGCTATGGCCAAAAAATTGCGCAAGGAATTAGAAACACAATTTGGGGAAGACTATGCCATTTTTCTGAAGTTATTAGGACAATTGCGAAGTTACTTTAAAAAGACCATCCCTCACCAAAAGGAAAGAGAGGCTATTTTTGATAAATTGGTAAATTCTAATCTTTTAACACATATTCAGGAGAAAAACTGGAAGGCAGTAAAAAAGGAGATTAAAAATCTTGTGCCCCAAATCACTGATTTAGATAAATTATTAAACTTAAAACCAAAGGAGAACTCTCAGAATAATGCCTAAAAGATTTATCCCCCAACTCCTCGGGGGCAGGTTTTGATTTTTGAATTATTTGAATTATTTTATGGCATTGACGAACTCCTGCCAGAGGTAAAATGGAGATTTTGAATTTTTTTTTAAAATTTTTCAGCTTGTTGAAAAAGTCATTTTTTTCTCAGCTCCGTCCATGGGCTAACAAGAGCAAAATATTATCCGCAGGCTTGCGTGGGGCAAGACATTGTTCATCTACATTCCATAATCGCCTGAATTTAGCTACACGAAGCCCCATATACTCCTTAGCTTCACCAAATATAACCTTTGTATTGGTTGTTTCAGCTTTTAGGTGGCAGTGATACTTCAAGAT
>Ga0209410_1000713_pt1 | contig 15635 bp, 18 predicted proteins | sample Mar14436cmmetaG_FD_184135 | JGI IMG/M metagenome (GOLD analysis project Ga0209410, IMG submission 184135) | Marine hydrothermal vent microbial communities from Guaymas Basin, Gulf of California to study Microbial Dark Matter (Phase II) - Marker... ... | reverse complement strand
GTTCTTCAGGGCCATAGTTGAGGTCTACTACGAGGGCGACTGGCGTGGCAAGCCATTTAACTTCCCGAAGCTAGAGGTAAAGCTAACCGAGGAAGGGCTTGAGAAGTCGGAGGAGGACTACCTGCTTGTAACCAGGCTAGCTGCTAAGTTCGGGACGCCCTACTTCCTAAACCAGATACCAGATTACATGCCTAAGATAAGCCACAGCCAGTGCTGTAGGCTGATATTCGGTGCTGAGAACGATGAGAGGGACATGGAGGACTTCTACGAGGGCCGCATAAGGATGACCTGCCTCCACTACACGACCATAAACCTACCACGCATAGCCTACGAGGCGAAGGGAGATGATGAAAGGCTCTTTGACATACTGGCCGAGAGGCTTGAGCTAGCTAAGGAGAGCCTCTTGGTCAGGCGCCAGATAGTTGCTAAGGCCCTGAAGAACGGGCGCTTGCCCCTCCTGGCCATGCACGTGGGCAACGGCGATACGTACTACCCGCTGGACCGTGCATGGCACAACATAGGCTTCGTTGGCCTGAACGAGATGCTCAAGGCCCACACTGGCTTTGAGCTCCACGAGGATCGTGAGGCCTGGCGCTTTGGCCTAAAGGTCGTGAAGTTCATGAGCGATACCTGTAACGAGTTCGCTGAGGAAACTGGCTTGCGCTGGGCGCTACTCCAGACGCCTGCTGAGAGCTGTGCCCACAGGCTGGCCCTGATAGACCTAAGGGAGTTCGGGGATAAGGCCGTTGTCCAAGGGGATAGGCGTAGTGGGGCCGTTTACTACACCAATAGCTCACACATAAGGCCATCGGCAGACCTACCGCTCATGAAGAGGCTGCTGATTGAGGGCAGCTTCCACCCACTTACAACTGGTGGCGCAATAGCGCACGTCTGGCTTGGCGAGAGGAGGCCAGACCCAAGGGCTCTATGGGAGCTAACCAAGAGGATAGCCACTAAGACCAACATATCCTACTTCGCCCACACGCTTGACTACACGGTCTGCCCGAGGTGCTGGGCCACCGAGCCTGGCCTAAGGGAGCGCTGCCCAAGGTGTGGCTACGAGGGCGTTGAGTGGTACAGCCGAGTAACTGGCTACTACTCAAGGGTCTCAAGGTGGAATGCTGGCAAGAAGGCCGAGCTATTAGATAGGCGTAGGTATGATGTAGCCTAAGCCAGGGGCCTCGGTGGCGCCTCGGTCCCTGCTCCCCACCGAGGCCTCGGTGGGCTCTGCTGCACTCTATTTCTACGTGCTCTGGCCTAGGATCCGCTAGCCTTTAATACAGGTGCCCTTAATAGTGTGGGCGACGGTGGAGGGATTGAGTGCCAAGCCCACGCTAAGTGCGAATATACAGATGCTCAAGGGCTTCCTGGATAGGAGGGCCGTTAGGACCCTCCTACGTTTGCTGACCAGGAGGTGCCCAAGGGATGGTAAGAGCCACCTTGAAACGGCCTTGGAGCTCTTCTCTGGCGTAAGGGAGAAGGCGTGCTTCATCTGCTCGCACGTGGCCACCCCATTAGTGCGCTGGGCCCTTCTGACGAGTGGAAGGCACCTTGATTTAACAGAAGACCAGATGAAGGAAACGCTTAAGCAGGCCCACTGGAGGAGGGGCATAGCGAGCGTGATAAAGGGCATAGCGAAGTTCGGCCTTAGGAGGCCCTTCACGCCAGGTGCGCCTTTCCTGGTCGTCTGGAACTACACATGGGCCTGCAACCTACGCTGTAAGCACTGCTATGCTTCTGCTGGGCCAAAGCCAAGGCCCGAGGAACTGAGCACGAGGGAGGCCCTTAGGGTCGTGCGTGAGCTTGCAGATGCAGGTGTAACCATAATTGCCTTCTCAGGTGGCGAGCCCCTCATGCGCAAGGACATATACAAGGTCCTTGAGCTAGCCAAGGACTACGGCATGTACACAGCCCTCGCCACAAATGGGACCCTCATAACGAAGGAGGTAGCTAGGAAGCTAAAGGAGCTTGACCTATTCTACGTGGAGATAAGCATAGATGGGGCGAACCCAGAAACCCACGATGCCTTCAGGGGCATACCAGGTGCCTTTGAGAGGGCCATGAGGGGCGTTAAGAACTGCGTTGAAGTCGGCCTCTGGACGCAGGTAGCCATGACGCTTACCAAGATGAACGTATCTGAGCTACCTGCCCTCATAGACCTTTGTGAGGAGGTAGGTGTTAAGGGCATAACGTGCTTTAACTTCGTGCCAACTGGCCGTGGCATATTCATAGTGGACAACGACCTAAGCCCCAAGGAGCGTGAGGAGACGCTGAGGCTCATGCTCGGCGAGGTGCTCAAGGGCCGTAAGCTCCAGGTGGTCTCAACAGCGCCCCAGTACGCCCGTGTGGCCCTCCAGGTAGAGGCTGCCCTCCGCTCAGGCAAGGAGCTCATAGTGCCCGCCCACTTCTGGAACCCAAGGTTCACTAAGGCAGTTGTAGGGATCTCAGAGTTCATAGGTGGCTGTGGCGCTGGTCGCTTCTACTGTGCTATAGACCCAGATGGGACTATAACGCCGTGTGTCTTCATGCCAGTTAGCGTTGGCAACGTGCGCAAGGACGATTTTGAGGAGATCTGGGAAACCTGCCCTGTCTTCTGGGACCTAAGGGATAGGGATAAGCTGAAGCCCCATTGCGGTGAGTGCGAGTTCCGCTACGTGTGCGGTGGCTGCAGGGCAAGGGCCTATGGCTACTTTGGCGATTACCTTGCGCCAGATCCAGGCTGCGTGAACAACATGGATGCCTGGGAGAGGCTGAGGTCCGGGGCCAGGACTAAGGTAGAGGTCATGGCCTAAGGAGCTCAAGCTCCCCACCAAGCTCCCTGACACGACCAGCCAGCTTGCCCACGAGTGGCTCAAGTCCCTCAAGCACGAGCACTACCCTATCTTGGCCGTACTCGGCCTTTAGCACGTGGGTATTATCCATGGCCCAGGAGGCAAGAGAGTAGGCTTCATCGCAAAGTGGCATTACGACACGGGCCTTTACGTAGCCTGGCAGCAGCTCCGCTACCTGGGCCTTGAGCTCATCAAGGTTCGTGCCGTAGAGGGCGGATATGGGCACAGGCCTCTCCACCAGCTTGGAGATGTAATCAAGCCTCCAGGATACCTCCTCACTGCTCAACAGGTCTATCTTGTTGAGGGCCGTTACCTTTGGCACCTCCCCAGCACCTATCTCAGCTAGCGTATCAAGGCAGCAGCCTAGCTTACGCTCTACCTCCTCTATTGGCTCGCTTATATCAACTACTAAGAGGATAACATCCGAGAGCGTGGTCTCCTCAAGCGTGGAGTGGAATGCCTCTACCAGCTGTATGGGCAGCCTATCTATGAAGCCTACGGTATCTATGAGGAGAGCAGAACGGCCGTTGAAATCTGCTAGCCGTGCGGTGGTCGTGAGGGTTGTGAATAGGCTTGGGCTTATCTGAACGTACTCGCCAGTTAGAGCATAGAATAGCGTGCTCTTACCAGCATTAGTATAGCCAGATAAGGAAACAGATGGCAGCCCCATTTTCTCCCGCCTCTTCCTGTGTAGCTGTCGCTTCTTCCTTATGCGCTCAAGCTTCCTCCTTATTGTCGCTATTTGCCTCTTGATCATCTCGTAGTAAACATCTGCCTCGTACTTACCTAGGCCCATGAAACCTGGCTGCTCCCCCATCTTAGCTAAGCGGACCTTTTCCTTTGCCCTAACTAGCTCATACCTAAGGGCTGCTAGCTTCACCTGGAGCTGGGCCTCACGGGTAGTGGCCCTCTGGGCGAATATCTGGAGTATGAGCTGGAACCTATCTATGGCCTCCACGCCCAGCAGCTTAGCTAGGTTGTAGGCTTGAACGGGCTTTAGCTCATTTTCAAATATGACTATATCGGCTTTTAGCTTCTTTACCATATCTGCCAGCTCCTCTGCCTTCCCAGGCCCTATCTGGTACTTCGGATCTGGCTCCCTCACCTGCTCAAGCTGCCCCACGACCTCATACCCAGCTGCCTCCGCAAGGGCACGGAGTTCATCTATATGGGAGCGCTCCCCTGGCCTCCTCCGCTCAACTACTATGGCCCTTGGCCTCCTCACGGCTTCCCTCCCTCTCCCTGGCCTGCGAGGACATGGCTATTATATCGCCTAAGGTTAAAATCGGCCTAGGAGGGCTAGATGGCCTTACCCTCACTTCCTCCCTGCTTGCCCTAACTAGCAGCCTTACGCCTAGGGCGTGCTCAAGCTTCCTAGCAAGTGCTATATCTGGTGCTAACTCACCTGTCTCTATGCGCCTTATCACGGATGCCTTCTCCCCTATGAGCCTCCCTAGGTCCTCCTGCGTTAGGCCCCTGCGCTCCCTAGCCTCCTTGACCCTACGGCCATAGTCATCAACTAGCTCTAGCTGCTCAAGCTCGCTTATCCTAGTTGGGACACCTGGCCTAACTGCCCTGGCCATGAGGGGCTTCTTAGGGGCCTTCGCCCTAGCCGACCTAGGCCTTAGCTCCCCCCTCCTCAAGCGCCTATACCACTTCGCATAGCGGACGCAATCTGCACATACGACTAGCTCGGCCCCCTCAACAAGCGCTATGTAAGCAGGGCCAATTATCTCACGGCCACACACCTCGCATATCCGCATGGCCAAGTAGGGCTAGCGAGGGTAGGTTATTAGCTCACCCCTCACCTAGCTAGCTGCAGCAGGCGATGGGCTTGGATGAGGAGCTCGCCAGGGAGCTAGATCTAAGGCGCCTAAGGGCCATAGCAGATTACCAATTCGGCCCTGGGGCAGGTGAGGCCCTCTTCCCAGATGATGTCCAGGTGATTAGGTCCCGAAGGACGGGGCGCATAAGGCACATCAGGCATGGGGGGAAGCTCCTAGCGACCCTGAGGGCCTCGGATGGCCAGCTCGCCCTCACGATCCACGGTGCTAGGAGGCTGCTGCCCTTCCTAGGCAGCAGGTACGTGGTGGTCGTCTCAGCTGAGGCTGCCCCATTCGTGGCCAGGGGGAGGAGCGTGTTCGCTAAGCACGTCCTCAGGGCAGATTGGGGGATAAGGCCTGGCGATGAGGTAATCGTGGTGGGGCCAGACGGCCAGCTCCTCGCAGTGGGAAGGGCGCTCCTAACGGGCCAGGAGATGGCTTCCTTTAAGCGTGGTGTAGCCGTGAGGGTAAGGGATAGCGTAGGCGAGGGCTAGTCTTTAAAATCCCTCTAGGTGCTCCTAGCACAGGTGCCCACGTTGAGGAGGCGCATATCCCCAAGGGCTCTTAGGCGCATGATGAAGCAAATGGGCATGAGCATGACGCCAGTAGAGGGCGTTGTAGAGGTCGTGCTAAGGCTGCCTGGCAAGCGCATTGTGCTTGAGGACCCAGAAGTCCTCGTGGTAGAGGTAGGCGGGCAGAGGGTCTATCAGGTCGTGCCAGGGGCCATAAGGGAGGAGGCGGTTGTTGAGGAGAGGCCAGCTATACCAGAGGAGGACGTGCTCCTAGTGGCCCAGCAAGCTGGAGTTAGCCCTGAGGAAGCAAGGGAAGCACTTGAGAAAACTGGAGGGGACCTGGCAAGGGCCATCCTCCTCCTAACTGGCCAGGGGGAGTAGCAGGCCCCTAGGCCGTTTTAGCCCTCGCTGAAGAGGCAGGCTAGTATATCATGCTGCTCCATTATGCGGCCACAGTAGTGGCACTTGAGCTTAAGGGGCTCCTCTGATACCACGTAGAAAACTGGCTCAATTGGCTCCCTATCGTTTGTTATGCAAGCTGGGTTCACACACCTAACTATGTTCCTTATGGTCCTTGGGAGCTTAACCCTCCTCTTCTCAACGACCTCGTAATCCCTTATTATGTTTATTGTGGCCCTAGGAGCTACTAAGGCTATCTTATTTACCTCATCTGGGCTTAGGACACGCCCCTCTATCTTAACTATGTCCTTCTTCCCCATCTTCTTGCTTGGGACGTTCATGGCAACAGTTACTATGAAGCCCTCTCGGCCAGTTATGCCAAGTATCTTTAGCACCAGCAGGGCACGGCCTGCGGTTATGTGGTCTATGACCGTCCCATCCTTTATCTTAGCTACCCTAAGCGTAGGCGCCCCTGGCTTAGGCTCCCCCAATAGCACCACCTAAGGGGGCTACGCTAGCCCAGCCTTAAGGGCCTTGGTGGCACGGCCATGCCTACGGCTACCTTCGCCTAACCCCCTCCCTTGCCTAGGGTCCGAGTAGAAGCCATTTATCCCCCTCTGCACACTACACAGCCCAGAGGGGAGCTGGGCTTGGGCTTTGAAGGGAGGAGCGTGGTATCTATAAAGGACTTCACACGGGAGGAGCTAGACTACATACTTGATGTAGCTGAGGCCATGGAGCCACTATACGATAAGGGCTCTGATATGCTGAGGGGCAAGGTACTGGCCCTCCTGTTCTTTGAGCCAAGCACTAGGACACGCCTTAGCTTTGAGGTAGCTATGAAGAAGCTCGGTGGGGCAACCATAGGCTTTGCTAAGCCAGAGGCGACCAGCGTTATGAAGGGCGAGAACCTAGCTGATACCATAAGGGTGGTGGAGAACTACGCAGATGCCATAGTGCTAAGGCACCCAAGGGAGGGCTCCGCTAGGCTTGCTGCTGAGTTCTCCAAGAAGCCCATAATAAATGCTGGCTCTGGTGCTGAGGAGCACCCAACGCAAGCCATGCTGGACCTGTACACGGTAAGGCGTGAGAGGGGCCATATAGATGGCCTCAACATAGGGCTCATGGGGGACCTAAGGTACGGCAGGACCGTCCACTCGCTCGCATATGCCCTCTCGCTGTACAAGGTAAGGCTCTACCTGATCTCACCGCCTGAGCTCAGGATGAGGCGTGAGGTCCTAGAGGAGATTGAGGGCAAGATCCCTGTCGTAGAGGTAAGCGACCTAAGCGAGGTTCTACCAGAGCTTGACGTCCTCTACGTTACACGCATACAGAAGGAGCGCTTTGCCGATCCACTTGAGTACGAGCGTGTGAAGGGCTCCTACAGGGTGGACCTAAAGGCGCTTGAGGGGGCTAAGGAGGGCTTGATAATCCTCCACCCCCTCCCCCGTGTAGATGAGATAGCTCCAGAAGTTGATAACACGCCATATGCCCGATACTTCAGGCAGGTGCGCTCGGGCGTAGTAGTACGCATGGCCCTACTGGCCCTGATACTTGGGGCCGTTAGGTAGCCCCTAGGCAGCAGGCGAGGGGAAGCAACCCCACTAGCCTAGCTAGCAGCTAGTCCCTCTTGAGGCCGAGCTCCCCCCTCCTATCTATTATCTCATTCACATCTGGCCCTGTCCCTATTAGGGAAACTGGGACCTTAAGCTCCTTCTCAATACGGCCTATGAACTCCCTAGCCTCCCTGGGTAGGTCCTCAAACGACCTAGCCCCCTTGCACTCTGGGTATAGCACATCAACCTTGGTTATGGCTACCTGTGTGGCCCCATTTAGCATTACTGCCCTCTTGGCTAGCTCAAAGTTAAATGGTGCAGCCCTCCTCTTTCGGCCAGTTACCGAGGCTACCTCAGCCCAGCCCCTACGCTCTGCCTCCTCCTGGCTGAGCTCGCCTGGCAGCGGTCCAGCTCCAACACGGGTTACATAGGCCTTGAACACCACTACGACATCATCTACCTTAGTAGGGCCAACGCCTACATCTGCACAGATAGCGGATGCTGTTACATCCTTTGATGTTACGTAAGGATACGTGCCATGCCAGAGGGATAGGAAGGTCCCCTGCGTGCCCTCTAGTATGACGTTCTTCCCCTCATCTATGGCCCTATTTACCTCAAGTGGCACATCAGCTAGGAATGGCTTTAGCTTTGGCTCATCCCTAGCTAAGCGGGCAATTCTAAGTGCCCTATCTGCACTACAGGGGCCACAGCCAGAGCCAGTAGTCCCAATCCGCTCCTTTAAGTGGCCCTTCCTATCCCTCTCCTTATGCTCAGGCTCTATTATGGCGCACTGGGGGTCCACGCCAACCCTACCGCTCGCACCGATGAGCTCTACCTCCCTCAGCAGGACATCGGGATCTACCAGCACGCCAGGGCCTATGAGCAGCCTACAACGCTCGTTGACGAAGGCAGAGGGCAGCATGCGCATTATGTACTTCTGGCCCTTGTACACGACCGTGTGGCCAGCATTAGGCCCAACCCCACCCCTAGCAGCTACTTCAACATCATCTGCTAGGGCAAGGTAGGAGATCACCTTCCCCTTGCCAGTATCGCCAAAGAACCCACAGACCACCACGGTACAGGGCACTTACATCTCCCCCTCCCTAGGCCACTAGGATTGCTTAAAAACGTGAAGGGAAGTGCAAAAGCAAGTGAGATGTTAATGGCTGCCCAGTGTAGGGCAGCCAATACAAGGCCATAGCTACTACAACGTCTCCACGTAGCCAATTATCGCAGGGAATAGCGGAAGCGCCTAGACCCATGTCTTGAGTATCATGGCGTGGGGCACGCCCTCTATGCGTATGACGGCTGCCCTATGCACTATGCCGAGCTCTATGGCCCTGCTCACGACACGCTCACCGACCATGTTCACGATTGAGAACTCAGATGCTATCCTAAGGGCTGTATCAACATCTACTAGCTGGCCACCGTAGAAGGGCTCGCTCACCTTGAACACTATCTTGCCCTCCTTAAGCGTCCTGCCCAGGAGCTCTTCATCGCAGATGGAGACAACTGTGTGGAGGCCAGAGCGCAAGATGTTTAAGTAGACGAGCCCCCTGCCCTGGTCCTCCTCCTGCTCATCGGCCATGTAATCACGCTCCTGGCTAGAGGGGCCTTACTGGCGATTTCGCACCACAGGCATCACATATTAGGAACATAATGCGCTTCTCCTTCACGAGATGCGTATCGGGCCTCTTGCACACGGGGCATATGACGTAATCACGTAGGAATATCTGGATTAAGCGCTGTATTGTGTCCTCCTCAAACACGCCCTGGAATATAGCCCTTACGCCGTCAAAGTAGCCAGCAGTTGCTAGCTCACGGGAGAAGAAGCGGAGGCAGAACTCAGGCTTCCTGTTCACGGCATCACAGAACTCCTTGAAGTTATGGAATATGGTACGGGAGCCAACTATGCTCACCCTAGGCCTTGGGACTTCAAGCCTCTCCGTCCTCTCAACAGGCCCCTCTGGCATCTGGGCGTAAGCACGCTCAAGTAGCTTTTCGTACTCCGCTCTACTAGCCAATTCCTCCACCAACGTAACTAGCTAGCCCAGCCATAAAGGCTTAGCTAGTAGGGCTGGCGTGGGGCACATGAGGCATATTAAGGTTAGTCGCTAGGGCAAGTGGGTGGTAGCTTGCCCCTCACACCTGAGCAAGTAAGGGCTGATATACCGCTAACGGCCAAGTACATCTACTTGGATAACTGTGCTACTACGCCAGTGCCCAAGCCAGTAGTTGATGCTATGCTGGAGTACTTTTACGAGTACTGTGCTAATGTTGAGCGAGGGGCCTACTCCATAGCTAGCCTTGCAAACGAGCGGTGGGACCTAGCTAGGGCCAAGGTAGCTAAGCTGCTCCTGAGGTGCGATCCAGATGAGCTTATATTCACACGGAACACAACAGAGGGGATCTGTGCTTTTGCCTACGCCCTTGAGCACCCACTCTTAGACCGCTCTGGTGGCACCTTTAGGGAGCACGAGCCAATTATAAAGTGGGAGAAAGGGGACGTAATTGCCTTCAGCGAGCTTGAGCACCACTCAAACATAATGCCCTGGATCAGGCTAGCTAGGCACGTTGGGGCTAAGATACGTGTGATCCCATTCAACCGTGAGACAGGCCAGATTGAGCCCTCTGCTGTGGAGGAGGCCGTAGATGAGCACACCAAGCTCTTAGCCATACAGCACGTCAGCAACGTAACCGGCACCATACACCCAGTAGAGGAGTTCGTCCGCATAGCTAAAGAGGCCAACCCAGATTGCCTCGTGCTCATAGATGGCTCGCAGGGGCCAGGGCACATGGAGGTAGATGTAAGGCGCATAGGATGTGATGCCTACGCCTTCTCGGGCCATAAAGGGCCGTTGGGGCCACAGGGCTCAGGTGGCCTATTCGTGCGTAGGGAGTTCCTTGAGCGCATGGAGCCCATGGAGATAGGTGGTGGCACCATAGCAGATGTTACTACAAGCGATTACAAGCTAAGGGGAGATGCCCTCTGCAAGCGCTGGGAGGCTGGGACGCCAAGCATAGCCTGCCTAATCGGCCTTGGGAGGGCTGCTGAGTACGTAGCTAATGAGATTGGCCTTAAGCGTATAGAGGAGCGTGAGAAATCCCTAACGGAGCAGTTCATAGAGGGCCTAATGGACATACCTGGCGTTGAGGTCTACGGTGAGACAGAGGACATGAGCATTAAAGCTGGCATAGTATCGTTTAACATAAGGGGCTGGGATAGCCATGATGTAGCCCTAGCCCTGGATAGCGAGTTCAAGCCACCAATACTCATGCGAGCTGGCCACCACTGCGCCATACCAGCCTGCCGTGCCCTAGGCGTCTACGAGCGCTACGGTGGGACGGTTAGGGCTAGCTTCCACTACTACAACACGCCAGAGGAAGTTGAGGCAGCCCTAAGGGCCATAAGGAAGTTAGCTAGCACCTAAGCGCTTAGCTCATAAGGAGCCCCTAGCACGGCCTGCTGGGCGATGAGGATCCGTCCCTTGGGCGAGCAAGGGCCATGAGCGTGCGTAGGCCTACCTGAGCCCACCAGCAGGTGCCTAATAACATGGCAGGCCATGTGGAGGTGCCCGTTCTAGCCCTGAAAAGCATGATAAATCTTAAAAAAGGACCTCCTGCTAACTTAACATGGCCATGAGGTCCATGGGCGAGCCCTAAGGGGTGATGAACCAGGATAGGGCCGAGCCGTAAGGCTCTTAAGGCCACCCCTCTCCCCCAACCTCGGATGACGAGGTTCCCCCTGGACCCTGAGCAGTGATGAGTGCGGCCGTATCTGACATCAAAACATAGCCTAAGGGGGCTAGATCACACCCTAACTCTTTAAGAGCTAGTAGCTAAAAGCCCCTGGTGGGCGCTCGTGATGAGAAACCATCCACCTGACTTAGCAGCCGAGGGCGATGAGGAATTTGACTTGCGGTGATCGGTGAGCGAGGGCCGCAGCCCCTGAGCCCACGTAAAGGTTTTAGCCCCTGCTCCTACTGATCTCCTAGGCCATCGGGCCTTAGGGCTGGTGTGGGAGCCCAGGCGGCCCTGAGGGATGATGAGACGACGGTCTCCCGAAGCTGTTGGCGGGGAGGCCCGATGGCCATAAAGGCTTATACGCCCCTCTAGGCCATGCCAGTACGGCATGCCGCAGAAGGTGATATGCTCTAAATGTGGCTACGTCCTCCACGTTGAGGAAGAGGATCTAAAGCCACCAGATGAGATAATCGCCATGTTTGAGGATGGCAGGTGCCCTAAGTGTGGCCATGAGCTCTCGGTCATACCAGTTAGAATAGAGATATATCCAGTTAAGAGGCGTAGTGGGCGTGGGAGGTCAAAGTAAATGGCAGAGAGGACGCAGCTCTGGCCCTTTCACGCTAAGAGGGCTAGGATAACTGAATTCGCAGGCTATCAGATGCCCCTCTGGTACGAGGGCATAATACCTGAGCACATGGCCGTGAGGGAGGCGGTTGGGGTCTTTGATGTAAGCCACATGGGCAGGCTGCTAGTTGAGGGGCCTGGTGCCGAGGGGCTCCTTGATATGACGACCACTAACGATGTCATCGGCCTTGAGCCTGGTCGCTCGCAGTATTCCCTCATGTGCAACCAGGATGGCGGCATCGTTGATGATGTAGTAGTGCTAAGGCTAGCTGAGGAGCGCTTTCTCCTAGTTGTCAATGCAGCCAACAGGGCTAAGGATCTAGCATGGCTTAGGGGCCACGCCAAGGGCCTTGGGGGCCAGGTGAGTATAGCCGACCTAACGGGCCAGGTAGCTATGATAGCCGTCCAGGGGCCAAGGGCGCTAGATGTGCTAACAGCTGTATCCAAGGCCGAGAGGCCCCTAAGGAGCTTGAGGTGGCATGAGTTCACCGAGGGGCAAGTAGCTGGCGTAAGCGCCCTCATAGCTAGGATGGGCTACACTGGCGAGGATGGCTTTGAGCTCTACATATGGGGTGCAACACCAGAGGAGCCTGAGAGGGCCCTAAGGGCCTGGGAGGCCATCCTTGAAGCTGGTCGTGAGCTTGGGATTAAGCCCTGTGGGCTTGGGGCTAGGGATACGCTAAGGCTTGAGGCTGGCTACTGCCTCTACGGCCCAGATATAAATGAGCAGACCACGCCAGTTGAGGCAAGGCTTGATTTCGCTGTTAAAATCGAGAAAGGCCAGTTCATAGGCCGTGAGGCCATAAGGAGGCAGATGCTGAAGGGCCCTAGGAGGCTGAGGGCCTGCCTTAAGCTGCTTGAGAGGGGGGTGCCGAGGCAGGGCTACAAGGTCCTAGATGAAGCTGGCCATGAGGTCGGGCACATAACGAGCGGCACCTTCTCGCCCCTCCTCAGGCGTGGCATAGCCATGGCCTACCTACCGCCAGAGCTAGCCAGGCCTGGCCTAGAGGTCCTAGTGGACCTAAGGGGCCATAGGAGGGCGAGGGCCGAGGTCGTTGAGCCACCCTTCTACGATACAAGCAAATATGGGCGTAGGAGGAGGGCCAGCTGAGGTGGTAGCCAATGGCCAGGTACGAGGTCCCAGATGGCCTGTACTACACACGAGAGCACGAGTGGGCTAAGGTGCTTGAGGATGGCACGGTCCTAATGGGCATAACGGATTACGCACAGGAGAAGCTACACGACATAGTAAATATTGAGCTACCAGAAGTAGGGGCAAGGGTAAGGCAGATGGAGGCCTTCGCCAGCGTTGATAGCGTTAAGGCCACTAGCGAGGTATACGCTCCAGTATCAGGTGAGGTCATTGAGGTGAATGAGGAGCTCCTGGCGAGGCCAGAACTCCTCAACCAGGACCCATATGGCCAGGGCTGGATAGCACGCATAAGGCCAGCTAGCAGTGAGGAGCTCCACGGGGAGCTAGAGGCCCTCATGACTGCTGATGAATACGCTAGGTACATAGAAGAGTTAGAGGGCAAGCGTGTATAGCAAGGTTTTTACGGGTAGATTAAGGGCTAGTAGGGAAGGGGCCGTGGTCTAGCTTGGACTAGGATGCCAGCCTGGGGCGCTGGTGGTCCCGGGTTCAAATCCCGGCGGCCCCACCACCACTGGCTGAAAAGAGCCTAAAACAAGGTTTGAGCACAGCTCAAACCCAACTCTTACATGCCACTCTTCCAGAGGAGGGAGAAACAAGACCCGCTCGTGCTGAGCAGTGTTTAACGGAGCCAAAAGTGAAAAACGAAACTTTCACTAGCCCCTCCTGCCCAGTCGGAGGTGAAATGGTGTTAACACCACAGGCTACTTTTTACGAGGAGATGGCCCACCTAAAGGAGGAGATGAGCCGCCTCGTAGAGGCCATGAAGCTCATAAGGCAGGACCTATTTGGCGAGGCTGGAGGCCTAGAGCGAGAACCCGCCATAGCCTGGGGGCCGGAGGTCAAGCCCGACTTCATATCCTGGATGCGACAGAACGGCAAAGACGAGAGGTATATCTTAGAGAAGAAGAGGCAGATAGTCACACACTACCCGAAGTACATGGCCTACCTAGAGGAGCTACGAGCCAAGATAGAAACATAGAAAGCTTCCGCTCCTTCTTCCTTGTCTGGCTATAACGCTAGTCTTTTAAGCTCACATGTCTAAATGACATTTCGGCGAGGCAGGGGACCGTGACTCAGGTGAGGAGGTACCAAGGGGAGGAGTTGCTCTACGATCCTATAAACAGAACTCTCAGAAATAAGGGCTATTTCTCCTTTGTCACAGCGGGAGTAAAGAGATTCTCAGGAGATAGGGGTGAATTCCCCCTGATCTTAGGCGAGGGCATTATAAAGAAGCCAGATTTGATCGGTTTTAAGTGGGGGGATAGAGAAGCCGTAGAGGCCGTCGCTGTTGAATGTAAGAAAGGAAAACCCAAAATCGCCGTTGGAGAGGGATTAGGTGAGGCCTTAGTATATCAAAAGTTCTTCCCTAAAGTCTTGATCGGGATGAACGACTTACCCGATGAAAACGTTAAACGTGTTTTAGAACTGTATAACTTAGGCTGGGTAACTCCAAGAGACGCCCATATCCCCTCAGAGGCAAATCCATCGCTAAGTGAGAAGAGATTCCAAGAAATAAACGTGTTTGGAGCATTGGCATTATCTTTTAAAAGCGTTTCTGAGATAGGCGAAAGGTTTGATTTTGAATATTATCGTATTGGTCTTACAACATATCCTGATGGCACATATCACAGATGGATATGCACCTATCTAAAAGGGCCACAGTACGCCGTTTTTGTATGGAAGGATAAAGCGCAGTTTGTAATAAACATAGAACACATAGGGGCCTTTAGGGCTATCAGAATGTTCGTCAAAAGAAGCAAAAACCTGTTCAAAAATCTATTAAATGAAATTGGCGAGTTTGGCTTCTTATTAGCCAGCATTCCAAAAAAGCAGATAATGGGCTATAAAGTTCTGGTGGACTTACCATGTAATGAAGTCGATGTGGAATACCTCTTACATAAAGTAGAGGAGCTTCTCAAGCCGAAAAGCGAGGAAAAGCCTTATGTAAAAATATACCGAGAGATATGGCATGAAGGGGATGCCCTATCTAAGGAAAACATAATTAATCGCATGTATGATGCCAAGAAAACATTACAGAGCATTTATAGGTTCCTACGATTTGGTGTTCCCTAGTTTTGAGCGTCACATATATCCCTACTGTAGCGTACAATTAAGAGGCTATTATGACAGAAGAGAATTATCGAGCGTTCTCCAGAGCCGTTAGAAGTAGTTAGAAATCTACCTTAGAGGAGCTACAAGCTAAGAGTAGAGGCTAGCAGTTGACACGAGCATATAGAAGAGAAGCCTAAATTTTAGATGAACTCACAGCGTAAGGCTAGGGAGTCGGTATGCCGAGATTGCTCTCAAGGAGAGTGGGTGATTAGTCATGGATTCATCTTCTTCGGATTAATTTGCCTGAGCATTGCAATATGGCTCCTCTATGAACAGCCGGTATCAAACTTACTCATCTTCGGTCTATGGTTCCTCTCTGGCGGTGTTTGTTGGGTAACCGCCTTTCTAGCGAGGCGGTTATCAGAGAAGCCTCTCCACCTAGGCGAAGATAGCACTTGATAACTCTGATCCCTAATGAGAAAGAGCGGGTAGCTTTAAATACCCGATCCTTTATATAAGGAAACCGAGTGAAATATCATGCCTAGGCAAGTGGTACTCACATTAGATGATGATGTTTATGAGGCCTTGGTAAAGAGGACACTCTCACGTTACGGGAGTGAGGATGCCATATTCAAGGTTGTGAATGAGGAATTAAGAGCTTCACTCATAATGGCTGTTAGAAAGAAGGCGTTATTAGAACAGATATTAAGCGAGGAGAAACCCGTTAAAATTGATGTGAAGGAGTTCAGAAGAGAGTTATCTGAGAGGCTTGAGGAACGATGATACTTGATACGACGTACTTCCTGCCAATGGTGGGAATTGAGATTGAGCCAGACATCTTAAGAGCATGTCTCAACGGCCATGGTCTTTTAAGGAGCTAGAGCTCAGGGTTCTGCCGAGAAACGCACAACCTCTAACATATAGATGTCGATATTTTAGTC
>Ga0209410_1000712_pt1 | contig 15642 bp, 16 predicted proteins | sample Mar14436cmmetaG_FD_184135 | JGI IMG/M metagenome (GOLD analysis project Ga0209410, IMG submission 184135) | Marine hydrothermal vent microbial communities from Guaymas Basin, Gulf of California to study Microbial Dark Matter (Phase II) - Marker... ... | reverse complement strand
GTTTTGGTGAAACTGCAGAAGCAGTGTTCAGTAGGCTCGTTACAGGTCAACCCTATTATTATGGTGTTTTCTCTCCTAGACGCATAGTAGGGATCGTGAAACTCGCCTATGAAGACCTTATCCAGCATTTTAAGGCTCCAGATATCGCATGGACGGACGCCTACCAATACGCGCCTGCTCTTCCCTATTTCGTCGCACTTATCAAAGATGCGTACTCCGCCTTCTTCTAGCTCGTAAGCAAACATTACCTCTCTTTCAGGGAAAAAGAAGCGCTTAGGAGGCAGGAGCGGAGTACCCTTATAATCTAGCTCGACCTCATCCGCCGATGCTACGTGATCATAGTATACTTGATTATTACGCTTCTTAGGAGCTATGACGCTGTAGTCGTCGATGAAACGATTAATTAATGTAAATAGAGCATCTTTAGAAATCAATTTAAATCTTTTTTGAAGATTCATTATATATAATAATATGTAAAGAAATATACATATCTTCCGTATTATAAAACTACAAAAATGTTGTATTTTTGGAATAGCGCTTATTTCATCAGAACTAATTTTTGTATACATATTCGCAAAGGTTTCCTAAAAAATTAATAAATTGACAAGGATAAGGTTTTTACTATCTAGACTGCAGGAATATTGATGACAAAATTAGGCAAAAAAGAGTTTGAGAAGCCTGCAAATGAATATCGCGGAGTTCCTTTCTGGTCTATAAATGATAAGCTTTCCGCCGAGGAAGTAAAGCGTCAGGTTAGGCTTCTTAAATCCGCTGGTTATGGTGGGGCTTTCTTCCATGCCCGCGAGGGGCTTATCACCCCTTACTTGTCGGAGGAGTGGATGGACGCTTTTGCCTCCGCCGTTGAGGAAGGCGTGGAAGCCGGTTTCCAAGTCTGGATTTACGATGAGAACCGCTGGCCTTCCGGCTTTGCGGGCGGCGTTGTGCCCGCCTTAGGGCCCGAGTATAGGGCTAAGGCTCTTGTAGTGATTCCCGACTCGAAGGTTTACAGCGGCCCTGAAGTGGTTGCCAAGTTTAAGTGCAGACTAGATGAAAACCGGATGCCTGTAAGCTATGAACCAGCTGAGGAGGGCGAGGAGGGGAGTGACTATCTATTCTTGACGTTTGTGGTTTCGGTGGCTTCGAACGGCGCGGCGTGGTATGACGGCTTCAACTACGTTGACTTGTTAAATCCTGAGGCTGTGAGAGCGTTCATTAAGCTGGGCTACGAGCCTTACCTCAGGTTTAAGGAAAAATTTGGCACGCTTGTTCCAGGCGTTTTCACTGATGAGCCGAACTTCTCTTCCAGCCGCCCCGCGAGGCGCACCGATATTCCCCCGAGAGGGCATCAGCACCCAATCTACTCGGTGCCTTGGACAGACAAACTTCCGGAAATATTTAAAGAAAGGAGAGGCTACGACCTGCTGGCGCGGCTCCCCGAGCTTTTCTTCAACGTTGGGAATTACCGGAAGACGCGGCTCGACTTTTGGAGAACCTTGACGGAGCTTTTCGCGGAATCCTTTACGAAGCAGCTCTACGAGTGGTGCGACAAGCACGGCCTAAAGTTTACTGGCCACTTGCTCGCAGAGGATACCCTGTTATCGCAGCTCCTCACTGCGGGAGCGATGATGCCCAACTACGAGTATATGCATATTCCCGGCATAGACCACCTAGGCTACCGGATATGGTATCTCTTGCTGACCGCTAAGCAGGTGTCGAGCGCTGCAAGCCAGCTCGGCAAGGAGCGCGTGCTCTGCGAAACGTACGGCTGCACAGGCAATTATCCCTCTTTTGCTGACCGCAAGTGGATCGGCGACTTCCTCCTAGCCATGGGCGTCAACCTGTTTACGCATCACCTCGTCCCCTATTCTATGAGAGGTAGGAGGAAGCGGGATTATGGGCTCAACTTTCATTGGAGCCAGCCGTGGTGGAGGTACAACAGGCTTATAGAGGACTACCTGGCTAGGCTGAGCTATGTTCTCTCGCAAGGCAGCAGGGTCGTTGAAGTCCTAGTTATTCACCCGATAGCTGGAGCGTGGTGCTCGTACACGCCTGTCAACGAATCTGAGGTTAAGAAACTTGACGACGCTTTCAGAAAACTTCTCGAGAAGCTCGTGGAGCTGGGAGTGGACTTCGAGCTGGGCGACGAGCTTCTGCTGTCAAAGTATGCTGAAGCAACCGATTCAGGGTTTAAGGTTGGAAGGCAGGTGTATAAGGTTGTCCTGGTTCCGCCTTCACCATGCATCTTAAGCAGCACACTAAGGCTTCTCGAGGAGTACGCGTCCAAGGGTGGAAAAATAGTCTTCATAGAGCCAGCGCCCAGCCTTGTGGACGGGATAGAGAGCGAGGAGCTGGAAAGCCTCGCTAAAAGTTGTGTAAAGCTTGATGTAAGTGGCTTGACCTTGAACAGCATCCTCGCCGACCCATTAATTAAGCTGGAAGGCGAAGGAGCCGGGAAAGTTCTTTATCATGCGAGGAAGATTGGAGACCAACTGGTAATTTTCGTTGCAAATACTAGCTGGGAAAACGGCTTTAGAGTCAAGCTGGGAGTTAAGGGAGAATGGCGAGTTGAAGAGTGGAACCCACTCACGGGAGAAATCAGAGAGGAAGGGGCTACGCTGGAAGGCGGAAGAACATGGCTGGAGATAACACTACACAAGGTGGGCTCCCGCCTTTTTGTTCTGGAGCCAGGTAAGCCTGCCAAGCCAAGGCCCGAGCCCAGCTTTGTTAAGGAGGAGATTAAGGGTTCCTGGAGGCTGAAGCTCTTAGACGATAACGTGCTTGTGGTGGATTACTGCGAACTCAGCGTAGACGGGAAAGATTACGGCTTTCTGTCTACCTTAAGGGTTCAGAAGATCCTTTCTGAGATAGGCGCTGGAGCCAGGTATAGGTTGAAGTATAGGTTCACAGTCAAACGCAAGCCGAGCGGAGACGTGTGGCTCGTAGTGGAGGAAGGAGAGAAGCTTAAGGTGAAGCTTAATGGGGTCGAGGTGGAGTGGAGCGGCGAGCACTGGATTGACTGGAACTTCCCCAAGGCTAAGGTTACGGAGCTGGTTAGGGTAGGGGAGAACGTCGTCGAGGTCGAGGGGGTAATGAACCTTGACCGATACATCGAGCCCATATACCTTCTAGGGAAATTTAAGGTGGAGTTTGACGGCGATAAGCCTTACATAGATGGCGACGTGCCCGAGGAAGTTGAGCTCGGAGACTTCACGCTTAAGGGATTGCCCTTCTATGCGGGCAGGATAACTCTAACGAGGAAGGTTGACGTTAAATCTGGCGCAGCTCTTCTAGAACTCGAAGGGCTTAACGCGGCTCTAGCTGTAGTTAGAGTTAACGGAGAAGAAAGGTTTGCCGTTACGCCTCCATATAGGGTAAGTCTTGCAGGAGCTGTAAGAGAGGGCGAGAACAAAATAGAGATAGAGCTTGTTGGAACGCTGAGGAATGTTCTTGGGCCTCTGCACCGAGAAGACCCGACGTCCATTGGTCCAGGGACTTTTGAGGATGAGACGGCGTGGTCTGATAAGTACATTTTGAGGCCTTTCGGCCTTAGGTCTATTAAGTTGCTGTATCCTAAACCTTAGTTTTTTTCTTTTTATTGTTTCGGGACGTTTGATTCTAGGAACTCCGGGTTTGAGCTTCTTATTGTTTCCTCTATTATGGTCGCTGAGCCCAGTATCTCCTCTAGCAGGCTGTCTACTGTGTAGCCCATTCTGTCGAGCAGCATTTTCTGCAGGCTTTCGGGAGACCTAACCCACATTGATACTGCATTCTGTGAGACCGCAAGCCTTAGATGTGGAAGCCCGGCCTTAGCTACTGCCTCATCTCTGGCTATCGCGTAGCCCTCTGCCCTCAGGAACATTTGTACGCCATGTTTGGCGAGTTTCTCCCTCATCTCTTCGATTACTTTTTCCGTAGAGCCTCGCAACACAGCAATTAGCCTAATAGATGAGAGAATTTCGGACGCCTCTACGGGGTTCAAAACCTAGCACCACGTATTTATCGACGTGGGGGATATTAAATTAAGTGCACAGCTCAGCATATAAGCAAGCACCACGGAGCACGTCTACTAGCATTTCATGTGTGAGCCTGCCTGTCTGCGTATTCTGCCTGCTTGGGTGATAGCTTGCAGCCACTAGAAGGTTCCTACCTTGCTTAGCTACCGTATATGTTTGCCCGTGTCTAAATTTTGGCTTTGGCTTAGGGACGCCGTAGCCTAACAGTCTAAGCGCCGCGTAGAGCCCATCGTAGGCTATCTTGCCTAGTGCGACGGCTGCTCGAAGCTCCTTTAGCAGGCTGAGCTCTGCCATGAGATATGGTAGACAGTTTCTCCTTTCCTCAGCGGTTGGCCTGTTTTGGGGCGGTGCGCACCGTACCACGGCTGTGATGTATGCTCCCCTAATCTCGAGCCCGTCGTCTCTAGATGTGGATGTGGGTTTACTAGCTATTCCCAGCTCGTAGAGGGCTCGCATGAGCGTGTTTCCGCTTGAGTCTCCGGTGAACATTCGGCCTGTTCTGTTTCCGCCGTGTGCTGCCGGGGCTAGGCCTACGATTATCAGCTTGGCTTTTCTGTCTCCGAAGCCAGGGAGAGGCTTAGCCCAGTATTTCTCGCCTTTGTGCCTGCGCGGTGGGTTTAAGGCCGCTTTCAGGCGCCACTCAACTAGTCGCGGACATTTTGTACAGTTTACTATTTGCATGTTAAGCTCGCTCCAGCGCGTATCTTCCAGCCTAGTCGCATGCAAGGATTCTACACCATGTTTCATCAGCTATTCTGATTTATGTTAGCCTTACGTAACTTTTTAACCATGTTCACGTGTTCCTTTCTTTGAAGAAGAATGCGCAGTTTACTTTGGGTTTTGTTGGCGACGGCTTTAGGATTATTCGTATTTGTACTCGTTGCCTTAGACCTACAGCCTCCCAAAATAGAGTATGTAATTCTAGATTCTTCAGGATGCGGAATAGAGGTTCATGTTTCTGATAATGGAGACTTCAGAGTTTACGGGAGGCTTCGCTGGAATGGCGGCGAGGAAAAGCTAATATTCAATAAGGCAGACGAGAACGTTTATATAGTTAAGGATTTATGCTGTAGGCTTCTTAGAGAAAGGTTTTTCATTTTAGAGGTTGCTGCAGAGGATGCTTGGGGGAATAAGGCATCGCATCTCTTTATTTTGGATAATGGGGCTTTTAGCTTTGGGGTTCTTTTAGATCCGCGCGCAGTCTATCCTATGCCTCCGGCGGAGGTAGTGGAGAAGTTAAAACGGGCGGGCGTTAGTGCTGTTGATTTTAATTTTGTGGCTCACGATAAGCCGTGGCAGGGCTATGCCTTCTATAACTCTAGCTTTTTAGCGGTTTATCCCGGCTGGAATGTAGGCTACACTTATCGGCTATATAAGGCGCTTAAGGATGCTGGTTTTAAGGTTTATGCTTGGTTGCCCATATTTCGGAACAGCTATCTTTGGAAAAATCACCCTGAGTTCAGGGCTAAAAGGGCTACGAAACAAGGCGTCTTAGACTCTCCCGACCACTTTCTCTCTCCCTCGAACCCGAATGTTAGGAGTATCGCTCTGAAGGTTATTAGAGAGCTGCTTGAGGAATTTCAAGGGCTTGACGGAATAAGCTTGGATTATTTTAGGTATAATGAGGATTTTGAAAGCGTTGACAACTACTCTGTCAATAGTTTTAGAGAATGGCTAAAAAGCAGATATGGGATAAGTATTTTGGCCGAGGAAATAGTTAACGGAGTCGTAGAAGGCTCTAATTGGAAGTTTTGGACTCAGTGGTGCGAGTTTAAGTCGGAGGTTATAGCTTCATTTGTCGAGGAAACTGTTTCGTCGGTTAGAGAACTAAGAAGTTGGGCGCAAGTTAGAGGACACATGCTACCTTTCCCCTTTATTGGCGGCTACTACTCATGGACTGTGGCCGGCTATGACCCAGAAAAGGTGGTAAAGAAAGGATTACACCCTATAGTTATGGTTTACAGTGAGTGGGCTAAAGATAGCAACTGGTATGCTAAGGTTCTTCGCGGTGCTGCCAACGTGACCAAAACGTACGGTACCACTTACTCAATAGATATTAACCCTATATTAAGCGAAGAGGATATAAAGTATCTTTACAAAGCAATAAGCTTTGCTGAAGTAAAGCCAGAAGAGATTTACGTTTTGATTTATGGAAAGAATTCGTTCAAAAGCTTTACTGTGCATCCTCCAATCTTGGAAGTTGGCGGCTGAAAATCAAAAATTATTAAAAATACGAAAACTTAAATGAAATTGGTGGGGGATTTGGAGTTGGAAATTGCAAAGGGAATGTAACCAGAAATTCTGTCGTGAGACGCCCCGAGATAGTTTACTACCTCGTTGACATCTTATCTTCACTTTCGACCTACCTTGTAGCTCCGGTATATACAGTCTTTCTAATATCCAAGGGACTAGACTATAAAGGCATAGCTGTCGTGGACGGCTTCTTCGTGCTTATGGTCGCCGTCTTGGATTACCCGACAGGAGGCGTCGCCGACAAGTACGGACGTCGAAAAGTGGTATCGCTAGCCTGCATCTTTTATGGTTTAGCTCTTCTAAGTTATAGCTTTTCATCTACCCTGCCGCAGTTTCTCTTCTCCGAGCTACTCGCAGCGATAGGCTCCGCTCTTTTCAGCGGCTCGCTGCTTGCTTGGCTGGTTGACTCGCTAAAAGAAGAGGGAAGAAAAGACCAGCTAGTTCGAGTTCTAGGCTTAGCTAGCGCTGTATCGCCTATAGTTGGTGCTGCGGGCAGCTTCTTTGGCGGGCTGCTCTCAGATTACAGTTTAGCCTTGCCCTTTGCAGTTGGCGCTCCATGCGCGTTCCTGGCCTCTATAATCGCTTACATCGGCATGCACGGCAGGGGAGAAGTGAGCTCAAGCGAAGAAAGGGCTTATATGGATTTTCTAAGAAAGGGAGCGAAGATCCTAGTCAACAGTAAGCCGCTAATTGTGTTGACATTGGGCGGATTAATGGTTACAATGGCTACTCCATGTTTCACGCTTACCTGGGCTCCGTACATGAAAAGTATGGGCGCTTCGGGGTGGCTTCTTGGCTTAGCAAGCGCTACGTTCATAGCTGTATCGGCAATAGGAGGCTTTCTCGGAGGCATGTTGGCGAGCAGGATTGGTTATAAAAGGGCTGCGATGCTGGCTTTGGTGCTGATGGCTTGTGCGTTCCTTCTTATGGGAGTGTTTCGCGGAGCTGATGCCTTTATGTTCTTTGGCGTACTATTTGAGGTTGGACTGGGGCTGCTTCGCCCAGTTACAAGTGCGTGGATTAACGAGTTTATTCCAAGCGAGGAAAGAGCCACTGTTATAAGCCTCAGGAGAACCCTTCTACAGCCGTTCTCCGCGGTCGGGATGGCGGCAATGGGCGTGCTTAGTGACTTGGGGACACCAAGGCTAGCCTACCTATTTGGCTTCATCAGCACATGCGTTGCTATCGCTATTTATAGTAGAGTGCCCAGGTACAAACTTAGGAAGAAGAAAATTGAACCCATATTTATTTGAATAGAGCGTAAATTTGGATGTCTTATAACTGTGTTATTTTTGTATATTGAAAATTTTAAGCACAATATTACATGGCCAAATATTATGCCTGTTCTAAGCTGCATGATAATTGCACTAGCTCTACCCCCTGAAAAATTAAATAGAGATAGTGAAGGTCATGCCTTAATGGTTGTGATAGTGAAAAGATTTTTGGCAAAATTTACATAGTAAGAAGCGAGACTGTCAATCTTTTGTAATAGGCTGAAATTTATTCTTTTTTAGCGTAAATAGCGTAGCTTGGTGCATCCCTTATTCCCGTCTTTTTCGCATCCTCGAGCAAAACTTTTAGCCTAGCTAGTATTTTTCGTCTAGTTTTTTGGTCCTGAATGGATTTTGCTTTATCTATTAGGTAGGAGACCCATGACAACAACGTTGGATCTATGCAGCCTTGGCCAACGTCTTTATAATTTAGAATATGGAAGCCAGAATCTTCGAGGAGAGAACATAGCTCTTCCGGATCATATTCTATATCAGATGCAACTGCTAATATAGAATTTATCTCCTTCTCTATTAGGGAAAATTTCAGCAATAGCCTGTGCGCGTCGTCTATTGGTTCAAAGGTGGCGTAGTTTTCTACAGCCACCAATAGTCCGCCCGGCTTTAAGACTCGGTGCATTTCCTCGAGAACACGCTTAACCCCGCCTGGAGTTGTTGACTCAATCGTATGTATAGTGTAGTATAGACAAACCAGGTCAAAGTAGTCGGCTTTTACAAAATCTAAGTTTCTAAGGTCAGCCTTTATGAAGATAAGCTTATCGATAAGCTCTACTCCTGCTAGTTTTCTAAGCATATCTAGGCTTCCTGGATCTATGTCAACAGTAACTAAAACTCCGCTACCTATACGTTGCGCCAAATATTTAGCCGAATATCCCATTCCCGTGCCAGCATCTAGAACCCTTAAGCCTTCTAGTTGTATTTTACTGAAAACTCTATTTAAAGTGCTTAGCTCTAGCTTTTCCCTTTCAAGCCATGGCTTAAGATCAACTTTACGACCATAGACTGCAAACTCTTCGCCCATGACCGCCATTAGGTAGGCGGGATCCGCATATAAATTAGTTTAATTTAACCAAGCCTAGTTAAAAGAATTTGATCTTAGAGTGGCAACTTTATTTCGGTGGCTTTTTCCGCAGACTTATAGGCGGCTATAACTGCTTCGAGAGATTTGTAGCCATCCTCGCCTGATACAGGAGGCTCTTTATCCTCGGCCACGCTTTTTAGGAATAGATTTAGCAGCTTTGCGTGGGGCTCTTCCCAGGGCGGCATCTCAACGTTTACCCAGTCCTGCTTCTCCTCGTCGTATACTAGCACGCCTTGCGGCAGGTTTGCCATCGCGGTGCCCTTTGTTCCGTAGATCTCTATGAGCCACATGCTGGCCTTGACCGCCCAGCTTACGTCTATGATTGCTTGCACGTCGCCCTCCATGCGGGCAAGTATTGTCGCAGTGTCCTCAACCCCAGTTGGTATGCGGGGGTCGAAGTGCCCAATCAACGCGTATATGCCAGCGTAATCTCTGCCGGCCAGCCACCTGGCCAGGTCTGTCCAGTGAGTGCCTATGTCCATAAGCACGCCTCCCCCCGCCACGTCTGGGTTAAAAAGCCAGCCCAGCATAGGTGCATCGCTTGGCAGCGATTCTAATATGGGATAGGCTACTCTGGTCCTTACTTGGACAAGCTCGCCGAGGGCTCCCGAATCCACGATTTCTTTGAGCTTCGAGTGACTTGGGAGGTACCTGTTCTGATAATCTATTCCCAGCTTTACTCCCGCCTTCTCGGCTTTCACGAGCATCTCCTTAGCGTCTTTCAGGTTGGTAGCCATTGGCTTCTCGCAGAAGATGTGCTTGCCGGCTTCCAGAGCCTTTATGGATAGCTCAGCGTGATATCTAGGCGGGACTGCTACAACTACTACCTCCACGTCCGAAGCCTTCAACACCTCATCAAAATTTGTTGTATATCGCTCAAAACCGTACTCCTCAGCAATAGCCCTTGCTCTCGATGCTTCGAGGTCACATGCAACCTTAAGTTCTGCATAAGGAGAGGTCTTTAGGCTTGCGGCGTGTATCTTGCCTATGCCACCGCATCCTACAAGTGCTACTCCTATTTTCCTCATACAAGTAAATGCGCTATGAAAGGTAATAAATTATGAGACTAAAGCTCGAACATGTCTAGGATTTCGAAGAAGACTTTGCCGTTTTTGCCTGAGATTCTCAGCCAGTAAAGGTTTCCGCCCTCCAGTTTAAGATTTTCGACCTGCCAGTTCAGCTTTAAGGTTAAGTTCTCAACCGCATATGGTCCAATTATCCCCCTTTCCTCTACTCCCTTTATTGCGAGTCTATTGTTACTTAGCTGAACTACGGCTCCCTCGGGCACGTAGTACAGTAGCCGTAGCACCGTGTCTTCGGAACTCGCTATCTTTATGGCTTCGGTAATGCTCCAGATATTTACGCTTTTCTTTTTGACAAGAGCTAATTCGTCCCTTTTCAGAAGCTTTACCGTGTAGTCGAGCATTTCCTTCGCCTTGACTAGTCGGACAGTAGCCCTTCCTATCTTGCCGCGGACTAGGATACCCTCTGAGAGCAACTTCTCCTCCAGGTCTCCGAAGGCTCTAGGTGTGCCGTAAGCATGGATTCTTCTCTCAACTACCTTTACTCCATGAGGCAAAATTATTCTAGACCTTACGGGCTCCGGCTGAAGGTGATAGCGTACTTCAGCTAGCTCCTCAGCCGCGTGAAACGTGGTGTTCGAGTCTAAGGTGACACCTAGAAATAATATGTAGCCGCCGAGTCTAGCTAGTCTCACGTATGGCGAGCATTCCCCGCAGGGAGTTTCGCACTCCTCATGTCCTTTTAATAGCTGTTCGGCTTCAGGCCCTATTGCTGCGACGGAGTGAGTTGGATGAAGGCTGCGGACCGCGCCGGGCATTTTTCTAAACTTCTCCGGTATCTTGCCTGTCCAGCACGGCTTGTCCAGGCTGAATATAGGCGGGTTTTCAGGGCAGTCCCTAATGGAGCCTGTTAGGGTGGGGACGAGCACGGTTCCATCTTCGCCCACAACCTTCAGCAGCGCTTTAATGACTGCTTCAGCACCACCTACAACGTATCCGAAGCTGCTTAGCGAGCTGTGAACTAGAACTATTGAGCCGGACTCTAACCCCAGCTCTCTGAGACCTTCGGCTATTTCTTTCCACGTTACCTCGTATTTATTCATCTATTGGACCTCTATTCGCTGCATAATCTTTTTCTAATCGGGCTAGCCTTTTACTGGTGTCCATCGGCATTTGCCGTCGATACAGGCGCATACAACTCCATAGGTGCTTGGGTCATAGCATTTCTTCCACTCGCAGGTTGTTATTACTGGTTTTTCGTATCTTGACTGGCAAACTTGCCCCGAACAGCCACCTCTAATGCAGTCAGCGTCCGTCAAGCACTTCCCATATGTTGACCATCCGCAGAAGCCTCTGAGCTCTCCCTGTCTATTCGAATCTTCCTTAGAAAGCATGTTGTATATCCTCATGCCAATAAACAGCGTAACGAACAATGTGACAAGAAATATTGCAACAATATACGTTTTCATTCATTACACCTGATAACCGTCTTTAAGCGCAGTAGTATACTTCTCTCCTTTCTAGTATTCTTTTGAGCTCTGGGTATCTCTCGTAAGCCTTTCTCAGCTCCTCCGGTTTAAGCACACTGCAGAGTCCTCTCCACATCCACCCACCTCTATAGACTGATAACCACAGCGGGTCAGGCCGACCCCTCAGGTTTTCTGAAAGCCAGTCGCCTAGCCGTATACGCATCTCCCTGACCAGGTCTGCCTCGCCCTCAGATAAGTCGTCTACCTGGCTGGGGTCTCTAGCCAAGTCGAATAGCTCCCACTCCTTCACGTGATCCCATACAGGACGCGCTAGGGTATGAACTATTGCATAGTCTTCTTTTACCAGCATGCGCTGAACTACGGTTGCATCCGAGTTTACCACGACTTCGTCGCGGAACACCTCAACTTCCCCGTTGAGGAGCGGCACCATGCTCCGCCCATCGAGACCCTTTGGAATCTCGACTCCAGCAAGCTCCAGAATGGTAGGCATAACGTCTATGTTCTGCGTGTAAGTCTCCACTTCGACGTGAGGGACGTCGCTGCCCACGATTATGAGCGGCAGGTGGCTTATATTGCGGTAGCATGTCCAGTGGTCCCAGAAGCCGTACTCTCCGAAGGCCTCTCCGTGGTCGCTCGTAACAATTATCAGGGTTTCATCCGTTAACCCCTTATCCTCGAGGAACTCGTAGAGCCTCCTAATGTTATCGTCGACGTATCGTATATTCGCGTCGTATAGGGCTAGATTTTCGGCCGGGTCTACTGGATCCCCCATCTTCTTATGTTTTCTCTCGTAGAATATGCTCAAAAACTCGTTCTCCCGGATGTATTTCATGTCGGGAACAGCGTTCCTGTAGTCTTCGGCCTTAAAGAGCTTTCTATACTCTTCCTTCGACCTTTTTAAATATGGACAGTGGGGGTCCCAGTAATGTACGAACAGGAAGAAATCGTGATTTCTATATTCTTCTAATAGTGATATAGCCTTATCCGTAACCTCCTCCGCCGTCCCGCCCTGAAACCTTAGGCCAGGAGGATATATATCTCGAAAACCCTTCACAAGCCATGGACACGGGTATAGGAGGTTTGAAACCATTCCTGTCTTAAAACCCGTTCCGGCTAAACACTCGGCTAGCAGGGGAGTACTACACTTAAATTCTGAGCGTTTATTGTTAAAACCTATTATTCCATGCCTTATTCCTCTGATGCCAGTGAAGAGAGATGTAAAGGATGAGGGGGTGGGAACATCCGCGGCGTAATGCTTCCTGAATATGGCTCCCCTCCTTGCCAGCGAGTCTATGAATGGTGTAGTGGGATTTCTCGGAACCTCATACCCATAGCAGCCTAAATGATCTACAGATAAGGTGTCTATAGCTATTAAGAGTACTTTCCTATACATAGATTGTTTCACTACCATATTTACCGCTTAATGCGCTAAAATACGTATCATTTTACACTCAATACCAAAAACTATCAAGAGTCAGTAAAAAGAAGCGAGAAAGAAAAATATCAATTAAAAGAGACTCGGCAGGCAACTCGACCTACCACCTATCGGGCTGCCATACGTAGGGAGTGGCTTTAGGGAAAAGCTTTGTGAGCAGTTTCGGTTCACCATGAACCTCTGAGCTTACAAGTACCTCCACGGGATCCCTATAGCCTAAGAAGAGCTGAGCCGCTTCTCCAGGCCCAAGCTTAACCACATTTACAGACCCGGCACTCATATCTATTTTCACACTTCCATCTCTCACGCGCAGGGTTACTGCCTCCCCCTCAACCTGTAAGGTGAGATCTCCCTCAATGCCTGCTGCGCGGCGCTCTAGCTCGAGTCTCATTTCATTGAGAAGCTTGGCTAGGTTGATTACTCTCGCCATGCCACCTCCGCTCCAGAAATAGGTGCTCTCCACCTTGACGCCGTAGGGCCTAACCACGTCTACAAAGGGGTGGTTCGGAGGAACGTGAATCTTTATGAAGCTCCTTCTCTCTTCTAGAGCCAGCCCGTAAAGCCTTCTAGCTAGGGCGCGGTATAAACTCCTGTCGTGTCCTGCAGCCCCTACTTCAGCTACGAGAAGCTCCTCGGGGCCAGGCCATCTTTCCAGTGCAGCGTATGCTACTACTCGCCCTGAACGCTTAAGCACCAGCGGCTTGGCTGGGTGCTCCCAGGCTACCCCTTTTCTGAAGCCTTTCCAGCTCGACGGGTCTCTTACCCTCGCTCCGGGCCATGCAGCGTTGACTTGCTCGTATATCTCCGCTATTTGTTGGCTAGCATAGCTGGAGTCGCTGGACAGCTCCCATTCCAGGTCTTCGGCTTCTATCCTTGACGCATTTCTCAGACATATCGTGACGGTATGTTCTCCCATGAAGGTTGCGAAGCCAAACCTGTGGTAGTACTCTAGTATTCCGAAGAGCGCAGACAGCGAGTAGCCCTGCTCTTTCATCCACCCGACAGCGTATCTAAGAGTAGCGGCGGAATAGCCTCTACCCCTATGCTCCCGCGGCGTGTACACTCCTGCTACCCCGCCTACGGTAATAGAAGCGGTGCCGTAGTGAAGCTTTAGGTCGGGGACGCTTAGCCAGCTAACTTTTTTACCGTCCTTTAAAGCCTCGACTCTATGCCAGCCAGGAGATTCAGATATTACTTTAAATTCTAGGCTCATCGCATAGAATACATTTAAGATTCTAAATAAAGCTATGTAACATTTGAAGATAAAACTGCTATTACTAGAACATGGTTTCAGTAAGTAAAATAGAATTATGTGTTCAGAAAACTATATTTGAAGAAAGATGGAAGAAAGACCTCTGGACGAGATTGACAGTAAAATACTTAGAATCTTAATGCAAGATTTCAGAGCCTCTATTTCGCAGATAGCTAAGGCTTTGGGGCTTAGCCGTCCAACTGTTAGAAGGAGAATTAGAAGCCTAAAAAAGGCGTTATAAAAGCTTATACTATAGAGATTGACAAGATACTGCTATTAGGGGCCCTTGTTGTTTGTACGATTCAATCCAGCCAACCTGAAGAGACTCTTATGAAGCTCATAGAAATAAGTAGTATAGATGAGGTTTTCGTCGCCACTGGCAAGCCTAACATAGTAGCCGCAGCAAGGGTTTCAAGCTATGAAGAATTAGAAGAATTAGCAAGAAATCTTTCAGCGATAGACTCAGAAGCCGATGTCAAAGGGGGCTGGTTATGGAGTATTTTTAGGCTTTCTAATGCTCCTGTTTTAGGCAGTCGTGGGAATTATTGCGCTGGTCGCTATACTATATTTTGTTAAGTGGCTTGGTAATTTGAGTAATAGAAGGAGAACCGCATTAGATATTCTTAATGAGAGATACGCCAAAGGCGAAATAAGCGATGAAGAATACGAGAAAATTAGAAGGAAAATACTCAGTAGCCGTTAAACTTTGCGGATGTTTTTAGTCGCTTAGAAATAAGTGACGCATTCTTTTTGGGCCATATCCACTTCCATTTTTTAGCCTTACCTTCCACGAATCGCCAGAAGGGTGGTATATACCTGCTAAGTGATAAATTCATTATGAAAGGGCCATAGGGTATTTCTACTTTAGCTGTTGAGGCTACCTCATAGAGGTATCTCTGTAATGTATCAGGATACTGGACGAACATTGCCGCGGATTTCTCCTCCACGTAAGCGGAAAGCGAGTGGGGAATGATCATTAGAGCCCTAGCTAATGCGGGAGCCTCTTCGCCAACTAAATAAAGTAAGCTAAAGGGCACTCTTTCGTGAGGCAAATAGAAGTGATAGGTATTATATTTCCATCCTTTCAAAACGTGGGAACGGTAGTGATAGCTTATAGTCTGCTTAGAAATATTCCAGCTTTCGCGGAAATACTTCTCAAGCTGGGCAAGCTGATTTCCAATCTTGCCGTATGGGCCGAAGGCTAATTTGCCAGTTAATATTTTAAGATCAGTTGAGTCAGGGGTCTTATTGTTGGGTCTATAATTGACCGGATTTTTGCTTTTCTCCAACGTTTCATATACTTTTTTTCTCAGCTCTTTAAGCTTATCTGAGCGGTACATATTTAAGACTGAGGCTTCCGGCTTCCACGCCAAATATTCCTTAGCATGCACTATGCCAAGTATTTCACTATTTATAATACTGAAGAGTTCGGCGAGATATGTTTTAACAAATACTCGAGGGAGATACGCCGTTATAAGTAAAAGTTTTCTTCCGACACCCACGAAATTTCTAATCGACATTGTCCCTATTGGAAGCTGGCTATAGCTTACGTTAACCTTTTTTCCATACGAGAACAATACTGCTAGCCTTATTAAGCCAAAATAAGAATCATCAGGCACAAATTTTAACATACCATATCTGTTAAGCTTGGACATGTATCGCTGGACTGTGCTTAAAGATACTCCACTAAGTCTGGCTAGTTCTCGAAGTGTTTTAGCCCGCGGTATGTTTAGCAGTATATTCACCTTTGTCCCATTATTTTTTATTATATCTCTTATCATTAACTAACCTCCGCACAATATTTATT
>Ga0209410_1000711_pt1 | contig 15642 bp, 19 predicted proteins | sample Mar14436cmmetaG_FD_184135 | JGI IMG/M metagenome (GOLD analysis project Ga0209410, IMG submission 184135) | Marine hydrothermal vent microbial communities from Guaymas Basin, Gulf of California to study Microbial Dark Matter (Phase II) - Marker... ... | reverse complement strand
CCCAATCAGTTGGGCAGCAGAATTGCTTAAAGTAGGTATTTCTCCCTTAGTGGTATATATTCCTAAAAAGTCTCCCAGGATGGGGGAAGACCTGTCTCTAATGCTTTCTCAAAAAATCAAAAATCCCAAAATAAAAATAGTTCCTTGGAAAGGTGAAATAGTTCAAAAAATAGAAGAAGCAAAAAAAGAAGGAGAGAAACAAGGATTAGATTATGTAATTATGGGTAGTTTAACACAGATAGGAGAAAAAATAAGTTTAGATTTGGCTATTGTAGAAACTGGTGGGATAAAGCCTCCTGTGCTTATTTACAAGGAAATACCCTCTATGGAAAAATTAGAGGTTGTTTCAACAGAAATAGCCCAAGAATTGGTTTACAAACTTCTTAAGAAAAAAAGAATAACCAGGTTAGAAATTATAGGCAATAAAAGTGTAGATAAAGAGGCTATTTTAGCCGTGATGCAAACAAAAGAAGGAGAAATATTTGACCCTAAAATAATTCGAAGAGATATAAAGTCTATTTTTAAAATGGGATTCTTTAAAGACATTCGGGTGGAAGTGGAAGATTTCCCTGAGGGAGAGATTGTTAAGTTTATAGTCTCTGAAAAACCTGTTATTAAACAAATAATTATTGAAGGGAATAAAGTGATTAAAGATAGTGATATCAGGGAAGTTATTGCCTTAAAAGTTAATTCCATTTTAAAAGAACATTTAATTACCAAATCAGTAGAGCAAATAAAGGCACTTTATCAAAAAGAAGGGTATTTTGATGCCCAAGTAGAATATAAAATTATTCCTATTACTTCAGAGAAAGTAAAACTAACTTTTATTATTAAAGAGGGAGAAAAGGCTTATATAAAGAAAATTATTTTTGAAGGAAACAAGGCGTTTAAAGACAAGACTTTGAAAAAACAAATGAAGAATAAGGAAAGGTGGTTTCTTTCCTTTATCACAGGTTCTGGTAAGTTAAAAACGGATGAGTTAGAAAATGATGTAAATAGAATAGCCAATTTTTATTATAATCATGGCTACATTAATGTTAAAATAGGAGAACCTCAGGTTGAAAGAAGGGGTACTGACATATATATAACTATTCCCGTTGAGGAAGGAGAACAATACAAAGTAGGAAAAATTGCCATAACGGGAGATTTGCTTAAACCTGAGACGGAGTTAAAAAAAATACTAAAACTTAAATCAGGGGCAGTTTATAATCGAGAACAGTTACAAAAGGATATTACTGCCCTTTCAGATGTTTATGCCAGTGAAGGATTTGCCTATGTGGAAATTGAGCCTGAAATAAAAGTAAATTCCTCAACGCTCAGCGTAGATGTTGTTTATCATATTAAAAAGGGTATCAAAGTATATGTGGGGCGGATAGAGTTTGAAGGCAATACCAAAACTAGGGATAAAGTGCTAAGAAGAGAATTATGGATAGGAGAAGGAGAAACATTTAATAAAATAAAAATAGAAAAAAGTATAGAAGCCCTTCATAGATTAGGATATTTTGAAGACGTGAAACTAGAGACACAAAGAGGAGAAGAGCCCAATGAAGTAAATCTTAAGATTAAAGTGAAGGAACAACCTACTGGTTCTTTTTCTATTGGTGCTGGTTATAGTTCCATTGAGAATTTTATAATTATGGCGGATATCACACAGAGAAATTTGTTTGGAAGAGGTCAACAGGTTACTTTAAGGGGGTATATAGGAAGCGTTACCCAAAGATATACCTTTGATTTTACCGAACCTTATTTGTTTGATAGCCAACTTTCTACTGGATTTCAGGCCTTTAAATGGGATACAGAATATATAGATTTTACCAAAGAAAGTAGTGGTGGAGAAATTAGACTTAGCTATCCCCTTGGCTATTATTCTAGAATTTATTCTACCTATCATTATGAAAAGGCAAAAACTGCTGATTTTAACGAAGAAATAGCTTCTAAGTATATTACAGAATTGGCGGATGGCATTGCTACTAGTAGTATACGACTAAGTTGGCGAAGAGATACTAGGAATAGATTTTTTAATCCTAGTAAAGGCATGGTTTTATCAGGTTCAATAGAGTATGCTGGTGGATTTTTAGGTGGAGACAGTGCATTTAATCGTTATGAAGGCTCTGCATCTATATTTATTCCCCTGTTTTGGAATACCGTAGGTTTCATTAGAACCAAAGTGGGTTATATTGATAGGAGAGGGAAGGGCATTTTACCGCTTTTTGAAAAATATTATTTAGGCGGCCCCAACACTATTCGGGGTTATGACTTTGCTACTATCAGTCCCCGTGACCCTGAAACTGGTGAACGTATTGGGGGGAATAAGATGTTTCTTTGTAATTTAGAATATCGTTTCCCAATTTTTGAGAAAATAAGGTTGTTCGGGGTAGTATTTTTTGATGCAGGCAATAGTTATGATATAAATCAGTCTTTTGATCTAACAAATTTGAAGAAAAGCGTGGGTATGGGGGTAAGATGGTTTTCACCTATGGGACCTATAAGATTGGAATTTGGGTTTGCCCTCAACGCCGAAGAAGACGAGTCTACTAGTAACTGGGAATTTGCCATGGGAACATTTTTTTAAATAATAAATCATACAAAGGAGGCAACGATGAGAAAATTGAGTTTTTTTTTAAGTGTATATTGTTTGGTATTGTTAGTAATTACTTCGTTACAAGCAGGTGAAATGAAAATTGCTATTGTAGACATGCAAAAGGCACTTAATCTTTCTAAAGCAGGAAAGGCAGCTAAAGCAAGACTAGATAAAAAGTTTGCCAAAATCAAAAGAGATTTAGAGCAAAGACAGCAGGAATTAGATAAATTAAAAGAAGAGTTGAGAAAACAGAGTTTGATGTTAAGTCTGGAGGCACAGAGAGACAAAGAAAAAGAATATGAAAGAAAATTGAGAGATTTTAGAGATCTTTATCAAGACTATAAAGAAGAAATGGAAAGAGAACAATATGAAGCCGTGCGGCCTATTTTCCAGGATATTCAGGAGATAGCTGAGAAAATTAGGAAAAAAGAAGGGTATAGTATTGTATTTGACAAAAATACTTCTGGAGTAGTTTGTTATAGTCCAGTCATAGATATAACAGAAAAAGTAATAAAACTTTATGATAAAGAATGGAGTAATAAAGAAAAAAAATAAAATAGATGAAATTATCAAAGATCGCTCAATTGCTTCAGGCAGAATTGATAGGAGATAAAGATATAGAGATTACAGGCATTGCCCCTATTGAAAAAGCGATGCCAGGAGAGATTACCTTTATCTCTAACGTAAAATACAAAAAGTATCTTCATACTACTAAGGCTAGTGCAGCTATAGTGCCTTTGGATGTTGTTTCTGCTCCTATTTCTCTAATTAAGACAGAAAATCCTTACTTGGCATATGCTCGGTTAGCAAAAGTTTTTTACAAATGGAATTATGAGTTTAAAGGCATAAGTCCCAAGGCATTTATTGGTCAGAATGTTCAATTGGGAAAAGGAGTGACTGTTTATCCTTTAGCTTACATAGATAATGAAGCACAAATAGGCTCAGGCACTATAATTTTCCCAGGTGTTTATATTGGTCCTAGAGTAAGGATTGGAAGAAAAGCCATTATTTATGCAAATGCCGTTATCTTGGCTGACTGTGAAATAGGGAATAGGGTGATTATCCATAGTGGAGCAGTAATTGGAAGTGATGGTTTTGGGTTTGCTTCAGATAGAGATGGTAAGCATATAAAAATCCCTCAATTGGGTACAGTTCAGATTGAGGATGATGTAGAGATAGGAGCTAATACTACTATTGATAGGGCTGCTTTAGGAAAAACCTTAATTAAGAAAGGGACTAAAATAGACAATTTAGTCCAAATTGCCCATAATGTTCAGATTGGGAAAGATAGTCTTATTATAGCTCAAGTAGGTATTGCTGGAAGTACTAAAATAGGCAATAAAGTTACTTTGGCAGGCCAGGTGGGGGTAGTTGGGCATGTTCATATTGGTAATCAAGCTAAAGTAGGGGCCAAAACAGGTGTGGCTAAATCAATCCCTCCTGCAACTACTGTAGCCTCAGGTGTTCCGGCCATGCCTTATCAAACTTATTTAAAAACCATGGCTGTGTTACCAAAGCTGCCTGAACTTTTGGAGAGAATAAAGCTTTTGGAAAAGGAGTTGTCTACATTAAAAGGTCTAATTGGAGATAAAAATGAAAGATAAAGAATGTGCTTTGGATATTAAAGAAATCCAGAATTTTTTACCCCATCGTTATCCTTTCTTACTGGTAGATAGGATTTTAGAAGTGAAACCTGGGGAAAAAATTATAGGGTTAAAGAATGTTACTTTTAATGAACCTTTTTTTCAAGGACATTTTCCTCAATCTCCAGTAATGCCTGGAGTTTTGGTGATAGAGGCCATGGCTCAGGTAGGTGCTATTTTGGCTTATCATTCTGCTCCTCCTGAAGTTAGAGGAAAACTTATTTATTTCGCAGCCATAGATAAGGCCCGTTTCAGAAAACCAGTAATCCCAGGAGACCAAATTATATTTGAACTGGAGATGATAAGGCAACGGGCAAAGGTATGTAAAATGAAAGGCAGAGCCCTAGTTAATGGGAAAGTAGTCGCTGAAAGCGAGTTAACTGCTGTTTTGGCAGATTAATTTTATGAGCAAAATTCACCTTACAGCTATAATAGATAAACAGGCAGAAATTGCTGAGGATGTGACTATTGGTCCTTATTGTGTCATTGGGCCTAAGGTATTTATTGAACAAGAAACAGTGCTTGGTAGTCATGTAGTAATTCATTCTTACACAAAGATTGGGAAGCGATGTAATATATATTCCTTTGCTTCTATTGGAGCCCCTTCTCAAGATTTAAAATATAAGGGGAAAGAAACATGGGTGGAGATTGGCCATGATAATGTTATTAGGGAATATGTAACCATCAATCGGGGCACAGAAGGGGTCACTTTTATAGGGAATCAAAATTACTTTATGGCTTATGCACATATTGCTCATGATTGTAAGATTGGGAATCATGTCATTATGGCCAATGTGGCCACTTTAGGAGGGCATGTAGAAATAGAGGATTATGCTATTATTGGTGGTATTGTGGCCATTCATCAATTTGTAAGAATTGGTGCTTATGCCATTATAGGTGGTGGTTCCTCCACCGTAAAGGACATTCCACCTTATGTGACGGCCTCTGGTATTCGGGCTAAATTATATGGTTTGAATATAGTAGGTTTAAAACGTCAGGGATTTAGTAAAGAAGTGATTAATGCCCTAAAGAAAGCATATAAAATTCTGGTGTGTAAACCCATTACTTTAAAAGAAGCGATTAAACAGGTAAAAGAAGATTCTATTTTTTCTTTTCCAGAAGTAGTGCATTTTGTTGAATTTATAGAACATTCTCAGCGAGGAATTCCAAGAAAATGGGAGAAAAAATAGGTTTAATTGCTGGGAATGGGCAATTTCCTCTTATTTTTGCTCAAGCTGCTATAAAAGAAGGACATCAAGTGATGGCCATCGCCCATAAAGGCGAGACAAAACCAGAATTAGAAAGATATGTAAAAGAAATTCAATGGATTAGGGTAGGGCAATTGGGTAAACTTATCAAATTTTTTCAAAAAGCAGGAGTGAAAAAGGTAGTGTTAGCTGGGGGAATCAAAAAAAGGCGACTTTTTACAGAAATCTTTCCTGATTTTAAGGCCATAAGCCTGCTTAGTCGCTTAAAAAATAAACATGATGATGTAGTCCTAAGAGCCATAGCTGAAGAGTTAGAAAAAGAGGGGTTAAAAATCTATCCTTCTACTTTATACGCTCCTTCATTGCTTGCTCCCGAAGGTTGTCTTACTAAGAGAGTTCCTACTAAAGAAGAAAAAAGAGAAATTGAATTTGGATGGAAAATAGCCCGCGATATTGGCAGGTTAGATATAGGTCAGTGTGTGGTAGTAAAAAGACAAATAGTAGTAGCAGTAGAAGCAGTAGAAGGCACAGATGAAACTATCAGAAGGGGAGGGAAGTTAGCTAAAGAAGGGGCAGTGGTAATAAAAATAAGTAAGCCCCAGCAAGACTTGCGCTTTGATGTGCCAGCAGTTGGAGTGGAGACTATAAATACCATGCAGGAAGTAAAGGCTTCTGCATTGGCCATTGAGGCAGGAAAGACCTTGATGTTTGATAGAGAAAAGATGTTAGATGCCGCAGATAAAGCAGGTATTAGTGTGGTAAGTCTGAGGTGGCCATAATGTCCATTAAAGTTGGTGTAATAGGAGTAGGTTATCTTGGGCAGTATCATGCTGAAAAGTATATGGCATTGTCAGGAGCAGAACTTGTAGGGGTAATGGATATCAATCCCAAAAGGGCAGAAACCATAGCTAAACGTTGTAAATGTGAGGCATTTCCCAAACTAGAGTCCCTTTTAGATAAAGTAGAAGCAGTAAGCATAGTTGTGCCTACTCATGTTCATTTTACTGTGGCTAAAACCTGTCTGGAAACTGGCAAGCATGTGCTTTTAGAAAAACCCATGACTACTTCTTTAGAAGAGGCAGATACCCTCATTGATTTGGCCCATAAAAATAACTTAATCTTTCAAATTGGCCATTTAGAACGTTTCAATCCTGCGGTTATTGCTTTATTTCCTTATTTAGATAATCCCCTTTTTATTGAATCTCACCGCTTGGGACTCTCTTTGGAAAGAGGCACAGATGTAGATGTAATTTTGGATTTGATGATTCATGACTTAGACATTGTTTTAGCTGCTGTGCCTGCTGAGTTGGTGGAGATTCGGGCAGTAGGTGTACCTGTGGTATCAAAAAACATAGATATTGCCAATGTTCGCTTAGAATTTAGTAATGGATGTGTGGCTAATTTAACTGCTAGTCGCATTTCTACAAAGAAGATGCGTAAAATTAGATTTTTTCAAAAAGATGCCTATTTTTCTTTGGATTATGCTCAAAGAGAATTGGTCATTGTTAAAAAAGAGAGCAAAGACCTATTACCATTTTCTCATGAAGTCTTAAGATTTGAAAAAAATGACCCTTTAAAAGAAGAGATTGCCAATTTCATTCAATGTATTAAAGAAAAAAAATCGCCTGTAATATCTGGTGAACACGGGCGATATGTCCTAGCTATTGCTTTAAAAATCAATCAATGTATCCAAAAAATAAGATAAATATGCGTCTTTTTATAGTTACCGGAGAAGCTTCTGGTGACCTTCATGGGGCTAAGTTAATTGAGGCCTTACAAAAAGAAATGCCTGCCATAGAAATTTTGGGGATTGGTGGTCCTCAGATGAGAGAAGCAGGATTGAAATCTATCTATGATGTGGAGAAATTGGGAGTGGTGGGTATTACTGAGGTGCTAGGTCATTTCAAACATATCTGGTTGGCTTGGCAAAGGGCAAAAGAAGTATTATTGAACACTCCAATAGATTTATTTATTCCCATTGATTACCCAGATTTTAATTTGCGATTGGCGGCTATTGCCCAGAGGAAAAAAGTGCCTGTTTTGTATTATATTAGTCCTCAAGTTTGGGCCTGGCGAAAAAATAGGGTAAAAATCATTGCTCGCTTGGTAGATAAAATGGCCGTCATCTTACCTTTTGAAGAAAAATTTTATAAAAGGTATGGAGTGAATGTGGTTTTTGTAGGACATCCCTTATTAGATATAATGCCTTTAGAGCAAACAGAAGAAGAACCAGTTATTGGCCTTTTACCTGGAAGTCGTGTAGGAGAAATAAGGCGTATTCTTCCTATTATGCTTAAAACAGCTTCTTTAATTTATAAAAGGTCTCCTGAATTTAAGTTTATTTTGCCTGTGGCTTCTACCCTTGATATAAACTGGATAGAACAAATTATGGCTTCTAATCAGCCTGATTTTCCTCTCACCATCGTTGAGGATAATGATTATAGCTTGAGACAGCGGTGTTGCTTCTTAATTGTGGCTTCAGGCACAGCTACTTTAGAAACTGCAATTCTTTTAAAACCCTTTGTCATTGTTTACTCTCTTTCACCATGGAGCTATATACTGGGTAAAAAATTGGTGAAGGTGCCTTATATTGGGTTGGTAAATTGGGTAGCAGGTAGAAAGATTATTCCTGAGTTTATCCAACATCAAGCCAGGCCGGAATTGATTGCTCAAAAGATACTAAGTCTTCTTGCCAATCCAGAGAAATTGAGGCAGATTAAAAAAGAATTAAAGCTAGTTCGGGCAAGTTTAGGCAAATCAGGCGTAGCCGGACGGGTAGCTAGAATGGCTAAGGAGATGGTTCAAGGTAATGCAGGTTTATAAAAGACTCTTACATCTAGTAAAACCCTATTTGTCACGGTTGTTTTTAGCTATGTTCTGCATGTTAGTAGTAGCGGGGGCTACAGCGGCTACAGCCTATTTGGTCAAACCAGTCCTGGATAAAATCTTTTTTGAGAAAAACCTCCTTATGCTTAAACTACTTCCCCCACTCATTTTACTCCTTTATGCTGTAAAAGGTGTTTTCTGGTATTTTCAAACCTATCTTATGAACTATGTAGGACAACGGGTGGTTTCTGACTTAAGAGCCAAGCTTTATGCGCATATTATTGATTTACCTCTATCTTATTTCCATAGGCATCCTACAGGTGTGTTAATAAGCCGTATAGTCAATGATGTTAATCTCATCCAGGGAGCGGTTTCAGGAGCAGTAACCCGATTTTTATGTGATTCTTTCACCATTTTGGGATTGACCTTTGTAGTATTTTATCGTGATTTTGTTCTGGCCCTTATTACCATGATAGTTTTCCCTATAGCCATTATGCCTGTGATTAAGATTGGTCGTAAACTGAGAAAAATAAGCACCTCTTCACAAATAGAAATGGGTGAACTTTCTGGCCTGATGCAGGAGACCTTTAGTGGGGCGCGGATTGTAAAAGCGTTTGGTATGGAAGACTATGAAAAAGAACGATTTGAGCGTGTCAATAATCGTCTTTTTCGTTGGTACATGCGGGCAGTTAAGATGCGAGGTGTCACTTCTCCTCTCATGGAATTTTTGGGAAGTATTGGCATTGCCACGGTAATTGCCTATGGTGGTTATCAGGTGATAAAAGGCCTCTCTACTCCAGGCAATTTTTTCTCTTTTATTGCCGCGGTGATGATGCTTTACCGGCCTATAAAGGGTTTAAGTAATGTTCATAATACTGTTCAGCAAGGTGTAGCTGCTGCTATTCGTGTATTTGAGGTTTTAGATACTTACTCAGAACACAAAAAAACAGAGGGTATTAAATTACCTAGGTTTTCTCAATCAATCACTTATGAAAATGTTTGGTTTAAATATGACCAGGAACAAAGTTGGGTATTAAAAGATATTAATTTAACCATTAAAAAAGGGGAGAAAGTGGCCTTGGTTGGTCCTAGTGGAGCAGGGAAAACCACCATTGTCCATCTTCTTCCTCGGTTTTATGAGCTTAAAAAAGGCAAGATTATTATAGATGGTTATGATGCCCAAGAAGTTAGTCTAGATTCTTTGCGGGCACAAATTGCCATTGTCAGCCAGGAAATGGTGCTTTTTAACGACACTATCAGGAACAACATTTATTATGGGCGTTTAGATGCCAGTGAAGAGGAAATTATAGCAGCCGCTAAGGCAGCCTATGCTTATGATTTTATTCAAAAGCTTCCAGAGGGATTTGATACTGTTATTGGTGAACGTGGGGTGAGACTCTCTGGGGGCGAACAACAACGAATTTGTATTGCTAGAGCTATTTTAAAAAATGCCCCTATCTTGATTTTGGATGAAGCTACTTCATTTTTAGATACAGAATCAGAAATGATAGTGCAAAAAGCCATGGAGAATCTGTTAAAAGAACGCACTGCCTTGATAATTGCCCATCGCCTTTCTACCATCAGGAAAGCAGATAAGATTGTAGTCCTCCACAATGGCCAGATTGTTGAACAAGGGAGTCATGAGGAACTTTTAGGTAAAGGGGGGCTTTATCAAAGATTATATGAAATTCAATTCAAAGGGAAAGAAAGGGCAGATTTAGAGAGCATTGCTGACAAAGTTCAAATAAAAGCTATATGAAAAAACCATTTTTTTCTACTAAGTCGCCATCAGAAGTCTTTGAGTTATTTCCCCATTTTCCTTTGGTAGATAAAGAAAAAATTCCTTTAGAAGAAGCTAAAGGGAGGGTTCTAGCAGAAGATATAACTGCAAATGAAAATTTGCCTGGTTTTGAACGGGCCACTATGGATGGGTATGCTTTAAAGGCAGAAGATACCTTTGGTGCTTCTGAAGCCTCTCCGATTTGGTTAAACATAATTGGTGAAGTAAAAATGGGAGAAGTAACGGATTTGGTGGTAAAAAGGGGTGAAGCAGTCAAAATTGCTACCGGTGCAATGTTGCCCCAAGGAGCTAATGCCGTAATTATGGTAGAGTATACCCATATGGTAGATGAGAATACTATTGAGGTTTTTAAGCCTCTGGCCCCTTTAGAAAATGTTATCCGAGCAGATGAAGATTTTGCTAAAGGTGAACTGGTTTTGTCTTCAGGTCGTAGATTACGCCCTCAAGACATAGGTGTTTTGGCCGCTTTAGGTAAAGCTCATGTCCAGGTATTTAAACAGCCCTCTGTAGCCATTATTTCTACAGGAGATGAAATAATTCCTATCACTGAGAAACCGCAACCAGGACAGGTTCGGGATGTCAATTCCTACACCCTTTATGCCTTGGTAAGAGAGGGTGGAGGAATTCCATGGCTGATGGGCATTGTGAAGGATGACTTAAATGACCTTAAAAAAGTCTGTAAATATGCCCTTGATAAATCAGATGTAGTCTTAATCTCTGGGGGAAGTTCTATTGGTATGCGTGATTTTACCTTAGAAGTCATTAACTCCTTTCCAGAAAGTCAGATTCTCTTTCATGGAGTGGCAATAAGTCCTGGTAAGCCTACTATTTTGGCCAAAATAGGCAAAAAGGCAGTTTGGGGTCTTCCAGGCCAAGTTACCTCAGCGATTATTGTGTTTTGGGTGTTTATTAAGAAATTTATTCAATGGATTGGAGGAGAAAGAGAGGCCCATTTAAAGACCTTTAATACTATGCACGCTCGAATGAGAGTTAATGTTCCTTCTGTTCAAGGCAGGGAGGATTATCTAAGGGTAAAACTTGTAGAGGAAAATGGCCAATTATGGGCTGAGCCTATTTGGGGTAAATCCGGGTTGATTAACACCTTGGTTAAAGCAAATGGTTTAGTAAAAATTGATTTAAATACAGAAGGATTAGATAAAGAAGAAATAGTGGAGGTAATTTTAATTTAGGAAAGAACTTATTGAACTATAGAAACCTTGGCAGAAATGCAAAGAAGACTTATAAAAGATTAAAGATATTTTGAAAAAAATTTTAAAAATGATATTAAGAAGTGAACAATGAGATGGATATGGGGAGGGATAGGGAGTACTATTGTGAAAAAAATAAAAGAATATTTTAATGAAGATGTAGAAATTATAACAATTATTTAAAGGCGGATATCCTTGGTTAATCACAAAATTTTATTAGAATTTAGAGAAGGAGGAGAATAATGCCCAAAGTTTTGGTTGTAGATGACGAAGAGCATATTAGAATGCTCTATGAGGAGGAATTAAAATCAGAGGGGTACGAAGTAGTAACTGTAGCTACAGGACGAGGAATATTGGATTTGATAGAAAAAGAAAAACCCGATATTATCATTCTAGATATCAAAATGGTAGATTGTAATGGCCTGGATGTATTACAACAAGTGCGCAATAAATATTACAATCTTCCGGTAATTCTTTCTACTGCTTACGAAACTTATAAAAGTGACATTAAGTCTATGGCTGCTGATGCTTATGTAGTAAAGTCCTTTGATTTAACCGAACTTAAAAAGAAGATAAAGCAGTGTCTTGAGGCCAAAACCTTAGAAAAATGATTAAGACTTGCCTCCGGGAGGAGCTAGAGAGAAAGGAAAAAAGTTTCCTTTCTCTCTATGCTACTTTAAGTGCTGAAACCAAAGGGCGATTGCGAGCAGAGCCTGAATGTCCCTTACGCATGTCTTTTCAAAGGGACCGAGACAGAATTATTCATTCTAAAGCTTTTAGGAGACTCAAGCATAAAACTCAGGTTTTTCTTTCTCCTACAGGTGACCATTATCGCACTCGCTTGACTCATACTTTAGAAGTAGCCCAGATTGCCCGAACTATTGCCCGTGCATTAGCTCTAAATGAAGACCTGACTGAAGCCATTGCCTTGGGTCATGATTTAGGACATACTCCCTTTGGTCATGCAGGAGAAGAAGTTCTTAATGAGATTGTTTCAGGAGGATTTGCCCATAATGAACAAAGTCTTAGGACAGTTGATATATTAGAAAAAAACGGGCAAGGGTTAAATCTTACTTATGAAGTAAGGGATGGCATCTTGAAGCATTCAAAGGGACGTGGTGAAATCATTCCTACCAAAGAGGAAAATAAGGCTTCTACCTTAGAAGGTCAAATAGTGAGGGTAGCTGATATAATTGCCTATATCAGTCATGATGTAGAAGATGCTATAAGAGGAGGGGTTATAAAAGAAGAGGATATTCCAGAAAAATGTAAAAAGAAGTTGGGGATTACACACTCATCTCGTATAAATACTATGGTTTCTAATCTAGTTGTGGAAACAATGAAACATAACATGTGTCTTACTCTTTCAGAAGATATTTTAAATACTATGGAAATATTGAGAGAGTTCTTATTTGAATGTGTATATTTTAATCCATTAGTGCAAAAAGACTTCCAAAAGGCAAAGAGAATCGTAGCTGAACTTTATTTTAAGTTTCTGGAAGACGAAACTCTTTTTCTTCAAGAGACAGGTTTTACCTCATTTTATGATACAAAAGAACGGATGGTATGTGATTTCATTGCTGGGATGACAGATAGATACGCCCTTAATCTTTATCAGCGTCTTTTCTTACCCAAGCGTTGGATGGTAATTTAATGGTGACAAGTCCTGCATTGTTTGTTATATTTCCATTTATGAAAAAATTTATTTTTTCATTAGTATTGTTTTTCTCCCTTTGTTTCCCTATTTGGGGAGAAAACATAGATATAATCTATCAAAATAATCTTTTCAGTGAAGATAGGAGTTTTCACTTACCAGAATCACAGGATACAAAAAACTCTGCCCATGGAGAAAAAAGTCAAGCCGATATTGAAAGAAAAATTAATCTTTTGGGAGTGATAATTATTGGTAATATCAAGAAGGCAATTGTGCGTTTAAGTCCATCATTTATGACCACCAGGGAAAGAGGTAAAAATATCCTTACTGTTGAAGTGGGAGATAAAATAAACAATTTTCTGATAAAAGAAATAGGAGATGGAAATCTCACTTTGGCACAAGGAGGGAGAGTTTATACTATTCCTTTAACGAAAACACCGGTAAAACCATTACCTATCAAAAAAATACATGAAGTATCAACTCCACTCTCAAAAAAATCTGAAAAGAAAACAAGGGAAATTCAAAAACTTATAAAAGAAAGAATGAGAAAAATTAAAAGATAAAAACAAAGGGGAGCAGGACAAACTGACCGCAACCATATACAAACATCGGAAATTCTTCGCCAAAAATTGTGAGGTGATAGAATGGTAGAAGAATATTCAGATGAAAAACTGGAAGAAATCCTTGATAGGGTCTATGAATGGGGCGTTGAGTTTTCCAGAAGCAAGTATTTTGAAGAATTGACTGAGGAACAGAAACAGGAGTCAGAATTTGTGGTCATGTCTTTTACAGAATACATGTATTCCTACCACGGATTATCTCCTGAAGAATGGGATGAAGACGGACTTAAAGAATGCTGTTTATACACACTACCAAGAAAGGTTACTGCAGATGAATCTTATTTTGAGTCCATAGCACCAGTGTTATCCGTATTCTTTGCTTTTCTAAGCGAAAAGAACTTGTTGAAAAACGCCTCAAAGCTTATAAAAAGGTTATAAAAAAATTGATAAGCAGATTGTAAGAAATGCAAGAGATCCAAGAAATTGGGAGATAGTAAAATCAATTGCCATGGCTGCAAAGGATGCGGGAGTTGATATAACCAATGAGAAAGAGATGCGGAAATTCATAGCGCTTCATAACATGCAACAACTTGCAAAGTTAGAAAGAGATAAAAGTAAAACCTCCCAAACCAAATCTAAAGAAGAAATGATCCTTGCCCCTGCGGTAGCGGTAATAAGAAGTATAAAAAATGCTGTGGTCGATGATATAGTCATAAATTCTAAAATCAGGCTCGGAACATCCGATAACAGAGCATATCCGACTTCGCTAACGCTCCATCCAAATTCCTCGCTTCGCTTGGAACTTCAGATACGCTCGGACCGTCAGGCGACATCCTTTAAATAGGAAAAGACAGATGAAATAGCAAGGAGGTGAAAATAAAATCATGTATGAGAAGGAAATCAAGCTGAAAATAAGGGAACTTCCTGAGGATTTAAGGAGAGAGGTTTTAGATTATATAGAGTTCTTGCTGAGGAAATACAAGAGTGGAGAAATCGAGGCAAGAAAATTTAAGTTTGACTGGGAAGGTGGGTTATCAGAGATACGAGAGAAATTTTCTTCTGTTGAGTTGCAACATAAAGCTCTGGAGTGGAGATAATGTTTTTAGTGGATACAAATGTATTTTTGGAGATCCTCCTCAAGCGGGATAAGAAAGAAGATTGCAAGAAGTTCTTGGATAATAGTATTGGGAATCTCAATATAACAGATTTTTCCTTACACTCCATTGGTGTAATCCTTTTCAGATATGGCAAAGAGGAGGTTTTTCGGAAATTTGTTGAAGATATTATGCCCAACATCAAACCCCTTTCATTACCAATGGAACTGTATAGAGAAGTTGTAAACGTCAGAAAAAGCCTGAATTTAGATTTTGATGACGCTTATCAGTATAGCGTGGCTAAATATTATGGATTGAAAGTTGTTACAATGGACAGGGATTTTGAGAGGATAAAGGATTTAAAGATTCTATTTTTATAAGACGTCGCCTAACAGGAGGATATGTGGTTTCGCCTTCGGCTGCGCCCAAATTTGCTCCGCTCACGCTCCGCAAACTTCACATATCCCCAACCCTTCAGACTGTGTAAAAAGTCAAAAAGGTCTAATTAAGGGTCGCAAAAAGTGGGAGAAAGAGGTAAAATACTGATAGAAAGTGGTTTAGTAAACCCAATTTGTAATCAAATAATGTGGAATAATGGAAAGGTAAAATTTTAAAAATACTTGTCGCACAATCTGACGTCAGGCGAAATTTCTTATAATTATAATCAAATTTATTATTAGTAGAAGGAGGCGATAACAATGGAAATGAAAGTGAAGGATTTAACGGTTGGAGAATTGAAGTCTTTGATATCAGATACAATCAAAGAAAGTCTTGAAGATTTAGTTGAGGATATAGTGGCACTTTCAAGTGAGGAGTATCTACGCTCAATTGAAGAAGCGAGAACTGATTATAAAAAGGGTAGAATAAAATATCTTGAGGAAATCTCAGATGTATAGGGTAACATTCACCCAAAGAGCACTGAAAGACTGGAAAAATCTTGATAAAGAGACCCAAGATAGAATTGCTATGAAACTAAAGGAATTTGCTAAAGAACCTTTTAGATATGCTAGAAAATTGATACACCCTAAAATAGGAACCTACAGATTCAGAATAGGTGATTATAGGGT
>Ga0209410_1000710_pt1 | contig 15659 bp, 14 predicted proteins | sample Mar14436cmmetaG_FD_184135 | JGI IMG/M metagenome (GOLD analysis project Ga0209410, IMG submission 184135) | Marine hydrothermal vent microbial communities from Guaymas Basin, Gulf of California to study Microbial Dark Matter (Phase II) - Marker... ... | reverse complement strand
TCTCCGTAGTGATGATGTTATTCGTATATTTGGATAAGACTAGAACGGGGTTCATCTACGCATATACGATCAAGGCCGGGGCTATCATCCTAATACTCTTAACGGTATTCGCCATCGTGTCGATCCAAAACAGTATCGCGGACGCCAGGAAGGTTGAGTGGCTCGGCCCATACATCAAACAGGAGATAGCCGTGAACAGATACCTCGCAGATATAGATGATGTCAGGGTCTTTATCTATAATTTTACCGCGAAATCTAATACATTAAACTCGTCTCAGCTCTCAAGAGTCCAAAGAGATCTTCAAACGGTTAGGCTTTGGGACTGGGACGCGGCATTCACGAAGCTTAAGCCTGAGATAGGGCTGATACCATATATAGACTTCGAGGATTCTGATATCCTGCGATTTGGGAATAGGCTCTATTGGAGTGCATCCATGAAACCTGTCCTGCCGAGCGACATTCCTCCAGCCGACATCTGGTATAACGAGCACCTCGTATACACCCATGTCCCCAGCGGATTCCTGTTACTCGACGCGAATAATGGGACGATAATAAATCCATCGATATACTTCAAGCAGAGGAGGATCTATTATGGTGAGGGCGGATTATTCGACACCACTTGGGCTGCGATGATCTTGGGAAAGGAAAGATGCGATGAGGTGACAGGAATTGGCTACCATGGGAACGGGGGGATAGTAATCTCACCACCAATGACCTGGTTTTTCGACGTCACCTTCCTCCTCTCATACCCCGATAAGCAGGTTAGGATAATCAGATATCGGGATGTGTATGATAGGATGGAGCTCATCCTCCCCTACTTCACCTATATCTGGAGAGGCAGATATGTTGACATGTTCCCGGTGACGGATGGAAATAGGACTTATTGGCTCATGCCCCTGATAATTAGACTCGACGCGAGCAATGTCCCATGGAGTAAGGAGCATCAGCTCGTTCGATTCATAGGATACTCCCTGATAGATGTCTATGATGGAGATATAAAATTGCTGATAACCGGAGACGATTTCGTCAGCAAGCTCATAAAGAGAGCTTATCCAGATCTTTTGATCAAGGAGTTCCCGAACTGGCTTAGGAACCAGACGAGGTTTCCGGAGGAGGTCTTCGAATATCAGGTCGAGATGTTCAACATATACCACGTCGAGGATCCCGCAACCTATATCCAAGCTAGGGAGTTCTATGAGATACCAAAGGGAGTTCACGTATACTATATCATCACCCAGCCTCCGAGATTCGATAGGCCGGAGTTCGTGGGACTCTTATCGCTTCAGCTGAGAGGTTCTCCTGGAAGGAACTTGGCCGGATTCATGGTGGTGAGGAATGACTATCCAAATCTCGGGGAGAAGATCTTCTATAAGGTTCCAGTAGGATCTGAGGTGAAGCTTCTCGGCCCATCTGCAGCTAGGGAGGCTTTGGAGAGGTTCGCCGAGTTTAGGAAGCTTAGAACCCTCTTGGAGAACCCTAGGATAGGCGAGACGATCCTCTACCAGATAGGAGACTACCTCGTCTACGTGATCCCCATCTATACATCTCCTGCCGGAGGAGTCGTGGCCCAGCTCGGAACTATAGCGACGGTTGGAGCCGAGTTCACGGGAAAATATTTCATAGGATTGGGGTCCACGCCCGAGGAGTCCTTCAACTCGTTCTTGAAGAGCTTGGGCGGAGCCGCTCCCACGATCACCAAAATCGACCTCTATAACCTCACCATAAGCATCTTGAGGGACTTTAAGCTTAGAATAATGTATCCGGAGAGGATAAACGCGAACCTGATCTTCCTGGAGGGGAACATCACCTATAGGTCTCCAAAGCTCCTTAGAGAGGATCTAAGCAGGTTCATAAGCACATGGGTTGCTGGGAAGGGGTTGGATAGGGTACTGGTCTGGAGACTCAATAACACGGTCAACGTGGGCTCGATATTCTCTGAGAAAGGAGTCGTAGAGCTGCATTATGTTAAGATCATAGGTGGCTAATTCTTAAAAGAATCCCGAGAGCCGAGACTATTGGGGGACTGTGAGGGGAGAGGGTCGCGTCGAAGAATCCTCGAAGCTTCTCCTAGGAATACTAGCAATCCTGCTATTGCTCCTACTATTCTCCCTGACCCTGAGGATTGGAAGGGGGGTTCTAGGACTTATCCTGATAGGAGTCATCATCTTACTCGGAGTCTACTGGTTTAAGGAGGTCGAGAAGGCGTTAAAGACCTATAGGCCGAGAATCAAATATCCGCTTGAATTGGTTGAGGATGGAGATCTACTCACCCTCACAGCTCAAGTCCCAGGCCCGGAGGAGGAGGTCTCCATCAAGATCTCGGGTAGGAAGCTCCTGATAAGGGGTGGGAGGGGATTTAAGAGGGTTGTCAAGCTCCCATATCCGGTCAAGATCTTGAAGAGATCCTATGTTAATGGGATCCTCCACCTCAAGTTAATCAGGGAACAGCAAGTGGTGAATAGGCGCAGAGAATTTTAGAGCTTATCGAGGATCGATGCTAGTAGGATTGGGAAGATTATGGTTGCGTCTCCGTGAACGGTAACCTTTCTTGCGTTGGGCTTGACCTTACTCCATGAGATGGCCTCGCTGACCAACGCCCCACTCAAGCTCCCATCATACTCGCATGCGGTCGTGATGTAAATCGCATAATCCAATCCGTCCTTGAATTGATTCCACCAGAGGGTGTGGTGCTTTGATATCCCCCCTCCTATCATGACCGCTCCAGTCCTCTTGGCCTTAAACACTATCTCAGATAATCTCTCGCAGTCCCTGAATAGGTTTAGCTTAAAGTCCCTCCTCCTCTGCTGGAATAGCCAGAGCTGGGTCCCAACAGCCCCATCCATTATCCCGGGAACGAATATCTCAACCCCGTTTCTCGCCGCTAGGTGGAGTATGCTGTTTTCATCCTCAAGCCTCTCGCCCAAGATCTTCGAAACCTCATAGCTCCCAACCTCCCTGACACCATCTGAGTAAGCCTCCTCCAAGCATCTTTGGACGAATTTCTCAATCGTAGGCCCATATGATTCGAGTGGGACGATGACGCTTCCAAGCCTATGATATCCGTCCTCCCTAAGCTTCACGTCGTCGAGCCTGAAGTCGCCATTATAGTATTCGCTGAGAGATCTCGCAATATCATGGTCGAGAGTCCCACACGTCGTTACGATTGCGTGGAACATCTTACGTCTAATTGCCTCGGCTATAATTCCCCTGAATCCGGTCGAGATCGGGGCGGCCACGAATGATAGGAATCTGAAGCATTCATGGTCCCTCAACATCTCCAAGAAGATCCTTGAGGCGATTCCAAGATATCTTGCTCCGAATCCCCCGGACTCCTCAAGCTGCTCTAATAGCTCCGAGACCCTTATCCCGGGCCATAGCTTGATATCCTTGACGGGGATCATGGATAAAGATTGTCTAGACTCGTATTAAGGGATCATCCCTGAAGCCCTCTAAGCCTCTCAACCAATTCATCAACGCTTCCAACCATGCTTAGGGCGAAGCATATATCCTCGAGCCTCGCGAGCTCGATTGCGAGTGGGTCCACGTGATCTCTATCCACGGGCCCGTGGATCACTATCATCTTTGGCTTCACCGGATATAGTCTCGCGGCCACCATAGGAGACCTCCCCCTACTCACCCCCGTGAATATCATGGCTCTCATCGGGTTTCTCCCAAAGAGGTATAGGAAGTCTAGGGCCTCCAGAGATCTTATCGCCTTCAAGCTATCTATCACCGTGTACCCATAGAGCGGGGAGTTCATCCACTTCTCCCCGACCAGGATCTCGGCGTCAAGCAGGCTTATCAGCTCCCTAATACTCCTAGGGGACTCGAACTCGGCCATATCTATCACAGCTGGACTCAGATCTCTGTGCAGCGTCGAGTATCTCCTGACATTCGCTCCACCCCTCCTCATATCGGCCTCGATCAGGGCGTTCACAAATCTCCTGACAAAGTTCGTTCCAGGAGATTTCCTCCTATTATTCTCGTAGTCGCTTAGGACTGAGGGGGAGATGCCCATCAATCTCGCCACCTCGCTCTGGGTGAGGTTGAATAGGGTTCTCCACTTCCTCATCACGGTTCCGGGATTTAGGGATAGGATTATCTCCCCCGCGATCTTGTTCATCAGCGCCTCCTTCATCCCGATGTCACCGCCCATTAACGTATTTAGATAGAGAGTCATGGAACTTGAACATTTCTGAAAATTCACTTATATCTAAGTCCATCCAACGATTATCGAGGACGGCTGAGCGGGGACTGGGGATGGCTGACCGATTCTGGGTCAAGCTACATCATTCAAAGGTCGGCGAGACGATCCTCGCCGTATGCGATGAGGAGCTACTGGGCAAGAGACTCAAGCTAAATGAGGGCTTCTCGATCGAGGTCAGCAAGTCCTTCTATGGAGGAGTCTTGATAGCGGGTGACGACCTCGACAAATACCTCAAGCAGGCGACTATCGTGAATATGCTTGGAGAGAAGGCTGTCTCATATGCGGTGAGAAAGGGGTTCATAGTCGAGAAGGCTGTCATAAGGGTCGGGGGAATCCCGCACATCCAACTATACCTCTAGACCCCGAGCGCCCTCGATATCGTCATCATCTCAGGCCCAGTCGTGACCGATCCTATGATCGCGCCCTTACTATTCGCTATGATCCCACTTCTAACGAACTTCACCCCATCGTTGACTGTTCCTGGGAGGATCGTCACCTTGAAGATCTCGCTCAGCCACCTCTCCTCATCCTCCGACACCCCGGCGTATACAAGTCCACCCTCATTCGTAACTATCGCCAGGGATCCGACGTAGCTTCTATTCGCTATCCTACCCCTAACCACCTCAACTCCGAGAACATCTTGAACCAGCTTCTCAGCCCTTCTCGGGAGGATTGTGCTTATGAGGGCTGCTCTATCATTTGCTAGGATGAGGTTTCCAACCGCCGTATACTTGCTCTCCAAGAGCGCTATGTTTATGTCGCCCACAGACCTCTTTATCTTCTCCACCTCCTCGTCCAAAACCATCTTCGATAGGATCAGGCCATTGCTATTTCCCGCGGCCATGGTTGATAGGAGTATTGAGCCTGCGAGGGTTGTTGGGATCACCTTCACCCCGAGAACCTCTTGAATAAGCCTCTTCTGCCTAAGCTTGAGCCTCGGAGGAACTAGGCATATATCCTCGGTTGGAACCGCGAATAAGCCTATCTCAGCCGATCCGAAGAAGGTCTCGAGATATATTCCATGCGATCTCATCGAGGTCTTACTCATCTCCGCACCTCTCCCAACCTATGACTCAAGCCGCCTAACCACATCAACATAGGTTCTCGAGATGGAATATGTGTCTCCGATCTCCAATCCAAGGTCTAGGAGCTTGTTAACGGAGTCGAGCGCCCTCCGAATCGAGTAGAAGTCTGGGACGGCTCTACCAGCCTCAACCAATAATGAGAGATTATCCACCCCCAAGTCTCCCGCGAGGGTTATCAGTAGGCCCGCTGCCCCTATTATCTGCCCATCATAAACCTCCGCATCAACCCGCTTAAGCGCAGACCTAATCATTTCAGGCTTCGTCGATGATATGTAGACCTTCCTCTCCCCGGATATCTCCTCCTTACCATATCCTCCGAGAGTTAGGATGAAGTTCGCCCCAATCTCCAAGCTCACTCTGAGGACCTTATCACAGAATTCATGTTGCCCATAGTATGATGAGGGCTGAGAGTTTCCATAGAGGAGTAGTAGGGGCTTCGGCTTCTCAACATAGTATAGGTCTGCGAAGCTTGGGATAAGCCTACCATCCCTAACATATCCAGCGGTTGGGAAATATGGTGAGTAGAATCTACAGATCCTCCTCCCGCCCAGCTTCTCGAGCAGGTAGGCGACCGCCCCCTTGGCCACTAAACCTACTCCTGGAAGCCCCTCGATTAAGGTGGATCCTGGGGCTTTAAGATCCTTCAGGTTTTGCTCGAATACTATTTCGGTCTCCATCAACTCGCTCCTAAGCCATCCAAATCCCTCAACCTAATTAGTCTTACCGCCCCTCGGGAAGATTTGTTAAATGCTTTTCTAAGAGGATTGGTCGAGGGGATGTTCGAGATCCTAGCCGGAGACCTGCTCGGGAGGATTGGGAGGCTAAGGGTAGGGGATAGGGTTGCCGAAACACCTCTATTCCTCCCAGTAATAAACCCCATAACTCAATCCATCTCGCCTAGGTGGATGAAGGAGAACTTGAGGGCTGAGGCCGTGATAACAAACGCATACATAATCTTCAAGAGGCTTAGGGAGAGGGCGCTGGAGGAGGGAGTCCACAAGATACTGGACTTCGATGGGATCATAATGACCGACAGCGGCGGATACCAAGTCTTGGAGTATGGCGATGTCGAGGCGACCCCCGAGGAGATAGCCTTATTCGAGGAGGAGATTGGAACGGATATCGCGGTTCCACTCGACATACCGACTGGGATCTGTGGGAGAGATAGGGCTGAGGAGACGGTTGAGAAAACTCTGAAGAACGTAGAGATAACCTTAAACATCCTTAGGGAGAGAGGCACTAGGAGAGCGCTCTGGGCCGCTCCAATCCAAGGCGGAACCCACCTAGACCTACTCCAAAGATGCGCCGAGCTTGAGAAGGAGATGGGCTTCGACCTCTACGCCCTTGGTAGTCCGACGCCCTTAATGGAGGGCTATAGATTTGAGAAGCTCTTCGAGATGATCTACACGGTTAGGAGGGTTATCGGGTTTGGGAGGCCATTACATCTATTTGGGGCAGGCCATCCCATGATCTTCCCATTCATAGTCGCATTGGGAGTGGATATGTTCGACTCGGCTAGCTACTACCTCTACGCCAAGGATGAGAGATATATAACCTCCACCGGAACCCTAAGAATAGATAGAATCGACTATTTCCCATGTAGTTGTCCAATCTGCTCGAATACGACCCCAGATGAGCTAAAGGAGCTTGAGAGGGAGGTGAGAGTTAGACTGATCGCCACACATAACCTCTATGCGTGTTTTAGGGAGATCCAAGAGATCAAGCAGGCGATTAGGGATGGTAGGTTGATGGAACTGCTTGAGATTAGGGCTAGAAGCCATCCAAGACTCTATCAAGCATTTAGGTGGATCATGGAGAATGAAGAGCTGTTGAAGCTCATGGAGGATCACACACCCCTATCGAGTAGACGTGGGATAAACCTATTCGACGAGCTTAGCTTGAGGAGGCCGAGGATCAGGAGGGCTAGGAGGAGGCTTATGGAGAGATACTTCAAGCAGTCGGGCCACGAGGAAAGTCTAGCCCTGATACCGTTCAATAGGAGGATGAGCTTTGAGAAGCTTAAGGAGATTATTGGAGAGGAGAGGTTCGAGGTCGCCTACTATGGAACCCCCTATGGCCTCATCCCACATCAGCTTAGATACACCTACCCATTCTCCCAGACAAACTATCCGAGAAAATTGATCGAGGAGGTATCCGAGGAATTGGTCAAGCTCATGGTCGAGCAGATTAGGGCGGGAGGCTACAAGAGAATCCACATAATCGGCTCCAGATCAAGGTATCTGAGAGAACTCGCCTCAAAGCTCCACGAAGCCCTCCATGAGTCGGGGACAAGCTCGAACTTAATCGATCAAGATTGATGTCTTAAGAAAGATATATCCGTCAGGAGATCCTTATCGGGTGGGATGGGTGAGGAAGAGAAGAAGGATAAAGAACTCGCAGGCTTAGTCTTCGTCGCATGCATGTTCATCGGCGCGGGAATAGGATTGCTCTTCGGGAGGCCGGATGTGGGTGGAGCCATAGGGATGGGGGTGGGCTTCCTCTTAATGGGAGTTCTCAGGGTTAAGAGGGTTAAGCCATCGGAGACGGTTATAAGCTTGCCGAGGAGCTTCGGTCAAGCAGCCTTATGCTTGGTGGGCGCTTTAATGATAGTCTTAGGTCTCTTCATACTTTATTGCCCAGAACTCATATACCCATATCTAGTCGGCGTGGGGGTCATCATTATAGGGGTCTTAATAATCTTGGCAGGCTTGATCGGAATCAGATTGAAGGCCTGAGGAGATAATCTTTATCATGTCAGCCGATGTCCATGAGTTGAGCCCTAGAGCGTGATATGGATTGAGGCTTAGATTCCTCGGAGCAATGGGCGAGGTCGGCAGGGCCGCGATCCTAGTCGAGACTAGGGAGGCTCGAATCCTCCTAGACTATGGGGTGAAGCTCTCGGAGCCCGAGCCCCTCTTCCCAGCCCACGTCGCGACAAGGGACTTGGACGCGGTTATAATCTCTCACGCGCATCTAGATCATAGTGGAGCCGTCCCGCTCTTCATGCTCGATGGAGATGTTAAGGTCTATGCAACCGACATGACCTTCAAGCTCTGCGACATCCTCCTAAGAGACTTCCTAAAGCTCAGCGGATATTATGTCCCATACGAGGTTCTTGAGGTAGAGGAGCTCTTAAGGAGGGGGATTAGGGTCGGGTATGGGGAGACGGTTAGGGTTAAGGACGCAGAGATAACCTTCCTAAACGCGGGCCACATCCCCGGAAGCCTCCAAGTCCTCATAAACGCCGATAAAACCGTGCTCTACACCGGGGACTACTCCCTCAAGAAGACGAGGCTCTTGAGGGGTTTAGAGCCAGCTCCAAGAGATGTCGACGCGGTGATCACCGAGGCCACCTACGCACTCCTAGAGCATCCTGAGAGGCGGGAGCTTGAGAGAAGATTCGTCTCAAGCGTTAGGGAGGTGGTCGAGTCGGGTGGAAGGGTCTTGGTTCCAGCCTTCGCGGTCTCAAGATCTCAGGAGATAATGTGCGTCCTAGAGGCGTATGGCTTTAGAGAGTTCACGGCCTTGGATGGGATGGCCGTAAGGGTCTTAGACCTATTCCTCGAAAACCCAGAATACATAGATGGATACCAGCTCCTATACTCCGCATCCAAGCACATAACTAGGATAACCGATAGGAGGAAGAGGAAGAGGGCGGCGGAGAGACCTGGAGTGATCATAAGCCCAGCTGGGATGCTTAAGGGAGGACCAGCGGTATTCTACGCCGAGAGGATTGCAGAAGACCCATACTCAGCCATATTCCTCGTAAGCTTCCAGATCCCGGGAACCCCTGGAGCGAGGCTCCTAGAGGAGGGAAAGCTGGTTCACGGTGGAGTGGATGTTAAGGTGAAGGCTAGGATCGAGCAATTCCTCTTCAGCGCCCACTCGGGGAGGAGCGAGCTAAGAGAATATCTGAAGCGATTCGACCCAGACGCCAAGGTCTTCGTGGTCCACGGCGAGCCCGATCCATGCAAGGACTTAGCGGAGTATGCGAGAGAAGCCGGCTACGAGGCGATTCTACCCGAAAAAGGGAGGAGCTACGAGATCTAACCATATCTCGGCAAAAACCTCAAATAACCAAAGATCACAGCTCTAAAATGGGCGGCCGTCGTCTAGCCTGGAAGGACACTGGCCTTCCGAGCCAGTGATCCCGGGTTCAAATCCCGGCGGCCGCATCATAAATCGGCCAAAATGTTCTCAAGAGCTTTAGAGGCGGCTTGCTCCTATTCTAAGCTCGTTATCGAGAATTGTATGAGCTCGGTCTTGAGTGAATTGATGAGTTCACGGCTGATTATATCGTCATAGATTCAAGTCGTTTAAAGGATAAATAATATCGTATATGAGCAGAGTTTGCGATGGTCAAATCGTTAGTCGTGATCCCGGATAGATGCACGGGCTGCCATCTCTGCGAACTCGCCTGCTCGCAGAGACATTATGGGGTTATGAGTATTGAGAGGTCAAGGATCCACGTGGTCAGATTACATCATCAGCCCGTTGACGCGCCGATCTTCTGCCTCCAATGCGGATTATGCATGGCCTCCTGTCCGGTAAACGCCATCGAGAGAGATCCTAAGACGGGCGCGATAATCGTCCGGGAAGAGAGGTGTATTGGCTGTGGAAACTGCGTCCATACATGCCCATATGGGGCAGCATCGCTAGACCCGGCCACAAAGAAAGCCTTGATCTGCGACCTCTGTGGAGGAGATCCCGCATGCGTTAAGGCTTGTCCCGTAGACGCTCTAAAATATCTTGATGCTGATCAAGCCGCGAAATACAAGAGAGTTAACTTTTCAAAGCTTCAAATGGTGGTGAAATAATGGATCTCCACGGCTATGCTGGAAAGATCTTATGGGTTGATCTAAGTAGGATGGAGGTTCGGGAGAGGGAGCTGGATCGAGAGCTGGTCAAGCTCTATCTAGGTGGAACTGGATATGCGGCGAGAATCCTATGGGACATGCTTAAGGCTGGGATCGACCCCCTGAGCCCTGATAACCTCTTGATAGCCGCGACTGGACCGTTGACTGGAACCCTATGCCCATCCTCCGGGAGCATCGAGTTCTGCTTCAAGTCTCCTCTAACGGGGATCTTCGGTGAATCGAGGGCTGGTGGAAGCTTTGGGCCGAAGCTGAAGTTCGCTGGATACGATTTCATAGCGATAAAGGGGAGATCCGAGAAGCCTGTCTACCTCCACGTTAGAGATGGGGTTGCCGAGCTTAGAGATGCATCGCATCTATGGGGGAAGAACGTTCACGAGACAACGGATATTCTCCTAAGAGATCTAGCCGAGCCCGATGCATCCGTGGCGTGTATAGGTCAAGCAGGTGAAAATCAAGTTAGATTCGCCTCGATAATGGTGGATTATGATAGAGCCGCTGGAAGATGCGGTGGAGGAACAGTTATGGGTGCTAAGAGGCTTAAGGCCATCGTAGTCGATGGACATGGAGAGATCTCAGCCGCAAAGCCTGAAGAGTTCTTCGAGGCGGCCATGGAGGCCATAAACGCGATAAAGGTTAGGGCAAATAAGGGCTTGGGGAGACATGGAACCCTCAGCGGACTCATAAACCTAAACAAGTCCGGAGCCCTTCCGACGAGGAACTTCAAGACATGCAACTTTGAGGAGGCAGAGAAGGTATCGGGCCAAACCCTCTCAGAGAAATATTTGATCAAGAAGAGATCTTGTTTCGCATGCCCCATAGGTTGTGGGAGATATATTCGGGTTCCAGCCGGAGACTATCAAACACCACCCCACGAGGGAGCGGAGTATGAGACCGTTGACATGCTCGGAGTTCAATCCATGATAGGGGATCTCGAGGCGATAATCAAGGCCGGCTATCTCTGCAACATCTATGGCCTCGACACAATCTCGGCTGGAAACGTGATAGCATTCGCCATCGAGGCGTATGAGAGAGGGATCATCACCGAGAAGGATACGGGTGGAATTAAGTTGAGGTGGGGCGATCCAGAGGTAACCCTAACGCTCATTGAGAAGATCGTGAAGAGAGAGGATATAGGGAGGTTATTGGCTGAGGGCGTTAAGAGGGCTTCGGAGAGGCTTGGCAGAGGATCTGAAGAATTCGCATGCCATGGAAAGGGCTTGGAGATCCCAGCCCACGACCCTCGCGGAACATCAAAGTCTCTGGCGATCCAATACGCTGTCGGAAATCCTAGGGGGGCATGTCACATCGAACCCGTCTGGGCTCCTCTCTGGGACTTCCTCAAGGTCGATATGGGGCTGAGAAGATATGGGCTTCCATGGCCTCCACCAAGCAGGTTCGAGGAAACCGGGGTCAGACGCGGAGAAGCCTATAGGCTGCTGATATTCTTTGGAGAGCTCGCAGGGATCCTCGGAGTATGTAGATTCTCGCTCCAAACGGTTGAGGAGGAGAACCTCAACCTAGATAGGCTGTCGAGGCTCATGACTACGTTGACGGGACTCGACCTAAAGCCTCAGGATCTGCTCAAAGTATCCGAGAGGGTCTATAACTTGAAGAGGTGCTTCAACGTGAGGGAGGGGGTCGATAGGAGGAGCGATAGGTTGCCGAAGAGGGTGATGGAGCCGATCGCATCCGGGCCGACAAAAGGAGTTAGGGTTGAGAATCTGGATGGAATGCTCGATGAATTCTATGACGCCATGGGCTGGGATCGTGAGACCGGCATCCCGAGGAGGGAGAAGCTGAGGGAACTTGGCTTGGGAGACGTGGCCGAGGAGATCTGGAGGTCGAGGCCATCAAAGTAAGAGGAATAATACTCCAACCAGTAGGAAGCCCGCCCCCGAGATCCTTAACATCTTTTCTCCTCCGACCCTCTCCAATATCATCCTCCCCAAGATTATCGTCAACACCGACACCGTGATTAAGGCTATCATGGCCGCCGCGAAAACCTCTAGATAGTTGAATCTGGTCGCGAGGACGCCCGCGGATATCTGAGTCTTATCGCATAATTCTGCGAGAAACGTCGCCGAGAATCCCGCTATAAACGAGTTCTTAAACACCCTCTCGATGTTTATACGCTCCCCTGACCTCCACCCGATGAGAATAGATGCTCCGATAGCCATGAATATCAGCGACCCTATTATCCGCAGGACGTATGCTGGTAGAATATGCTTCATCATTGAGCCGAACATCACGGCGACGCCGTCGGCAACTAGGAACGCTGTGAATATCCCCAGTAGAAGTCTTATCGGTTTCTGGATCTGAGTCGACAGGAATAGGATCGTGATCTGAGTCTTATCCCCTAGCTCGGCCAAGGCCATCGTGGCGATTAAGCTCATGAACTTAAGCAATCCCTAGCTCACCTAACCCTCGCTATTGGCGGAAGCCTCCGCTTATGCTCACTCCTCCGAAACCTCTCCACGATGGACTTAACCTTCTCAGCCTCTATCCCCGTCTGATCAATTATCTCATCGACCTCCTTCCCGAGCTCGACGTGAAGGTAGAGAATCCGATCTATTTCATCATATGTCGCCCCGAGTTCTTCCTCGGCCATCTGACCGGGCCATAGCCTAGGGCTACTCGGCTTCTCAACTATACTCTTTGGGAGATCCAGCCTTCTCGCAAGCTCTCTGACCTGAGTCTTGTATAGATCGGCTATTGGGAGGAGGTCTGCAGCCCCATCGCCATACTTCGTGAAGTATCCTAAGAGTATCTCGCTCTTATCCCCCGTCCCGCATACGAGTAGTCTCTTGAGATTAGCATAATAGTATAGGATCGTCATCCTTATCCTCGCCCTCAAGTTCCCATTCGGGATCAGAGCATCAGAGGCATAGAAGGGCATCGCATCCGAATACGAGTTGTAGATCCTCCGAATATCTATCACATAGTATCTCACCCCAAGAAGCTTGGCCAGCTGGACGGCGTGTTCCGTGTCTTGGAGAGGCGTTATAGATGAGTCCGGCATCACTAGGGCCGCAACCCTCCCAGCCCCCAAGGCTTTAACCGAGAGGACCAAGACGACCGAGGAATCGAGCCCACCGCTAGCCCCGACCACGACGCCCTTCGTGCCCGCCTCCTCAACCCTCTCCCGAATGAATTTGACGATCTTCTCAGCGACCTCATCATAATTTAATTCAGGCGGAATCATCTCAATCGACCACGCAGCTCAATAATATTAGCTTAAGCGGCTTGAAAATAAATTCTACCTACCCAAAATCTTCCCAAATCCCACCCATCTTCGACACTTCTATTATCTCCTCTCCCTTTACTCAATCCGGGTACTAGTGGTTTTGCTCGAATCCTCTGGGTTGCAAGCCTTGCCGACCACGACTCCCCTCATACAAGGTCATTTCCCCTTAGAGATATGATGGCTTAGACGGCTCGGAGTCGATCACCCTCTGATCAAATATATCTCAGAATACTCCTTCAAGGAACTCTACTCAGATGTCCGCAGAATATCTTATAGATGGCCGCTTAGAGTTCGGATGGTCGGGGTAGAGTAAGACGATGGAGCTTGAGGAGCTTAAGTCGAGAGTCCTTAAGTATGATTGAGCGGAATTAAATCTATTAGAAGGCTGTTGAGCAGAACATTAGAGGTGTTCACGCATGAGCTTCTTCAAGACGCTCGATGATGTCGATGTAAGGGGTAAAACGGTTATTGTTCGAGTGGATCTAAACTCGCCCGTCGACCCCGAGACGAAGAGAATTCAGGATAATGAGAGGCTTAGGGCTCATGCGGAGACGCTTAGAGAGCTCTCGGATAGGGGTGCGAGGGTCATAGCCTTGGCTCATCAGGGGAGGAAGGGGCAGCCCGACTTCCTACCGCTGAAACAGCACGCGGAGCTATTATCGAGGCATGTTGGGAAACCTGTTAGATATGTTCCAGACATCTTGGGCGCCGAGGCGGAGGAGGCGATAAGGAGCCTCAAGCCCGGAGAGATCTTATTGCTCGAGAATGTCCGATCCTTGGATGAGGAGACGGTTAAGGCGAGTCCCGAAGAACACGCTAAGGGGGAGCTCGTCTCAAAGCTCTCGAAATACGCCGACCTATTCGTCCAAGACGCCTTCTCGGTCGCCCATAGATCTCACGCATCCATAGTCGGCTTCGCGGCGGTCTTACCCACCGTCGCTGGGAGGGTTATGGAGAGGGAGCTTAAGGCCTTGACCGAGATCCTTGAGAAGCGGAATCGAGTCATCCTATTCATGGGCGGGAACAAGCCTAAGGACTGTATAAGCGTCATAGACTCGATCCTCAATAGGGGTAGGCCTGAGATCAAGCTACTGCTCTCGGCCGGAATCCTAGGACAGCTATTCTTGATGGCTGAGGGATATGATCTCGGGGAGCCGAGCCTAAACTACATCAGGAAGAAGAAGTTCGATGAACTTCTCCCAAAGATCGGGGAGCTTAGGGAGAGGCTTGGGGAGAAGCTTCATAGGCCGATAGACGTGGCATGCGAACTCGATGGAAACAGGTTTGAGGTAAGCGTGAAGATGCTCCCAGCCCCATCCGAGATAATGGACATAGGCGGGGAGACCGCGAACAAGTACAGCGAGCTAATCCTATCCGCGAGTAGGGAGGATGCTATAATAGTTAAGGGTCCTGCTGGAGCCTATGAGCGGGAGATCTTTAGGCGTGGAACCTATATGATCTATAGGGCTTTGGCTAGGTCTAAGGCCTTCACCCTGATCGGTGGAGGAGACTCCTCAACCGCGATAAGGCTCGTCGGATTAAGCCCAGAAGACTTCTCCTATGTGAGCCTCGCCGGAGGAGCATTAATCCACTACCTATCTGGGGAGAAGCTACCTGGAGTCGAGATACTCAAGAAGACTTAAACGAATCCTAACATTTAGATCGAGGCCCCTTAGAGGCGCAGGCCCCAGATTTAATGCTGGATCTTCTCAAAGATCTCACATATATTCTATGTATCATGGCGGCTGGTATGAGCGAGAAGAAGACGTGAAGCGCGTTAAACAGCGATGTGAGCAAGAGCAATATAGAGACGAGTTCAAGATCCGATGAGAAACTCAGCCCTATCGCCCTCGATAGGAGACCCTTAGCGAACGGAAGATATAGTTTTGGGAAGAGGATGTAGTAGAGGATGAAGGTGGCGAAGGCCATCACGGAGACCCTGAAGACGATCCCCATGAATAGGAGGATTGCCGCATAGAATCTCTCAAACTCCCTAGACTTGGATTTCCGCAGCCTCTCCGCGGCCTCGAATCCCGTTAGCATGGAGACCATCGCTAAGAACTTCATCGAGGGGCCGATCAACACGTGGTATGGTTTGCCGAGGTTTAGGGCTAGGAACTCGATGAACGCCACCGTTAAGCCGGCCTTAAACCCGAAGATCAGGAAGGCAATCACGCATGGGATCTCGTCGAAGCGGAAGGTGAGGAATGGGAGGGGTGGGAAGGGCATCTTTAGACGTAGTAGGG
>Ga0209410_1000709_pt1 | contig 15680 bp, 16 predicted proteins | sample Mar14436cmmetaG_FD_184135 | JGI IMG/M metagenome (GOLD analysis project Ga0209410, IMG submission 184135) | Marine hydrothermal vent microbial communities from Guaymas Basin, Gulf of California to study Microbial Dark Matter (Phase II) - Marker... ... | reverse complement strand
GAACAAATAATTCCCAAAGTAGATCCGATATTGAAAATACTATTCGGAGAGTAAACTCAAAATTTTATAGTTTTTAATTTTATCAAGCAGAACCTTTACGATCACTTCCTTAACCACTTCTTAACTGTAAACTAATATTTTTAAGTTTTTAACCCACGTGTTATTTGTTGATAATTAAACCTCCACTATATTAAGGGTCAGCTGGCGATATTGATGACGGTTAGGAAGGCTGTTATTACTGCTGGTGGTTTGGGTACTAGGCTGCTTCCTGCTACCAAGGAAACTCCCAAGGAGATGCTTCCGATCTTTGCTTTTAATCAAAGTAAGGGCGTATATCCTAAGCCTGTTGTTCAAGTTGTTTTTGAATCTCTGTATGAAGTTGGTTTTCGGGACTTTTGCTTCGTTGTTGGCCGCGGTAAAAGAGCTGTAGAGGATCATTTCACTCCAGATTACCAGTTTATTCATTTACTTGAGGAGAAAGGGCTTAAACACCAAGTTGAGGAGTTAAACCGTTTTTACCACATGATTGTTAATTCTAAGATTTTGTTTGTAAATCAGCCCGAGCCTAGAGGTTTCGGTGACGCTGTTTTGCGAGCTGAAAGTTTTGTTGGCTCCGAACCTTTTCTCGTTCACGCTGGTGACGACCTCATCTTAAGTAATAACAGTGGTCATTTAAGGAGGCTTCTTAAAACATTTAATAAAAATAATGCTGATATCGTGTTCTTGGTTGAGGAAGTTGAGAATCCAAGGCAGTATGGTGTTGTAAAAGCAGAGTTTTTGAAAGAAGGAGTTTTACACGTGTTAGATATTGTTGAGAAGCCTCGGGAACCTCCTTCAAATTTGGCTGTTGTAGCCATATATGTGTTTAAGCCTTCAATATTTGACAAGTTAAAAAAGGCGAAACCAGATAAGAAAGGTGAAATACAGCTCACTGATGCTATTAAAGCTGCTGTAGATAATGGTGAGAGAGTTTTTGCCGTGAAGCTCCATAAAGACGAAAAACGTTTAGATGTAGGTAACCCTCGTAGATACTGGGACGCATTACGTGAAAGCTATGAATGGACATTAAATAAGGTTAAAGGGTGAACAACTTGTCTACGTGGAAGGTTTCTATATTTGGTTTAGGCTATGTTGGTCTCAGCCACGCTGTCGCATACGCGTTAAGAGGAACCAAGATAGTTGGATTCGATGTAGACAGGAAAAAAATCGAACTTATTAGAAAGGGCATTTCACCTATTAAGGAACCTGATGTTGTCAAACATCTTGAAAATCTTGTTAAAACTGGTAAAATAAAGGTCACCGAAGATCATAAAGATGCAGTTTTATCAACAAATATATCTTTTATTTGCGTTAACACCCCTCCTCTCCAAGACGGTAGCGCAGATCTCAGCCAAGTTAAATCGGCTATTTCTATGATCGGTGAAGTTCTCCGCAACAAGGAAGAATTTCACTTGGTGGTTGTTAATAGCACCGTTCCACCTACAACCACCGAGAATGTTGTGAAACCCTTACTTGAGGACGTTTCAGGTAAGAAGATTGGCGAAGACGTTGGTCTATGTTTCATGCCTGAGTTTTTAAGAGAGGGCTCAGCAGTTCAAGATATTTTAAATCCTTGGCGTATAGTTATCGGCGAAGTTGACAAGAAAGGTGGAGATGTTCTCCACCAGTTTCTTTTAGACGTTTATCGTGGTAAATTGCCTCCACTTATAAGGACTGCCCCGGTTAACGCTGAGTTGATTAAGTATGCTAGTAATGCTTTTCTGGCTATGAGAGTGAGTTTTATCAACACTATTGCTAGGCTATGTGAACTGCTTCCTAAAGCTAATGTGGATGTTGTTGCTTACGGCATGGGATTGGATCCTAGAATTGGTACACGTTATCTTAAGGCTGGTCCCGGTTTTGGAGGTATATGTCTTCCAAAGGATCTTAGGGCTTTAATAACTGTCAGCGAGAAACTTGGTTTTGATCCGATCCTTTTTAAAGCCATTTATGAGGTTAATGAAGCTCAGATTAGACATGTTGTAGAGATTGTTGAAATGCTGCTTGGAGATTTGAGTGATAGAGTTGTGGCTATTCTTGGTCTTGCTTTTAAGGCTGGTATAGATGATATTCGTGAATCACCTGCTATTAAAATTATTGATTATCTTCTTGAAAGAAACACTAAGGTTAAGGTTTATGATCCTTTAGCCATGAAAAATGCCAAGACTGTTTTGAAGGACAGAGTATTTTATGCTCCATCAATGTACGAATGTATCAAAGATAGTGATGTTGTTATTATTGTTACTGACTGGGATGAATTTAAGAAAATAGAGATTGAAAAGCTTCGAAGTCTTATGAAAAAACCTATTATAATTATTGACACGAGAAGAATACTTGATAATAAGATACCAGAAAGTGATGGAGAGTTTCTATATATAGCAATTGGGAAACCTTTACCATTAAAATTGCCGAAAAGAATTGAAGATATGCGCTAAATGTTCAAATATTTTAACTGATCTGCAACCAAGCCATTTATTTTACTATCCAGTAACTATTACTATCTTACTGAATAGATGATAACATTGAAAATATTCACTTTCGAAGCTATTCATATATTTTACTTTAGGTTTGATCGAAGATCTTGTAGGGAGACTCGAAGATCTTAGCAATAAAATATTTTTAAATTGTTTTTCGTTAGCGATTTTCGTTTAATTGATTACTTTTAATGACTACTTACTTTTCACCGTAATTAAGAAACAGATAACAGATAAATATATTTAGGAAGAATTCTACAGAGCTATATAGATGATATCTCACTTTCTCCTCAAAAGAGTTTAAAGGAAAGTTGGACAGATAAATTGTATTAAGAATACGGAGGAAGTAGATTGGGTAGGGTTTTTGTCTTAGCTTTGGATGGCTTGGAGTACGATTTGGTCAAAAAATGGAATTTAAAAAATTTAATGCAAAAAAGCTTCGGAAAAATAAAACTCCGAAAAGAATACTGCATTAAACCAAGATCTTTGCGTGCTGAGCATGAGTCTGGGGCGAATGTGCCTTATACTCCTATTGTTTGGGCTTCTTTTATTACTGGTCTTCCTCCTCAAAAACATAAAATTAAAACCATATGGACCTACGGAAAAATATTAGATTTCATTAGAAGGCTTCCCATTATCAGAGACATTAAGGGGAAAAGAAAGTTACTTTATAAGATTGGTTTGGGTCCTAGGGTTGTTAATAAGAGGGATTTGAATGCTAGAACTATTTTCGATGTAGTTAAGCCATCCATTGATGTTTATGTTCCAACATACAGCGACAACACAGAACTACACCGAAGACTAAGCAAAGCACTATCAATAAGTCTTAAAGAGTACGAAAGAGAGATATGGAAGGTTCATAGGCTGAGGGAGAGAAAGGTTTTTGAGAACCTTCACAGGGAATGGAAATTATTCATGGCATACTTTGACATAGCTGACCTAATGGGACACCTACATATCGCTAAAAGACCCCAGAGGCTTAGAAGAGTTTATAAAAGACTAGACATGCTTACTTTCAAAATAAAAAAACAAACCCCTGAGGATACTGTGTTTATTGTTGTTTCGGATCATGGGATGAAACCAGAGCCTGATGGCACAGGTAATCATAGTGATCATGCATTTTACTCGCTTAATATAGAGACAGACTGGAAACCCAGCGACATCACAGACTTCTACCACAAAATCATAGAATGGTGTGAATAAGAAGTGCCTAACCTATTAAGGCTACATTCTTTATGTTTGTTTAGGATAACTCTTAAGTAGAAAGGTTGTAGGGAGTTAAAGATGAGTGTATATGTATGTTTAACCCATGATGTGGATACTATTTTTAGGTCTGCTCGAGAGGTTTTTGCTAGGAGAAGTAGGTTTTCGAGGGCCGATATTTTAAAGCACCTTTTTAGGGTTAGTAATCTCTATAATAATATTTATAGAATTTGTGAGGTTGAAGATGCTTATAAGTTGAGAAGTACGTTTTTCATTCCGGTAAATCTCTTTCCTATAGAGAAAATGTTGGATGAGATCAAGTATTTAAGGGATGGAGGGTGGGAAGTAGGTTTTCATAGCGTTATTGGAAATATTCAACCATTTTCAATCGTTAAAATGAGTTTAGAGTTCTTGGAAGAGGAGTTTTCGCTAAAGGTTTACGGAGTTAGGGCTCACTACCTAAGGGTTAACAATGACATTATTCGTATGTATTCAAAGTTGGGTCTAATTTATGATTCTTCATATAGAGTCGAATCTTTGGATTCCAAGGTTTTTTTGAAGCTTCCTGAAGGGCTATGGGAACTCCCAATAGCCATTATGGATACTGATGTCTTCGGGAGGCTTATGTTAAGTGAAAAAAGTGCTTGGAAGTATATTACGGCGAAAATTGAGAAACTTGTTAAAAGCGGATATAAAGTTATAACTATACTTTTCCATCAGGAGTCTTTTAGGATGAAAGGTGGTCGGCTATATTCTAGGTTGATTGACTGGCTTTGGGAAAAAGAGTATACTATGGGGTCTTGTTACAATTATCTTAGGGCTGAAGACCTAATTTAGCAGTAAAATATTTAATAAAGTTATGATGCGATTTTCTTGCTGTATGAATTCTGGAGGAAAAATTGTTGAGAGTGCTTGTTACTGGTGCTGGAGGCGTTGGTGGAATAAACTTTGTGAGAACATTGAAAGCCGCACCTGAAGATGTTTTTGTTGTAGGGACAGATTATAATGAATATTATCTCATGTTGAGTCCTGTGGATAAAGGTTATAGGAGCCCGAAACATAGCGATCCCGCATTTTTAAAACTTATTAGGGAGATCGTTGATAAGGAAAACATCGAGTTCATTCATCCCCAACCTGAAGTGGAACTTGAAGTTCTAAGTTATTACAAGGAAAAAATAAGGGCAAGAACTTTAATACCGCCTCCTGAAGTTGTTAGAGTCGCAAGAGATAAGTATTCAACCTGTATTCAGCTTAAAAACTCGGGTCTAGATGTTCCAGATACTAGATTATATAGTAGGGAAGCCGTTGAGGAGTTATCTAAAGAATATGGGTGGCCTCTGTGGTTGAGGGCTCGTCGAGGGGCGGGGGGAAGGCTTTCACTTCCGATTTATAGTGTTGAGGAAGCTGAGTACTGGGTTAAGCTTTGGTCTCTTAGAGGAATTGATATTGAAGAGTTTATAGTTCAAGAGTATCTCCCTGGAAGAGACATTGCGTGGGACAGTTTATGGTTCAGAGGTGAGTTGTATGCCAGTTTTACAAGGGAACGGTTGCACTATATTTTTCCTAATCTGTCGCCTTCGAGAATAACTGGTACACCGACGGTTGCAAGAATTGTGAGGGACGAAAGAGTGGATAAACTTGGGATAGAAGTTGTTAAAAGTTTAGATCCAAATGCTTCTGGGTTTTATTGCTTAGATTTGAAATACGATGCCGATGGGATTCCCAAGGTTACGGAGGTGAATGTTAAAGCTCATACAACGCTAAGCTTATGGTCTTATGCAATCATTAAAGCCTTCAATTTCGACTGGAAATATAATATACCTTATGTTTACGTAAAATCTGGAATAGAAGATCAATTAGTATCTAAACCGTTGGGTACGAACATCTTCCCGGAAAATATCATGCTAATAAGACATCTAGATGCAGGTGTATTGCTTGTGGACTCAAATGGCAAAAAGGTGGGGATTTTGTGAATAAGTGTATGAAAATAAAACTAATAATATTCGATTTAGATGGAACGCTGATAAAACTGCCAATAGATTACGACCGCTTGAGAAAAGAGCTATCAAGAAAGTCGGGTTTATCTCCAGATCATTTTATACCATTGCTAAACGGTGTATTGAAGGTGTCACCTAGGGTAAAGGTGCCAGAACTTTTGGAAATAGTTGATAGATATGAGTTAGAAGCCGTAGAGCGTATATGGATTGACCCTAAACTAAAAGACGTTCTACTTTATCTCAAAAATCTTGGATTCAAATTAGCACTTGTGACACTTCAGGGGAAAAAAGCTGTTGATGCAATTATTAGAAAGTTAAAGCTAAAAAACGTTTTTGACAGCATAGTTACAAGAGAAGATTCATATATTCGCAAAGAACAAATTAAATTGATAATAAGATCGTTTAATGTATCCCCAGAGAACGTCATGCTTGTCGCTGATAGAAGAAGAGATATGGATACAGCTAAAGAACTTGGTATAATGGGCGTGGCTATAAGAAACCCGAAAGCAGATGCTAAATACTTCATAAGTACGATAGAAGAAATTAAAAATATATTGCGTTTTTGAGAATGTTTTTGCCATGGATTTAGGAGTTACGTGATTTTTGTTGTTCTTAAATACTTCCTGCACTTATTGTTGACATTTACACTACGAAAACTAAATATATATTTTGTGGCTGTTATGTTCTCCTTAAGAAACTTTGTACTTAAAATTTAAGCATTTCAGAAGACATCCTTGGTGATTGTCCTTGGATGAAGATGTTTTGAGAAGTGCGCGGATAACGGTGAAAAGTGGAGCAACTCTGGCTGTAGGTAGGATAATTTCTACGCTAGTATCCTTTGTAACAGTTATTTTTGTAATTCGATTTTTAGGTGAGGAACAGTACGGGCTTTATGGATTAGCACTTGTCCCTATTTCAATGATTATGGTTTTCCGTGACTGGGGAGTACCTTCAGCATTAACAAAATACATTGCAGAGTTTAAGGCAAAAAACAACCTTTATGAAGCTAGGAAGCTTATTGTTTCAGCTCTCTTCTTTGTTATTTTTACTGGTACGCTTTTGGCTATTGTTACGTCTATTTTAGCTATGCCTATTGCTGTATTTTATCGAAAACCTGAAGTTGCTCCGTTAATTAAGGTAGTATCTTTAGTTTTACTTGCTGAAGCAATTTATAGGGTTGCTTGGAGTGTGTTTTTAGGACTTGAAGATACGAAATATAATGTAGCAATGTTAGTGCTTTTTTCAACTATCAAAGGTGGACTGGCTCTTTTCTTAGTCTTACTAGGTTATGGTGTTTTAGGGGCAATTATAGGCTATGTAGTAGGTTATTTTGCCTCTGCAATCCTTGGGATCATATTTGTCCCAAAGAAAATTTCAAAATATAAAAAAGAATACTCTAAAGGCTCATTCGTAGCAGATAGAGGATTAAGCTGGGGAAGCGCGCTTGGAATTCTTTTAGGTTTCGGTCTCCCTTTAGCGATTTCACGTACGATTACTGGCTTTGGTAATCAGTTCTACAGCTTTTTAGCTGGTAGATACTGTAGTAAGTGGGACTTTGGTAATTATGGCGCTGCAACAACACTACTGACTCCACTACCAGTTTTAACTTTGCCCATTTCGGCTGTTATGTTCCCAGCGTACTCTAAAATTGACGGTATAAAGGAGAATAAATTGCTTGGCTCTGTGTTTAAATTATCTGTAAAATATGTTTCGTTGCTAATCGTTCCCACTGCAGCGCTTATTATGGGACTCTCGGAGTCTTTAAACTCTGTAGTCTTTGGCGGCGGTTTTCCAGATGCCCCCCTCTATCTCACACTTTTAGCAAGTATATATCTTTATACCGTGATTGGCTATCTTAATGTTGGTTCACTATTAACAGGGCAAGGCTTCACTAAGATCGTGCTAATTACCAATCTCATCGGATTGTCAGTAGGAATTCCAGTAAGTCTTTTAATCATACCTTTGTTAGGTATTGTAGGCTTAATTATTACAAATATTGTGGTTACAACTGTGGTGGTAGTTTCTAATCTTATTTTTGTCAGGAAGAAATTTGGATTTAGCATAGAGTGGGAATATTCTGTTAAAATTTTATTATCTGGTGTTTCTGCTGGTTTTGTTGCATATCTCTTACAAAAATGGATTAATAGTTATCCCATCGTTGAACTGGTTCTGGGAGGGCTTATAGGCCTTGGTGTTTATGTCTTGCTTGTTCTAGTTAGTGGTGCTCTAACTATGAAAGACATTCATAACCTCAAAATCATTTTTGGTGGTATCCGCCCCCTTAAACGTGTTTTAAAACCTTATGCGAAGAAAATAGAGGGAATCTTAGAAAAAATAGTTGATTAGTAAAATTTGAACAAAGTTATACAGTTGTAAAAGAATTTACCGCAATTTAAAATTACACTGTCTTTAATAAATTATGCGAAACCATAAGTTTAATTAGTGTTATTTCATTACCGTATTTTAAAATATTTTGTCTGTGCTCATATTATGGGATATATGTTTAAATTTCCTTTGAATATTATAGTTTTAGCGAGGTTGAAGCTTTGAATCCAGATAGAATAGCAGTTTATGGTCTTGGTGGTGTCGGTTTAGGTATTTGCGCTGTTTGGATTAGAGCTGGCTATAATGTTATTGGTGTAGACGTGGATGTTAATAAGATTGAGGAGATTAACCGAGGTGTTGTTGAGCATCCTGATCCACTGGTTGTTAAAACTATTTCGGAGGCTGTTAAGAAAAACTGTTTCTCCGGTACTACCGATGGTGTTGAAGCATCTAAACTGAGCAGGATAAAGATTGTAGCCGTACCTTTACTCATAAATGGGGGTGAACCGGATTTTTCAGCTATTGATGATGTTGTTATTAAGATTGCTAGAGGACTTAAGAAAGGTGATGTTGTTATTGTTGAGACTAGTCTTCCACCTGGAACTACTGCGAATAGAATAAGACCTGTGTTAGAGTCTATAAGTGGGTTAAAGGTTGATGAAGATTTTTACCTTGCGCATTCTCCTGAGAGGGTTATGGTTGAACATGTTGTTCGCGACGTTGAGGAATCTTATCCGAAAATTGTGGGTGGTGTTAGTCCTAAGTCGACGGAAATTGTAGCCGAACTGTATTTGAAAATTGCTGGGAAAGGAGTGATCAAAGTGTCAAATGCAACTGTTGCAGAGTTTGAGAAGCTTGTTGAAGGTGTTTATCGTGATGTTAATATTGCGCTTGCTAATGAGTTAGCTGATCTTGCCAGAGTTCTGGGGGTAGATTTTGAGGAAGTTAGGTTAGCGGCTAATAGTCAACCGTATTCACATCTTCATAAGCCGGGGCCTGGGGTTGGAGGAATATGCATACCTGTTTATCCACGTTTATTGACTTGGATTGCAAAGAGTTTCGGTCTTGACCTTAAGTTAACGTCGTTGGCAAGAAGAATTAATGAAAAAAGGCCTAAAGACATTGTTGAACTTGTTAGGAATGTGTTAGAAAGATTAAATTTTGATATACCTGTTATAGCTGTTTTAGGGGCTTCTTTTCGTGGTGGTAGTAGTGATTTAAGAAATTCTCCTTCTTTAGATGTTGCAAAGATGTTGGTAGAGAAGGGATATAAAGTTAAGGTTTTTGATCCTTATGTAAAGCCCTCTTTACTTTCTGGTTTTGGTTTTGAGGTTGCATCGAGTTTTGAAGATGTATTGGAAGGAGCGGACGTTGTGATTGTGGCTACAGATCATCCGGAGTTTAAAAAGATAGATTTTAATGATGTAAGAAGGTTAAGTGGCAAGGATAGGATAGCGGTGGTTGATGCTAGGGATATTATTGAACTTAAAGATATTCCATCGAATATAATATATGTTGGTGTCGGGAGACCCTGGATGGAAACGTAATTACCATTAAACGAAATAAGAAGGTTGTTGGATTCATCTTCATTATCTTTGGACATGGTTTTGCCGATTTAATCCAAGATTTCTAGGGGTAGATGGATGGTGTTTGTAGTATTGATGGATATATTTAAATACTACATGTAGTATTTTGATGTTGGTGTTTTTATGAAGGATAAGGTTACTAGTATTAGGATTAGAGAAGATCTTTGGAAGGCTGCGAAGATTTTGGCTGTTGAAGAGGGTGTTACGTTGAGGGCTCTTATTGAAGAGTTATTGGAGTCTGTAGTTCAGGGAGCTAGGTTAGCTAAGAGATTCGAATTAGGGATTCAGGAAGATGTTTTAAAAGTATTTAAGTCTAAGAGGGAGAAGGGTGAGATTCCGTTTATTATAGTTCATGAGAAGACTGCTGTTGAATTGGTGAGAGAGGGTAGAGGTGAGTAGGCTCAACGCTTTATATTTGGATACTAATGTTATAATAGCTAGATATAAGCCTGCAGATCCATTGCATGAAGTTTCTGATAAATTGTTAAGTAGTGGAAAGTTTGAGTTTTTTATTTCTCCAATAACATTGTTTGAGTTGTATTCTGTTATCTCGAGATTATATCCTAATATGATTTTTCCTCAAGAGGTTGAAAGTATTTCAGTAGATACATTGGTTCATTTTATTGTAGAAGACTGTAATTTAAAACTTGTATCGAAAAATTATCTTGTAACAACTTACTTTAGAAAGCGGAAGATAAGAATGCCGTTTGAATATTTAATGTCAATGATGCTAGCTGAAAAATTAAAGCTGAAAGCACTGGACCTTCTTCATATTGCTTATGCTGCCATGTTAAGAGACAGCATACAGACATTTGTAACTGGAGATAGTGAAATTTTAGAAAGAAAATCTATTATAAAAGACATTGTTGGAATTGAAGTAGAACATCCCAAAAACTTCTTAGATGACCTGTAGTTCAAAATAAACTTTTTATTCATTATTATGTTGTAACATTTGATTTGTGTTGGTTAAGCTTATTATGATTCTAATGTTTTCGTTCATTTAGCTGGAGTTGACGAAGCTACCGATCTAATCACTATTTGATTTTCTTCTAGTCGTTTTGTTGCATTTTGAAGATGCTATTTGATGTGATGGGTTTTTATGTTGAGTTTTTTGCTTATTTCTGCTTGTTTTTGGTCGCTTGTTAATAATTCACCGTATTTTAGCGCTTGAGCTAGATATATGGAGTCGTAGAATGTTATTTTATGGTTTAATGATATTTTGAAAGCTTTGTCGACATATAGGTTTTCTGGTTCAAGTATAAGAATTTCTTCTTCTACCATTCTCTTTAACTGTTTATGTAAGATGGTTGCGGTGTCTTTGGTTATTCGATTGAAAAGTACTGTATGTTTCCATATAGCGTTTGAAACTTCCTTTATTATGTGGTCAACTGAATATACACCCATCGCCAAATATTTTCTAACTTCTTGCCAATTTTCTTCTTTCAGTAAGTATTTTGAGAGAGATGATGCGTCAATTACTATCACGGTCTTCCCTCACATATTTTGTTACGGTTCCTTTGGGGACTTCTGGTAACTGTTCAATTACTTTGTCTATTTCTTCTAACACTTTTTCTCTCCACAACTCCTTAACTTTTTTCTCGATGAATTTCCTTATCTCCTTACTCCACTTCACTCTGTCTTTTAATGCCTCCATTTTCTCCTTGAGTCGCGAAGGTACACGAATACTTATAACATCACCCATAATCATTCACCTTGAGCACAAGTATTACATGAAGATATGCATTATGTATGACATAACAGCTAGTAATAAGTATATCGATTAATGATACTTCTGTATACTTATTTAGGTATATTGTGTTTGATCTTGAGTTTGCGGTATATGCTTGTTATTAAAAGGTACTAGGTTGTAGCGAAAGTTGTTTTGAAATCTTAGCTAATGGTTTGGAGAAGTTACAGGAGAGGCTTAAAACATCTAAAGGGTCGTTTTAGAAATTTAAAATATGTTTTTGAAGATATTAGAATCGTATAGTGTTATAGCATCTTTAACCGGTAAGCATACATTAGATAAAGAAGTTTTAACTTCTCTAATAATACGGATAATATAATATTAGAGCGGCTTGTAGCAGATTAGGGTTTAATGGTTTGTTTTAGAAGATTTATATGTTAGGTGTGTTTAGTGGTTTGTTTTGGTGAATGTTTATATACGTTTCTTTGAAATATTTGTTGGGGTTGTTTGTGTCTTTGGCTGAGAAGTTGATTAAGGAGTTTGAGGAAAACGTTAAGTTAAGGAGACGTTTAGCTGAGCTTCTTGTTTCCGAGCCGGACGTTAGGTTGGTGTTGATAAACGCTGTTATATCGGATGTAGCGACGAAAAAGGATCTAAGCGAATTAAGAAACGAGTTGAAAAGTGAAGTAAATGGATTAAGAGGGGAAATAAATGAACTGAGGAGGGAGGTTCATAGTAATTTTAGGTGGACTGTAGGTTTAATTGTTACTGTTTGGGGTGCAACGGTGATTCCAATACTCTTAAAGCTAATAGGAGCAATATAACTGTTTGCGGCTGGTTTTACTTACATTATTTATTTAATGTACTACTGGCTCTTATCTGATGTATATTCATATGATTTTGAACGTTATAAATATTGTAATTCATTATGGAAGGATGATTGTAGTGTTGTTATGAGGAATTATGAGTTTGTTTCCCTAAATTTTGTGGTAAGTTTAATGGCATGGATGAAAAATCATAATCGTCTGATCGCTGAAAACTGGGTAGAAATGTTTTAAGCATGAAACGGAAATTACAACCATCTTTATCTAGGCTTTTAGTAGGAGTTTGTGGTATGAGAATTTTCTTGTTATGGCTGTTATTGTTAGGAGTGTGGTTAGTGTTGCTAGGGCTGTGAATATTGGTGTTAGTCTTATGCCCCACGGAGTATAGTTTAGAATTAGTCCTACTAGGGGTACTAGGGCTAAACTTAATCCTATGGATAGGGCTAATCTTTCTAGCGGTTCCAGATCTTCTTCTTTTGGGTATAGGGTTTCTATTAATGTGTGACCTGGTAGGTAAAGGATGAAGAGAGAGCCTAACGCGTACCTAACGTATATGTAGGGTGGGTTTTGTGGGAGTAGGTAGATTGCTGTGGCTGTTAAAGCTATTAAAACTATTATTGTCCAGAACCATGTTCCATATGTTGAGAAGAGGTATTCTGTTAATGTCTTCGGTGGATTTGGGTCTTCTAATTCTATTTCCCCTCTTTTCCATAGGTTGTGAACATATTTTGTTGCTTCATGCTTTTTCAAATTTAGTTTTGTAGCTATTTCTTCTACTGTTTCCTTTAATGTTAGGGTTTTTGTATGTTGAATGACGTTGAGAACTTTTTTCTCGATCTCTTTTTCCATAGGCTCACCAATTAGTTTAGAGTTACATGAAATACTGTACATATGATGTATGGTATTTTTATATGGTATGTTGGATTTATGTGTTTGTAGTTGAGGTATTGAAGTTGGTGGTATTTCTTGGGTAGAAATATAGCTCATGTATTTGCTGTTATGATTTTAATTTTCATGATGCTGTTTCAGTTTATTTCTGTAATAGCTTTATCTTCACCTCGAGGCTTGCTGCGTGAAGAAAATGTTAATAAAGTTGATGTTACGGTGGATGATGCTCGGAGAAAGGTTTATGATGCATATGCTGCTGTCGTCGATGCTGAGGCTAGTGGTGGTAATGTAACCGATCTTGTTAATCGTCTTAATGAGGCTATAGAGCTTATTAGGCTTGCTGAAAACACTTCTGATTCCGAAGAAGCTTCTGTTTTTGTTGAGCAGGCTGTTAGTATTGCTGATGATGTTTTAAGTGAGATAGGTGAGGTTAAAGAAGAAGGGTTGGCTTTGAGAAGGTTTCATTTGTTTTTAAGTGTTTTTTCTATTAGTTTGCTTGTTGTCTCAGGTGTTTTAATCTATTTTTATGGCCCTAAGGTTTTTTGGGGTCTTTGGGTTAGAATTAAAGGTAATTGGAAGGTTAAAAGTAGTGGCAGTAAGAGGTCTAGGAGAGGGTGGCTTGTTGATGAGGAGGTTTTTGCTGTTGTTTTAGCTATTCTCGTCATTGTATGTGTTTTTGCGATGTCGCAGATGTTTTATGCTGGTAGGGTTGTTGAGCCCTTCTCTCAGTTAGCTGTTCTTGGCCCTGATAAAAAACTGGGTGGGTATCCAAGTGAGGTTCATGTTGGTGAGAAATTTAAGCTTTATATGTACGTGAGAAATTATATGGGTCGTGTTATGTACTATATTGTTTACATAAAGCTGGGGAACAGGAGTGTACCTCTTAATCTTACTTATCCTTATCCTGCTCCCGTAATTGCGAGGTTTGAGAGAATATTGATGCATAATGAGTCTTGGATTTTTCCTATTTATTTAGTGATGAATGAAACAGGGATAAATTATAGGATTGTATTTGAACTTTGGATTTATAATGAAACAATAGCGAGCGAGCAGTTTCATCAAAGAACATGTCAACTTTGGCTAAATGTTACAGAATGGTAACTTTAAGGAAAACAGTATCTTTAGGTTTGCTTTTATAATGTTTAGTTTAAAGTGTTCACATTTCAACTAAGATGAATGAGTCGTATCAACTGCTTTGAACATCTTTTTGTGTGATATGGTATTTGACAGTTAAAACTACATGGAATATGAGGTGAATTGTTCACTATTTTGTTCTTTCCATATTTTTAACATTTTTTTGATTTCTTTTTGGATGTTGAATTCTCTTTCTATTTTCTTTTTTCCGTTTTCCCCCATTTTCCTTCTTAGATCCTCGTTTTCGAGTAGAAGTTTTATGGCTTCGGCTAGTTGGTTGATGTTTCTGGGTTCGACTAGTAAGCCTTCTTTGCCGTTTTCTATGATTTCAGGTATTCCGGCAAGTTTTGTTGATATGACGGGTATTTTCAGGTACATTGCTTCCATTAGGGATACAGGCGTGCTGTCCATGTCGTTATTTTCGCTTCTTACACATGGCAAGATGAATAAAGTAGCCTTACTTAACTCTTTCATCAAAGATGCGTCGTCTAAGCTTCCTAGAAGTTCTACATTCTTTTCTAAACCAAGTAGGGAGACCATTTTCTTTAGTACGTCTTCTAACTCCCCAGATCCTACAATTCTATACTGTATTTTGGGGAATTGTTTCACCAATTTTTTTACTGCTAATATGCCGTATTTAATTCCCTTTTTCTTTTGTAGTCTTGCTACGGTTAGAATGGTGTAGTCTTCTGGGTTTCTTTTGATTTTCTGTAGTTTGCTGATAATAGGGCATGGTCTAACTACTTGTATTTTTTCCTCTTCCACCTTGGTTAATTCACGTAGGTATTTTTTGTTGTAGTAAGATGGAACAAATGTAGCAAGGGAGTTTGAGATTCTCAGTTTCAGCATTGACACATCTGGTTTAACAAATATGTCAGCTGCATGCGCGGTAAACGTGTAGGGTGTTTTTATTGTTTTAGACATTAACATGGCGGTTTGTGTTGGTGTTCCATTGAAATGTGCATGTAAAATATCTAAGTCAAGTTTATTTGCTATTTTGGAGAAATGTTTGGAGGCTTTAATGGCTAACAACTTGTTAGCTATGTTTTCGGTGGTGTAGTTCCATTTCAATTTTTCCACTATTCTTGACCCATATTTTACAATGTTCCTACTTTTCTTGCGGCCCAATAGGTAGTGGACGTTCTCTAGGATATTAAATCTTTTTACTTCCTCATGTATGTGTTCTTCGTTAGGATTTGAAATGGAAAATACTACTACTTCGTGTCCTTGTTTTTTTAGCGCTACTATTTCATTTAGTATAAATGTTTCAGAGAGTTTTGGAAAAAGTCCTAGTACATATCCGATCCTCATTTTTGTCCTCAAATTCAACTTTGGCTGATATTATGTTTGTATAAAGCTATTTTCAATTAAAATTTTGCTAATGAACTGCTTTATGTTAGTGGCACAGATCAGTGCTGGTGTTCTTTGAAGAAAGACTTCTTAAATTGAAATTTAACGGTTGTTTATGATGTTTTGGGTCTTAACGTAAAAGGGGGGATAGAATTAGATGTTCATGTTGGTGA
>Ga0209410_1000708_pt1 | contig 15683 bp, 13 predicted proteins | sample Mar14436cmmetaG_FD_184135 | JGI IMG/M metagenome (GOLD analysis project Ga0209410, IMG submission 184135) | Marine hydrothermal vent microbial communities from Guaymas Basin, Gulf of California to study Microbial Dark Matter (Phase II) - Marker... ... | reverse complement strand
GTCCTGGATGAGGGCTCCTACCCTCCCTCCCTCCTCTATCCTCTGCACCGGGGCCATGGTCTCATCAGCATCTCCAAGATACATTACATTGAAGAAATAATCTCTTTTCGCTAATTCTTGAGGTATTATTTCTATCCTCCATTGGCCGATCTCCTCAATTCTTCCTTGCTCTCCCACACAATGTTGAAGTCTACTTATATCTGCTTCTACAAGATTTCCTCCACCAGGCTGATAGTTCTCTCCACCCCTCCAGAACTCATAACCTTTACCACCTATCTTCTTTATTAAACTATTCTCTGGGAAAAGTTTCCTTAGATATAATGCTGCTCCTAGACCATTCTCGCTAACTAAATAATCCCCATTATAACTTTCTATATGACCTGGCACTTCCTCTGATACTTTATCTCCATTGATTTGAGGCTCTTCAACAAGATGTAAAAGCCATCTTTTCTCCATTGGCTCTACTGATTCTATTCTATCAAAGACAACAAAGTATGCTTTTGTACCTTTTGGGATGAAGACTATGCTCCTGTAATATTCATTGAGCCTTCTATAATTTCCCCCTGTGTAATATACATCTGGATCTGTCGGATCATCTATGCCATAAGCTCTGGCTGCTTCACCAACAGCATAGGTAAATTCTGGCTGAGCTTCATAAGCTACTATATCGCCCCAATTGCTTTCTTTTCTGTGCACAAAAGCCGCTTTCCAGCCATGTCTAAAATCCCAAGGTGCGGAAAATGTGAACGACCTCATACAAACATTGATTTCTCCTAGTGGAAAATGCTCGGGGTCTATAACTAAGATATCATTATGAGCTGTTGTTCGTTTCTGATAACCTCGATAATTAACTTGACCTGAATAAGCATCATACATCCCACTATCCATAGCAAGATTTCCTTTTCTATAAAGTACGAAAGTATTAGCTTCAGAATGTCCGTGGGAACTCATTGTCCATGCTGGAGTTACTCTTAAAGCAGCTGCTGCATCGTCTCCACTCCAGCCTGTCCTCATATAAACCTCATTTCCCCCTGGAAACAATATACTTAGAGGAAGTTCATCCCAGGATGCAGTTGAAGGGTCTTTTTTAGGAATTGCTGGATCAACAATAATACTATACCATCCCTCAGGCCTAGAACCTGGTAATTGGTCTATATACCATTGTAAGTAGGGATCTCTAGCAACAGCTGCTGTAACCCATGCATTTTCATAAGATGCACCATCTAAGTAAGCTAATCCACCGCCACCCCCACCATTCCACGTCCAACGATGGAAAAATTCTCTTTTCTTTCCAAAATCAGTGCGATAGAGATAATAATAGCCTGCCATCTTGAAATATGGAAAATCTTCACTATCAATAAGATTAATACCAGTTGCGCTCTTTAAAGCCAAAAACCATTTCATCTCTGAAGCATAATACCTATAACCTTCAAAATCTGTCCCATCCGCTATATATGCCATAGCTCTCGCTGCATCACCCCATATTGAAGTATATTTCCATCTCTCCAGATATTTCTCTTCTGCTCCCGGATAGTGATGAGCCAAAGCTATCTCTGGCCATGCCTTATATGACCGGAAACACCATTCCTCTATGTGAAACGTCTCTCCTATTATATTGTTATTCCTCTCCTCAAATTTAGCAGCTTGAGCAATTCTATTAATCATTAATTGCCTATCTTCTTCACTCATAGCATCGTAAACCCAGTCAAAGGCTAAGGCAGCATTTTCAAGTGTGCCTGGTACTTCATAATTATTACCAGATTTTAGCTCAAGAGATTTCATCTTCTCAATAGCAATATCAGCATAATGTTGAGCAAGTTCTGGATTACTTTCTTTATAAATCTGATAAGCAAATGCAGCACTTAACATATCACCTCTATCTGCCGCTTCCTTTACGTTTGGCCATGCATAATGATTGTCTTCCAGGCATCTTTTCCTTATCTCTGGAAGATTCTCTCTACATAGAAAGATTCTAGGATGATCTTCCCTTACATGCATATTATGAAGTTGCTGTTCTAACTTTGCTACCCTCGCTAATCCTTCTGGATCACCGTAGATCGGCCCATCTTGGGCTGCGTCCAATTGCTGGGCAGAGCCAGGCCTTGTGACCGAGAATAAGGCCGACACGATAATTAGCCCCATCACTTGTCTTAACATCACAACCCACCCCCTTCTGACAGAGATGACAGCTTTAGACAACAGATGCGACGTCCCATTCAGGGACTCCCCTTCCCACTGACAAGCACAGAAGCAATAACTTTGAACCTTTAAGAGTTCTGTAACAATAAAGAGCAATTTTTATACCAAATCTGTAAAGATACCTAACAACTTTCTCCTTATAGTTCCATATACTTCAACCCCTAACAATTTCCTTAAATCAGCCCTTAGCGCATCTGTCACCTTGTGGAGAGATATAACCACAGGCTGTAACCCAACCAAGGCATTGAAGCTCGAAAGGCTATAGGACCTCCTTATCGCTATCCTCTTGAGCGAGAATAGATCGCAGTTCATCCCATTTACCCCAAATTTCCCGATACATACCGCCTGATATCCGAGATCCTTAGCAATAGTTTCTATAGCTTTGTTATAATAACCCGTGGGAGATGACACCCATTTGACCTCCCGTCCCAAACGCTCTTCAAGGATTCTCTTAGATTCCTTAAGTTCGTAGATAAGCTCATCTTTCGTCAACTTGGCAGGAGGAGAATGTGTCACAGTGTGAGAGCCGATCTCCATACCATCGTCGGCCATCTCCCGTATCTGTTCCCACGTCAACATCCCAGGCTTGCCCACAAAACCTGTCACAATGAAGAACACGGCCTTTAGTCCATATTTCTTTAAGATAGGATATGCCTTCAAATAGTTACTAATATGTCCATCGTCGAAGGTTATGATAACGCTTTTTTCAGGGAGGGGTCTTCCCCCTTTCACGCTAAAGACGAAATCCTCCAACGAAATAACATGATACCTCTGCTCTGTCAGGGAACACATCTGTTCTTCGAATCTTGACGCTGGCAGGACATATGGTCTGACTTCTACATCTGTTCTATCGTATCTGGGGTCATTTAATTCTATGTCATGATACATCAGAATGGGTACCTTGTGATCATACTCCATTCCCCCTCCTCCCTAATAAGCCATAGATCTCCATAATCTGCCTTGCGTTGTTCTCCCAGGAATAATTCTTTATCATCTCCCGAGCCATCTTGCCTACCCTCTGTCTTTTCAAATCATCTTTTACTAAGCTTACAATAGTTCCCTTTAGGGAAGTTCTGTCTTCAGGGTTAAACAGCAGACCATCTACATTGTCCTTTATGATCTCTTTAATAGGCTTTAGACGAGGTGCCACTATGGGTTTGGCCATGGCCATATATTCGAAAAGTTTCATCGGCGAGCGATATTCGTTGGAACCTGGAATAACACAGACGTCCATAGTATGTATAAACTTGGGGATATCCTCATAGTTTACCCTGCCGGTGAAGCTCACCTTATCCTTAAGGCCCTCTCGATGAACTTTCCTCTCAAGGTAGCTTCTCAGGGGTCCATCGCCGACCAACAGAAGATGTAAGTTAGGCTCTTCTAAGCATATCTCTTTAAAGACATCTATCAGAAGCTCCAGATCGTTCCAGGGAAGGAATATCCCTACAAATCCTATGACAAGCTTGTTATCCATGTTTAACTTTCCTCGAAGCTCGTCCTTGATGTTATTGGGATTGAATAGCTCTAAGTTAACAGCGTTCGGTATGACGTAAATCTTATCCTCATTGATGCCCATCCTCCGGATGTGCCGCTTTAAAAAATCTGAAACTACCACAATAGCATCGGCCATTTTGAAGACCTTCTTCTCTATCTTGGAGGCCAGTCCTACCAGAACCTGGCCGGTTACCTCGTCAAGTCCGCTTGCTTCGTTGACTTCCAAGATTATAGGAATGCGATGCTTTCTTGCAAAGTATGGGCCGACCCATGTGAGGAAGGCATATCGTTCGTAGATAAGGTTAACCCTGTATCTCTTAACCATCCTTTTCAATCTGAAATAAGCGAAGAAGTTATAAGACAGCCTGAGTATTTCCAATATGCTCTGAGGAAGGACATCGTATATCTTCTTAACCCATCGTCTCTTAGGCTTAACAGTATCGAGCTTGGGATGTTCTATATCAACCCCAGGAGGAGATAGGATGTATACTTCGTTCCCTAACTTCCTCAGGGCGTTTACTATTTCCAGTATGTGGACCCTCTCAGCACCCTGTCCACGAGTGCGGTGATGGTATAAGATTCTCATGTTTATCCTTTCGCTGGCCTTAGCCTGTTGGATAGATATGACATGAACAGCTTAATATGCTCAGGACGAATTCTGTAAAATTTTTTGAAAATGTACCATGGGTCCCTCAGGAAAAGGCCCTTCACATTATCTTCGGCATCTACCTTTGTAAGTATCTTCCAGATAGGCATATCCTTATCTTGAAGCTTTAAGGATAACTCTTCTATTCTGTGTAATACTCCCTCCTTTTCCCGCCCTTCCAAAATTGTTGGCTGATATAGGTCGTTGATGTAAATCGGTATTAAGCTTATATCCGAAACCCCTGTCTTGCTTAAAGTACACTTGAAAATTATGCTCTCGTTGGGCCTTCGGTCATCGGGGTCGAACTTTATCCCTCCTATCTTGGCCAAAGCACAGTTTTCCAAGGCTTCCCTTTTGGCCTCCGGATCGGTCAAGTCGTGGACGAAATTCCCAAGGCTGTAGACTATGACCCCATTGTTGTAACGTTCTATCCCTTGCAACACATGGGGATGATGGCCCAATATTAGGTCGGCTCCTGAGTCTATTATCTTATGGGCCAGAGAAATATGGGCTGGAACCGGATAATCGCTGTACTCGAGTCCATGGTGGAGCGAGACGATAACTATATCGGCAAGTTTCTTGGTCTTCTCTACATCCTTTCTGATGATCGGCAATTTGATCGGGGCACATCCGGGCCTATTTTTAGCTGCAGGATATGAACAAGAGTAAGCCAAGAAAGCTACCCTAAAATCTCCGAAGGGAATTATCAGAGGGCTCCTGGCCTCAGCCTCGTTCCTCCCTGCTCCGACATAATTTATCCCCGCCTTCTTTAAAATCTCCATAGTGTCAAAGAGGGCCTTATCCCCGAAGTCTAAGATATGGTTGTTGGCCAAAGATAAGACATTAAATCCTGCGTATACCAATCCTTGAACGGCCTCAGGATCTGCCTTCAATACGGGATAGCCTTTTGGCTTGGATGGATTGGGCTGTGAGTGGAGGGAAAGGGGAGTCGGAAGGTTGCCAAAAACTATGTCCGCCTCTCTTAACGTCTCAGCCACATATTTGAACGGATGTTCCCATCCCTCCTTTACCATGATCCTACCCACATTTCCCCCGAGCATAACGTCACCAACTGCCATCAAAGTTACTTGTTGCCTGTCTTCCTTCATAAGTTAGATCTCCGTATAAACTGGCTCCTGTTTCCTCCTTTTTATCACCCTTGCTGGCACTCCTACAGCTACAGAGTAAGGAGGAACATCTTTAGTGACTACAGCCCCAGCTCCAATTATAGAACCTTTGCCTATTCTAATCCCGGGAAGGATAACAGCATTACTTCCTATCCAAACATCGTCCTCAATTACGATTTTGGAGTGTTCCGAGGGTTGTTTCCTTATAGGTATGTTCCAATCTGTATAAGTATGCTGTTGGGAAGTAATAATAGTCCCCGGAGCTATTAGACAGTCATTGCCTATCTCTATCCCCCCTTCTCCGAACAGCACACAATAAGGCCCAATGTAAACGTTATCCCCGATAGATATCCCACCTCGGTGGGAGTTCCTTATAGATGCGCCACAGTGTAGGAATACTCCGTCTGCAATTTTAACCCCTCTGCCTATGCTTAAGTTTTCTATCCCTTTAATACGGATGTTTCTACCTAAATCAATGTCTTCATTGATCTTGAGATTATATAATTCTATCCTACTATAAACCGATTCCTTAAACTCAAGCCATAGATATTTTAGAAAAAGACCATATTTTTTTAAGTCCATAATGCTACCTCTTTGAGAGACGCTGTTTAAGTCTTAAAAAAGCTTTTTTAAATGACCGGGTAGACCTCACCTTCATCGTAGGATTAAGTAGGTTTATATAGATCTCCTTTGGGTAACGATAGATCCTTCCTATGCCGGTCAAAAGTTTAATAGTTTCGGAGACGACTACACATGCTATCAAGTTCGTCACAAAACCCAAGGAAGCTGAGGGAAGTTGTCCCTGATCTAACTGCTCTAATTCCTCATCAGTGAACTGCTCTATCTCCTTCTCCACACCGAGGATCTTTCGGGCGAAGGCATTAAATATGGGCGATCTGAAGGGTCTAACCCGACATACCTGTTTGGGGTCCCTATAATCAAACACCTGTACAGTACCACCTATTACGGAGATACAGTGGCCGTCGACAAGGGGAACTTTGTATCTTCTTGCAAATTCGTGAAACAGAAGGATGCTTGAGGGAGAATCGGTCCCCAATATAAATACGTCAGCTCCTCTTACGAACCTTTGCACATTTTCCCTGTTCGCCTTCTCCCTGACAATTAGCTCTATCTCGGCATAAGGGTTTATATCCCTGATCCTTGCCACAGCAACGTCCACCTTCCAAGAGCCCAAGGTGCTCCTGGTTGCGAGTATCTGACGGTTTAAGTTGGAGATCTCGTATCTATCCATATCCATAAGACGGAATTTCATAACCCCCATCCTCGCCAGTAGTTCCAAGACCATCGCCCCTATACCTCCCAGTCCGGCGAGGGCGATGGTTTTGTCCGCAATCATTGCCAATTGAGAGGGGGAAAAGAACCTAAGGGTTCTCTCGGACATCTCTAACAGGTACTCTTCCCTATCCGGCATTTTGCAACCTCAGAAATCGTATATTTAAATTTCCCTGTTTTATCCAAAGGAATATCGTCAACGTAATCAATTTTCAGCTCTATCCTGTCCCCGAGGACACTTCGTATCATTTTTAACATCCTCTGTTCTTCCGCCGGAGAATACGAGCTATCGGGGACTAATTTAATGGTCAAAGCTTCCTCGGTCTTCTGAATTATCTGATATCTTCTTACCCCTTTAGTCTCAGCGAAGACATACAAGAACATATGATCGGGGACGTATCTGCCATCTGGGGTTACGATAACCTCGTTTATGCGACCTTGCACTACATCCATCAAGGGAAGCCCTCGTCCACAGGGACACTTGTGGTTTAAAGGTCTTGCGATATCGCCCAGTCTATAACGGATAAAGGGCATACCGTAGTTATGGAGGTCGGTCACAACGACCTCACCGAAATCTCCGTAAAGGCTGCTACCTTCAGGCTTGACAAATTCCACAACCAAGGTATCCATATTAATATGCATGCCCTCCCTTTCCGAACATTCGGCGGCAATGTTCATAAATTCGCAGCAACCGTATCTGTTGTAAACCTTCGTCTGGAAGCACTCTTCAATAAGGGCCTTTTGATAGGGATATAGCTTCTCAGCGGACACTATGATACCTTGAGGGGAATACAAAGGAATGCCGTCTTCCATCGCTAATTTGGCCAGATAGTAAATAGGAGTTACATAAGATACTATAAATTTAGGCTTGAAGCGATTTATCTTCCCTATAATCTTACGAAGGCTCCGCTCATCCAATTGATAGCCACAGATATGTTTAACATTCTGAACCTTCCAGTAAAGGCTCTGCTTTAACCTCTGTAGGGAACCGTGTGAGAGATATCTCCCCCAAAGCATGAGAGTTCTATCCCCAGGCTTCAGTCCAACCCAGCTCTCACTTCGAATTTTAACCGCAAAACGTCTTTCGTAACTGTCCCGAGGGTAGAAAAAGATAAGGGGTCGACCAGTTGAGCCGGAGGTTTCATTCTGGCACATCTCTTCTATCTTATATCCATCTGCGATAAGCTCTTCCTGATGGTCTTGTACATCCTCCTTGGTAAGGAAAGGAAAGTTCTGGAAGTCTTCCATGCTTTTGATATCCTGGGGTTCAGCTCCTATCTCGTGGAACTTCTGCCTGTAATAGGGAACGTGAAGATAGGCATGTTGGAGAAGTCTCTGCAACTTAGCCCATTGGATTTCCCTAATTTCTTCCTCGGAGAGCCACTGTGTTCTTTCCAGTTCCTCCAGGTACTTGAGGGTTCCTCTTCTCATCAGAAAAGTTTCATAAAAAGGGAACAGAAATTTCCGGTAGAAGGTACCGTACATCATCCCTCCTTTCGAGCTACGACTACCATTCCGTTACCTTCCTGTTTCCTTAACCTTACAAGATCAAGTAAAAAGAGGGACTTCAAGAAGGGTACACAGAGGGCAGCTAGAAAACGGCTTTTCTCCCGCAGGATGTGGTCTATTTCGAAGGCCAGACGCCCCCAAAGGCCGTTCGTGTACTCTGATAAAACTACAGAAAACCCCATATCTTCCAACTCCCGTTCGAGGTCGGGCAGATCGTAGTGTTGGCCGATATGTTCCTTTTGGGCCCATAGATGATGCGAAGTGAAAAATTTCTTGGGGAATATCCTCCTTTGAACGGGGGTAGGCATTCTGATGTACAAAATTCCCCCCGGCTGAAGGGCCCTATAGAAGTGGTGCAACACCTCCTTATTTTCTGCTATATGTTCAAGGACATCAATAGAATAGATAAAATCATATTTTTCTTCAGCGTTCAACTCTCGAAGATCTAACTGCTTAAAGGAACAATTAGCGAAACCCTTAATGTTCTTCACTTTCAGACATTCGGAGATATTTTCAGGGTCGTAGTCTACCCCTGTAATATGGGCGTTGGGAAATCTCTCCGCCAGATAGAATACGTACTCCCCACGACCACAGCCTGCGTCTAAGGCGTTTTCGAAGGAGATGTTTTTCATCCGGAGTATTTTCCTAAACCAAAGGCTTCTGCCGTATCCTCCTATTTGAGTGTAGCCTACAAGCGATGCATACAATTTTCCGATCTTTCCCAAGGACTGTAAGTCCTTACTTGTATACCATTGATATTTGCCGAATCTGGGCATTGTTACTTCCTCATCCTCAATATCCTTGCCGGTACTCCAGCGACTATGGCATAGTCAGGAACATCTTTAGTAACTACAGAACCCGCCCCGACTATAGCATACTTCCCGATCTTAACACCCTTAAGGATAATGGCACGGGCACCTATCCAAGCATAATCCCCAATTTCCACATCCTCCGTTACATAACCGTCGAATCCCTCGGGAAGGATCTTGTGGTCGCTGGTTATTATCATAACTTCAGGTCCCATCATAACATGTCTACCTATAATTACTGTCCCTAATCCCATAATCCGGGCGTTTACGCCGATATTTGCATGATCTTTCATAATGATGTTCCGTCCGTTGCCGAAATCGGCCCCCTTTCCGACTCCTATAACTTTAGCAGATTCTTTAAAAAGGGGCCTACAGATTGCACTTCTGAACCTATGGCAAGCTCTTCCGATAAAACCAAATTCGTCAGACTTCGGTAGATGTTTGGCTATCCAGTAATATAGGAAATAACATAAATATCGCTTTACACTCCTCATCGTCTATGAAGAACCTCATGATATACTTTCTCATACTCTCGTACCGTCTTAGAGATAGAGAACCTCTCCTTGACCCGCCTCAAGCCAGCTTTTCCCATCCTAATTCTTCTGTCTTCATCGTTTAGTAAACTGACCACAGCCTCTGCAATCTTCTGAGGGTCTTTAGGGGGAACTAAAAGTCCCGTTTCGCCGTCCTCCACTACTTCGGGGTTCCCTCCCACATTTGTAGCTATCACCGGCTTAGAAGCTGCCATAGCCTCTAGTAAAACGTTAGATAATCCCTCTGATAAAGACGGCAAAATAAAGATATCAAAGATATTCATAAGCTTAGGAATATCAGGCCTATATCCTAAAAACATTATTCTCTCCCTAACCTTAAGTTTCTCTGCTAATCGTTTTAGATCATTCCTTAAAGGGCCATCTCCTACTAAGATAAGATAAGTGGACGGATATTTTTCCAAGATTAAGGGCATGGCTTGTATTAAGTACTTGTGCCCTTTTACCAATTTCAACGTTCCTACACACCCTATCACCTGAGCTGTATTATCAATGCCCAACTTTTGTTTTATTTTCTGTCTTAAGATAGTGTCAAATTTTACATCGGTTAAATCTATTCCATTATGAATAACCGTAATCCTATTAGGCTTAATTTTACCTTTTCTAACAAGTGCATCTTTTATATCATTAGATACAGCAATAATCTTATCGCTTTGCTTTTGAAGTATATACCATAATCTAACTGCAAAATTGTCCCCAAAGAAATCAGGGTGTCCGTGTACACTAACGACTAATGGTAAACCAGCTATTTTAGTTGCGATGCCACCGTATATTACCACTGATGGCGCATTTCTACAGTGTACTAAACTAGGCTTTAGACTTTTAACAATTGTGAATAATCGAGATAAAAATCTCAAATCATACCAATACTTCTGATTTAGGATAAAGGGATTGATGCCTAACTTTACGAAATCTTCTCTTAATATCCCATCATTAAAAGCTATTACAGCATGTTCAAAGTCCTCTGTTTTCCAAGCCTTTAAGAGTTTCACAAGGGCCTTCTCAGTTCCACCAGGCTGTAGGCCGGAGATTATATGTAGCACTTTACATGCCTTCATCTTTCCAAGACCTTACTTATCGTATATCGGTATTTACCCGAGCTTAAAGGTGGAATATCGTCTACAAATTCAAATTCGACTTTACAGGACTGTCCCATTACAAGGCAGATTCCCTCCTCAATTTCTCTAAGATCTTCAAGTGAGGGTTCAGCCCTCTTTTTTATTTTGACTCTGACTAGTTCAAGTTCTTCCTGTATAAACTGGTACTTTTCAATCCAACTTCTGAAAAAGATAAGAGTGTTGAAATATCTTCCATCAATCTTATCCCCACTTTTTGTTAAGAACATGTCTGTTATTCTACCTGTTATAGTTTTTAACAAAGGCGCCCCCCGCCCACAGGTACATTCCTCTTTCGCCCAGATCCCCCTATCACCTATACGGTATCTAATCAAAGGCATAGCATAATTAATTAAGTTTGTAACCACTATCTCTCCTTCTTCACCCGGTTTACATGGACGTCCTTGGTCGTCTATAATCTCGACCAATTGGGTCTCCATATGTACATGTAGACCTAAATGTGCTTCACACTCTGTTGCGATACCACCAACCTCTCTGGAACCATAATGGTTAAATACAGGAGCATGGAATGCTTTGGATATTATCTCTCGCATGAAGGGGTATAACGTACCAGCAGTAGTCATCACAGCTCCCACTCTTTCAATAGGTAAAGATTGTTCAAGGCTAAAACGGCCTAATTCATAAGCACTTTGAGCATAAGCGAGAACAAGTTTGGGGCGTACAGTGTTAATTTGTCTTATGTATTCTCTCATATCCTCCTGTGACATCTTAAAGGAATTAAGCAATCTTTTGTTCAGCATGAAGTTATCCAACTTAGCACGCAGTCCTTCGGCCTGTCGGAATAAGTCACGTGTTGAACCCCATAAATCTATCTCCGGTTCACAGAGATCCTTACCTGCCATCTTCTTTGCTAATAAGGCCTTAGCAAAACTCTTATTGGTATACTCTTTATCCTGAATAAATATGACAGGTTCCCCTGTGGACCCTCCTGAAGTGTTTTGGAACCAACCCCTTCGGTCTAAATCATCGGATTTAAGTTCCTCAAAATGCTCCCGTATGATACTCTTTGTAAGGAAAGGAATTTCTGAAAACTTGTCCAGATCTATATTCCCCTTCTTTAACACACCGCATTCCTGCAGAACTTTTCTATAATAAGGCACATGCTGCGAGGCATGTTGCAATAGTTTCTCAAGCTGCCTATTTTGGTACTCTTCAAGCTGTTCAAGTGAATACCATTGTGTCCTTTCAAATTCAGCTAAATTCCTTAAAAGAGCTGGTGACCTTAACCGCAGTTTTAATATATATATAGGCTTACGCCAATTCATGGGATGATCCCTCCCTCTCCTTTCAGTCTTCTGATGAGAAATTACTTACTACCCAATGTCTAAAGATAGTTTCTAAAACTTCCCTATGTGCCTCGCAACTGACTATATTTAAGGAGCGAAGCAATGTCTTCGGTTTATAGAAGAATCTTTCAAGAAGACCTTGCGAATTTAGTTTATCAAATAGTGAATTGTGGCCTAAAAGCTTGCTGAAATAGTAATGTTTCCTTTCCTCGCAAAACTTAAGCCATTGATCCTGAACAAAGGTTTCATCCTTGATAGCATTCGACCTCTCAATTAAAGACTGACGGAATGACATCTCTTCTTCCTTCCTCATCCTTCTAATACCTATCCGAGAACTGTCCTGAACGTAAGGTATTATCTCCATTGATGAACTAAGATCATCCTCTATCAAGAGTTTTACAAGAAATCCTTTGTATAAGACTTTGGAGTTCCTATCAAAAAGCAAATCCCCTTGTCCGTAAACAATGTGAGCATTTCTGTATTCTTCATAGCAACCTGGACAATGTGAGTGCTGAACGATAACTGCATTGGCACCCATTTCTACCATAAAATGGCAGATATTTTTCAAACGGGGACTTGGGAAAGGATAGCCTTCATTTCCTCCATGGAGCAATACAATGAGGTAGTCAAAGCTATCCCAGTGTTCCTTTACATTCCTTACGTAGTCAATTAAATCTAACGGATTCGCCCCCCATGAATTATCTGTGGCTATTGAAAATTCGTGTTCAGCAACGGCCAGAACTCCGATCCTAACCTTGTCTATCTCTTTAATAAGTATACGCCTTGCTTCTGACAAATTCATTCCCGCCCCAACTGTTGATACTCCAGCTTCTGTACAAACTCTCAGGGTATTTTTAAGCCCTGCTGGCCCATGGTCCATAATGTGGTTATTTGCTAAGCTAACGACATCTATCCCTGCTTTCCTTATACCATTTATACAAGCACTTTTTGCACCAAGCACTGGACCACTCTTCAAGATAGGTGTACTCTCATTTATAAGAGGACACTCTAAGTTTATAACCGAAAGATCAGCCCTTTTAAATTCCGTGAGCAAATCATTAAATAACTTTTCTATATCCCCATCTATGAAATACCGTTCATTCCTACCTATAGGAGCTACATCTCCACCTATCAGTATCTTCATGTCTCTCTTGCTCCTGAAACTTCTTCCAAATGAAATATCTGCTTCGCAGCGACTGTAAGAGGGATAAATACATGAATATACCCATAATAGGCCCCTTGGCCAGTTTGCAGTGCCATGAAGTATGTAAATAACCCTATTCCCAAGGCGGAGGCTATATTAGCTAAGGATTCAAATTTCCCATGTTGTAAACAAAGTTTTCTCAGTTTCATGGCATCTATAAGGGTTTTTATAACGAGTAACAGGAATATCACTAAACCAATAATCCCTGTCTCACTTGCCACTTGTAAAGTTAAATTATGACTGTTAATCCCCGGTTCCACCCATTTCTTTAAATCATCCGGGGTATAATCGAAAAAAGTATAAGGGAAATTTCCAGCACCTACACCAAATAGAGGATGTCTTTTCACCATGTTCAAGGCCGCTTTGTTAGTAGCTACCCTGATCATAGCCGAAGCTTCTTGATGATAGTTTATAATCGTGCTGATACGGTTAAAATACTTCTCCGAGAGCCGAGGGATTATCAAAGCTGATAATATCAAAACCAGAAAGATAGGCCTTGCTTTTGAGCGATCGTATAATATTAGACTTGCTAAAGCTATACATAAAGCCAAAAATCCTCCACGGGAATATGTTAGTATAATCCCAACGATAAAGAAGAAGAGACTGAAGGCTAATAAGCCCTTTATTAAGATAGGTCTTCTCTCCCTTAGGAATACATAAGCAAAAGGCACTAAAGAAGCTAAAGTGATGGCAAATCCATTACGGTTAAGCGTACCAAAATTTGGCACAACAAAAATAGAACGCCATCCGGTCTTGTAGTGATAATAATGATACAGAACCATACAAACGCTCACCATAATCAAAACCCATACAACTTCTCTAAGGTCTTTCTCAGTGTCAATAACATTTACTATCAGGAAGAAAAGAACGCAAAACTTGAGAAATTCCTGGGGAGGTTTTGCCTCAAAGGGACTGGTACCAGCTAAGCCACGGGACAAGCAAATAACAACGAAAAACAAGAGCATTAACCAAAATTGAAATGGCAATTGGACAGGCTGTCCCTTGCGATGGATGAACCATGAAATGAGAGTCAAGACACCAAAAACCTTTGGTAAATGTAATACTCTATATACTGCTGGGAACTCCAATAAGAAAAAGCCATCTCTCATGAAAAGGAGAATAATAAAGGCTATGATACCGAATTTGGGCTTCCTAAAAGTAAGAAATATTCCTGTAACAATCGAAAGTATTACTAAGCCACCTCTAATTGAGATAAACTCCTCCAAGAATACAACCCTCCAACAAAATAGCTCATGTTTTAAAGTCTTTATTAAGATCTATAGTTCAGAGATGTGATAAGATACCAAAAGAGAGCCTTCAGACTCTTAGGATTGTATCTTAAAGCTTCTCTAAACTTCATATGTGCACCTTTTGAATCTCCTATAGAAAAAAGGGAAAGCCCATAATTGAGATAATATCTATGCAACTTTAGATTATAGAATTTTCTTGTATATCCTCTTGTTTTTACATCCTTCCAATATTTATCAATCACTAGTTTTGCACTATTGTAAGCTCGATCTATGTTAGACCTACTATATCCACTCGTCCGAACTCTATATTTAGTGACGATCTCTTTTAAATATCCCACCTTATACTCTCTAGCAATTCTAAGCCACATTTCTTTATCTTCTGTCGTCTCAAGCTCTCTTGATTCATCAAAAAGTCCTACCTTCTCAAAACATGATTTTCTGACCATAACAGTCGATGTAGGAACGATATTATACCACCATATATTGACAAACATGTCGTTGCTAATAAGGCGCTTGGTATAATTACGAGGGGTATTTGAAACTTCTTCGCCAAATCTAATACAGTCAGCGAAGACCATATCGATCTGTGGATGCTTCTCAAAATATCTTACTTGTTTTTCTAACTTCTCCGGTAACCAGAGGTCATCTGAATCCAAAAAGGCAATATATTCCCCTTGAGCATTTTTTATTCCTACATTCCTTGCACTAGCAGCTCCTCCATTTTCTTTGTATATATACCTAATCTTGGACATGTAAGGCTTTAATACTTCCTTAGTATTATCAGTAGAACCATCGTCCACAACGATGACCTCGTAGTCCTTGTAGGTCTGGGCGAAAACCGACTCCAGCGTTTCAACGATAAATTGGGCAGAATTGTAAGTCGGGATTACAACTGAAACTTTGGGATTCTTTTCCATTTTATCCTCCATTATCTAAGCATATTGAAGATTTCAGCAAGTTTACTTACAGTGTACTTCCGCTCAAATTGTCTTAGATAGCTGTGATTTGGCTTATAGATGTTATCACCATCTTTATACTGTAAGTATAAAGATCTCAAGCTATTTTTTATTTCATCGTAAGAACTAGGAGAGACAACGTGGCCCATATTGCCCAATTGGATTATCTCAGCAGCAGAACCATCCTTAGGAACGATAGCGAAAATAGGCCTTTGGGCTCCGA
>Ga0209410_1000706_pt1 | contig 15684 bp, 17 predicted proteins | sample Mar14436cmmetaG_FD_184135 | JGI IMG/M metagenome (GOLD analysis project Ga0209410, IMG submission 184135) | Marine hydrothermal vent microbial communities from Guaymas Basin, Gulf of California to study Microbial Dark Matter (Phase II) - Marker... ... | reverse complement strand
CAAATACCTTCATGGGCCACCTCCTCCAAAGAGCTTCACCCACAGGGGGTGGCCCACCATTTTACACTCTCCCTCACTGTCCCACATCTCTCTGAACCAGGACACCCCTGCGCACCGCAATTTCGGGACATTTCCTTGACTTTCCTTGATCCTTTCGGCTAACATGAGCAAGCGGATGGAGATTCTTTGGGCGCCATGGAGGATGGAATATATCCTCTCACCGAAAGAGGATAGCTGTATTTTTTGCACCCGCCTTCAGCAAAGTGATGACCGCAGGAACCTGATCCTCCACCGCGGGAAAGAAAGTTTCATCATCTTGAACCGCTATCCCTACACCAACGGTCACCTGATGGTCGCCCCTTATAGGCACATAGGCCTTTTGGAGGAGCTCTCGGCAGAAGAGGTAAAGGACCTTATGATCAACATCCAGCTTTCCATACGAGTCCTTAAGGGAGCGATGTCCCCTCACGGGTTCAACATCGGGGCGAACGTGGGAAAGGTGGCCGGGGCAGGGGTAGAGAACCACGTTCACTTCCACATCGTGCCCCGCTGGGAAGGTGATACCAATTACATGCCGGTATTGGCCAGCACCAGGGTCATCCCTGAGCACCTTCAACAGACCTATGACAGACTTCGCGATTTTTTAGAAAGGCTCCTGGCGCGATAATAAGATTGGGAGAAATCATGCGACTGCTTAAGGCTGTAGGTCTTCTGATCCTCTTCTTCCTCGCTGTCACCTTCTCCCTGCAGAACGCCCAGGAGGTAGAAGTTCAGTACTTCGGCCTCCTTCCCCCAAAGACCGTTCCCCTCTTCGTCGTGGTCCTGATATCCGTGTTCGTGGGCATCCTTATAGGAGGAGTGGGGGGATTGATCACCAACCTGCGCCTGCGAAGAGAGCTCAGAAGGCGCACCCGGGAGGAGAAAAGGCTCCAGGGAGAGGGGCAACTCCCCCAGCGATAGAATGGACTTTTACGATCCGAATGGGCGCCCCGTAGTCACTCCCCTCCAGATGGTAAAGTCCCTCACATGGGGGAAGCTTAGGGAGAAAGCCCTCGCCCTCCCCCCCACAGGGGTCCTTCTGGTCACCCGCCATGACCTGCGATCCCTCGCGAGGAGGCTTGGGGCAAAGAGGGCGATGGCCTGGAGGCCGTACCGGGAACTTTATCGGGGAGAGGTGGCCCTGGCCCTTTCCCCCTTTGGAGCCCCGAACGTGGTGGCAGTGGCCGAGGAAATATCGGCCTTCGGCGTAAGGAAGGTCCTCTTTTTCGGTTACTGCGGATCGATAAGGGAGGATCTGAAGGCAGGGGAACTCCTCCTGCCCCTTGTGGCCGTGAGAGAAGAAGGAACCTCCTATCATTACCTACCCCCTGGCCAGGAGGCCGTGGCCGATGAAGGGATGGTAGAATTCATCGAAAAGAGGCTCCAGGAAAGGGGGATCCCCTTCAGGAAGGGGAGGATATGGAGCACCGATGCCATCTATCGTGAGACAGCGGGGAAGGTGGAGCGTTACAGCAGGGAAGGGGTCCTCGCCGTGGAGATGGAAGTAGCGGCCCTTCTCTCATGGGGCAAGACCGCAGGGGTAAGGGTGGCCGCCCTTTTGCTCGTCTCCGATGAGCTCTCCCCTTCTCAGTGGACTCCCCACTTCTCTTCAACCTCTTTCCTAAAAGCGAGGGAAAAGGCCCTTGGTCTTGTGGCCGAGATAGCAAAGGATCTCGCCACCTCAATGGGCAAGTAACTCCCTCAACACCAGGCCCAGCTTAAACAGTTCATCTATTGAGACCGCCTCGTAGGGGGTATGGGCAAGGGCCAGCTCTCCAGCCCCCAGAATCGCACACCTTATCCCCTTCTGGCGGAGGGAGGATGCGTCGGTCCAGGCTGGGAATCCACACCTTTGAGGTTCCTCGCCTAAAGCCCTGCGGAAGGCATCAGCCACCCGTAAGATCACCTCCCCTTCCTCCGTCCATGGCCGATCCACCTCCCTGATATGCCACTGGAGGGGGAAGGAACCAAAGAGGGCCTCAAGCTCCTTCAGGGCCTCATCCACCTCCACTCCGGGCAAAAGGGGAATATCCAGTTTGGCCTCACAGCGCTCCGGTGTCACCTGGGGATCTATCCCCCCGCGCAGATAACCCAAGGTCACCCTTGGAGGAGGAAAGAGGGGATGGCTCGTAGAGAGGAACCTCAGCCCTTTCAGCCTCTCATAGAAGGAGAAGAAGATCTCCAGGGCGTTTTCTCCCTCCTGAGGAACCGCCCCATGAGAGGCCCTCCCTTTCACCTCCACCTCGATCTCGATGGAGCCGGCCTGAGCAACCCCCAGCCTCAATCCCGTCGGCTCAAGGACGACCCCTTCGACGATCCCCTCCGGGGGACTGAAGGATCTGGACCCCCTCCCCTCTCCCTCCTCATCGGCGAAAAAGCAGAGGAAGGCATCTTCCACCTTCGCCTCCAGCGCCCAGAGCAAAGCGGCGATCTGCCCTTTGGCATCCACCGCTCCCCTGCCCCATACCTTTTCTCCCTCCCGTCGAGGTTCAAAGGCATGGGGATGACCCCATGGGGGCACGGTATCCAAGTGGGTGGCCACGAGCAGTCTGGGGGCTCCCTTTCTGGCGATCAGGTTAGTCACTCCCTCCGCCTCCTCCTCTTCGCAGGAGAACCCGAGGGCAGAAAGCCTCTCCCTGAGGAAAGCGATGATCTCCCCTTCCATTCCGGTGGGACTCGGAATGGCGATGAGTTGTTCCACGAGAGAACCTATCCTCTCCTTATCATCCTGATCCATTTGCCCAGACGCCCTATAGGGGCAAATCCCCTCCTCCTGTAAAACTCCTGAGCCCTGAAGTTCCGCTCCCCTACCCAAAGACCAAAAACCCGATGTTCCCTCTCGAGCACCTTCAAGGCCTCCTCGAGCAGCCTCGATCCGATCCCTCTCCCTTGATAAGCGGGCAAAACGGCAATCTCGTGAATCTCACCCATTAGGCCTTGATTCTTATCCCACCACTGGCGACAGGCCGCCACAAAGCCCAGTACCTCCCCTTTGTCCTCGGCGATCAGGAAACCCTTGGGATCTATCTTGTAAAGCCACTGGAGATAGCCCTTTACATCGGAGCGCCTCCTGTAGGCATACTCTTCCAATCCGCGATAGGCCTGAAGGTAAAGATCCACCAGTTCCCTCCTCAGCCTCCGGAATTCATCGGCTTCGAGGCCCCTTATCATCTCCTTTAGAAAGATTAAGGAATTTTCTCCCTTAAATCTACATCGAAGTTGCGCGGCAAGGAGTTCTGTGGTATTGTCTTAAAGGTTCCTCCGAGCCTTCCTCCTAAGTCCTTTCTGGATATGGAGGGTGGCCGAGACGGTGCGGCTGGAAACGGCCGTGCCCCCCGTGTTTGGAAAGGAGGACACGAATGAGGGAACCTGAAAGCCGATGATCTCTTTCTCGAGTCATCGGCCTTTTTAATTTTATCTGGGGGAGAAGATGAAGCTCCTTCTGGATCGCTACAGGCGGATCATCAATTACCTGCGGATATCGATCACCGATCGCTGCAACCTCCGCTGCCGATATTGTCAGGACGAGGAGTTGAGGCTCCTCCCTCACAGTCAGATCCTCACCTATGAGGAGATTTTAAGGGTTGTCAGGGTCTTTACCAGCAACGGGATAAGGAAGGTCCGCCTTACAGGGGGAGAACCTTTGGTAAGGAGGGGGGTGGTGGATTTTATAAAGAGACTCACTGAGATCGAGGGGCTTGTCGATATAAGCCTCACCACAAACGGTGTCTTGCTCAGGGAGTTCGCCGCCCCCCTCAAGGAAGCGGGACTTCGACGGGTGAACGTGAGCCTCGATACGCTGCGCAGGGAGAGGTTCGCTTACATCACCCGCAGGGACTACTTCAACGCCGTCTGGGAAGGGATAGAGGAGGCGTTAAAGGTCGGCCTCTCCCCAGTGAAGGTGAACGTGGTGGTGATAAGGGGCTTTAACGATGACGAGATAGAGGATTTTGCCCGCTTGAGCATAGAGCACCCCCTTGGAGTCCGCTTCATAGAGCTCATGCCCTTTGGGGGAGAATGGGACGAGAGAAAGGTGGTCCCGACCTCTGAGATAAAGGAGAGGCTGAGGGCGTTAGGCGATCTCGTTCCCCTTCCGAGGACGGAATACGATGGTCCTGCGAGGCGCTACCGTATCCGCGGGAGCAGGGGAGAGGTGGGCTTCATCTCTCCCATGTCCGCCCACTTCTGCAAATCCTGCAACCGCCTGCGTCTCACCCCCGAGGGGAAGATAAGGACCTGCCTCTTCTCTGACGAGGAGGTCGATCTGCGACAACTCCTCCGCTCCGGAGCTGAAGATGAGGCGATCGAAGGGGCGCTGAAAGAGGCCTTGAAAAGGAAACCAGAGAGTCCCCCGCGGGAGGCCTTCCAGTTCAAGAAGTGCCAGAGGGGGATGTTCTCCATAGGAGGATGAAGATGGAGTTCACCCATCTGGACGAAGAGGGAAGAGCCAGGATGGTGGACGTCAGCTCCAAGCCTGTAACGGCAAGGAGGGCCGTGGCCGAGGGCAAGGTGGTAATGGACCCCAGGGTCCTTGAGCTCCTCAAGGAAGGGGAAATTTCCAAAGGGGATGTCCTCGCCGTGGCCAAGATCGCTGGGGTAATGGCCGCAAAAAGGACGGCGGAGATCGTTCCCCTCTGCCATCCCCTGAGCCTTTCGGAGGTAGATGTCTCCTTCTCCCTGCGGGATGGGGGAATTGTTGAGATACGCTCCACGGTCAAGGCAAACGAACGGACTGGGGTGGAGATGGAGGCCCTCGTGGCGGTCTCAGCGGCAGCCCTTACCATCTATGACATGTGTAAGGCCGCCTCAAGGAGGATCACCATTACCGGGATAAGGCTCCTGGAGAAGGAGGGCGGGAGGAGCGGACGTTTCATCGCCTCCGAAGGGATCAAGGGGGAGGTTGTGGCGGTAAACCTCAGTGAAAAGAGGGGGGTACCCAAAAGTAACGTCGGCTCCGGATACCTCAAGGAAGGGTGGGGGCTTGAGGGCGATGCCCATGCTGGAGAATGGGAGAGGCAGATAAGCCTCTTCCCGGTAGAGGCGATGGCCTTAGTGCCTGAAGAAGTGAGAAAAGAGATGAGGGAGGGGGAGTACAGCGAGAACCTGACCATCCAGGGAATACCTCTGGAGGAACTAAGGGTCGGCAGGAGGTTGAGGATCGGCGAGGCCGTGGTGGAGATCCTCCAGGTAGGGAAAGGTAAGCTGGAACCACGGGGAAGGGCCTGGATCGTGAGCCGGGAGGGGAGGTTTGGACGGGTGCTCAAGGGCGGAAAGGTGAAGGTGGGCGACGAGGTGGAGCTTCTGGGATGAAGGGGGACTTTTTCGCCGTAAAGAGGATAGAGGAGGTGTGGAGGCTGATGGAGGACCTACCTCCAGTGGGAGTGGAGGAGGTCCCCCTTGAGGGAGCTTCAGGAAGGGTCCTGGCCGAGGATCTGATAGCTGATGAAGACCTCCCTGCCTTTGCGAGGGCGGCCATGGACGGTTACGCCGTGAGGGCCTCCGATACCTTCGGGGCCTCTGAAGGGGCCCCGGCCTTCCTTCGGGTGGTGGGAGAGGTGAGGATGGGGGAGGCCCCAGAACGGGAGGTAGGCCCGGGAGAGGCGATGAGGATACCCACCGGGGGGATGCTACCCGAAGGGGCGGATGGGGTGGTCATGATCGAGCACACGAAGGTGCTGGGGGAGGAGATAGAGGTCTTTCGGCCCATCAGCCCCCTGGAGAACGTGATAAGGGAGGGTGAGGACATAAAGAGGGGGGAGGAGGTCCTGCTTGAGGGCAGGAGGCTTCGCCCTCAGGATCTGGCGGCAGCGGCATCCCTCGGGAAGAGATACCTCAAGGTGTTCCGCCACCCTACAGTAGGGATCATTTCCACGGGGGATGAGATCGTCCCGGTAGAGCAGAAGCCCTTCCCGGGGCAGGTACGGGAGGTGAACCGCTACACCATCTGGGGGATCGCCCAGAGGGCAGGGGCCAAACCCCTCTTCCTGGGCTTGGTGAGGGACGAAAAGGAGGCCCTTATGGGGAAGCTGAGAGAAGGCCTCCCTCAGTGCGACATGATCCTCATCTCGGGGGGGAGCTCGGTAGGGACGAGGGACATCACCCTCGAGGCGATCGGCTCCCTGCCGGAGGCCCAGATCCTGGTACATGGGGTTGCCATAAGTCCGGGGAAACCCACCATCTTCGCCCTCGCAGGAGGGAAGCCGATCTGGGGGCTCCCCGGTCACCCCACATCCTGCATGGTGGTGATGTGGGTCCTGGTATTCCCTTCCATCAGGAGGATAGGGGGAGAGAGGAACGGTGATCCCTTTCCCTTTCGCCTTACGGGTCGGGTGATGAGGAACGTGCCTTCTCCTCCGGGGAGGGAGGATTATGTGAGGGTTAAACTGGAGAGGAGGGGAGAAGGGCTCCTGGTCCATCCCCTCTTCGGAAAGTCAGGGACCATCTCCTCCATGGTGGAGGCCGATGGCCTCATGCGCATCGAGGCCGAAAGGGAAGGGGTAAGTGAAGGGGAGGAGGTGGAGGTGTGGCCCTTCCTCTGATCAAGGAGCCCTGACCTCCTTTATGATCTTTTTCGTGAGGCGGCGGCATGCCTCTATTACCTTCTCTATCTCCTCGGGCGAGATCTCATCCCAGTGCATGCCCGCTACTACTACCGTCCTCTTCCTCAGTCCCTTCGCCACCTCCTCGGCCATCTCCTTGGCGACCACATCCTCCTTGTGCCCCAGGAAAGTGTAAACGGAGGAGGTGGCGCTTATCCTCCCTTCATCTCTCAAAGAAGGCCTCGATTCCCCAATGGCTACCGCCCCGATATGGGATTTCCCTCCCTCAAGGACGATGAGCAGATCTTCCCCCAGGGGCTTCACCGTAGCAGAGATCTCAAATCTCCCCTCCTTTTCCAAAAATTTCTTTCTCATAATCGGATCTTCTTATAAAATTTATCAGCCTTTTAATCAAGGAGCAGATTCATGAGGATGGACGTGATAGTGATAGGAGGAGGCTGTGCCGGGATAGTGGCGGCCCTCGAGGCGAGGAGAGCAGGGGCGGAGGTGGCGATAGTGGACAGAGGTCCCATCGCCATGGGGACCAACTCCGCCCTCTCAAACGGGATCTTTGCAGCCCCCACCTCTCGCTATGGCGCTGAAGAGTACATCCAGGATACCCTGCAGGCGGGAAAGGGGCTTAACGACAAGGCCTTGGTAGACCTGATGGCGGAGGAGGCCCCCTCAGCCTTCTCCTTTCTGCGATCCCTGGGGATCGAACTCATCGAATCCTCCAGGGATTACAGGGTCAGGTCTCCTCGTCCTGACATCATCCCCGGGGTGATCCTGATGAGGAGATTGCAGGAGCGGGCAAAGGAGACGGAGGGGATCGAACTATTATCCGGGGTTTATGTCACCGAGATCCTGAAGAGGGATGGGGAGGTATGTGGTGTGGCTGGTTTCGACATGGAGGGGAAGGATGTACTCATTTACGCCCCGGTGGTCATACTGGCCACGGGCGGGGCAGGGGCGGTCTATCTCAGGAACGATAACCAGAGGGGGGCGATGGGGCAGGGATATTACCTGGCCGCAAAAGCGGGTCTCGAACTGTGGGATATGGAGTTCGTCCAGTTCTATCCCCTCGTGATAGCCGAACCAGGCCTTCCATCAATGCTCCTTTACGGTCCTTATCCCAAGGAGGGGAGATTGATCAACCATGCTGGCGAGGATCTCCTGAAAAAGTATGGGGTGGATGACCTCAATGGTTTCCTATCGAAGGGGAGGGACGCCTTCTCGGCGATCCTCTTCCGCGAGAGCCTCGATGGACCGGTTTATATGGATTATCGAAAAGTGTCCTCCACCATGTGGGAGAGGCATCCCTTCTCTCTTCTAAAGAAGCTGAAATTTGATTTCAGCAAGAGACCCTTCAGGGTCTCGCCCGCTGCCCATTTCTTTATGGGGGGCGTGCAGATAGATGAAAAGGCGCAAACCTCCCTGCCCGGTCTCTTCGCCTGTGGCGAGGTGGTATGGGGGCTTCACGGCGCCAACAGGATGAGGGGGAACGCCCTTACCGAGTGCGTGGTCTTTGGCAGGATTGCCGGTCGCCATGCCGCCCACTATGCCCTCACTCACCCCTTCTCGGGTTTTCAGGCTGAAGAGGTGCGGAAGAGCACGGGGAGGAGTTCCTCCAGGGGAGAGCTGAGGGAGATCAGCAAATCGTTAAAGAAGGCGGCCTGGGAATACGCCGGGGTTATCAGGTTTCGGGAGGGCTTGATGAGGGGACTGCAAAAGGTAAAAGAGATCGAAGGAGAACTGAGAAGGCTGACTCCTCAAGGGGCAACTGAAAGGAGGAGCGTGGAGGATCTGAGGAGTGCCTCCATGGTCCTTAAGGCCATATTACTGGCCAGCTTGCGAAGGGAAGAAAGCCGTGGAGCCTTCCTTAGAGGGGATCAGCCCTGTCAGGATGACCTCCGGTGGAAAAAGAGCTTACCCCTCTATCCACAAGAGGTGCTTTGATCCTTCAGGATCTTGAGGACCTCATCCAAAGAATCCCACAGATAATCGGGGGGAGATTTCATGATCTCTTGGGGGGAGCTCTCCCCTCCCTTAACGATGGCCACCTTCACCCCCGCATCCCTGGCGGCATAAAGGTCTGAAAGGCTATCCCCTATGAAGATCGCCTCCTCCCTCCTCACCCCCAGGGCAGAGAGACACCTCCTGATCCCTTCGCCCCTGGGTTTCATGAAGGTCGTATCGTTCCTGGTAACCACCTCGTCAAAGAGGTCCCTTACGCCGAATCTCCCGAGAGCCCCTTCCACAGCTCTCCTGCCCACATTGGTCACAAGCCCGATCCTCTTTCCCCTCCCTCTCAGTAAACTGAGGAGCTCCTTTACGCCGTCCTTAAGGGACCAGCGCCCGAGGGCATCCTCGTCGTATCGGTCATATATGGGGATAAGCTCCCTCTTTATCTCCTCAGCCCGCTCCCCTGAGGCCATCCCCAGGGCCCTGTTCCACATCTGGGCATAGTTATCTTGGGAGAAAACCGTAAGGTCGAAACCGAGCTCTCGGAGCTTTTCCCTCAGTTCCCGCTCCCCCTCTTGGAGCCGCCACTGGAAATCGACGATGGTCCCCTCAAAGTCAAAAATGAAGGCCTTAAACATCCCGCTCGAGGTCTTCTACGTCGCAGATGTTGAGTTCCAAGATCCTCACGCTCGCCAGGATCCTCTCGACGTTTCTCCTTACGGCCTCGATATCCCCTCCGATATCCTTCAGCTCCTCCGCTACCCGGCGGAGCTCCCTTATCCTCTCGTCCATCTCTTTGAGCCTCTCGTCCATCATTCCCTCTTCCTCAGGTCCTTGAACCTCTTGGCCTTTACATCGTATCTCGGCAGGGAACCGTAGGGATGGACCTCGATCCGATAGCCCAGATTGGTCTTCAGCCGCAACTGATCTCTGAGGCGGGCCAGTATCTCCTCTCTGCTCCCCTCATACCCGGGCCTTATCTCCACCTTCAGCAGGATGTCGTCCATATCCCCCTTCTTGCTCACGATCACCTCGTACTCGTCCCCCAGCTCCGGAAAGCCCCTCACCACCTCCTCGATGGCCGTGGGGGCAAGGAGCACCCCCTTCACCTTGGTGATGTCATCGGCCCTACCTATCACCCCGCCATCTATGAGCCGGAAGGTGCGGCCACATTCGCACTCGTAGTCGGCCCAGCGGATCACGTCCTTGGAGTCGAACCTTATGCAGGGTTTGGCCAGCCTGTCAAAGGCCGTGATGATCATCTTGCCCTCCCTGCCCGGCTCTTCTATCAACTCCCCCGTCTCCATGTCCTCTATCTCCACCAGGAAGAAGGCCTCATTGACGTGTAGCCCTCCCGGCTGGAAGGTGCATTCATAGCTCCACGCCCCTATCTCCGTGGCCCCTATGTGATCGTAGACGGGGCAACCCCAGGCCTCCTCCATCCTCCTCTTCGTGGTGGGGATGCTCGCCCCGGGTTCCCCGGCACAGGTTATCCTCTTTATTCCCAGCTCCCTGGGATCTATCCCCAATTTGTTTCGGGCCACATCGGCCATCCCCAGCACATAGGTGGGGGTGGCCATGAAGGCGGTACACCTGAGCTCCTGCATTTTGAGGATCCTCGCCTGGGTGTCCAGTACCCCTCCCGGGACCACCTCGCAGCCTATCTTCTCCGCCGCGTAGTGGCCGGCCCAGAAGGCGACAAATATGTTGTATCCGAAGGGAATGAAGACCCTGTCGGTGGCGCGGTACCCCTGGGCATAAAGGATATAGGCCCAGCATTCCGACCACCACTCCCAGTCCTGCCAGCTATCGGCCTGATAGACAGGGGTGCCGGTGGTGCCGCTGGTCTGCCGAAAGGCGGTAACCTCTTCCAAGGGAACGGCCAGGATGTCCCCGTAGGGAAAGGGAGGTCGTTGCTGGACCTCGCGCAACATCCCCTTCTCCACTTTGGGCACCCGGCGTATGTCCTCAAAGGACCTTATGTCCTCTGGCTCCAGCCCCGCTTCCTGATAGAGGCGCCGGTAGAAGGGCGAACGCTCATAGGCCCACCTGAGGATCCTTTTGAACTTTCTGAGCTGGAGCTCCTGTAGCCTCTCCCTCGGCATCCTCTCCAGGATCGGATTCCAGTAGATGCTCCTCTCCTCCATGGTCCCTCCTGATCAACGGCCCCAGCGGCGGAAGAGGTCCGTCTCTATGCCGAAGAGGTCAAGGACCTTCCCCACCGTCTGATCCACTATCTCCTCGACCGATCTGGGGTGATGATAGAAGGCCGGCACCGGAGGCATGATCACCCCTCCGAGGCGCGCCACCTTGACCATGAGCTCCAGGTGGCCGAGATGCAGCGGCGTCTCCCGCACCAGGAGCACGAGCCTCCTTCTTTCCTTCAGGGTCACATCGGCAGCCCTCACCAGGAGGTTGTCGTTGTAGGAGTTGGCGATGGCCGAAAGGGTCTTTATAGAGCAGGGGGCGACGACCATCCCCGAAGTGAGAAAGGAGCCGCTTGAGGGTGGGGCGCTCAGATCCTTTACATCGTGAACCTCATGGGCCAAGCCCTTCACGTCCTCTACCGTGAAGGAGGTCTCTATCTGGATGTTCTTCTGGGCCGCCTCGGTGAGGATCAAATGGGCCTCGACCTTCAGGTCCCTCAATACCTCGAGCAGCCGTATGCCGTATATGACGCCGGAGGCACCGGCGATCCCTACGATGATCCGACCCGTCCTCATTTCCTCACTAATATTATCATCTCATCCAGGATCTCCACAGCCCGCCGGGCGAAGGCGGGATCGCTTATATGCACGTCCATCTCCTCCACGGGGACGGCGTCCCCGAGCACCTTCTTGAGCTCATCGACAAAGACCTGATCGGCTTGAGGGTCGAAGAACTCCCTCCCTTCTCTGTCAAATTCGGACCATCCCCTCCTGGGGATGAGCACATGGGTCGGTGCTTTGACCTTTCTCAGCTTTTCCCCCACGATCCGTGCAAAGGCCCGCATCTCCTGAGGCCCCATCCGCACACAGAACCGCACATCGTAGTGACACACCTTCCTGCCCTTCAGCCGATCCGGCATTGGACAGGAGGGAGTGAAGGCCGCATTGTCAAGCCCGCCAGGGGCCACGACCCGGGGAACCCCGCCGGCCTCCAATCTCATGGGACCTATGCCCTTGCTGTAACCTCCAAACATCTCATCGGCTATTTCGTGAAGGGTGAGATCGAGCACGCCGACCACAAGCCTCTGCTCGACGAACTCCTCCATGGCCATTCCCCCGCATCCGTTGGCATGAAAGGCCACCATCTCGTAGCCCTTCGCTTCGAGGAAGGACTGGGCATGAAGGGCACAGGCAGAGTTGGCGCCATAGGCACTCACGGCCACCATGGGCTTGCCTTTGGACAGTTCGGTCCCCCTTTGCATCATCCCGCACACAGCACGGCATGCCTGTCCGAGGATGAGCTTGATGAACTCGTTCAGCCCCAGGAGGTCCGCCACCGAGTGAAACATCACCACATCCTTGGTCCCCACGAACTCCCGCACATCCCTGGAGGCCACCGTCGAGACCATCACCTTGGGAAGGCCGAAGGGGAGGGAGCGCATGACCCTGGTGGCGATAGACGTGCCCGTTCCTCCCCCCATCCCGAATACCCCGTGGATCCTGCCATCCTCCAACAGGCGGTTGGCCACGATGGCCGCACCCTCCGCGATGGCCCGAACGCAGCCGGCGCGATCCCTGGACTTGATCAGCCCTTTGAGGTCATAACCTGCGGCAGATGCCACCTCTTCCTTAGTTATATCAGGTGGGATTGAGGGATCCCCCAGGATCCCGACATCCATGAGGATGGGCTTGACGCCGAGGGACCGGACGCAATCCCTGACATAGGCGGCGTGCTCTCCCTTGGTGTCGAGGGTGGCTATGATGAGCAGGCTTTTTCCCCCGCTTTCCTCCGAGGACATGGTCACCGCCTTCCGAAAGGACAGAGGCCCATCAGGACGGAAAGACCCTCCTGCAGGCCTCAAGAACCGCCTGGGCGAACTCGGGGTCCTCCATGTTGGCCTCCACGGTCCGAAGCTCAATATTGGGTCTCAACCTCCTCCTCAGTTCCTCCACGAAGACCATATCCTCTTCGGGGTCATAAGTAGGATTGCCCGGCTGATCCACGGAGGACCACCCCTTCAGGGGTATGACCACCACCACGGGGCCCCGAGCCTTGTTGAGCTTTTCGGCAAAGGCCCGAGCGGCCTCCCTGAGCTCCTCAGGGGAGGCCCTGAGCCATGTGCGGTGCCTGTCAAGGTCATACTTGCGCCTCGACCTGTGCTCCTCTGTCCAGGCCCTCTTGGGCGGGGTGATGTGGTTCACCCCACAGGTGGAGATCACCTGGGGAATCCCCACCTTCCCTGCCGCCTCAAGCCTCCTGGGCCCGGCGTCCCTCATCCCCCCCACCAAGTGCTCTATCACCCCTCCGGGGGCCAGATCCACCACCCCGTCGAAGAGCCCCTGAAGGATCATCTCCTCCATGGCCCGATCGCCGATCCCTGCGGCAGAAAACCCCGTGACCTGAAAGCCTCCCTCCTCGAGGCCTCGCCTCACCCTGCTTGCACACTTCTCACACGGCCCGAGCATGGTCATGGCCACAGCCCGCCCCTCGACCCTCTGGACCTCGAGGGGCGGAGTCTCCACCATGGCGCAGATGGCACGGGCTGCCCGCTCGATGACGTTCCTGAGGACCTCGCCAAGTCCCGATATCTCCACCACCGAGTGAAAGAGGCAGATGTCCCCTGTGCCGATGTAACGGGTGGACATGCCGGGGAGGGCCGCGGTGGAGGAGACCATCAGCTTGGGGAGGCCGAAGGGCAGGGCCCTCATCACATCGGTGGCCATAAGGGAGCCCGTGGACCCGCCGATCCCTACCACCCCGTGGATCTTCCCCTCCCTGAGGAGCCCCTTCGCTATCTCGACTGCCCCCCGGGTCATTACCGCCGTGGCCGAGGCCCTGTCCGTGGAGGAGGAAATCTCTTGGAAAGAGGCCCCTCCTGCCCGGGCCACCTCCCCTGCTGAGATATCGGCCTCCCCCGAACGCTCCCCTTCCCTCATGGAGATGTCAAGCAAGATGGGTTCGCACCCCTGCGCCCTTATCCTCTCCCTGAGAAAGAGGGCCTCCTCACCCTTAGTGTCGAGGGTGGCGATGATCAAGATGCTCCGTCCCATCCCTTCCCTACTGGCCCGTTTCCTGGGAGACCTTCTTCTCCAGCTCGGCCTTAAGGGCCTTCTTGTCTATCTTTCCCGAGTCGCCCACCGTGGGGAGGCTCTCCACCACCTCCAAGCGCTCGGGCAGCTTGAACTTGGCGAGCTTCTTCTCGAGGAGGAATTCGGTGATCTCCTCCAGGGTGATGGTCTCTCCCGGCCGAAGGACCACATAGGCACAGGCCCGTTCCCCCATCTCCTTGTCGGGATATCCCACGATGGCCACGTTCTTGATCTTGGGGTGCTCCTGGAGCAGGCCCTCGATCTCCGCCGGGTAGATGTTCTGGCCTCCCCGGATGATCATGTCCTTCGCCCGGCCCATGATCCAGAGGCAGCCCCTGTCCCACTTGACGATGTCCCCGGTGGTGGCCCATCCCTGAGGATCGAAGACCGTGGCGGTCTTCTCGGGGTCCCGGTAGTAGCCCGCAGGGGAGTGGGGTCCCCGGAACCAGAGCTGACCAGGCTCCCCTTCAGGAACCTCCTTCCCCTCATCATCGAGAAGCCTTATCTCGTTTCCGGGAAGGGGCCGACCCACTGTCCTTCGCCTAAGGTCCGCTGGGTCATCCACCCGGCAGCCGGAAATGGAGCCCACGTCCTGGGTGCCAAGGTCGCTGGTGATAACTCCTCCTAAGCGCTTTTCTGCCTCCTCGGCCACGTCCGGGGCCAGATAGCCCCCAGCAGAGCGGATGAACCTGAGGGAGGAGAGATCGTACTTTTCCACCTCCTGTTCGAGCATCCTCACCAGGTGGGTGGGGACCACCCCGATACAGGTCCCCCTCTCCCTCTGGATCAGCTCCAAGGCCCCTTCGGGGGTGAACTCTTCGAGCAGCACCGTCCTCGCCCCTGCCAGCGGCGCGGCGAAGTAGGTGAGGGTTCCCCCTGCCCCCCCGGCAAAGGGGGCTATGGCCACGGTGGTGTCCTCCTCGGTGAGGTTCCAGATGTCCACCCGGGCCTTGGCGGTGCAGAGCCTGGGGGCGATGTTCCACTCAACGAGCTTGGGAAGCCCCGTGGTACCGGTGGTGCTGGTGAGCATCGCCACGTCGGTGAAGGGGTCAAAGCGCCGTTCATCCAGGGCCTGAAGCTTCTCCTCGGGTACCGGTTCCTGGGCGAGCTGGATCAGGGAGTAGGTGTTCTCCGGTGCCCCAGAGGGGACCTCCTCGGTGAGGAGGAAGATGTACTTGAACTTGGGAGAGAGTTCCCGAAGTTCCTGGAACATCTCCAAGTAATTGAACTTGCGGTATATGTAGGGGCAGACCACGGCAGAGGCCTCGGTGGTCTCGATCATGTAGGAGAGCTCCCTGTGGCGCATGTAGGCATAAACGGTGAGGGAGATGAGGCCTGCCCTTTCGGCAGCGATCCTGGCCAAAAAGGCATAGACCTCATTGGGGGCCTGGATGATGATCCGATCGTCCTTCTCCAGTCCCATCTCCGCCCACCGGTAGGCGATCCGGTCTATAAGCTCCTTCGCCTCTCCCCAGGTGATCCTGTACCTCGAGTCCGCCAGGGCCTCCTTATCCGGCATCTCCCTGGCGTTCTTCGCCCAGAAGTCGTAGAAGGTCTCCTTTGTCCAGTATCCCTTCCCCCTGAACTCCTCGATCATCTCATCGGTGTACCTGATCACCCTCATACCTTTCACCTCCCTTCCTCAATCCAGTCCCAGCTCTCCCCACCGCTCTCTGACCCTCTTGGCCATCTCCTCGTCGAGGAAGATCTCCTCAGGCTTCCGCTCCCACTCGTAGGGGATGGTGGCGTCCATGATGATCTTCGAGGAGATGTCCCTGGCATCTATGGGGAGGGCCGGATCCAGGGGCGTGGAGCGAGCGCGCTTTATGATCTCGGTGCTCCTGTAAGGATCGTACCTGACGCTTAAGGCCCACCAGACCCTGTCCAGGTCATCGGCCTTTATGTCC
>Ga0209410_1000705_pt1 | contig 15693 bp, 18 predicted proteins | sample Mar14436cmmetaG_FD_184135 | JGI IMG/M metagenome (GOLD analysis project Ga0209410, IMG submission 184135) | Marine hydrothermal vent microbial communities from Guaymas Basin, Gulf of California to study Microbial Dark Matter (Phase II) - Marker... ... | reverse complement strand
GTACCAGAGGGCTTCAAAGATTTATTTTGTCGATATAAGTCTCAGATTTATGCCACAATTAATGTTGTCTCTTTAGAAAAAAAATATTGTAATCTTTTTGAACCAGGGGCACCTATAGGGGAAGAACGACTTAAAAATGCAAAAAGACTTTTAGAATGGGGAATAAATGTAAGAGCTCGCCTTGATCCCTTAATTCCTTTTTTTAGCGATACAAAAGAAAATATAGATTTTATTCTTTTAGAATTGAAAAAAATAGGTATTTCAGAAATTATTGTTAATTACCTTCATTTACGCCCTCGTATTATTGAACAATTAAATCAAGAATTACCTTTAACAATAGCTAAGGTAATTTTTAGCTGTTTTCCAAGCAATTGGCAAATTGTTGGAAGCAAAACACTTGCAAAACTTATTCCCATTTCCTTACGTAAACGCACTTATACATATATTGAGCAAAAAGCAAAAAGCTTAGGACTTAAGGTTACTATCTGTCGATGTAAGAATCCTGATTTAAATCTCTCTAAAACTTGTCTATCTCATTTACCTTTAACATTAAAAAAGCGTCTTCAACCAACCCTTTTTGGGAAAGAAGTATCATTATGACTAGTGTTAAATTAGGCAAAATTAGAGGTATTGAAATACATCTTGATTTTAGCTGGTTTATTATTTTTGTACTTCTTAGTTGGACACTTGCCACTTATTATTTTCCAAAACATTATCCCACTTGGCCAATAGGTATAAACTGGGGTATGGGAGTTTTAGCTAGTTTTTTCCTTTTTGCCTCTGTTTTATTCCATGAACTTGCACATTCTGTTGTTGCTCAAAAGCAAGGAGAAGAAGTAAGACGCATTACTCTTTTTATATTAGGAGGTGTGGCACAAATTGCTAAAGAACCAGCTACTCCTATGGCTGAATTTAAAATGGCTATTGCTGGGCCATTAGCAAGCTTAATATTAGGCATATTTTTTCTTTTTTTAAGAATTGCTTTAACATCTATTAGTGAACCTTTTATGGCCTTAGCAGAATATCTTGCCTTTATCAATTTTCTTTTAGCAGGTTTTAATTTACTTCCAGGTTATCCTATGGATGGAGGGCGCATTTTACGTGCAATAGTTTGGAAATTTACTGGTAATTTAAGAAAAGCTACACATCTTGCTGCTAGAGCAGGTCAAGCTATGGCATTTCTTTTTATATTTTTTGGGCTTTTTCAAATTTTTAGTGGTTTTTGGTTAAATGGGATCTGGATGATGTTTATTGGTTTTTTCTTATATCAAGCATCCCTAAGGAATTATCAGCAGGTAATGTTAATAGAATTTTTAAAAGGAATAAAAGCAAAAGATTTAATGAGTCAAGATTTTATTGTTGTTCACCCAGAAACAGCATTGCGGACATTAGTAGATGATTATATATTAAAAAAAGGGCAGCGATCATTTTTCGTTGGAGATGATGAAATTGTTGGAATTGTTTGTTTAGATGATATTAAAAAAATTGCACCTACAAATTGGTCAATAATATCTGTAAAAGAAATTATGACTCCACGTGCACATTTAGAAGTTGTATCCCCAGAAGATGATGCTTCTATTGTACTTCAAAGATTAACTAGTCGAAATATTCATCAAATGCCTGTATTAGAAAATAATCGTCTTGTAGGAGTTATTACACGCAATGATCTTTTACGCTGGCTTCAAGTAAGATCAGAATGGGGAGAATAATTTAATCAGGAGGAAAAAATGGAGAAGGCACGAGCTCATGTCATAATTACAGGAAAAGTTCAAGGAGTATTTTTTCGTGCCTCCACTCAAGATGAAGCAGTAAGGCTTGGTCTTACTGGTTGGGTAAAAAACAGACCAGATGGTGCAGTAGAAGCAGTATTTGAAGGAGATAAAAAATCTATTGAAGAAATTATTAAATGGTGCCATTCTGGTCCACCTTGGGCTAGAGTGAAAGAAGTAAAAATAAGTTGGGAACCTTATAAAGGCGAATTTGCAAGGTTTTCAATTATTTATTAGCCTGTTCAATTAAAGATTGAGCATAAATATATGAAGATGGTTTGCCGCCAAGCATGCGTACGAGTTCTTTTATTTTTTCGTCTTTTTTAAGTAAGCGCACGCCAGTAACTGTACGACCAGAAATTATTTGTTTTTCTACTTTAAAATGGGCATCTCCATAACATGCAATCTGAGGTAAATGAGTAATACAGATTATTTGATGATTCTTTGATAATTCCTTTAAATGACGACCAATAATGCTACCTAAATCTCCACCAACACCTGTATCAATTTCATCAAAAATTACAGTCTCTGTACCAGCTTTTTTACCAAGAATTGTCTTCAATGCTAATAAAAATCGAGATAATTCACCACCTGAAGCAATCTTAGCAAGAGGTTTTGATGGCTCACCTAAATTGGCAGAAAAAAGAAACTCTATCTCTTCAGCCCCTTCTTCATTTACCCAAAGATTTTCTTTTAAAAGTAAACCTATTTTTAAAGGAGTAAATTTAATTTCACATCTAGCATATGGCATTCCTAAATTTTTAAGATAATCTTGCAATAGATTCTCAAAGAACTTAGCTGCTTTTTTTCTCTTTTCTGTCAATTCTTCGGCTAATTTAGCTAATTTTTCTTTAAGAGAAAAAATCTCTTTATCTAATTGCTCAAGGAAAATATTTAAATCTTCGCTAGAATTTAATTCTTTTTCTATTTTTTCTTTTATTTCCAATAATTCAGCTATACTTTTTGCTTTATATTTATTTTTCAATTCATTTAATTCTGCTAAACGTCTTTCTATCCTCTCAAGTTTATCTGGTTCAAAAACCATAGATTCTTTATAATTTTTTAAAACATGAGCAATATCTTCCAATTGATAAAAACAATCTTTTAATGTTTCAAGCCATTCTTGCCATTTAGGTTCATAACTTGCAGCTATTTCCATTTGTTTTTGTAAATTGGCTAAAATTTCAATTACTGTTCTTTCACCACCATAAAGTTGTAGGTATCCATTTTCTGCTACTTTTTTTAAAAATTCAGCATTTCGCAAAATTTCTCTTTCTTGCAATAATTCTTCTTCTTCACCTATTTGTAACTTTGCTTCTTCAAGCTCTCTTTGTTGAAATTTAAGTAATTCTTGTTTTTCTTGATAATGGGCAATTTTTTCTAAAATTTTCTTTTTTTGTTCAATAAGTCTAATTAATTTTTTGTATATTTCTTGAAAGATTTTCTTTTCTTGTAAATCACAAAAATTATCTAACAATGATAATTGATATTCTGATGAAAGGATATTTTGATATTCATACTGTCCTGATAAAGTAAAAAGATTTTTAGTTATTTGATTCAAAATGGGTAAAGTAACTAATTGATCGTTAACAAAAACTCGACTTCTTCCACTACGATTAATAATTCTCTTTATAAGCAACTCTTTAGAAACATTGAATCCTTTCTCTTGTAACAATTGAATGATAGATTCATCTAATAAAAATAAGGCTTCTATTATTGCTGTTTCTTCCCCATATCTTATCAGCTCTGCACTTGCTCTTTCTCCCCAAAGCAATTTGATAGCATTAATAATAATAGACTTTCCTGCCCCTGTTTCACCAGTAATAATATTAAGGCCAGGAGAAAAATCCATTTCTAAATGGTCAATAATAGCCAAATGTTCTATATGTAAGCTTTGAAGCATTGTTAAACAATTTTTGCTCCAAAGATTTTTTTCATTCTTTCTAAAGCAAAAGAATGTGCTTTTTCATCAAAATCAGCTACTCCTTTTACATGAATATAGACTTCATAATCCCTATCACATAAATCACTCACTGTCTCCATAACACAGATAGAAGTACATACTCCTACTACATGTACAGAAGTAATTTTTTCTTTTTTTAAAATTTCTTCAAGTTCAGTATTAAAAAAACCACTAAATCTTTTTTTAGGTATGATATAGTCGCCTTTTTGTGGTGCAAGTTCTGATATGACTTCTGCCCCTTTTGTCCCTTTTATACAATGTGGTGGAAAACGTTTAAATTCTTTATCATCTGGATCATGTTGATCAATTAAATAAATAATTGGAATACCAGCTTTTCTTTTATTTTCTATTAGTTCTTTGATATATGGAATAATCTTTCTTACTTTTTCACCACAAAAAAGAGCTCCTTTTGGATCTATAAAATCATTAACCATATCAATCACTAAGACAGCCTCTTTATTCATCTTTTTTCTCCTTAAACATACGACGGCCAAAAAATAAATAAGATAGACCACCAAGACAAGGAATAAAAATAACAACACCAAGCCAAAATGTTTTTAAATATAACCTAGAAGTTCTTTTGAGGGATAATTCAATAATTGCCCAAAAATTAGGCACCATTGGAAGAAGAAAAATAATGATTAGTAAAATCCACTGTTTTAATGTTAAATTTGCCATTTTTTAAATTTTACTTTAAATTTGAATACTTGACAATAAAACACTTTCAATTATATTAGCTCATAGTGTTAAAGATGACGAGTCATACCCCTCAAATTCTAGTTGTGGATGATAATAAAGAGATTTGTAATATATTAAAAGAGTTTTTGGAAAAGGCTGATTATCGTGTTCATACTGCCTATAGTGGAGAAGAAGCTTTACATATTATTGAGAACAATGTTATTGATATTGTTATTTCAGATTTACGTATGCCCGGTATTGATGGAATTCAACTTATTAAACATATAAAGGCATTTGACCCAACTATTGATGTAGTAATGTTAACTGGTTACCCTTCTATTGATACAGCAGTAGAGTCAGTAAAACTTGGAGCTTATGATTATCTTACAAAACCTATAGATTTCCGCAGATTAAAAGTAATGTTAGAAAAACTTTTAGAACAACGTGCACTTAAAAAGAGGATTTCTCTTTTAGAGAAAAAATTCAGTGGAGATTATGTATTTGAAGGTATGGTTGGGCAAAGTTTAGCTATGCTTAATATATTTGCCACTATTAAACATGTAGCTAAATATCCAATTAGTATTCTTATTACTGGTGAAACAGGTACTGGAAAAGAAATGGTAGCTAGAGCCATTCATAATCTTAGTCGTCGTGCAAATAAACCGTTTATTACAGTAAATTGCGCAGGTCTAGTTGAAACTCTTTTAGAAAGTGAATTATTTGGACATGTTAAAGGTGCATTTACAGGTGCTTTAAGAGATAAGCCAGGGCTTTTTGAAATTGCTGATCAAGGTACTATCTTTTTAGATGAAATTGGTGATATGCCACTTTCTTTACAAAGTAAATTGCTTAGAGTTCTTGAACATCATGAAATACAACGAGTAGGTGATGTTAAAGTAAAGAAAGTGGATGTAAGGGTAATTGCAGCTACTAATCGAGATTTGAAGAAAATGGTAGAAGAAGGAAAATACAGAAAAGACCTTTTTTATCGATTAAATGTGGTCCATATTCATATACCTCCTTTAAGGGAAAGAAAAGAAGATATCCCTATTTTATGTCAGTACTTTATTAAACAATTAAATCAAGAGATAGGAAAAGGAATAAAAGGATTAGATATTCAAGTTAGTGAATTATTCCAACAATTACCTTGGGATGGAAATATTAGAGAATTAAAGAATGTTTTAGAAAGAGCCTATATTATGGCTACTGGAGAACATATTACTTTAAAAGATTTACCTCTAGAATATCGCCAAAGAAAATTAGATAAAATTTCTTTTGCAGATCTTCCAGTTCAAACCACATTGGCAGAAATGGAAAAGAAATACATAATGAAAGTATTAAAACTTACTTCTGGCAATCGTTCTCAAGCTGCTCGCATTTTAGGAGTAAGCCGACGTTCTCTTTATCGAAAATTAAAAAAATATGGTTTGATTTAGCTTAAGTAATTAAAAAGATTAACTTGCATAATCCTAGCCATACCAGCTAATGTAGATTGATATGCTGTTTGATACATAGCCAAAGAGGAAGCTGCTTTACTTAAATCACTATCCTCTGTTTCAGAAAGAGATGCTGTAATATCAACATAAGAATTATTTAGTTCATTTTTTACACTCTCAAAACGATTCATAAGACTACCTAAATTAGCATGAGCGGTTGTGATTTGTTTAATTGCTTCATCTATTGTTCCAATTAAATATCTTATAGTTTCAGCATCATTGCTTTCAAGGGCTGTTTTTAAGTCATCAAACATTTGAAATATATTGACTCCATCCGTAAAAACACTTCCTGGAATATTAAAAGAAAGCTGCATATATGGACTGATATTTATTTTGATCTGTTTTTCATCTCCATGATAATTGTTATCTGTCTCTACAAAAGGTTGTGTATCTGTTAAATAGCCAGCAAATATATATTGATTACCTAATTTTGTATTAGCAATCTGCAATGCCTGTTTTTTTAATTCTCCTACTTGTACTGCCAACATTGCTCTTGTTTCTGCTGTAGCTGTATCACTTCCTTGAGAGATAGCTATTTCTTTTGTCTCAATCAATAAATTGGTCATTGCCTGTAAAGCTGTTTCTGTTGCATTTTGCCAAGAAATAGCAGTTTGGATATTTCGTTTATATTGCTCTATATCTGCTAATTGAGCTTTATAAGTAAGGGCTTTGCTCATACCAAAAGGATCATCTGATGGTTTGATAATCTTTTTACCTGAAGCAATCTTTTCAAAATTATCTTTTAAATGTTTGTTTAAATATTCCAAATGGAAAAGAAAATTTTGATAAAGCATGTGATGAGTGACACGCATTAGGCCCCCAAATTAACTAAAATTTCCATCATTTCATCTGCTAAAGAAATCAATCTAGCTGAAGCAGTGTACATTTGTTGGAATCTTACTAAATTAGCTGCTTCTTCATCTAAAGAAACACCAGAAACAGCTTCAAAGTTATTTTCTATCTCTTTTATAACCAACTTTTGATATTCAAGATTAAGTTGACTATCTTTAGCAATACTGCCTGCTGCTCCTACTAAAGAATAATAAAAGTCATTAAAAGTAAAATTATCTAAACCAGCTATAGCTATTTCTTTTAAATCAATAATAGCTAATGCATTTTCGTTATTACCTGGTTCACCAGCAGCTGATGCTGCAGCAATAGCTTCAGGTGTCATTTCTATAATTGAACTTATCTGAATAAGACTTGCTGCATCAGTTGTTCCAGTTAAAGGTTCAAAAAAATCATTACCTGTAGAGCCATCTAATCCATAACCCAATTGATGTTGTGAATTTATTTCTGTAACTAGATTATAGGCAAGGCGATCTAAATCATTTTGATATTGAGGGATAATTTCATCTCTCATCTCTAAAAAACCACCTAATTTCCCACCATCAATACGGTCAGTAACATCAACCCTTAAACCACTTTCACCGTACCAAACTATATGATAAAATCCTTCACTATCTGTCTCAACAGTAAGGGAGTAAGCATTTTTTTCTTGAACAACAGCAACTCCTCCAATAAGTACTGTCATCATTCCTTCATCTTCAAAGGCAGTAACATTTGCTAACTCTGAAAGTTTTCTTATTAAATCATCTCTTTCATCACGAAAATTATTAGCATTTACACCTTTAACTTCAATAGCCTTTATTTTTTCATTCAAATAGGCAATTTGTTGAATAATGGTATTTATTTCCTCAATAATATTTTTTATTTCAGTATCCATTTCTTTACGTAATTCTTTTAAATTGTTACTCATTCTTTGGAAGGTAGCTGTAAGTGTCTTTGTTGTATTAATTAAATTATAACGATTTACCATATTTGTTGGATCAGCACTGATTTCCTCCCAAGCATTCCAAAAAGCATTAAGAGATTCACTTAATCCTCCTTCAGCTTCATTAAATATTGTTTCTAAGCGCCCTAAAGTTTCTTCTTTTACTTCATAATAACCTAAGATACCCAATTCTTGACGCCATTGTCTTGCTAAAAATGAATCATAAGCACGTTTAACATTAGTTACTTCTGACCCTCGACCAATTAAAAGTGGCAGAGAAAGTAATGGAGGTTTTTCTTGAAAGATTATTTGACGACGACAAAATTTAGGATTTTCTGCATTAGCAATGTTATCTCCAGTAACCATAAGGGCCATCTGTGAAGCCCTTATAGCACTAATACCTATATCAATAAGACCATATATGCCGTGCATTATTTAACTTTAAAAATATTTAAAATACCTTCTTGAAGGATTTTTACTGCCAATTTTTTGTTATTCACTTGATAGACGCCTTTTTCTAAAGCTTCTTTCAATTCTGCTACTTTTTCTTTCCTTACAGCAGGTATTTCTTTTAATATCTTTTTAAATTTTTGCAGTTCTTGAGCTTTACCTGAAATTTCTACTTTTTCTTTAACTTTATTAAATTGAGATACCTTCTTTACATTAACCTTTTCTTGAACACTTTTCATTTGTTCAAGATAACCAGGTTCTAATCCCACAGTCTTTTTAGAAATCTTCATCTTTATCACCTCACTTTGAGCTTTTACCTAGTTTTAATATCGACTATTTTCTTAAAATGTTCGGAGATTTTTGTAAAGTGCTAAGTTGCTGATAAAGTAATATTGCTAAACCTAGGCTATTAGTTTCTCCTGCTTTTTTGGCAAGTTGTTCATCTAATATAGAAGTATAAATATCTTGGGCAATCCCACCATAAAACAATTTTGTTTTAGGAATAGTTTTTCGCATTACTTTTAATAAATAATAAATAAAAAATGCCTCAAAATCTTGACAAGCTTTTTTTAATGCCTGTTCCTTTTGAATTTGATTTTTATTTCCTTCTACAGGAGATAAAAAAATATTTGGCATTATATCACCTCCAATTCAGCATGTAGGGCACCGGCTGCTTTTATTGCTTGTAAGATAGCAATTAAATCGCGTGGTGTGGCTCCAATAGCATTAAGAGCTCGCACAAGCTCACCAATAGTAGCAGCAGGAGGTACAAGATAAAGGGGTGTTTTTTCTTCTTTTATCTCTATTTCTGTTTCAAATGTTTCTACTGTTTCTCCTGCTGAAAATGGCATTGGTTGAGAAATTTTTGGAGTTTCTTTAATAATTACACTTAAACCTCCTTGTGCAACTGCTACAGTAGAAATATGAACATTTTCACCGATTACAACTGTACCAGTGCGTTCATTAATTACTACTTTAGCTATAGAACTTGGAGCAACAGTTAGGTTTTCTAATCTAGCTATTAAATCTACCGGACTTGTTAGATACTCATTAGGAATAACAATTTTTACTGTACTAGCATCTATAGCTTCAGCAACATAAGCATTAAGTTCTTCATTGATTACATTTGCAACTTGGGCTGCTGTATTAAAATCTGGTTCATTTAAAATAAAATAAAGTTTGCCATTTTCCATAAAATTTATAGGAATCTCTCTTTCTATTGTTACCCCTCCAACAACTCGACCTACAGTGAGAAAGTTTTTCCGAACCCTTGCTCCAGCACCTCGTGCTGCAAAACCTCCTACTGAAATGGGACCTTGAGCAATAGCATAAATGTTGCCATCAGGTCCCCTTAAAGGTGTCATTAATAACACACCCCCTTCAAGGCTTTTAGCATCACCCATAGATGATACAAGAGCATCTAATTTCATACCTATTTTAGCAAATGGTGGAACTTCGGCTGTAACCATAACAGCAGCTACATTACGAGTACGAATTTGCTTAGGATCAACTTTTACTCCAAATCTTTCAAGCATATTTACTAATGATTGAATGGGAAATATTGTTTGTTCTCGATCTCCTGTACCCGCAAGTCCTACTACTAAACCATAACCAATAAGCTGATTTTCCCTTACACCATAAATATAGCCAATATCTTTTAAACGAGCACCTAAAACATTTAATGGGATTAAGATTAAAATAATTAAAAATAGTTTTTTCATCTCTAAAATGGCCAAATATTATCTAAAATTCTTATAAACCATCCTGTTTTTTGCTTATCCGCTACTACTCCTTTACCTTTATAAATTATTTCTGCATTAGCAATATGAGTAGAAAGCACTACGTTTTCACGGGAAATATCAATAGGACGCACAATCCCTCTTAAAATTATAATTCTTTTTTCATTATTAATTACTAATTCTCTTTTTCCTTCTACCAGAAGATTTCCATTAGGAAATACTTTTATTACTTGAGCAGTAAAAGTTGTTATAAGTTTTTCACTTCGATTAGTTTCTCCTTTACCTTCAAAGGCGTTTTCAGCACTAGCAGAGAGAGAAGTATGATCTGTTAAATCAATACCAAAAAAATTGCTAATACCACTTTTTACTTCTGATTTTCGTGAAGTTTTTGTTTCTGCTTTATTATAAGCTATAGTTGTTTCAACTACTTTAATTGTAATAATGTCTCCCACTTGATATGCTCGTAAGTCAGAAAAAAGGCGAGCCTGAGGACTATTTTCTAATAAAAGTGAATGTTTTTTAAGATCAGTGGGAGGTGGTGTAACAAAAGAAGGAGTCTTTTGTGTGGTTTTATGAATAGTGGCACAGCCTATAATTAATATTAGAAATATTATTAATTTCTTAATCTTCATTTTAAAACTCCACTTTAACGGTATGATTGTCAATTACTCGTCCATAAACAATTTTTTTAGAATTTAAATTTAAAACTTTAATTAAATCTCCCCTGCATCCATCTTCTTTTGCCCTACCTTTAACTGTCACTTTTAACACTGGAGATTCAGCTACAATGGTTACAATATCACCTCGATGAATTAAAGGGATAGGTTGCACTTGTGTATAAGTAAGTATTTCACCAGCACCAATACTTACTTTCATCCTTTTACCAATAACTTCTTCTAAACGAGAAAACATTCTAGGATTTATTTTAGAAAATTCTCTTTTTTCAATTTTAACATCTTCTTTTTTTATTACTTCTCCTCTAGCTAAAGGACGTAATGTCACTACCACTGGTAGACTTATTTTAGCTTTTACTGTAACCCAAGTTCTATTTACTATTTGACCATTTATAGAAAATGCAATTGGGAGGGAAAAACTACTTAAAAATTGTTTTTGACTAGGAAATTGGCAAAAAAAGCTTACTTTACCAGAAGGTAAAATTACATCTGAAGGTGCTTTTATTTCTAAAATTTTAAGATAATTTTTCCAAGGATGTCTTTCATAAACACAACGATAGGCAATCTTTTCTATCTTCTCTTTAGAAATAAGTAAATAATCTCGTATAATTTTTACCTTATTTGGCATTTCTAATGTCCAATCTTCAAGAAAAACCCCTGCCTGTAAAAGCCTTGCTTTTAGATAATCTCTCGAAATCTCAAGACTACCGCCAGGATTGACAATATTTCCTAAAACCATTTTCTGCCAAACTTTTGGTAGCTTATTTGGCTCTTCAACAATATCAGCTAATCGAACAATAGAATTTTTTACTTTTATTTCTGAAGGTATTTTTATATGTAAAATTTCAGCATTTAAAGGTAATATTATTAAAAGAAAAACAAAAAATGTTAAAATAATCCTCATCATTGCTTTTTCTTTTCAATTTTTTCCAAAAGATTAATAATACGTTCATTTTGCTTTATAAGCATAAGATTAGTCTTTAATTGAAGTTGCATCAACTCAACGATTTGACGTAATAACATCTTTTCATCAGCATTTGTTGCATAAATTACTACATCTGAAGGCTGACAGTGAAAGAGTTCAAAAAATTCTTTATCTAACCAAAGATTAATTTCTTTTGGTATATACAAATTAGGAGAATCTGCCATATTTTTTACAGCAGCACTAATATTGATAAAAAAGCTAATCAATAAAATAATACATATTTTTTTCATGTTCTTTTACCTTTTAACATTATTGGCCATCTGCAGCATTTCATCTGCTGTCTGGATGGCTTTGGCATTTACTTCATAAGCCCGCTGGGCAATAATCATATTCACCATTTCTTCAACAACACTAACGTTAGAAAGTTCCAAATAACCTTGAGCAATTGTTCCAAAACCTTCTTCACCTGGTATGCCGATTATAGGCTCTCCTGAAGATTCTGTGGGGATAAAAAGATTTCTCCCAATACTTTTTAAACCAGCAGGATTAATAAACTTAACAATTTGTAATTGACCTACTTGACTAGCTACACTTTGGCCAGGTTGAGTTACAGAAATAGTGCCATCAGAACCGATAGTAATATTGATTGTGTCTTCGGGGATAGCAATTTCAGGTTGAAGTAGATAACCATCTGAAGTTACTATTCTACCCTCTCTATCTAGTTTAAAGGCACCAGAACGGGTATAAGCCAATTCACCATTTGGTAAAAGGATTTGGAAAAATCCATCCCCTTCTATAGCCATATCCAAAGGATTATCTGTTTTTTGAAAATCACCTTGAGAGAAAATTTTCTGTACAGCTACTGGTCTCACACCTTGACCTAATTCAATACCTGTAGGTACTGTTGTTTGAGTAGTAGAGGCTGTACCTGGTGCTAATAAGCTTTGATACATTAAATCCTGAAAATCAGCTCGAGATTTTTTAAATCCTACAGTATTAACATTAGCTAAATTATTAGCAATAACATCTACATTTAAATTTTGAGCTTCCATACCACTAGCAGCAATCCATAATGCTCGAATCATTTTATCACCCCCTTAAATTTTTATTATTCCAACTTCATTAATTGCTCTTCCAGTAATTTCATCAATACATTGAATTAACTTCTGGCAGGTTTCATAATTACGCAATGTCTGAATCATGTTTGCCATTTCTTTAACAATATTAACATTAGCACCTTCCAAATAACCTTGTTTCACCTTTGCTTGAACAGATGATGAAGTAGTTCCATTTATAGGGACAAAAAGTCCATTTTGTTCTTTTTTTAAAATAGTTCCTTTTGGGAAATTCTCTATTCTTAAGGTATCTACTGCTACACCATCTACTCTTACTATTCCATCTTGATCAACAACAAAATCCTTTCCTCTAACGAAAATCACCCCCTTTTTACCCAATACCAAAAAACCTTGTTTTGTCACTAATCGATGTTTTTGATCCAGTTTAAAATCCCCACGGCGAGTGTATCTTATACCATCTGGGGTTTCTATTACAAAAAAGCCATCTCCTTCTATAGCTAAATCAAAGGGATTATTTGTAGGTAGAAGAGGTCCAGGAGTAAAATCTATTTGAATATATTCTAGGGCTGAAAGAAAATATTGGCGGAATCCTATTACATCCTTTTTATAACCAGGAGTATTCACATTAGCTAAATTATGCGTAATAGTATTTAGCCTTTCCTCTTGAACAATACTGCCAGAAAGCGCTATGTAAATGCTGGGATGCATAATTACCTCCTAAATTAACGTTTAATATTTACTAATTCTGTAAGCATTTCATCACTAGTAGTAATTACACGAGCATTTGCTTGAAAAGCCCGTTGAATAAGGATTAAATTAGTAAATTCTGCAGCTAAATCAACATTAGACATCTCTAAAGCACCAGAAATAATCTTTCCTCTACCTCCTGTATTAGGCACATCAATAATAGGTTGACCTGAAGCCCCAGTTTCAGCATAAAGATTGTCTCCTACTTTGGCTAAATTCCATGGGCTAACAAAATTAGCTAAAGCGATTTGATAAAGATTTCTTACTTGACCATTAGAAAATAAACCTTCTATTATTCCATCTTCATTAATAGAAATACTCTTTAAATCCCCTGCTGGATAACCATCTTGTCCTAAAAAATTAGTGGAGAAAGGTGCAGCAAATTGTGTAGAACCATCTAAACCTGTGCCTCCTTCACTAGTGCCAGTACCATAATTAAAAGAAATAGCCTGAGGAGAAACTGCGCCACCACCAAAATCAAAATTAATAGGTGTATCATTGTCATCATTTAGTGAACCATCAGAATTAAAAGTTAGTGTCTGAGTACCTGCATCTGTAATTGTACCTGTCCCATCTACATATACATAATGAGCATCCCAAGTATTAACGTCAGTTTTAACAAAATATATACTTATAGCATGAGCTTTTCCAAGGGAGTCATAAACAGTGAGAGTAGTAGAATAGTTATAAGTAGAGGGATCATCCCAATCAAATGGAGTAGTAATAATTTCAGCTTCAGCATCAAGATTAGCTTTCAAACTTACATTTGATGTTGCCTGTGCTTCACTCATGATATTTGAAAGATTTATATCTCCTAATGTACTGCTGATAGTTCCATTTTGATTGATTTGCCATCCTTGTAATCTATAACCTTCGGAAGTTACTAAATAACCATCAGCATCTAAGAGAAAAAGACCATTACGTGTATAATAAATCCCATTACCAGTATTAACTATAAAAAAACCATCACCATCAATAGCTAAATCAGTAGTATTGCCAGTAGTAATAATAGAACCTTGCATAAAATTGGGTACCACACGACTCATTCTGACTCCACCACCAATACTAAGCCTTCCTATTGAAGAGGAAAGCAAATCAGCAAAAACATTACGTGAACCCTTAAAACCTACTGTATTTACATTGGCAATGTTATTGCCTATAGTTCCCATCGCCAAACTCATAGCATTTAGACCACTCACACCAGTAAATAATGACTTTAACATCTTCTAACACCTCCTTTCATTTATTGTTTAATTTCTATAATGTCTTCTAAATTTACAAGATGTTTACTTTCACCAATAGTTAAATAAAGTTTATTATTATCAAATTCTACTTTTGTTACAGGCCCTACCATATATGTATTAACACCAACAGAAAGACCATCTTTTATAGCTGTTACAGAAAATGTATAATCACCTGAAGGTAAATGATGACCTTTATCATCTCTACCATCCCAAATAATACTTTGTTCTCCCTCTGATTGAGCACCTACTTCTATAGTTCGAACAAGTTTTCCGTCTTCATTATAAATATGAATGGAAACTTTTTGTGCATCATCAAGAAGTTGATAATGGATCGTAGCATCTTTATCTTTTTCTAAATGAATAATATCGCCTTCTGCTTTAACTTCCTTTCCTAGAAGGTTTAAAGCAAGTAGATTATTTATAGAAGTTTGATAAAGCATAAGATTTTCAAACATATGTTTTACATCATTTACTGCTTCTAATTGGGCAAACTGAGTCAGTTGAGCAACATATTCATCTGGTTTAAGTGGATCAAGTGGATCCTGATTTTGTAATTGAGTAATTAAAATTTGGTAAAAATCATTTTCATCTAATGTATTAGGGTTTTTTATTTTATCTTCAGAAGTCCTTTGTGGGGTATAAATACTGTTTACTTGCATTTTTTACCTCCTTTAAGCCCAAAAATCTATACTTTTTGAGCTAATTGAAAGATTTTTTGAAATTTTTGGTTTTATTATTTCAACTTTTTCTCTTTTCTCTTTTTTATAAGTTTGAGGCAATTGTCTTTCATTTCTAGGCATATAAAATTCAGAATGTTCATTAGCTAAAGAAACATTAAACTCACTTATTAAAAATCCTTGTTGTCCAAAGCTCTGTTTAAGCATTTCTAGTCCTTTTTCTATCACTTCTTTCACTATGTATGTGTTAGTAAAAAAGTGCACCTTAAGAGTGCCCTTATCTATACTTATATGAATTTTAAGTTTTCCTAATACCTCTGGTTTTAAATCTACTATAATTTCTTGCTTCCCATTTTGAAATTGAACCTCTATTTTTTTTACAATTTGTTCAATAATTGCATCCTGATCAATTTTAATAGGTGGTCTATTCATTTTTAAAATCTGCACTTTTTCAACTTCTTTCTTTATGTCAGTGTTAAAT
>Ga0209410_1000704_pt1 | contig 15696 bp, 13 predicted proteins | sample Mar14436cmmetaG_FD_184135 | JGI IMG/M metagenome (GOLD analysis project Ga0209410, IMG submission 184135) | Marine hydrothermal vent microbial communities from Guaymas Basin, Gulf of California to study Microbial Dark Matter (Phase II) - Marker... ... | reverse complement strand
AGTTACGGCTATTACATTGCCTTTTAGAGATTTAGCTGCTTTTGCTGTTTCTACAACAATGGCTGTCTTTCCAGAACCAGAGACAGCAAGTAAGCTATCTCCTTCCCTTAAAGCTGGTGTGACGGTTTCTCCAACAACAAAGACCTTTATACCTAAATGCACTAAACGCATTGCAAATGCCTTTGCTACTAATCCAGAACGTCCTGCTCCTACCACATATATTCTAGGTGAGTTTTTTACAGTTTTAATAAATTCTTCAAATTCTTTAGGATTTATACGTTCTGTAATTTCAGAAATTCTTTTAATTATTTCACGATAATACACTTTCTATCTCCTTTTTTAAAATCATTACTGCTTTTTTAGGATCAGGCGCTTTTGTAACAAATCCTCCAACAACGATAATACTTGGTTTATATTTCATAATTTCAGGTATATCTTCTGGTGTAATACCTCCAGCAACTGAAAGGGGAATAGAAAAGTTTTCTTTAAATAATGCTAAATCTTTGAAAGATTTTCCTTTAGCAACTTGAACATCAATAGCTGTGTGAATATTAAAATAATCAGGATTTAATGAAACTATTTTTTGAGCTCGTTCTAATTTATCTTCTATACCAATAAAATCTACTATTACTTTTTTCTTAAAATTATGCGCTGTTTTAATAGCTGCTTGAATAGTTTCAAGAGGAGCAGCAGCGCATACTGTCATTATGTCAGCACCAGCATCAAAAACAAGTTTTGCTTCTAATTCACCTACATCCATTGTTTTTGTATCTGCAAGAATAAGATTTGAAGGGAAACGTTGTTTTAAAGTGTGTATAATTTTTATTCCTACTGATTTTAAAAGAGGTGTACCTACCTCTAAAATCTCTACAAAAGGAGCTATTACCTCTGCAATATTAAGAGCTTTTTCCCCCTCTACAAGGTCTAAAGCAATTTGTAATTTCACACTTATTTTTTAACACTGATGGGAAAACAAGGCAAGTTTAGTATAAAAAATAAACAGGTCTGAGCATCTCAGACCTGCTATTTTATCCTAAATTTTAAGATTTTTTAATGTTTAAGTGAAATTATTCCCAAAGCACTTAAAGTTAAGATAACTGCTACTATAAAGGCTAAAAATGGATAAAGTATTTTTTCTTTTTCCTTTAACATAGTAAAAGCAGATACCCACACTCCTACCACTGCAGCTATACAAGAAAATGCTATGCCCAACATACCTAAACCATCACCAGAGCCAAGTTTCTTTAAATACCAATGGCCATGAATAGCATGCCCTGCGCACTTTTCCCAAATTTCGTGAACATCTTCTCCTTCCCATAAAAGAGAAAGTACACAAGAAGATTTAGCATATTGTGGACCACCAAAAAGATAAATGGCAGCTCCAATAACTGCAACAATCATACCTATAAGAGTAATCCAATAAACTATTTCGCCATAAACAATACCTGCCAATGGTGCTTTAGGTTTTTCTTGCATATTTTTCCTCCTCTATGATACTACGGCTGAAGCCGCCTTCCAAAGCTCTACTGCTTTCATTAATAGCCTTATACCAGAAAATAACATGATAGCAATTATCAACCATCTGACAAAACCGGCTTTTATTTTAATCATTATTGCTGCCCCAATAAGTGTGCCTACTATTAAACCAATCATGCAAGGCACAGCGAAAATAGGAAGGATTCCTCCTCCCATAATATAAGGCCAAACAGCTGCTGTATCACCTATTCCAATCATTACTTTACTACAAGTAGCTGCTACTTTTAATGGTGCCATCATTACCAAATTAAATACTGGCACCATAGCCCAACCTGCTCCTAAACCAAAGAGTCCAGAGATTAATCCTACCCCACAAAAGAGAATTGCAGCAATATGAGCATTTTTTACTTGATAATTAACTACTCTTCCTAAAGAATCTTCCCAATAGGCCATAGCTAAACCCAATCTTTCAGTAAAACTATCTACTTCACCTACCTCAGGATATTCAATTTTCTTTCCTGCAAAGATAAAGAGCATAGAAATACCAATGACAATTATTCCTAATCCTCCTCTGACTAATGCTTCTCCTTTTATTCCCATTGTTGCTTTTACATATCCAGCTAAAAGGGCTCCTATTACTGCACACACAGCATATGGTACTGCTCCATAAAATAAGATCCTTATATTAGCAATGCCTTTTCGCAAAAAAGGTTTTGCTGCTACTAATGCACCAGCCATAGCAACAAATAATCCAGTTGCTCTGATAACAAACGAATCAATTGGAGTAAATCCCATCATAATAGGTGTAAAAACAACACCTCCACCTACACCTGCTAATACAGCTACAATACCTATCAAAATACAGGCTATAAGAAAAAGGAAGAAAAAGGCTATAGGACTAATACCTAAAGTTTTTTCTGCCGCTGGTGCTACTGTCTCTGCTGCCTCTTCAACTGCATATACAATTTTGTTTCCTAACAAGGACATTATAATTGTTACAATACTGATACCTAACACCCATTTCCACTTCTTTTTTAAATCCATCAAAATCCCTCCATCTTTTTAAGCAAATTAATACCTTTTTGTTTGTAAAATGTCAATAGTTTTTTTTATTTCAATAGTTGCTTTTTGAAACAATAACAGCTATAATGTATTACACAATGACACTTTTAAATAGATTGCAAGTAAGATTAAATGCAATTAGTTTAAAGGCTAAGGTAATTATTGGTGTAAGTTTGATTTTGATTGTGGTAATAGGTCTTTTTACCTATTATGATACCTTAGCACGGATAAAATTCCATTTTGATAAGCAAGAAGAATGGGCATTTGAACTTAGTGATACAGTTATGAGAAGTATTGAATATCCCATGTTTGATGGAAATATGGATTATGTTCAAGCTATTTTAGAAAGATTGTATAAAATGGAAGATGTAAAAGTTGTAAATCTTTGCGATGCTAATGGTGTTATTAAATATAGTGGGTTACCATCTAATATAGGTAAAAAAGACACTTCTGAAATTACTAAAAAGGCCTTACTCACTGGTTTATTGACTAAAGGTTTAGAAATATTAGGAGGAGAAAGGGTTCTTTATCATGCTATGCCTATTGCTAATGAAAAAACTTGTTATAAATGCCATGGAAGGGAAAGAAGGATACTTGGCGTTTTAACAGTTGGAATAAACTGGACTCCTATAGAAGAAAGGGTAATAGCACTTAGAAATAGAGAGATTTTCTTAGGTATAATTTCTATTATAGTAGTAGGTTTCTTTTTAACTTTATTTTTAACCAAATATGTTACTCGCCCACTTTCTACTCTTACTCGATTAGCTGATGAAATTAGTCGAGGAAATCCAGGTTTTGAATTTGGAAGGGTAGTTAAGTGTTGGGAAATACAAAAATGTGATGAAGTCAATTGTCCAGCATATGGAAATACTGAAATTATGTGTTGGTACATAGATGATACGCTCTGTAAGGCTGAACCATCTGGGAAGTTTCCAGAAAAATTAAATATGTGTCGTAAATGTACAGTTTATAAACGCCATATGGGTGATGAAATGGTTCAATTAGCAGATGCATTCAAACACATGCTTTATAGGTTAAGAATTTCTAAAGAAAAATTGAAACAATCTGAAGAAAAATATAAATTTCTCTTTGATACTGACCCAAATTCTATCTTTATTTTAGATCATGAAACCTATAGGATTTTGGATGCAAATGCGAGGGCAGAAAGTCAATATGGTTATTCAAAAGAAGAATTTTTGAATATGTCTTTTTGGGATTTGGGATTTAAAGAAGATATGGAAGAGATGAAATATCACTTTAAAAATATTTTGGATGGTCGATGTGTGCTTTTTTCTAAAAAATCACATCGTAAAAAGGACGGAAGCCGTTTCTATGTAAATATTCATGTATGTGGAGTACGGTTTGCAGGAAAAAATGCTTTTATTGCTACTACAATTGATATTACAGAAAGTGTGCAGAAAGAAGCACAATTAATCCAGACCAGTAAATTAGCGACTTTAGGAGAAATGGCAGCAGGTATAGCACATGAGTTAAATCAACCTCTCAATGTTATGAAAGTAGGTAGTGATTTTCTTAAAAAAATGATAGAAAGAGGCAAAAAGATAAGTGATAAAGATTTAAAAACAGTAGCTCAACAGATAAGTAGTCAAGTAGATAGGGCATCTCAAATTATTAATCATTTGAGGGAATTCGCTAGAGTATCAGATATTGAGGCTCATGAAGTAAATATTAATGAACCTATTAGAAATGTTTTTAAGATATTAGGACAACAGTTAAGGTTACGTCAAATAGAAGTAGAATTAGATTTAGATGAGAATTTACCTCCAATAATGGCAGATAGTAATCGATTAGAGCAAGTATTTATAAATCTTGTAACTAACGCTAGAGATGCTATAGAAGAAAAGCCTTCAGGTGATAAATTGTTAAAAATAAAGTCATTTTTGGATAAAAATGATGTTGTAGTTACTGTATCTGATAGTGGAAAAGGAATTCCCAGAAATATTATGGATAGAATATTTGAGCCTTTTTTTACCACTAAAGAAATAGGTAAAGGCACTGGTCTTGGTCTTTCTATTAGTTATGCCATTATTAGAGATTATGGTGGTAGTATAACTGTAGAAAGTGAAGAGGGTGTAGGAACAACGTTTGAATTAAGATTTCCTGCATGTTTTAAACATAATAAAAATACAAGGCATTAAAAAATGAAACTTTTATTAATTGATGATGAAGAACCTGTAAGGGAGATTTTAAGTTTATCTTTACGTAGTGATGGTTATGAAGTTATAACTGCAGGTGATGGTGAAGAAGGGATAAGATTATTCCAACAAGAAAAACCTCCAATTGTTTTAACTGATATAAAAATGCCTGGTATGGATGGGATTGAAGTATTAAAAAAAATCAAACAAATAGACCCTGAGACCGAAGTAATAATTATTACTGGACATGGCGATATGGATTTAGCTATTCAATCTCTTAAACTCGAGGCTTCTGATTTTATTACTAAGCCTATTAAAGATGAGGCATTAGCTATTGCCTTAAAACGGGCTATAAAAAGAAGAGAAATGAGACAAAAGCTTAATGAATACACTACTAGTCTTGAAAATAAAGTAAGAGAAGCTATAGAAGAGATAAGAATAAAGGAAATGCAGTTATTTCAATCAAGAAAACTTGCAGCCTTAGGGACACTTTTAGCTGGTGTAGCTCATGAATTAAATAATCCCCTTTCCAATATATATACATCTTGCCAAATACTTTTAGAAGAGATAGAAAGCCCTGATTTAGATTTTAAAAAACAGCTTCTAAAACAAATTGAAGAACAAACTAATAAAGCACGCAATATTGTTCGTTCCCTTTTAGAGTTTTCAAGACAGAGAGAATTTAAAAAAGAAATATTGAATTTAAAAGAAATAATGGAGGAGACAATAGGTTTTGTTCAAGGACAGATACCGCCAAAAGTAGAAATGATAATTGAGATTCCAGATGATATTGAAATTTATGCTGATAAGCAACATATTGAACAAGCATTTTTAAATATTATTACAAATGCTATACAAGCTATACCAGATAAAGGGACAGTTAGTATTAAAGCAAGTGTAGATAAAGATAAGGGGGTAGTGAATATTGAGTTTAAAGATACAGGTGTTGGTATTGAGCCTGATATTTTACCTAGGATATTTGATCCATTTTTTACTACTAAAGAAGTGGGTGAAGGTTCAGGTCTTGGTTTATTTATTACACATGAAATTATAGAAAGACATCAAGGTCATATTGCAGTAGAAAGTGAAGTAGGAAAAGGTACTACTTTTTTGATAAAAATGCCTTTGGAGAAGGTCAAACATGAATGAAAAGGTAAAATTATTAGTAGTTGATGATGAGCCGATTGCTTTAAAAAATCTTGAGTATATTTTAAAAAAAGAAGGTTATGAAGTAGTGTCAACACAAAGCGGAGTACAGGCATTAAAACTTTTAGAAGAGGAAGAATTCCCCGTTGTTTTAACAGATTTACGTATGGAAAAAGTTGATGGTATGCAGATTCTTGAAAGGTGTCGTCAGCTTTATCCAGATTCAGAAGTTATTATCATTACTGCATATGCAACAATTGATTCAGCTGTAGAAGCAATGAAAAAAGGTGCTTATTATTACATTGCTAAACCTTATAAATTAGATGAAGTGCGCAAAGTTGTAGCTGAAGCAGTAAAGAAAAATAGACTTCAAAAAGAAGTTAAAGAATTAAAACAACGCTTAGAAATATTTGAAAATAAAGTCACAATTATTACAGAAGATAATAATATGAAAAAACTTCTTGAAACAGCTAGAAAAGTAGCACCTACAGATTGCAATATTCTTATTACAGGAGAGACTGGTACAGGTAAAGAATTGTTAGCTAGATACATCCATGAACATAGTCGTAGGGCAAAAGGACCTATGTTAGCTATAAATTGTGGTGCATTTCATGAAGAGCTTTTGGCAAATGAGCTTTTTGGCCATGAAAAAGGGGCATTTACTGGAGCAAATTATTTAAAAAAAGGACTCATTGAAATGGCCTCTCATGGTACCCTATTTTTAGATGAGATCACAGATATGTCACATGCTATGCAAACAAAGCTTTTACGAGTTATTCAAGAAAAAGAAATTCTAAGATTAGGAGGAACAAGACCAATTAGAGTAGATGTTCGTTTTATTGCTGCTACAAATCAAGATATTCACGAGGCTGTTAAAAGCGGTCGTTTTAGACAAGATTTATACTATCGTCTTAATGTAGTTTCTTTACATATACCTCCACTTTGCGAACGTAAAGGAGATATTCCTTTGTTAAGTTATTATTTTTTAAAAAAATATGCAATTACTATGAAAAAAGATGTTAAAAAAATTTCTTCTCAAGTTATGGATATATTAATGAATTATGATTACCCTGGTAATGTAAGAGAATTGGAAAATATTATTGAAAGGGGAGTAGCACTTTGTCCAGGAGATACACTTTTACCTGAACATCTTCCCGAAGATTTAAGAAGATTAAAGGTTTTTACTATTCGTGGTAACCGCCGCTATCCTACCTTGAAAGAACAAGAAAAATCTTACATTTTATGGGTACTTAAAAAAGTCAAAGGTAACAAAACAAAAGCTGCTGAAATTTTAGGTATAGATCGAGTTTCTCTTTGGAGAAAGCTAAAAAGATATGGTATCAATATTTAAGATTTAGGTTTAATAACTATTAAAGGGCAATTTAGTTCTTTGCATTTTTGCAATGTCTTTATATCTCTTTCAGAAACAATAGTAAAAAGGATTTCATTGTGTGTTTTCACATAATTTGTGATTTCTTCTTCTAAATTTCCTATAGAAAGATTTGCGTTTGGAATAATCTTTTTGGTAAAATAATAAAACAATTTTTTTAATTTTCTCTTCAAGGTTTTTCTTTTGCTTGGTTTAATCACATAAAGTATCTCAATTTCTGCTCCAATTCTTTTACCCAAATTCTCTGCATAAAGTAATGCTTCTTTATCTGTTTCTTTCTCTAATACCTCTCTAGCTATTTCAAATGCTCCTGCCTCTGCATAAGTAGCTGCTTCAAATAAGGTTTCTATTTTTTTAAATAAAACGGCTAATAAGATTTTTCTTTTCAATACTAAGAACCTTTTTTGTCCTGCACCCTTAGGGTGCAGGACAATTCTAATTACCGACGGGAAGCTCTAATCTCTTTACGTTCTTCAGGCCTCTTGTAAATAGGAACCCGTTTTTCTTTTTTCTTCAATACCTCTCTAGCTATTTCAAATGCTCCTGCCTCTGCATAAGTAGCTGCTTCAAATAAGGTTTCTACTTTTTTTAATAATTTTCCTAACATGGCGTCCTCCTTTTTTGTTTTCACTTTATGGTAACGCAACTTCTATGCCAATACTAAATTATGATTTATCCATCATAATTAGACCCCCTTAAATTACTTTTTGTTTCATTTTTTTAATAAAAAATACTTATTCAATTTGTGCTAAATAAATAGAGACTTAATTTGTTACTATCTGCAATAGATGATAATAAATATTTTTTGCAATATGCAACACTTAATAAAGATAAGGGACACCTGAGTGTCCCTTTAATTTTATAGATTATATTAAGAAGGTAAAGCAATCAGACCTAAGAAGGCGACAATACATATCAAACCAGCAATAAAAGCTAAAGCAGAAAAAAGATATTCTTTTTGTTTTAAAAGTGCTAAACCAGAAAAAAACATAGCAGGAATAACAGCAAAGACACCAAAAGCAATACCAAACATGGTTAATCCATCACCACTGCTAAGTTTAGTTAAATACCAATGTCCTTGTGGTAATTTTCCTATAACTTCATTCCATACAGTAGCAATATTATTTCCTTGCCAAGCAAGAGAAAAAACTTGGGGTATATCCCTATAGTTTTTTCCTGCAATAAAGGCAAAAGCTGTACCAATAGTAGCAATTATTGCTCCTAATAAAGTCCCCCAATAGATGATCTCTCCATAAACAATTGCTGCAAGTGGTGGTTTAGGTTTGGTTTCCTCTGTTATGATTATTTCCTTAGTTATAACCATTTCTTGAGCCATAATTTCACCTCCTAATTAAAATATAGGTAAATCTATGCCAAATATTCCTTCTACTCCACGGATTATTAATTTAATGCTTGTTAAAAACAAAATGCCAATAAGTATATATCTTACAAATGCTGCTTTGACTTTAACTAAGATAGTTGCTCCAATAATCCCACCAACAACCTGTCCCAACATCCAGGGTGCAGCGAAAAGAGGGAGTAAAGCACCATATATAATATATGGCCATATAGCAGCAGCATTACCTATAGCAAGCAAAACACCGCTACAAGCAGCTGATACTTTTAATGGGACTGCCATAACAAAATTTAAAACAGGTACTACTGCCCATCCTCCACCAAGTCCAAAAAATCCTCCTGTAAATCCTACTAAAGCAAAAAGTAAGAATCCAGGAATGCCTCTTGTAGCTTGATAATTTATTAATTTTTTTAATGATTCTTCCCAGTAACTTCCGCTGAGTCTTAATCTTTTAGTAAAACTATCTACATGTTTTACTTCAGGATACTCTGTTTTGGCACCTCCAAAAACAAACATAAGAGCAATAAAAACAAGAGTGACTCCTAATGCAAGTCTTACAATGGCATCGCCTAATGCCCCTAAATATGCTGAAAGATAGACAGCACTAAAAGCTCCTACCATAGCTCCAAGAACAATGGGAATTGAACAGAAATATACAATTTTGATATCAGCTAATCCCTTTCTCATAAATGGGCCTGTGGATATTAATCCACTAAACATAGCTACAACAAGTCCTGTTGCTCTGACTAATAGTGTATCAAGTGATGTAAAACCTAAAACAATAGGAGTAAATAAAACTCCTCCTCCAACTCCTGCTATAACAGCCACTATAGCAATGCCAGTGCTTAATAAGAAAGATACAACGATTATTCCTAACATAAATGATGGGCTCATAATTTCTGTAGGGTGCACTTTTGAAAATAAAGCCATAGCTATATATGAGATGGCAATTAAAAATAGCAATAAGGCTGCCTCTAACATACCAGTTCCTTCATAAGAGCCTGCTTCAGCCAGAGTAGCAACTTCAAGTAAATACTCAGCTTTTCTTCTTGCCCTTTTTAATGCGCTTAATACTCCCATAATAATTCTCCTTTAAATTTTTTCATTAAAAATGGAATACAAGTTTTATGCCAACTTCATAAGTTACGTAATAAATTAACTTTTTTGACATAAGCCTTTAAATAAAATGGCTATTGTGTTGCATTTTGTAATAATAAATTTAATGACTTTGAAAATTAAAAAAGCTAATTATGTTACATAATGAAACTTAAATATTGCAATGTGTAACTTAGATTGCCATTGATATCAGAATCAAACTAAGATATAATCGTTTTATGAAATTTTTTAAAAAATCTGAAGAAAAACAAATTCCGGAAATAGAAGAATTACAAAAAATTATTAATGAAACTCAATTACCTCCAAATGTTAGAGAGATTGCTATTCAAGAATTAGAAAGACTTTCTAGGATGAGTCCTAGTACAGCAGAATTTACTGTTGGTGTTAACTATGTTGAGTATTTAATTACTCTTCCCTGGTATAAAAAAACCCAAGATAATTTGGATATAAATTGGGCAGAGAAAATCCTTAATGAAAATCATTATGGTTTAAAAAGTGTTAAAGAAAGAATTTTGGAATATTTAGCTGTTAGAAAATTAAGATTAGAAAGGAAATATCAAATACTAGTAGTAGATGATGATGAAACTGCCAGGAATAATTTACAACATATTTTAAAAAAAGAAGGCTATGAAGTAGCTACAGCAAGTAATGCTATAGATGCACTTAGGTTGCTTGAGACTGTTGAGTTTGATGTGATCCTTACTGATTTAAGGATGAAAGACATAGATGGCATGGAATTATTAGAAAAAATTAAGTGTAAGTATCCAGAGATACAAGTTATTATGATTACCGCTTATGCTACAATTCCATCGGCAGTAGAAGCTATTAAAAAAGGAGCTTATCATTATATTGCTAAACCTTTCCAATTGGAGGAAGTCCGAAATACTGTAAGAGAAGCATTAGAAAGAAAATTTTTACAACAAGAGATAAAAGGTCCAATTTTATGTTTTGTAGGCCCACCAGGTACAGGAAAAACTTCATTAGGTAAGTCTATTGCTCAAGCATTAGGGAGAAAATTCATTCGTATTTCGCTTGCAGGGATGAAAGATGAGGCGGAAATAAGAGGACATCCACGTACATATGTAGCTGCTCTTCCAGGTAGAATAATTCGTGAAATACGTCGGGCTGGAACTATTAATCCTGTATTTATGTTAGATGAAGTAGATAAAATAGGTCAAGATTTTAAGGGTGATCCAGCTTCTGCTTTGCTAGAAGTCCTTGATCCTGAACAAAATGCTAGCTTTACTGATTATTATTTGGATGTACCATTTGATTTATCAAAAGTTATGTTTATTACTACTGCTAATATTACAGATCCCATTCCAGATCCACTTTTAGATAGAATGGAGATTTTACCTTTTTCAGGATATACAGATGAAGAAAAAGAAAAAATTGCCTTTCAATTTATTATTCCTAGACAAATTAAAGAAAATGGACTGTCTAAAAATCCTCCAAGGTTTACAACTGATGCAGTATATAAAATTATTCGTGAATACACATATGAAGCAGGTGTAAGAAGTCTAGAAAGAGAGATTGCTTCTATTTGTAGAAAAATTGCCAGAAAAATTGTTAAAAACAATAATATCTCTAAAAAGGATTTTAATATAGATTCTCAACTTGTAGAGAAATATCTTGGTCCAAGAAAGTTTTACCATGAAGTGGCACAAGCAAAAGATCGTATAGGAGTGACTACTGGTCTTGTATGGACGGAAGTAGGAGGAGATATTATCTTTGTTGAAGCTACGAAGATGAAAGGGAAAAGAGAACTTATTTTGACAGGTTCATTAGGAAATGTAATGCGTGAATCTGCACAGGCAGCTTTGAGCTATGTTCGTAGCAATGCAGAATCATTTGGGATTCCACCAGATTTTTTTGATTATCATGATATTCATATTCATGTTCCTGCAGGGGCTATACCAAAGGATGGCCCTTCTGCTGGTATAACTATTGCCTTAGCCCTAATTTCTCTTTTAACAGGAAGACCAGCAAGAAGAGATGTGGGAATGAGTGGTGAGTTGACTTTAAGTGGTAGAGTTTTACCAGTAGCAGGAATTAGAGAAAAAATATTAGCTGCTAGGCGAGCTGGAGTAAAAATTGTAATCTTACCTAGTAAAAATAAGGTTGATGTTGAAGATCTTCCAGAAAGTATACGAAAAGGTTTAAATATCATTTTAATAGACAAAATTGAAGATATTGTAGATTTAGTTTTAAGATAGATATGGAGTTAGAAAAATCTGTTGAACAATTGCCACATCAACCAGGTGTTTATCTTATAAAAGATAAGAGAGGGCATATTATTTATGTTGGTAAGGCAAAAGATTTACAAAAACGAGTAAAAAGCTATTTTTCCCGTCAGACTTCTGCTAAAGTGAAATCCATGTTAAGCCAGGCAGTTCAGATTGATTATATTATTACACCTTCAGAAAAGGAAGCATTGATTCTTGAATGTAATCTCATCAAGACTCATAAGCCTCGTTATAATGTAGTGTTACGAGATGATAAAAATTACCCATATTTAAGAATTGATTTAAATGAAAAATGGCCAAGGTTTGTTATTGTAAGACGCATGCAAAAGGATGGGGCAAAATATTTTGGGCCATTTGCTTCTGCTAAAGCAGTGAGGGAGACATTAAAATCAATGAGCCAATTATTTCCTCTAAGAAGATGTAGTGATTTTGTCTTAATGCATAGGAAAAGACCTTGTTTAAATTATCAAATTGGCCGTTGTGTTGCACCATGTGTGGGTTATATAACAGAAGAAGAATATAAAAAGCTTGCTTTTCAAGCCTGTTTATTTTTAGAAGGACAAGCAGATGGGCTTTTAGAAACTTTGGAAAATGAGATGAAAAAAGCCTCTGCTAATCTTGAGTTTGAAAGAGCAGCTTTTTATCGAGATAGAATATTTGCCATCAAACGCACATTAGAAAAACAATCAATGGTTTCTTCTGACTTTGCTAATCGAGATATAATGGGATATTTGTCTTGGCCAGAAAAAGAGAAAAAGATAGAAGTGATTGTATTGCAAGTAAGAAATGGATATTTACTTGGAGAAAGAAATTATACTCTTTCCCTTTCTATGGCATCTCCTGAAGAGGCTTTTAAAAGATTTTTAGAACAGTATTATTATCGTCAGGATTTTATTCCTTCTGAAATTATTATTCCTTTTTTGCCAGAAGAAAAAAACGTTTGGGAGGAATGGCTAAGTGAAAAAGCTAACGGAAAAGTAAATATTACTACTCCTCAAACAGAAGAGCATAAAAGACTTTTGACAATGGCAACAGAAAACCTTAAGCATCATCTTAATACAAAATTGATGGAAAAAAGTGTCCTTTTTACTTTAAAATCTGTTTTAAATTTGCCTCAAATACCTAAAAGGATTGAATGTTTTGATATCTCAAATATTCAAGGGCAATTTGCTGTTGCCTCTATGGTTGTTTTTATAGATGGAGAACCAGCAAAAGATGAATATCGTCGTTTTAAATTAAAACAAGAAGGCTTTCCCAATGATTATGCTATGATGGAAGAGGTGTTAAGCAGACGATTTTCAAAGAATGAGACATTACCAGATTTATTATTAATAGATGGAGGTAAAGGACAATTAAAAATAGCTATTGAAGTCCTTAAAAAAAATGGGCTTAATATATCTGTGGCAGCTATTGCTAAAGGAAGAGAAGGAGAAGAAGATAAAATTTATCTACCAGAAAGGAAAAATCCTTTAATGCTTAAATCATATTCGCCTGCTTTAAGATTTTTAAAGCATATTCGAGATGAGGCTCATCGGTTCGCAATTAGTTATTATAAAAAACTTCATAGAAAAGAGTTGTTGGACTCCGCACTTGAAAATATTCCTGGTCTTGGTCCAAAGAGAAGAACTTTGTTATGGAAACATTTTAATTCTTTAGAAGAGATAAAAAATGCCTCTCTTGAAACTCTCTGTAAAATAGGATTACCTTATTCTGTAGCAAAGTCTTTAAAAGAGGCATTAACTTAAAAATAAAATAATGTTTTCAATTTATACATTAGGACTATGGCTTGGGGTAAGTTTTAGTTTGCCACTAGGAATAATTCATCCAAAAATAAAACATTATATAAAAAATCGTCTTGGACACCATCTTAACTATCCATTTTTCCCCAATCAACCTGTTTGGTTTCATGCCCTTTCTGTTGGTGAAGTGCTTTCAGTAGTACCTTTGGTAAAAGCATTTAAAAAAAGATATTCAGAAATTTCTATTTTTTTTACTGCCAGCACACTTACTGGTCATGAGATGGCTAAAAAACAATTAAAAGATATAGCTGATGCTATAAACTATTTTCCATTAGATTTTCCTAATGTTATAAATCATTATTTAAAACGAATTAATCCAAGGCTTATTATATTCACAGAGACAGATATATGGCCTAATTTTTTAAATATAATGCATAAAAATCATATTCCAACTATACTTATCAGCGCAAGGATATCTGAACGTTCTTATAAGAGATATTGTTTAATAAAAAGTTTTGTTTCTCATATTATAAATCATCTTGAATTTATAGGAGCACAGAGAGAGGAGGATAAAAGGCGCTTTTTGGGATTAGGTTTTAAAAAAGAAAAAATTAAAGTAATAGGTAGTCTTAAATTTGATTTGCCTTTACCTGATTTGGGTCAAAAAACACTGATAAGAAAAGAATTAAACATTCCCTTAAAACAAACTATCTGGATAGCAGGAAGCACTCATCGAGGTGAAGATGAAATTATTTTAAAAGTTCATCGAGCTCTTTTGTCCCTTTTTCCTAATCTCTGTTTAATTATTGCCCCACGCCATCCAGAAAGGTTTGATGAAGTAACAGCACTTTCTTTAAAAATGGGATTTCGTACTAAACGACGTACAGAAGATAAAAAAGGGGATTATGAAGTAATTGTGCTTGATACTTTAGGAGAATTAGCTAAAGCATATGGTATTTCTCATTTTGCCTTTGTTGGAGGTAGCTTTGTTTCTATAGGTGGGCATAATCCATTAGAAGTAGCAGTTTGGGCAAGACCAGTTATCTTTGGGCCATATATGTTTAATTTCAGTGAGATTGCCAAAATGTTGATAGAAAACAAAGCAGCTATTGAAGTAAAGGATGAAAAAATGTTATTTCAGGTTTGTCGTTTTCTATTAGAAGATAAATCTGCTGCTGAGATAATAGGAGAGCAGGGTAGAAAATTAGTAACTGCACATCAAGGAGTGATAGAACGTTATTTAAAATTAATAGAAAAATGGATTTGAATCGCCTTTTTTATCTGTTTCAAGAAGGCCCTTATACTTTAAAACTTTTTGCTTATGGTTTAAGTACTTTTTATTTTGGTGGTTTAAGATTACATCAATTTCTTTATAAGTCAGGATTATTATCTCAAAAAAAATTACCTTCTAAAATAATAAGTATAGGAAATTTATCTGTAGGTGGAAGTGGCAAAACCCCATTTGTTATTTTTTTAGCTAAATTTTTTAAATCCATGGGGGAAAAAGTAATAGTAGTTACACGGGGTTATAAAAGTCAATCAAAATCATTTATAGTTTCTGATGGAAATAAGATTTATCTAACAGCAAAACAAGCTGGTGATGAAAGTTATCTTTTGGCAAGCAATTTAAAAGGAATTCCTGTTTTGAAAGGGAAAAATCGATATAAGGCAATCAAATTGGCTTATAAATATTTTTCTCCTAAAATTGTCATTTTAGATGATGCTTTTCAACACTATGCCTTAAAAAGAGATATTGATATTGTTTTATTAAATGCAAAAAATCCTTTTGGAAATGGCTATTTATTACCAAGAGGTATTTTGCGTGAACCTATATCTGCATTAAAAAGAGCTCATGCAGTAATTATCACAAAGGTAAGGCATGAGAGGGAAATAAAGAATTTTAGAAATTTTTTAAAAAAGAATTTTTCTCATTTGGCTATTTTTAATGCTTTTTCATATATAAATAAAATTTTCAATCTTAAAGGAGAATCTTTTGATCCTTTTATGC
>Ga0209410_1000702_pt1 | contig 15712 bp, 14 predicted proteins | sample Mar14436cmmetaG_FD_184135 | JGI IMG/M metagenome (GOLD analysis project Ga0209410, IMG submission 184135) | Marine hydrothermal vent microbial communities from Guaymas Basin, Gulf of California to study Microbial Dark Matter (Phase II) - Marker... ... | reverse complement strand
GGTTAGTGTCACCGACGCTCTTATGTGCGATTTCAACGAAATCGCACCTTTGGTCAACCTTTCTTAAAGGTTGAAGGCAATGGCGTTGGGAACTTATCTGTATTAGTTATTGTTGGCGTCCCTTAGGAGGACTAATGGCACTTGGAGGTTCATCTGGTTAGTGTCACCGACGCTCTTATGTGCGATTTCAACGAAATCGCACCTTTGATCAACCTTTCTTAAAAATCTGGATAGTCAAACGATGCGTTGAAATAGGGTGGTGAGGTAACTACGAGGTGTATACTGTTATCCTCCAACTCTTTCATGTTTTCTGCATCACCAAATGTCATCTTATGAAAAGTTTTTCATATCGTTCATCTTCTTACTTTTATTTAAGATGGAGATGGAATCTATGGATATGTTTTGTTCTTTGAAACTCTGGAACACGACAAAGGACAGGTCTATTCCAAATGCCAAATGTTTTTATATTTTTCCTCTCCAATCAATGACTTTTCTGCTGACAATTGTGGAATAAATAAATTAAGCGAATCCATACTTATAATTCAAAAATATAATTCATATACTCGTTCAATCTCATCTCCGCTGAAGAGCGGTCCGTGTCCCGGATAAATCTTATCAATTCCATATTTATTATGAAATTCGATCAATTTCTCTATCGATTTTTTTAATTCCTCAGAATTACCTCCCGGGAAATCCGTTCTTCCAATCCCAAAAGCAAAAATCACATCCCCAGAGAATAGGGATCTTGATTTTTCTTCATAGAGGCAGATACTCCCCCTGGTGTGTCCTGGGGTATGTATCACCTCCAACTCGCTACTACCGAGAGAGACCTTGTCCTTGTCATAAAGCTTAATATCCACATCGATCCTTATCGATTTATCTGAAAATAAATAAGCCAATATATACTTATCATCGCCCCTCTCCATGGCTTCGGCATCAATCTCGTGAGCAAGAATCTTGGCATTCGTTTTTCTCTTTATCTCTAAGTTCCCCGCGACATGGTCATAATGACAATGAGTATTTATGATAAAATCTATTCCAATATTTAATTTATTAATCTTCTCGATTACTACTTCGGGATTTATTCCAGAGTCTATAAGTGCGACCTTCTTGTCTTTTATTAGATAACAGTTAGAGCCCTCAGAAATGCTAAATATTGGATAAATCATCATTACAATTATTTTTTATTATTCACCAATTATCTGAACCACTATCCTTCTTCTTCTTGGTCTCGTATCTAGGTTTATGGCTATGATTTGTTGCCATGTACCAAGGGTCAATTTTTTGTTTATGAATGGTACAACTACACTCGGACCGATGAATGTTGCCCTTATATGGCTTCTTCCGTTGTCGTCATGCCATGTTTTGTGGTGTTCATAGTGTATATCTGAAGGGGCAATTCTCTCAAACGCCGCCTTTATGTCCCTTTTTAGACCCGGTTCGTATTCCATCGTCGATACTGCACCGGTAGAGCCCAGCATGAATATTACCGCAATCCCATTACTAATTTTTGAATTCTCGATGATTCTCTGAACCTCACTTGTTATATCTGCGGTATCTCCATCGGCTTGCATATCGATTTCTATTTCTTCAGTTCTTATCATTTTATTCAATTATATGGGATTTTTTGTTATTTATTTTTGTTTGAATTATCCTACCATCAAATTCTCTCCATTTCTTCTCAATCGATTTTATTATTTTCTGAGTCTTTGCCAACGCAACAACTGCCGGTCCAGTTCCCGAGAGTCCCGCCGAGATCGCACCCTCTTCCAATGCAGAAACTATGATCTCTGGATTTTGCCTTAGGACCGATGAGTAGAGGATCCCATTCATCTTCATCGCTCTGTATATATTCCCACGAAGTGCATCTCCCCATATTAATTCTATTTCATCCCTTATAAGATTTATTCTATCAAGATCTATACTTTTTGTATAGACCTTTTCATCCGGAACGAAGATAATTGCATCCAGCCTCGGCATTTTCTTCCTCTTTACCAGGATTCTTTTCTTGTTGTCAGTCACCACGAGACCTCCAAGATAGGATGCGCAGGCATCATCAAATGCCCCGGTTATTGTCACATTCGCCTTAATTGCAGAATCGACACCAATATTGATTATAAATTCATCTCCCGGCAGTACTATTGATTCCTCCTTGCTTAATGCGGAGACCGTTGCCAAAACAACAGCATTTGCGGCAACACTACTACTCTTTAAGCCCCTTGCAATTGGAATCTCGCTCTCTGTTATGATGTGGGCTCCATAATTCAAATTGAAATACTTCAATACATTTTCTGCACATAATTTAATGAGTTTCGTGTCCTCATCGGGAAAATTCTTTATCTCAGCGGTAATCTTACCCGAGTTATTGAGTTCTACCTCAGCCTTTGTCTTTAAATTTAATCCAAATGCAGATCCCTTCCCAGTTGCGATTGCATTTACTACTGTTGCAGCACCATATGCTATTGCCTTACCAATCATCTTAATTATCTCCTATGCTCCAATTCATTCTCTACATATTTAATTTCCCTTTTAAATTCTCCGATTATGTACCCAATCAATGCCAATACTGGAAAGATTTCAATTCTTCCCGCAATCATCTGAAATATGAATATTAACTTAACTATTATGGGTTGATCCGTTATATTTATACCCAAATTTATACCGACATTTGATTGAATCGATGAAGATATTAGTAGTGCATCAACTAATTCATATTCTGGATTATAAATTAGAAAAATTAATGAACCAATTGCAATTAGTGCAATGTATATGAAAAAGAATAATGATATAAATCTTAAATCTTGGTCATCAAATATCCTTCCATCAATCTTTAATGGTAGTACCGCGCTCTCGGGTAGAGACGATTTCCTTATAATCCACCTGACCGCCTTTACGAGGACCCCAAGTCTTATCCACTTCAAACCGCCGCCAGTTGAGCCCGCTCCGGCCCCTATTATCATCAATAATATAAGCAAGAATTTTCCAGCGTCTCCCAGGTCTTCCAAGTTTGCTGAACTATAGCCCGAGGTTGACATCGCGGATATCACTCCAACAGTGCTTTTATATATTGAAGTTATAACATCATTTCCATTTATCATGAGCAATACTGTGAAGATAAAGACGGAGAACAATGAAACCACAAATGCGGTCCTTATCTCAAGGTTGCAGAGAAACCTCTTGATATTTCCAGAGAGGAGGACATAACCAAGAGTGAATGGTATTGCCCCAATGGTCATTATGAGTAGCAAGACAAGTTCAGATTCCTTGTTTACATGAAAGCCAAGATCATTTATTATGAAGCCTCCAGTTGCAAGCATACTCATGGTTCCCGTTATTGCATAAAATAGACTCGTACCAAGTAGCCATAACACAACCGTCCCAACAAATGTATAGAAGATGTACATCCTTAATATGAATCTTGCGGTATGTTCAACGCTTGGCAGAATTTTTCTGTCGCCATGCTCCATTCTGTAGAGATATACGGTAGAGATTCCGCCCCTGGCGAGTGTTGAGAGAAATATAACTATTATGCCCAATCCACCTATCCATTCCCGCAGTGTTCTGAGAAAGATTATGCTGTATTTATATTTCTCTGAATTCGGATTGAGCATCTCATTGCTCATTGTTGTAAAGCCGGCGGTCGTGTAGCCTGAGATGCTGTCAAAGTAGCAATTTATAATTGAATCCATGTCAAATCTTTCTGTTTCGAAGAGTAATGGGAGTGATGCAAATAGAGAAAGGATTATTAGACCCAGTGCAACAAGTAGCATAGTGTCGCCAAATTCGAGTTCGCTCTTCGGAAATCTCATAAGGATCGCACCAAATAGCCAAGATGATGCACCCCCCACGAGGAATGGAAGTATTGGTTCGTTGTATAGAATTGCGATTGGAATCGGTATCAACAGTAGAATTCCGTTCAGGATAAGGAAAACGCCCAAATACCATAGGATGTGCTTCAGATTCATCTTTTAATTCATCATCTTTTTAATTTATTAATCCATTATCCAGTAATTTTTTATAAATAGAAAGATACTCTGCATGACCCCATGTCAGTGGAACAACCCAGAAGACGAGTCCTTTTTTGTATTCTTCACTTCTCATTACCCTCTCGGCCTCTTCCCTTCTGCCCACATGAGAATATCTTCCAACCTCGATAGCCTTCGCCCTCCATTTAAGGAATCTCTCCCTCGTTGATACATGCTCGGGAATTAGATAATTTCTGTTGTATTTCAAAAACCATCTTATATATTTCTCGGATTTATCATACCTCCCAAGATCTAGGTAGTACTGAGCCATCCATCCAGTATACATCGAGTAGGGTCCATAACCACCATTATTCCTTCCTTCTTCGCCATGCTTTTCAAGATATCTATTAATTCCGGTTAATTCGTTATCCCATAGCCTCTTCTCTATATTCTTTATTGTATTTCTGAGTATCCTTTCCCTAACACTCAAGCATTTTGTTATATATGGCGCAATCTCTGCCACATCCGGGTCTGAGATTAGATGGCTATTTGTAACCTTTATAAATTTGCTATCCATTATTAATCTCCTTGAGATGCCTATCCATATATCCGTTGCGAGATCGTTCCACTCCTCTACCATATCTCCCCTTTTGAGTTCCTCTGCAATTTCTGATGCCGCTTTAATTCCCGCATAACAGGTTATGTTGACCCATATCTCAAATCCCGATTCCATTGGTGGCCATTCATGGATGCTGTTTAGAGAGAAGAGAAGCCTTTCCTCATGGATATAATGCTCCTTTATGAATTTAATTCCCAATTTGATCGAATTCCATGCATATTCAAGAAATTTCTTATCTTGAGTTTTTTTGTAGTATTCATTTATCATATAGAGCACTAATCCATTGCAATCCAACTGCGGGGGTCTGTACGAGGCCGGGCTACCATCTTTATTGTAACGTTGGGTCCATTCACCTATCTCCATCTGAACATCTATCAAGAATCTCAATGATTTCCTTACCTCTTTGTACATTCCAAGTTCATTCATCACTCTGAGGATCAGGCAGGTATCCCTTGGATAAATATATGGGTACCTCCCAGTTTTAGGGGATGCCAATATGCCACCATTCTCTAAGTAAACGGAATCTATCACCGATAGACTTTTCTTATTTAATTTCCTCAGTTCTTCCTTCTCACTCTTAGTAAACATTCTAATCCCTTAGGAATATCGACTTTATCTTATCAATTAGTGATTTCTTTTCAATAATCTTTTCTCTCATGATTTCCCTCTCATCCTTTATAAATACTGGCTTTATCTTCTCAATTACCCCCTGTCTTTTTTCTCCGAGTTCAGAATTTATTTCTCTTCCCAGTACTCCGTGCTTTGTTTCCCTCGCTCGTATATTTACAACTATTGGTTGTTCAACTGGTTCACCAACAACCAATGCCTGACCAACCGACAATTCTTTAATTATGTTCTCCATTCCGGGGGTAAAGCCCTCAATTGATTGACTTATTGCCTTTAAATCATTTGGATTTGTTACCTTCAAAATTATTTGAGTATTGCACTGGGATAATACATTCTTATCGATCCTTGCGGGTCTCTGAGAAACAACACATAAATGAAAGCCGAATTTCCTGCCCTCAGATGCGATCGTTCTAAGAATTTGGGAAGAAAACGCATCACCAAAACCCCTCTCCGGACAGAAGTTGTGTGCTTCCTCAATTAAGAAGAGAAACCTGGGAATTTCAGATATCTTTATTGAATTGAATAAATCGGTTGCAATTCTCGTAAGAATTAATTCCTGAATTCTCGGCTCCGTGCCCTTGAGATTTATTATCGTGAGTTGTCCCCTTCTGACAAGCTGCTCCTTTGTTATTGGCTTGCCCTCAAATATCCCGGAATTCCTTAGCGTTTCTAATCCAGAGATTACCTTCCACTTTGAACCACTCTTGTCTAAGCGAACCGCGTTTATTATATCTTGGATCGTATACTCCTGATGCTCCAGTCTTCTTAACGCATTATAGAGAATCTCCTTTTGCTTATCGTTTAATTTCATTGGCATTATCTCAATTAATTCCTCCAGGGAGAATTGAGGCTTTAATGTTAATTTTTCAGCATCCGGATTTATTATTATATTTGCGGTATATTCCTTTATCTGTGCATCATAAGACCTCGGCTTAACATTAAATTTTAGCATTGCATCATAGTCATCGTTCTCATACCTCAAACTTCCATACTCGCCATGGGGATCGATGATAACGATTGGAAAATCGTTCTTTAGTAATTCCTCCAATATAACCCCCACAGTATAACTCTTTCCGGCTCCGGTCTTTGCAAGAATAGATATGTGCTTTCCAATCGTCTTTCCCACATCTAAATACACCGGAACATTATGACCCTCTAATAAACCAAGATAAATGCTATTTTTCTTTGATTTTCTAATACCGAGGATATCCATGATTAATTCCCTATCTGCGGTATATACCCTCGATTTTGGCTTGAATGGCGTCTTGGGTATTAGAATCTGATTATTCTGTTTGTAGCCAATTGCATACGCACTGGCCATTAATACCTCCTCACCCTTATTATTAATGTATCTCTTCATATCATCAATTCTTGCTAACACCCATCCATAGGTCTCATGATTCACCTTTATAAAACTTCCCCTCTCAACATCTGCCGTAGATAATTCGATATTGAATTGTGATGGCTTTACTTCTCCAGAGATTACACCTACAAACCTCATTTTATTAATGATATAAGTATCCTAATTAATATTTATGCTCTTCAACACCAGAAGATTGATAAGGATTCAAGAAAGGCTGGCGAGGAGAGTAGTCATTGAAGATAGAATTCCAGAAGAGATTAATACAATTGCCGGCGTTGACCAGGCATTTATAAACGACGATATCTTGTCATGTATGGTCCTCTTAGAATATCCGGATATGAATATAATAGAAACCAAGATTTCAAGAATTGGGGTTGAATTTCCATATATCCCCGGATTTTTGGCATTTAGAGAGGCTCCAGCCATACTGAGCGTATATAGAAAATTAGAGAAGAAACCAGATATCCTGCTTGTAGACGGTCATGGAATTGCACATCCCAGGGGAATTGGAATTGCAAGCCATGTTGGAGTTTTGCTGAATAAGGCAACGATCGGCGTTGCGAAGAAAGTATTGGTTGGAAATTATGAAATTCCAGAGAATATCGGAGAACATAAAAATTTAATCTATAATGGCAAAGTAGTTGGCTTCGTATTTAAGAGTAGGTATCGCTGCAATCCAATATTCATTTCTCCTGGACATAATATATCACTACAAACGAGTTTGAAAATTACTAAGAAATGCATTAAGAATCATAAACTTCCGGAGCCGATCTTTCTTGCTCATAGAATAGTCAATGAGTATCGAAATAATTTTTAATCTCAAAATTCTATATAACTTCTATGGCGATCTATCACGGAAGGATAAAGAAGGGTAGAAAGAAGAGAAAACACTCAATTGGTAGAGAGCCAGCACTCACATCAATTGGAAAAGAGAGGAGAAAAATCATTAGAACAAAAGGTGGGGGAAAAAAGGTAAAATTAATCTCATCGGAGAGTGCAAATGTCATAATTAATAATAAATGGACCAAGTGCAAGATACTTCAACTCGTTGAAAATCCCGCAAGCAGGGACTTCACAAGAAGAAATATCATAACGAAAGGTGCGATCCTGAAGGTAAAAACACCCAATGGAAAGGAAATCGATGTTAAGGTTGTCTCAAGACCTGGACAGGATGGAGTTATTAATGCGATTCCTTTATTATGATTTACTTCTTCTTTTTTATTAAATATTTTATTTGATAATAAGAAAAATGACGAGGAAGATAAGAATCTTTGACACGACACTCAGAGATGGGGAACAAACCCCGGGGGTTGCACTCGATATAGAAAAGAAACTCGAAATTGCGCACGCATTGTCAGATTTGGGTGTTGATATAATCGAGGCGGGATTTCCGATAAATTCTAAGTCTGAGTTTGAAGCGGTTAAGAGAATTGCCAAGGATATAGACTCCAAAATCTGTGGTCTTGCAAGGGCATTAAAGCAGGATATCGACAAATGCATAGATGCAGATGTTCATATAGTTCATACATTCATCTCCACATCCCCACAACACCTGAAATATCAGATGGAAAAGAGTGAGGACGAGGTCTATGAAATGGCAGTGAATGCTGTCGAATATGTAGTTGACCACGGTTTTACTTGTTTATTCTCTCCGATGGATGCGACGAGAAGTGATTTGGGATTTCTCCTTAGGGTATGTAAGGGTGTTGAGAATGCTGGGGCAAAGATAATAAATATTCCAGATACTGTTGGAATTATGTATCCATCGGCAATGAAGGAATTCATATCAAAGATAAGAAGGGAGATAAATGTTGATTTGGATGTTCACTGCCATAATGACTTCGGAATGGCGGTCGCAAATACACTCGCGGCGGTTGAAGCTGGGGTTAATCAAGTACAAGTTGCTGTGAATGGACTCGGCGAGCGTGCTGGAAACGCTGATTTGGAGCAGGTGGTTATGGCATTAAAATTGCTATACAAGATAAAGACAAATATAAAAACCGAGAGAATTTATAAAACGAGTAAACTCGTTGAGAGGCTAACTGGAGTCAGGATAATGCCAAATTTCCCAATTGTCGGAGAAAACGCATTTGCACATGAGTCCGGAATTCATGTCCATGCAGTCTTAAAGAAACCGATTACATTCGAGCCGATAAAACCAGAGATGGTTGGAGCGAGAAGGAGACTGGTAATTGGAAAGCATGTGGGAACCCATGGAATTGAAGCAAAATTGAAGGAATTCAAGATCAATGTGAATGAAGAGCAATTGAGAGAAATTACAAATAAGGTAAAGGAATTGGGTGGAAAAGGCAAGAGGATTGTTGAAGAGGATTTGATAGCAATAGCAGAGGATGTGATTGGAAGGGTTCCAAGAGAAGAGAGGATTGTGGAATTAATTGATATGGAGTTAAACTCTAAGTTTGGAAAGAAGCCGACAGCAAGGGTTGTTTTGAATGTTAAGGGGGAGAAAAAGGAGGCAGTTGCGGAGGGTGTAGGTCCGGTAGATGCTGTAATAAATGCAATAAGAATTGCAAGTGGTGAAAATATAATCCTCGAGGAATATCATTTAGATGCAATTACTGGAGGCTCTGACGCACTTGCAGATGTCACAATAAGGCTCAGTGATGGAAAAAACACGACGATGGCTCGTGGAGTTAGTGAGGATATAGTTATGGCTTCTGTAATGGCATTCATCAATGGATTAAATAGATTATTGAGGTTATGATCCTGAGAGGAGGTGAAAATGATATCTGATAAAATAAAGAAGGGAATCGAAAGAGCCCCACACAGGGCATTGCTATATGCGACCGGGATTACTCCAGAAGAAATGGATAAACCATTTATAGGTATTGCAACATCATTCACCGATTTAATACCCGGACACACCGGGATGAGAGATCTGGAGAGATTTATTGAAAAGGGAGTGCATGCGGGTGGCGGATATGCATTCTTTTTTGGAGTTCCGGGCATATGTGATGGAATTGCAATGGGGCATGAGGGAATGCGTTATTCATTGCCATCAAGAGAACTAATTGCAGATATAATTGAAAGCGTTGCAATTGCTCATGCATTAGATGGTCTAATACTGCTGACAAATTGTGACAAGATTACTCCGGGGATGCTTATGGGCTGTGCCAGAGTTAATATTCCATCTATAGTTGTTACCGCAGGTCCGATGTTATCTGGCAGGTATAAATGGAAAAGACTCTCCTATGTTAGGAACACATGGGAAAAGATAAGAGATGGCTTGGATGAGGAAGAGGTGATAGAGGCATGTCCAGGATTCGGGTCGTGTCAGGGTCTCTATACAGCCAATACAATGGCTTGTCTTACAGAGGTAATGGGTATGTCTCTCACAGGATGTGGAACATCTCTCGCCGTTTCTGCAAAGAAAAGGAGAATAGCCTATGACTCTGGAAAACAGATAATAAAACTAATTGAGAAGAATTTGACGCCAAAAAAAATTCTCACAAGAAATGCGTTTGAGAATGCGATCATGGTTGATATGGCACTTGGTGGCTCTACAAACACCGCTTTGCATATTCCGGCAATTGCCAATGAGGTCGGAATTGAAATTTCATTGGATTTATTTGATGAGATAAGTAGAAAAACGCCGCATATAACAAACATAAGACCTGGTGGTGACTTCTTCATGGAGGATATTGAATTTGCTGGTGGCATTCCAGGAATTCTTAACAGATTGAGGGATAGATTGAAGGATAGCATGACTGTAAATCTGAAATCAATAAAGGAAATTGCATCTGAAGGAAAGGTATTTAATGATAATGTGATCAGACCTCTCAGCGACCCGTATCACAATGAGGGGGGTATTGCCGTCTTAAAGGGAAATCTGGCTCCAAATGGTTCCGTAGTTAAGCAGACTGCGGTTCAGGATACGATGTTGGTTCATGAGGGTCCAGCGAGGGTATTTGACTCTGAAGAGGATGCGGTAGAGGCGATATATAACAATGAAATAAGAAGGGGAGATGTTGTTGTTATAAGATATGAAGGTCCAAAGGGAGGTCCCGGCATGCGAGAAATGCTCAGTCCGACTTCTGCGATTGTTGGAGCAGGTCTGTCCGATTCTGTGGCATTAATAACTGATGGAAGATTTTCTGGAGGCACAAGGGGGCCCTGCATAGGTCATGTATCTCCAGAGGCTATGGAGGGAGGTCCGATCGCAATCGTTGAGGAAGGAGATATAATAAAGATAGACATTCCAAATAGAAGATTAGACATTGATTTGAGTGATGATGAAATTAAAGACAGATTAAGTAAGTGGAAAATGCCTTCAAAGGAATTAAGGGGAATTCTGAGGAGATATTCAAAACTTGTCAGTTCCGCAGATAGGGGAGCCGTGTACGAGTATCTATAATCAATTTACTTTTCCATTTCTCTTTCTTCTCACCTCTCTGTTCCTATGTATAATCATGCCTATTGCCCTCTCCATATCTTCCTTGATTATTGATGGCTCGAGTTTCAGTTCAACAATCAATCTTAATATATTCCTCATCTTTTCAGTAAATTGTTCAATTGTCAGGTTTTTCAATTCATCGGTTTTATCCATTATCTTTATAAGCTCGTTTGTCTTTCTTTGGAGATACTCGCTTATTGTTAGATCGATCCCAGCACTATACTTTGCATTATAGATTCTTTCAAATTCCCTGTATAGAGAATTCTCATTAAGCCTCAGTGGAATATATGAATTGTATGTCAGAAATTTTTTCAATGCAGGTTCCCTCATTGCCAAGTCCATCTCGAAGTAATATCTCAATGTTCCAAGGAGCCCCATCTCATCAAGTCTTCTCGATGATGTTATAACATAGAAGTCGGTGAAGTATCTGGTCTTACCCATCTTCCTTAATCTGACGGCAAATTCCCCATCCTCTAAGGGTACATCCCTAAAGCCATTCAATGTATTGAAGATGTCTCTTCTGACGCATATATTAAATCCCGGCAATACGGTTAATCCAATCTTGTCCCTAAATACGAGATAGGAATTTGTAAATTTCTCAACAATCTTAATCCTCTTGTCATCAGTTGCAAATGTAAATGCCGCTGAGAACGCCAACAACTCGGGGTCGGATTCGAATTTCTCAATTACCTTTTCAAGATAATTCTTTGGTATCAGAGTGTCCGCATCTATAAACACCAGATACCTTCCCTCAGAGAAATTTGCTCCGGTATTTCTTGCAATTCCAATACTCCTTCGCTCCGAGAATACAACCTTATCGGCATATTTCTTGGCAATTTTTACGGTGCCGTCTTCGCTCTTGCAATCGGAGACGATTATCTCGTATTCTGCACGAGTTTCCTGGGATTTAATTGCCTTCAAACACGGTTCTATGCTCTTCTCCTCATTTAGTGTTGGAATTATTACTGAAATGTCCATTGTTAAGAAATTTATTTTAATTCCTTAATCAGTGCATTAATCAATCTCATCAGGTCATCTCTATCCTTCGATGCATCCTCAATTATCTTTTCAAAGTCGAGAATTTCATCAATGACGCCGTGGCAATAATTATCAACAGTACATATACTTGCATATCCCATATCGAGTTCCCTTGCGAGTGTTGCCTCGGATGCCATTGTCATGCCAACAACATCGGCAATCTTCTGGAAGAATTTCACCTCCGCCTTCGTTTCTAATCTGGGCCCCGTAGTCTGCAGATAAATTCCACCATCAATAACCTCTATTCCCAATTTTCTTGCCGTCGATATTATTATTTTTCTTAGAGACTCATCAAGTGATGGTGTAATATGAACAATCTTTGTGTCATAATATGTCGGGATATTCCACGGGTTTATGTAATCGTTGGGAATTAAAATGCTTCTTGGTTTTATATTCTTTTTAAGACTACCGACAGAATTCACACCAATTACATTCTCGCATCCCAATTTCTGAAATGTGAAGATATTTGCCCTGTGATTTATTCTATGAGGGGGTATATTCCTATTCTTACCATGTCTTGGGATAAAGATGAAGTCCTTTCCTTCAAATAAATAAACAGAACCAAATTTTGTATTCACAATTCTGTCTGATGCACCCCATAAGAACTCTGCATTTAGAAGACTAGTTCCGCCGATGATTCCCATCATTTTTATGTTATTTATTTATTAAACTAATAAATTGATATGGTAGTTGATAATTTTAAGTGTAGATACTATTCTTGGGATGAGATATGGGAACTCTCAAGAATTCTTTCAAAAAAGATAAGGAATTCAAATTTTATGGCAGATATTATTGTAGGTATTGCGAGAGGCGGCTTAATTCCTGCAGTAAATCTCTCTGATTTTCTTGGAATAAAGGATTTAATTTCGATAAAGATTGAGCATTGGGGTATAACTGCGACAAAGAGCAAAAAAGCTGAACTTAGGTATCCTATAAATATAAACCTCAAAGGGAAGAATGTTCTTTTGGTGGATGATTTAACAGATACGGGGGATAGTGTATTGATAGCATTAGAACATTTAAGGGAATTAAATCCAAGAGATGTGAAAACGGCAACTCTCATGCACAAATCTACTTCTGATTTTGAGCCAGATTTCTATGCGGAGAAGATTGAGAGATGGATATGGGTTATATTTCCATGGAATTTTAATGAGGATGTGGGAAATTTGATAAAGAGAATTTTAAAGGATAAGGGAGCCCTAAAGCCAAAGGATATGAGGGAAGAATTGAAGAAGAACTTCGATTTGGATGTTGATTTGAAGGATGTAGAGGAGGTTCTTAGTTATCTATAAAGTCAGTAAGTAAAAGCCACCTCCACAACGGAACAAATTTAATTTCTCTGCCTTTAAATTCCTCCTCGCTTTCATAGTCCCATGTAATTACCGATAAATTTTTACATTTCAGTTCTTCAGATGCCTTCAATAAACTCTTAATTTCTCTTTTCTCGATTTCATCTCTACCCGTGGCATAGGTAACCTGAATCAACTGCTTTACCTTCAAACATTCCTTAACTACAAAGTCCACTTCCCTGCCTTGATAATCCTTAAAATAATAAAAAGAGAGTAAAGGGTGTTTGTTAGTTTTTCTCAAAAGTTCCAGAAAAACAACATTTTCCATTCTTTTCCCAATATCCTTTTCAAATCCGATAACATTTGAGAGTCCAACATCACAGACATAAACTTTTTTTATGGAACTTTTCCTTTTGTACACGCTTTTCTCAAATTTTTCTAAGAAGAAGGCTGCAAAACTCTCTGGAAGTTTTTCTGTATATTCATAAACAAGATTTTTCACATCTCTACCAAGCTTGGATGAAACAAAGCGAGCAATTTTATTTATACTTAGATCCTTAGAAAAATTTTGGAACACATATTCAAAGATTAATTTTGCTATTTCTACATTAACAACTTCGAACCTCTCTATAAAATCTTTTTGAAGAATCGTTTCGAAATATTCTCTCAAAATTCTTTCTTTCTTGTCCCATTCGAGCAAAACTTCTGGATATCCACCCCACTTCAGGTACTTTTTTAATAAATTAATTGTTTTAACCTTCTCTGACAGAGAAAGTCTATTTTTAATCTCAAAATTATGAAAATGCAGATATTCTCTAAAGCTTAATGGAAAAAGTAGATAACTTAAACTCCTTCCCCTCAACTGTGTTGCCACTTCCTTGCTTAACAATTTCGAACTTGAGCCTGAAACGATTACTTTATATCCGCTATCCAACAAACTTCTTACCAATGTTTCCCATCCTTCTATTCTCTGAACCTCATCAAGCAACACATTTTTAACTTTAATCCCGAACCTTTCCTCAAATATAGAGATGATTTCAAAGAATTCTCTCGATTTTAAGTCTTTAAGTGCTGCATGCTCCAAATCAAAATAAATAGAATTTTTGTCTTTCTTCAAAAATTTCAGGAGATAATATGTTTTTCCAGCCCTTCTCGGTCCGATTATAGCAATAGATTTTCCTTTTACAAAAGACACAGACAACTCTCTTTCTTTTATTTCCTCTTTTTCGAGCTTTCCTAACAATTTCTCAAAATATTCTATCACAAATGCTTCATCAAACATATATTAAATTTAGGAAAAATTATTTAAAAAGTTTACCATATTTAGGAAATTTTTACTGTGATATAAATCTTTGGTTAAAAGCGCAATTCCAATAATAAGAATTCCGAAAAGCAATCCATAAGAATATGGAGGATGAAATCCGAGATATTGCATCAAGGAACAAATAAAAACAAATGCTGTAACAAAAGCGGTAGGTTTAAGTAAAAGATCTACTATATCCTTTTTAAGTATTCTAGACCTCAAGCATTTCTAGGTAATCAAGCGCTCAAAGCACCATGTTATAGATGCAAATAAAACAACGCTTGTTATTATACCTACAGCCACTATATTTGCTATTTTAATTTCTTGGAGAATATCTACCATTTTGCTTAGCACTACACCACAGACAAACCCTATACCAGCACAGGAACAGATCAAAAAATAATTATTTTTTTGTTCATAATTTTTCTAATAGAGTCCATCATAATTAATTATTCCAAAAGATTTTATTTATAAATCAATCGACTCGCGAGTATTTCGTTGAACGGTTGGAGATAGGTGAAGTCTCGTCGTGAAGTAAAATTTGGGTAAGCGTTTAGCGAGCCACATATCCTCCTGTTGTCCGAGTGCAATAGCACCGAAGTGGAGCGGAGAGTCGTGAGCAAAAGGCTCTACCATCTTGTTCTCTTTTCATGAGCATATCTGTCCCTTCAATCATAAAGCTATTTAAAATCAGATATAATTGCAGAAAAAGATATCCCACACCTTTTAGGTATAATAGGGTATCTTTTTCCCCTAATTACGATTTTTCTATTAGTTATTACCTTAAATTCCGAAGAATGCCACTTTTTGGCCAAAACAAGGTGATAAAATTCAAACTTCATGTCATTATTACTACACCCATCTAAAATATTTAACGCAATTTCTGATCCGTTTGTAAGTTTTTCTTCAATTTCACTTGAATGTGCAGTTCTGCTTTTTAATTCTACGATGCCGATAATGATACCTTCTGTAAAAATAATACAATCACATATTCTACGATTTTGGCAAATTCTTTCACCTTTCAACACAACACGGTTGCTCAAACCATTGAGTCTCAACCTACAGCCCTTTTCAGAACAACGAGGTATTATCGC
>Ga0209410_1000701_pt1 | contig 15728 bp, 18 predicted proteins | sample Mar14436cmmetaG_FD_184135 | JGI IMG/M metagenome (GOLD analysis project Ga0209410, IMG submission 184135) | Marine hydrothermal vent microbial communities from Guaymas Basin, Gulf of California to study Microbial Dark Matter (Phase II) - Marker... ... | reverse complement strand
TTTGAGGTGGTGTAAGTAACTATGAAGACATTTGTAGCAAAAGAATCCGAAGTTGACAAGAAGTGGTATCTGGTTGATGCAAAAGGCAAGATCCTTGGCAGACTTGCTACCCAAATCGCTATGCGCCTTCGGGGCAAGCACAAGCCCATATTTACCCCCCACGCTGATACGGGCGATTTCATTGTGGTGGTTAATGCGGACAAGGTTGTGCTTACCGGCAAGAAGTGGGACAATAAATTCTATTACCGCCATAGCGGCTATATGGGAGGGCTGAAAAAGCGATCTGCCAAGAAACTGCTGGAGACAAAGCCAGAGGAAATTATACGGCATGCAGTTAGAGGGATGCTTCCCAAGAATAGTTTGGGCCGCAGACAACTGAAAAAGCTCAAGATATATGCTGGCCCGGACCATCCGCACGAGGCACAAAAACCACAGGAGTTGGAGATATAAATGGCTCAACAGCTTATTCATGCAGTAGGAAAAAGAAAGACAGCAATTGCCCGTATCTGGATGAAACCAGGTACCGGCAAGATTACTGTCAACAATAGGCCTATGGAAGAGTACTTGACCCGCGAGACTGACCGGGTGATGGTCCTTGAACCACTTAAGATAACTGAGAAAGAGGGGCAGTTTGATATCAAGGTAAATGTCCGGGGTGGTGGAATATCGGGACAGGCAGGAGCCATCCGACATGGAATAAGTCGTGCGCTTGTAACTGTGGATCCCGAATTGCGAGAGCCCTTGAAAAGGGGAGGATTTCTCACCAGGGATCCCAGAATGAAAGAAAGGAAAAAGTACGGTCAGCGAGGCGCACGAGCACGGTTCCAGTACTCCAAGCGTTAGACCAGGCCTTCGCGTTTGGTGCACGTGTTTTTAGAAATCGGTACAAACTTCCTTGTTTTTTTAGTTTTTTAGAGCCCTATTCAGGGCTCTTTTTTTGCCTGAACTGTGCGGGAAGTGAGGAGGAATGACCCACCGAAACCTTAAACTTGTGGTGGCCTATGAAGGCACTAGGTATCACGGGTGGCAGAGACAGGTGGGTCAAATAACCATACAAGAAGTCCTTGAACAAGCAGTTGCCAGGATTGTCTCCCACAGGGTGAAAATCATCGGGGCCGGCAGAACCGATTCAGGGGTTCACGCGCTGGGGCAAGTCTGCAATTTTCGCACCCACTCCTCCATACCCCTAGATGGATTAAAAACGGGCCTGAACTCGCTTCTCCCCGATGACATTCGTGTGTTGAGTATTGAGGAGGTACCCCAGAGTTTTCACTCCCGCTACAGCGCAAGACGAAAGATCTATGTGTATAGAATACTAAACTCTGAAGAACCCGATATCTTCGCTAGAAGGTATGAATGGCACATTGCTGTACCTCTTGATCTCTCTGTAATCAGTGAGTGCCTTTCTATGCTGTTGGGCAAGCATGATTTTTCTGCGTTTAGATCCTCTGGAAGCTCCAATCGGAATCCAGTGCGCACCATGTTTAGGGCGGATTTGGCTCGTGGTACAAATCCCTCCAGACTGATCCTTCTCTTTGAGGCTGATGGCTTTTTGCGCCACATGGTCCGCAATATTGTGGGTACAGTGGTGGCAGCAGGGATGGGGAAGTTCAGTGTGGAGGGCTTCCGGGAGATAATAGAGTCAAGGGATAGAACCAGAGCAGGCAAGAAGGCGCCTGCCCCGGGTCTTTTTCTTGTGAGGGTTATCTACTAGCAACGATCATTGTTCATCGGTCTGGTTTTTGAGTGAGCCTCTTACAGTCTCAAAGACCTGATTCCATGCCTCATCAAAGGAACTGATGGATAATCTGCCAACCTCAATGAATTTTATGACGATCTCTTTTGTTGCCTTCAATGCAAGCTCATCCTCTTTTTTCATAAAATCTATCTCCAAAAAGCATGCTTAATAAGGTGTGTAAAAGGTCTTTCCCTGGCCTACTCTTTGCTCCTCTCACTAAATTTGCCTCTATCCGTTTGCCTTATGCATCAAGCCTTGAGCCTGTATAATATTTGCGCCCGCTGAAAGGAAGAAGGCCGAAACTTTTTCAGCGGGGCGCCGGCAAGGAAAAACCCTGCGAAAGCCCTCCCTTGCCATAATGCAAATTAGCAAGAGGTGATTGCGAAATCAACGGGTTTCCCAAACCCCTGGTATCAATTCGCCACAGGAGGGGCAGGCATTGTTGTCAATCTTGTTGTTTCTCACATAAAAGCCAAATCGATCTATCAGGGGTGCGCCGCAATTGTGGCATTTGGTGTGTTCCCCTTCGTCTCCTGGCAGGTTTCCTGTGTATACATACCTGAGACCTGTTTCATAGCCTATTTCTCGGGCCATCCTTACAGTGCGCGGTGGGGTAGGAGGCGCGTCAGTAAGTCTATAGGTGGGATGAAAGCGGCTTACGTGCCAAGGTATGCCAGGGTCCAGTTCCACTAAAAACTTTGCGATATCCCTAAGCTCCTCAGGAGAGTCATTCTTGCCTGGTATGATCAAAGTTGTTACCTCCACCCAAACCCCTTGGCTCTTCATGGTGGAAATGGTGTCAAGGACAGGCTGCAGTCTTGCCTTACACATCTCCTTATAGAACTTGTCCGAAAAGGCCTTGAGATCCACATTAGCAGCATGGAGGTGCGGATGGATTTCTTCTAAGCATTCTTTTGTCATGTATCCATTGGTTACAAAGACATTCTTGATCCCTCTAGAGGATGCGATTTCTGCAGTATCCTTTGCTAGTTCAAAATATATGGTAGGCTCTGTGTATGTATAGGCAATTGTGGCGCATCCTGATCTTTCTGCATCAGCTACAATATCTCGCGGTGTGATGTTTTCCCCCATTATTCTGTTTAGATCAGAGGGCATCTGGGAGATATCGGCATTTTGGCAAAATTGGCAATGAAAATTACATCCGACAGTTGCTATGGAGTAGGACAGGGTCCCTGGTAAGAAATGGAACAGGGGCTTTTTTTCGATTGGATCCACATGCCTGGCTATCACCTTGTCATAGACCAAGGTGTAAAGTTTGCCTTCCACGTTTTGCCTCACTCCGCAGATACCTTTTGCCCCCGGCTTTATGATGCATCGGTGGGCGCAAAGCCCACAGCGTACCCGCTCATTTTCCATTGATTCGTACAAATAGGCCTCTTTCATAATGTAAGCTCCTCATTTACATTCAATTGAATCACGCAGAACTGCCTACCCTGGTATGGGTAACTGACTGACCCATATCTTCCAGATTTACTTTCAAGGGCAGGGTGTGTGCCCTTACGGTATAGAGCATCGTGGCACTCATACCTATAAAGGTACCGAATGGAGCTCCCGACAGTGTGCACCAGTTTTCAGATAAAAGCCCTATCCTTTCCAAAAACTCTGGATATAGAAGTATACACTTCCACATCACGGGGACCTTTCCATAGGCCGCTTTCACTAAGGCCTTAAGGTCCCACAGACTAAAAAAACGTGCATTTCTAAACATGGAGTTGCCAAACAGACCTTGTATCCTATTACTGAGCCCACTCCAGGAAAAGCTATTGAAAACCCCAATAAATACTTGGCGTGATGCCACACGCCCTGCTTCCTTTAGCACCTGGAGCGGGTCTCTCACAAACTCCAGTGTGTTGATCATGAATACCATATCAAACTCATTGTCTTCGAAAGGAAGATCCTCGGCCTCGCAGGTTCTGAGAATACAATGACGTCCAAGTCTGCTCCTTGCCTGTTCAACCATGAATGGAGAGGCATCTACCCCGCTTACATCCAATCCCATCTTGCTCAACAAAAGCAGGTGATTTCCGGCCCCGCAGCCAATGTCCAATACCCTGAGACCAGGCCGAAGGTCCATCACGGAGACAATAAGGGATTCAAGTGAAGATTCTACGGCTCTTCCCTGTCGGCTCTTGCACCACCTGGAGTAACATTCATGCAATTCTCTTGTAAATGTTGTCCCCATAATCTCCAGTGTGATACTTCAGGAAAGGAAAATGAAATGTATGGATGGTTAATAACTTATTAATTATTTCATACATTAAGAAAAGTGTGGGCAGTAGGCAAGAAAAAAGGTTAGAAACCGCCTCAGACAGTTCCTTTGGCAGAACCAGAGATTAGCAGTAACCTTTGCATTTGGATTTAGTTAGATATCTTTCAAGTCGTATTTGGAAATCATCCGAGATAGATACGTCCTCTGTATCCCCATTATTTTGGCCGCCTCGGTTCGGTTTCCACTAGTGTGCCGTAGGTTTTGAATGATAAAATCCTTCTTAAAGGCATCCACAGCCTCTTTTAACGTCATTCCAACGGTGACCCCTTGCTGCGGCCTACGGGGAGAAAAGATGGGAAGGTCTTCTGGCAGGATCTCTTTGCCATTACCCATGACCACCGCCCGCTCCATGGCGTTTCGCAATTCCCTGATATTACCGGGCCAATCATATCTCAACATTTTCTCCATTGCAGCCCGGGATATCTTGAGATCTGGGAGCCCCTTTTCTTGCTGAAATAGTTTCAGGAAATGGTCGGCCAACAGGGGGATGTCCTCCTTCCTCTCCCTCAACGAAGGCATGTGAATCTGAACCACATTTAGCCGGTAGTAGAGATCCTCCCTGAACCTTCCTTCCTCTACCTCCTTGGCAATGTCCCTGTTGGTTGCAGATATCACTCGTACGTCCACTGAAATTGGAGTGTTTCCGCCAACCCTATAGAACACACCTTCTTGCAAGACGCGCAAGAGCTTGGCCTGCATTCCTGGGCTCATCTCGCCAATTTCGTCAAGAAAAATGGTTCCACCGTCTGCAAGTTCAAATTTGCCTATCTTGCGGGATGTCGCTCCGGTAAAGGACCCTTTTTCGTATCCAAAAAGCTCAGCCTCTAGCAGAGTGTCGGGCAGTGCAGCGCAGTTGATAATAACTAGGGGTTCTTCCTTACGAGCACCTGCCTTGTGAATGAGCCTGGCCAGTAACTCCTTTCCCGTACCACTTTCTCCGAGAATCATGGTGCTGGTTTTTGAGTTGGCCACTTTGAAGGCATCGGATATTACCTTTTTAAGGGCGTGGCTTTCTCCAATAATTTGGTACTTTTGGCTGAGCTCTTCTCTTAGACTTTGGTTCTCTCTTCGAACTTTGTCGATTTTTTGGGCACTGCTTATGGCCTGGGAGGCAAGATCTGCAAATACCGTCAGCAGCCTCATATCCTGGGGTTGAATAGGGCTGCCGTCTTCCTTGTCAATGATCTCAACAACACCTATGATGTCCCCATTCATAGTCATGGGGACGCAGGCAATGGATTTTGTCTCAAAACCTGTGGATTCGCTGATTTTCTTGTACCATCGAGGGTCTTTGGTGACATCTTGGATAAGCAGTGGTTCTCCCTTTTCTGCAACGTATCCGGCTATTCCCTGGCCCAGGTTTATTTCATATTTACGAACTTCCTCTCGTTTTTCACCCGTGGCAACCTTGAAATATAACTTCTTCGTCTTTTTGTCCAAAAGAAGCAGGGAACTGGCCTTGGCCTGCATCATTATGGTGGCCTTTTCAATGATGAGTTCAAGAAGTTGATCCAGGTCCAAGACCGATGAGACCCAGGAAGAGATTTCCTTTAGCCTCTCTATGGATGATGTGTTGTTATGGTTTTGTTTTCCCATGAAATTTCGCAAGGTCCCCCCGCCTTAACCCATCATTATAGGTCAATACTATTTGTGGAAAACGATGTATACTTTTCTATCGGCAGGTGGATACTAAAGGTTTAAATGTATGTAATTTTATAAATCAGTGGATGGGGGCCGTAACCCTGTTTTCTTGGCAATTTTGTTGAGTGAGTCCTGGTGTTCCTTTGTCTCGGTGAGCAGTGCCAGTTGAGAAGACATATAATCTAAATGCCCCTTGAGGTCAGATTTCAGGCCATCATAGAGGGCCCTTTTGGTGGCGGTAAGAGAAGGAAGGGGCCATTGGGCTATTTCAGTGGCCAGTTTGTGTGTTTTTTGATCAAGTTCCTTATTGGGAACAACCATGTTTACAATGCCCATGTCGCAGGCCTCTATGGCGCTCAATACTTTTCCAGTCAACAGTACCTCCAGGGCCTTGCTGACACCAATGAGCCGGGGAAGAAAATAGCCGCCTCCACCTCCGGGAGCAAGCCCTATCCGTACCACCGTAGAGCAGAATGTGGCCCTTTCAGAGGCAATGCGCAGATCACAGGCAAGAGCAAGGTCAAAACCTCCGCCAAAAGCAGGGCCGTCAATGGAGGCAATAATAGGCTTGTCTATGTGCTCCAGCAGCAAAGGGATACGTTGTACCTTGTTGGCCAGGTATGTCTTCATGCCCATTGATCTAAGCTTGCCTGAGAGCATGTCCTTAATATCGGCCCCCGCACAAAAGGCTTCGCCTTTTCCCCTTATGATGATAACCTTTACCTGAGAGTCGTGTTGAGCATCTTGAAGGGCATGATAAAGGCCATCTAGCATTTCAGTAGTAAATGCATTTCTCATCTCTGGTCGGTTTAGCGATAAATACGCAAGAGGGGCTTTCTTTTCGTATATGAGGTCTTTTTGGTCCATGAGATAATCTCCTAAGATACAAAGTTTTGGCTGCGATACTATAGGAAGGTTAGATGTTTGTAAATATGGTTATGTCAGCGGGCAGAGCAGTGAAGCGGGAGCCTGTAGACTTGAGTGATCTTGAAGGGCACAATGCGGTCAGGTGAAAAAACAACTCGTGTCAAACAGCTTTCCACCCAACCCGAAAAACTAAAGGGTGAGGTCAAGCGCATTACATTTTCGAGCCCTGAGACGGGATTTACAGTAGCGGAGGTGAGGGTGGAGGGCGAGCTGTTGCCCATAACGATTGTGGGTAATCTGGGCAATGTGTTTCCAGGCCAAGTTCTGCACATGGAAGGCATGTGGGAGCTACATCCCAGGTTTGGCAAAAGATTCAAGGTGCACGTTTATAGCAGGATACTCCCCCAGACCAAGAAGGCCATAGAGAAATATCTGGGCTCTGGACTGATAAATGGCATCGGTCCGGTACTGGCCGAAAGAATCGTCAAGAAATTCGGGGAAGATACCCTCAAAGTGATTGATGAAAGCCCTAACAAGCTTCTCAAAGTTGATGGAATAGGTGAAAAGCGACTGGCGCTGATCAAAAGGGCCTGGGAGGAACAAAGGGGAATCAGCTCGCTGATGGTTTTTTTGAAAGAACATGACCTGGGGACAGCCTTGGCGTTCAAGATCATGAAACGTTATGGAAACCAGGCACTGTCTACAATAACTGAGAATCCCTATAGGCTGGCATGGGATATACCCGGGGTGGGATTCAAGACTGCAGATAAGATTGCCATGAAGATGGGCATTGACCGGGATTCCACTCAGAGGCTCGAAGCAGGGATTATCTTCAGGCTGACAAGCCTGGCGGAACAGGGCCATGTCTATTATCCCCTTGAGTCCGTAGTAAGATTATGCTCGGAATTTTTGAGCGTTGAGGAGAAAGAGGTCTCCCGTGCCCTCGAGTTGCTGACATCCCGCGGGGAGCTGGTAATCGAGCAGGTGGTTGGACACTCGAGCCACAGGAAAAAGGAACTCCAAGCTGTTTTCCTCAAGAGATACCATCTCGCCGAAACTGCAACTGCCACTCACATCAGGCGCCTGATGGCTGCGGACTCCAGGGTCCCTAAGATAGATGCTCATAAGGCAATTGAATGGATCAGGAGGAGAATAAGTATTAATTTGGTGGCCAGACAGATTGATGCGATTGAAAAGGCCCTAACTAATAAGCTCCTTATTGTTACAGGGGGGCCTGGCACAGGCAAGACAACCATCATTAAGGCAATAATTGAGATCTTCAGGGCAAAAAAGGCCACTGTGCTGCTTGCCGCACCCACGGGCAGGGCATCAAAGAGGATGGAGGAGGCAGCAGCCATGGAGGCCAAAACAATTCACCGGCTTCTGGAGTTTTCGTGGGATATAGGTGGATTTGCCAGAAATGAGGACAATCCACTGGAGGCAGATCTTGTTATTGTGGATGAGGCCTCTATGATAGATGTATCCTTAATGGCTCATCTGCTTCGCGCAATACCATCTGAGGCTAGATTGGTACTGGTGGGAGATGTGGATCAACTACCCTCTGTAGGGCCAGGGAATGTCCTGAAAGACATGATCAGTTCCGGAAAAATACCGGTCGTAAGGCTGACGGATATCTTTCGCCAGGCAAAAAAGAGCCTCATCACGGTGAACGCCCATAGAATAAACCATGGAAAGATGCCTATTTTACCGAGCCAGGGGGAAAGGCTCCAGGACTTTTATCTTATCGAGCAGCATAATCCCAACCAGGTCTTAAACACGGTATTAGAGTTGGTATGCAGGAGGATTCCAGAAAGGTTTTCCATGGATCCAGTAAGGGACATTCAGGTCCTATGCCCCATGCACAGAGGGGTTGTGGGCACAGAAGAGTTGAACAGGAGACTGCAAAAGGCGTTGAACCCCAATGGTCGCCGAGTTCAGGTGGGCTCTCGAAGCTACGGTATAGGTGACAAGGTGATGCAAATTAGAAATGATTATGAAAAGGAGGTTTTCAATGGCGATATCGGATACGTGAAATCTGTGGATACGGTGGCAGGACAATTGACCGTATCCTTTGATTCTAGGGAAGTGAGCTACCGATTCGCTGAATTAGATGATCTTGCATTGGCGTATGCCATTTCGGTACACAAATCCCAAGGAAGCGAATATCGGGCCGTGGTGCTTCCCCTTATCAGTCAGCACTATCTTATGCTCCAACGAAACCTGATCTACACAGCGATAACTAGGGCCCGAAAGCTTCTGGTGATAGTAGGGAGCAAAAGGGCACTGTCCATTGCAGTTACCAACGAAAAGCCTTCCAAACGTTACACTCTTTTGGCCCAAAGATTAAAGCGCCTCTAATCGAATCTTTTCCTCGTTCATGACCTGTTTTAGCATCGTGGCATCATCCAATACCCTGCCAATAATGTTTACAGCACTGGCAGGAATGATTTTGTCTCCTTGGCTCATGGGAGTGGGTCCAAAAAATATGCAAAAGGCACTACCTGTGGGCCAGTATCCCAGTTCACCTATGGACACTTTTTCCTTGGCCCCTTGTTCAAGCTCGGCTTGAACTGGAATCTCGAAATAGATTTCATCGCCCCACGTGTTGAATGGGCCCTCAAATGGCAGAATTTCAGCGATCTTTCTAGCGGTGGGTGTGTCATTTAGCTCTGCTTCCAAGGAAACTTCACCAACTGTAATCCGAATCCTCATGTCCTTTCACCCCCTAACACGGCAGTTTTCTGTCCCTTTATAACCGCTACGCACCCATAAATCAAAGAGTTCCTGTCTATTGCAACATCCTTTTTCCTTGCGCTGAATTTGAAACCGGCGTTGGACAAGATTGATTATTATGGCATGGCATTTGCTCAATAAAAGGGCGACATAGCGGGATCACGGAGGCTTGAGCCAATAATACTCATGAAAATAGGTCTCAGGGGGCCTAAAACGGAGGCTTTTCGGGCTTGGAGGCACCAGGGTGGGCTCAACTATTGACGCTGTGCGCCAAAAACATGGCAGAGGATAGTAGGTCCTATGGCAAAAGTAAAAGAAGAGGAACAACAGAATACCAATAGCTGGATCACCACATACACGGACTTAATGACCCTGTTGCTCACCTTTTTTGTATTGCTTATAAGCATGTCCGTGGTGGACCCTATGAGGCAGCGAGTTGCCCTCAACTCATTGGTTGGTGCCTTTGGTTTCAAGCCGGGAGGGCATTCTGTCATAGGGGTGAAGAAGGGCATGAATATCACAGTTGGAGCCGCTCCCCTTCAAAAAGAGCAAGTGGACTTTGAGAGGCTTCGGAACATCACCTTCAGAAACGGGCTGCAAGCAGATGTTGAGGTCCAGACAGAAGGAGAAAAGATAGTTATCACATTGAACAATCGGGTCCTATTCCCCCATGGATCTAGCACTCTTTCAGACAAAGGAAAGAATTACCTCAAGCAGCTCGCACCAGTATTGAGGCAGGTGCCAGGTCTGGTAGAGCTGAGAGGATATGCCGATCCCACTGAGGTGCTGTTTGACCAAAATAAACTGAAAAAGGGCGCGATTATTTCTACCAAAAGAGCAGTCGCAGTATACAGGTACCTGAACAAGATCGGGAAGATTCCTCATAAGAAGATGGTCGCACATGGCTTTGGGGTCCAGTCCCAAAAGAAGCCGGCCATAAAAGGAACAACAAACTTTAACCGGCAAGTGAAAATTATTTGTGATTACCGGGCAAGTATCCCCTATCGAGTGAAGAGAGGAGAAAAGAAAAAAAGCTACTACCTCGATTTCAAGGGCTTTTTCTTCAAATTGAGAGGGAGCTAATATGGCCAGGAAAAAGAAAGGAGGCGAGGGAGGAAGTGGCCACGAAGGCAGTTGGATGGTTACCTTTTCTGATCTGTCTACACTGCTGCTGACCTTTTTTGTATTGCTCCTTTCCATGTCATCAATGGATGACCTTAAGCTCAAGAGCATGTTCCAGAATTTTACCAGCAGTTCAGGGATTCTACTGTTCAAGCAATACGGTGAGATATACCACGCGAAAGAGATATTCATTCAGGGGCTTTATGAAAAACTGAAGGATGCCCTTGTAGTAAACAAGGACACCGAAGGCATAGAGAACGAACTTGCTTCAAACATTACTGAGAATCCCTTTGTTAATGCAAGTGCAGCTGTAAAATTTGAAAACCTAGAAAACGGATTCAAGCTTGTTTTCGGCCAAGAGCTGCTTTTCCGCTCTGGCAGTGCACAAATCAGGCCTGAAATGTTACCCGTATTAATGCAGGTGGCTGATTTCATACGGGTTTCCAGCTATCAGGTGTATATTGATGGCCACACTGACGCGATTCCCATACATACCGACAAATATAAATCAAACGAGGATCTCTCTCTGGCTCGGGCATACAACATTATGGAATATCTGGTGAAAGGGTGCGGGGTAGCACCAAATACCATTGCCCTTTGTGGCTATGGGGCCCAGAGACCAGTTGCATCCAATAAGACGCCAGAGGGTAGGGCAAAAAACAGGCGAGTGGAGATAATCTTCAAGAACCAGAAATACTTCTAATAACGTGTAGATGGACCTTGGAATCATTCAATGACTGGACCTCTTGCTCTAGTTGGTCGGTTACAGGACTTGATGCCCCAACAAGGGCAAGGCGAAAGCGATTAAGTCCCTTTCCATCCCTCTCCTGAACCCCCTCATGGAGGAGACGGGCGGCTTGCCCGGAACTGACCTGATTGTGTTCGCACGGCACAAGATAGACCAAGAGCCTCTCACCAACGACCATCTTTACGTAGGGGAAAGGTGTGGTCATCACACATCTGACTTGATAGTGATCAAATACCTCATGGGGGCATGCGCAACCCAGTGATTCCTGTATAAGAGCCACTACGTGCTTTTTTTCGGACAGATACGCCAGCCAGTCTTTAACCGTGTCTCCTGCCTCCACCTATTTTTTTCTCTTGAATATGATTCGAATGGGAGTAAGGGGTAGTCCCAGGCGAGATCGGAGCTGGTTGAGTAAATATCTTTCATAAGTGGATTGAACCCACTCAGGTCTGTTTACAAAGACCAAAAATGTTGGGGGCCTGATGTCCACTTGGGTGGCGTAGGAAAAATTTGGCCTCCTATGCCCAACAATGGGCGCAGGGTGCTTTGTAACAATTTCTTTTAGTGCCCTGTTAAGGTCTGAGGTTTTGATAGATCTTGAAAAGTGCCCATATACCTTATCAATATGTTGAAATAATTTACCGATACCTTCACCTGTAAGGGCAGAGGTCCGAACCTTGGGTGCGAAATTTATGAAGGCAAGTTCCCTTTCCATGGACCTTTGGAGATTCTTTCTTCTTGACTCATCCCCTTTTGCGAGGTCCCATTTATTGATCACCAATACAATTGCCCTTCCCCTCTCCAGTGCATAACCGCATACCCTAGCATCTTGCTCAGTGATACCCTCGGCCGCATCTACCAAAACGCACGCCACGTGGCATCGGTCAAGGCTTCGAAGGGCCTTAATTACGGAAAATTTCTCAATTTTTTCCTTTACGCGTGCCTTTCTGCGAATACCGGCTGTGTCTATGAAGGTATAAGCCTTCCCTTTCCATTGAAAGTGGGTATCCACTGAATCGCGGGTAGTCCCAGGCAGTTCACTTACTACAAGACGCTCTGAGCCAAGGATTCTGTTGATAAGGGATGACTTGCCCACGTTAGGTTTGCCCACAACAGCCACTTTAATGCTATCACTCCGCCCTTCCATCTCATCATGTGAGGCGGGAAGGTCTTGAAGTATCTTGTCCAGCAAGGCCTTTACGCCATAGCCATGAGCAGCAGAGATTGGGAAGAGCAAGTGGAATCCAAAGCTGTAAAAGTCTGCGGCGAGGTTTTCCAGTTCCGGGCCATCTATTTTATTGACAGCAAGGTATACCTTTTTCTCAAAGGGCCTGAGCATCCTAGCGATCTCTTCGTCGGCGGGCAGGATGCCCTGCCGGCCATCCACCACGAAGATAATGCTGTCGGCCTCCTCTATGGCTGACTTGATCTGTTGTTGTACCTTTTGGGCCAGAGGGTCTTGCGTGAAATCCTCAAATCCACCTGTATCAATTAGCGTGAATGATCTATCATCATGGCGTACATGGGCATAAAGCCTATCACGGGTCACACCTGGGCGATCATCTACTAAGGCATCCCGTGAACGGGTTAGGCGATTAAACAAAGTGGATTTACCCACATTTGGCCTACCTACTATGGCGATTACTGGTTCCATCGGGCCTGACTATAACCTTATGTCCCCAAGTCCTTGGCTTCCAACCTAAACAAGGCGCATGGCCTCGCCAGGCGGCGGTGCCATGTGGCAACACAAAAATTCTGGTTGAAAACTAACTAGGCACTTGGGAGACTGTTACGTATAATGCGGCTTAGTTCATCTAATCTTAGTGGTTTTTCAAGAAGGGTCAAGGCGATTCCTTCTTGGAGGGTTTTCCGGGCACGGATATCACTGGCATTGCCTGTAAGTACGAGGATGCGAGCCGAAGGGTCAAAGGATTTTATCCGCAGGGAAGATTCGTAGCCATCCATGACCGGCATGTTTATGTCCATTATTACGAGATCAGGGATAAGCTTCTTGTACTTCTCGACTCCCTCTTCACCATTAAATGCTTGATCCACAATATAGGTCCCCTCCATTTCAAGGGCCTCAAGCAGGAGATCTGATATAGGCCTCTCATCATCCACTATGAGAATCCTTTTCTTGTCCATGGCCTGGTACTGTCCTGGGAATTCTCTAAATTATCCTGGCTCAAACGCCCAATACTCTAACCACAAGCCGTAAAGATCAGTGATAAGGGTATTTTCCTTTTTCAGAGTGAAAAGAGTGTAGAGAAAGACTTCCAAAGAGTCAAGAAAAAATTACAATATATTGTGTTTTTCTTGACAAAGGTTGAACATATTGTATTTTATCGCAAATATTGGATCCATAGGTCATTCATGTTCTGCCTTGACAGCGATTATCTAAGGCGATAGTTTTCTAGCAAACGCGCAATAGAGTTAAAAGATATGCCCACCAAATACATTATCGTAACCGGCGGGGTACTTTCGGGCCTGGGAAAGGGGATTGCTGTGGCCTCTATAGGACACCTGCTATCTTCTCGCCTCAAGATTGTCCCCATAAAGTGTGACGGATACCTCAATGTTGATCCTGGCACTATGAATCCTTTTGAGCACGGTGAGGTGTTTGTGCTGGATGACGGTGGTGAAGTGGATATGGACTTCGGCCATTATGAGCGCTATCTTGGGGTCACGTGCAAGTCCAAATGGAACCTCACCATGGGAAAGGTTTTCGAGATGGTCCGGGAAAAGGAGCGCAGGGGGGACTATTTGGGAAAGACAGTCCAATACATTCCCCATGTAACAGATGTTATCAAAGGGCATATTTTCCAAATCGTTGAGGAAGAAAGGCCGGATCTGGTACTTGTTGAAATTGGCGGGACTGTTGGTGACATTGAGAATGAGCTTTTCCTAGAGGCTATGCGTCAAATGAGGGAGGATGTGGGTAAGGAAAATATCCTTTATGTTCACCTTACCTATGTGCCAATCCCGTATGGGGTAAATGAGCAGAAATCAAAACCAACGCAACAGAGCGTTAATCTGCTCAAACAGAGGGGTATTTTCCCAGATATTATCATTGGCAGGTGTTCACAGTTTCTCACCAAAGAGGTGAAGGCCAAAATTTCCAATTTTTGTGATGTGGCCCCTGAGGCCGTAATCACAGGGCTAGATGTTGATGACATCTACGAGATTCCGGTGATTTTCGAGCAAGAAGGACTTCCTGAGATTATCCACAAGAAGCTCAACATCTATAGCCCGCCAGACCTAAGAAGGTGGAAGTCATATATTGAGAACATCAGGCATCCTACCAAAGAAATTACGGTCGCCATGTGCGGGAAATACACCCGCCTAGAGGATTCGTATGCCTCTATCCTTGAAGCCTTTAACCACTGCTCGGCCCATCTTAAATGCAAGATCCGGGTCAAATGGGTTGAAACAACTGACCTCAAGGATCCTGGAGTGCTGGAAGACGCTGACGGTATACTAGTGCCTGGTGGGTTTGGTTCACGGGGTACCGAGGGAAAGATTCAGGCCATCAAGCTGGCAAGGGAAAAGAACATACCCTTTCTCGGGCTTTGCCTAGGCCTGCAACTTGCTGTAATTGAATTTGCCAGAAATGTTTGTGGCCTTCATGGGGCCAACTCCACTGAAATAGACCCCTCTACTCCCTATCCTGTGATTGATATTCTCCCAGAGCAACGAGAGATAGTGAACAAAGGGGGTACCATGAGGTTGGGGGCCTACGAGGCCACATTAAGAGAAGGTACACTGGTGAGGTCTTTGTACGGGAGTGAAACGGCCTCAGAGAGGCACAGGCATCGCTACGAGGTTAACCCAGAATTTCACGAGATCCTTCAGGAACATGGCATGGTTTTCTCCGGTATATCAAAAGACGGAAGGCTTGTAGAATTCATAGAGTTGCCAGAGCACCGATACTTTGTTGCCACTCAGGCCCATCCTGAGCTGAAGTCCAGGATGGAACGACCGGCACCCTTGTTCTATGGATTCATAAAGGCGTGCTTGGAAAATAAGAAATAGATAGCGTTGCGGGAATGACGAAAATCGGCACATCCTGAGTTCTAGAGGCCTTGGCATCTATTATCAAGAACGCATGAATCATTCCATGAATTATAAGAAGTATCAACTTCTTTTTGGTGGTCTTTTGGGCGATGAGAAAAGGTTTAGGAACATGATGGCCCGCAGGGGGGTGAAGCATTCACTTGTGGACCAGATGCTGCGGGAGGCACCAGTCATCGTAAAACAAAACTTGAGCCTTGAGACAGCCAGAAAGTATGCTGATGCATTGTCCGCAATGGGCGCTAAGGTGACCATTTTAGACCAAGATCCACAGGAAAATCAGAAAGAATCCTCAAACAAAGTAACTCCCATGTCCAGTTTCCTCCCTTGTCCACGTTGTGGATTAGTGCAGCCCGAAACTGATGTGTGTCCAAGATGTGGTTATCATCTGGTGGCCCTTGGGAGCGATGGAGAAGCCCATGTCACAGGTGATAGAACTTGAAAAGGCCAAACTGAATGTGGCGGCCAAGAGGGGGTATCGCAACTGGACGAGTGCATTTAAGGAAAAGTTTGGTGTT
>Ga0209410_1000700_pt1 | contig 15732 bp, 14 predicted proteins | sample Mar14436cmmetaG_FD_184135 | JGI IMG/M metagenome (GOLD analysis project Ga0209410, IMG submission 184135) | Marine hydrothermal vent microbial communities from Guaymas Basin, Gulf of California to study Microbial Dark Matter (Phase II) - Marker... ... | reverse complement strand
ACCCTCCCCATCAGTGACCTCTACTGTGTCTTCTTCTTCAACTCTGGCAACCTTCAGATGTTTCGTTTCATCTTCGTCCAAAACGATCTTTCCTTCCCTTTCCTTACCGAAGAAGAGATTGGGCATTCAGGGAATCACCTCAAATCCAGTGTATGACACCAAAGCCTCCGGAACTTTTATGCTTCCATCACTGAGCTGGTAATTCTCCATGATGGCAACCAGTGCTCTTCCGATGGCCACACCGGAACCGTTCAAGGTGTGAACGAATACGAGTTTCCCATCTTTTCTCCTTCTGTATCTCATGTTCCCACGTCTTGCCTGAAAATCCTCATCGTTGCTACATGATGAGATTTCCTTGTAGGAATTGTAGGAAGGAAGCCAAACCTCTATGTCGTAAGTTTTGGAAGCTGAGAATCCAAGATCTCCTGTACAAAGTTCCACCACTCTGTAAGGAAGGTCGAGCCTTTTCAGGATTTCCTCGGCGTGAGATACGAGAGTTTCAAGGTCATCGTAAGATCTCTCAGGTGTCGTCACCCAGACGAGCTCAACCTTATCGAACTGATGCTGCCTTATCATCCCCCTGACGTCCTTTCCGTAGCTTCCAGCTTCCCTTCTGTAACATGGGGTGTAGGATACGTACTTTTTGGGAAGGTCTTTCTCTTCGAGGATTTCTCCTGCGTGGAGAGCAACGAGAGGCACTTCGGCTGTTGGGATCAGGAACAAGTCATCTTTCTTTGTGTTGTAGAGATCCTCTTCGAATTTCGGCAGTTGCCCTGTTATCGTTATGGTCTCCCTCTTAACCAGGTGAGGAAGCCAAACCTCCGTATAACCATGTTCCAGAACGTGAACATCCAGCATGAAATTCACGAGGGCTCTTTCCAGCTTTGCGAGTTTCCCATACATAACGGTGAATCTGGAACCGCTGAGCTTGGATGCCCTTTCAAAATCCATAAGCCCTATATCGGGGCCTAAATTCCAATGAGCTTTGGGGGGGAAGTCGAATTCCCTTGGCTTTCCCCATTTTCTCACTTCAACGTTTCCACTCTCATCTTCTCCAACAGGAACACTCGTGTGAGGAATATTTGGAACCTGGAGAAGGAGGTTCTTAAGACTTCTCTCGATTTCTTTCTTTTCATCTTCAACCTTTTCCACCTCTTGAGAGATGATTTTCCCTTCTTCTATCAGCTTTTTAGCGTCTTCATTCTTTCCTTCTTTCTTCAATTTCGCTATGGTCTTGGATATTTCGTTTCTTTTGAAACGAAGCTCATTCTCCTTGGTTATGAGCTCTCTCCACTTTTTATCTTCTTCCAATATCCTGTCGATTATCTCAACGGAGTAGCCCCTCTTCTTCAGAGCTTCCTTCACCTTTTCCGTATCGTCTCTTATGATCTTTATATCCAGCACCAAGATACCCCCTTTCCTTCTTCAATTATATCAACCAAAAGGAAGAAAGCCCCCATGCGGGGGCTTATGATGCTTTCTGTACGATCTTATCATCGGATCTTTCCATGACGATCTTTCCGTCCGTAACATCTATGAAAACTCTGTCGTTGTCTTTCACCTCTCCTGAGATAATCTTCATGGCAAGTGGTGTTTCTATCTCCCTCTCTATGACCCTTCTCAAGGGTCTTGCACCGAATGCTGGATCGTACCCTTTTCTTGCGAGGTATTCTTTGGCTCTTTCAGTTAGTTCCAGCTCTATCTTCTTATCCTTCAACCTCTCCTCCAGCCTTCTGATCATTATATCGACTATCTTCTTGACGTGTTCCATGCTCAAAGGTCTGAATATCACTATCGAATCTATCCTGTTAATGAATTCCGGCCTGAAGAATCTTTTCAACTCTTCTCTGACCATCATCTCTATCTTTTCGAAGTCCTCTCCCTTTTCAATGGATCTCAATATGGTGTCACTCGCGATGTTGCTTGTCATGATGATGATCGTGTTTTTGAAATCGACAGTGTTTCCCTTACCATCAGTAAGCCTCCCATCATCAAATACCTGAAGCAATACATTGAATACCTCTACATTCGCCTTCTCCACCTCATCCAGCAGTATAACACTGTATGGCCTCCTCCTCACCGCCTCCGTAAGCTGCCCCCCTTCCTCATACCCTACATAACCAGGTGGTGATCCTATCAACCTGCTCACACTGTGCCTCTCCATGTACTCACTCATGTCTATCCTTATCAACGCCTCCTCGCTCCCAAACAAAACTTCTGCCAGGGCTTTTGCAAGTTCTGTCTTCCCAACTCCTGTTGGCCCTAAAAACAGAAACACCCCTATCGGCCTTCTCGGATCCTTTATCCCTGCCCTCGCTTTCCTTATGGTATCGGCTATCACCTTTACAGCTTCTTCCTGATCGACGATCCTCTGATGTATCAATTCTTCGAGCTTCAATAGCTTTTCCCTCTCAGATTCAACAAGTTTTGTCGCTGGGATTCCCGTCCAGCTTTCCACGACTTTTGCTATATCGTCTTCGGTCACCGTGTTGTCTTCTTTGTATCCCAGCTCCTCTTTAATCTTTTCATACTCCTTTTTGAGATCGAAGAGTTCTTTCTTCCTCTCATATGCTTCTTTATATCTCGATTTCACCGTTAACTCGTCTATATCTTCCTCGACCTTACTTATCCTCTCCTCCATCTCAACGATCCTTGGATCCTTTGTCGATTTTCTCAGCTTAACTTTAGATGATGCTTCATCTATTAGGTCTATAGCTTTGTCCGGCAAAAACCTTTCTGTTATGTACCTCGATGACAGCTTCACAGCCGCTTCCAGGGCCTCATCGGTTATTCTGACACCGTGATGCTTCTCGTAGGATTCCCTGAGCCCTTTCAGTATCTCGATCGTCTCTTCCTCACTCGGTTCTCCAATGTAGACCGGCTGGAACCTTCTGGCCAGGGCCTTATCTTTTTCTATATACTTTCTGTATTCTTCAACCGTCGTCGCACCGATACATCTCAATTCTCCCCTTGCAAGAGCTGGTTTTAAGATGTTTGCTGCATCCATCGCTCCTTCGGCAGCCCCCGCTCCAACTATGGTGTGAAGCTCGTCTATGAAGAGTATCACTTTATCTCCCAGTTTCTTGATCTCATCCATCACGGATTTCAATCTTTCCTCGAACTCCCCTCTGTACTTCGTTCCAGCAAGGATTCTTCCCATATCCAGGGCGAGAACGATCTTCCCTCTTAGCTGATCGGGAACCTCTCCTTTAACTATTCTTTGAGCAAGCCCTTCAACTATGGCGGTTTTACCAACGCCGGGATCACCCACGAGTACAGGGTTGTTCTTCGTTTTCCTCGTCAGTATTTCTATAATTCTCTGTAATTCTTTTTCCCTACCTATGAGTGGCGTCAGTTTCCCTTCTTTGGCCATCTTTGTGAGGTCTATGGTGTACTTTGCAAGAACGTTTCCATCATCGAGTTCTCCTCTCTCTTGCATCTCCTTTAACTCCCTTAAAACCTCATCGTAGTCTATCCCGTATTTTCTCAGGATATTCGAAACCTGGAGAGTACTTTTCAAGAGAGCTAGGAAGAAATGAATGGGCGTAGCTTTGGTTTTTCCGAACATTTTCGCTTCTTTTTTAGCACTTTCCAGAACCTCAGAGAGCTCCTTCGACATGTAGATGTTGGAAGAATCCCCATAATAAACTCCGTAGTAAGAGCTCACTAATTCATCGAGTTCATCGATGATTGAATCTATTTCCTTGTTCATACTTTTCAGAATTCTGACTACTTCTCCTTCTTCGTCTTCCAGAATGGCCAGAAGAACGTGTTCAGGCCTTAAAAGGTTCTGTCTGTAATCTTTTAAAGATTCACCAGCTCTTTCAAGGGCCTCTTTTAACTTGTCGTCGATGTATCTCATCACATTATCACCTCCTGTTTTATCAGTCTTAATATTAGACTGATAACAAATAGGAAAGTTCAAAGAGTTCTCATCTGGGATTTTCTCTTTTAAAGATTTTCCAATTCCTTCAAAACGATTTCAGGAGGTTTATTCTCAAGAAGAGCTATCCTTTTATAGATAGGAGGATGCGTGCTGAAGAGGTTGGTGAAGAAACCCTCCTTCCTTTCGTTTATCTTCCTTCTCAAGGGATCTGATATGAAAAGGTGAGCGTTTGCGATGTTTGCATTTTTCATCTTCTTCTTGTTCACTTTGTAAATCTTTCTGAGGGCAGAAGCTAGGGCAAAGGGATTTCTCGTAAGCTGGGCACTCGTGGCATCTGCAAGGTACTCTCTGCTTCTTGAAACTGCAAAAAGAACGATTCTTCCGAGGAAGGCAAAAAGGGTGGCGAGCAGGGCTATGAAAAGTAAAAGCAAAGCTATTTGAAGACCCGAGTTCTTTCTCCTTCTTGGGTAAGAATATCTCAGCATTGAAAGCCCCGCTCTCCATGAGAGGATCTGAATGATAACAACGGCTCCCAGAATTGCACTTGTGAGTGTCATGACAAGAGTATCCTTATGGAGAATATGAGAGATTTCATGACCTATAACTCCTTCCGTTTCCTCCCTGTTCAGGTTCTTCAAAAGACCTGTCGTCACACATATTGCGGATTTTTCTGGTTTGTAACCCGTTGCAAAAGCGTTTATGGTCTCATCTTCCATGACGTAAACCTTTGGCGGTTTCCCAAGGCCAGAAGCTATCGTCATCTCTTCAACTATGTTGATCAGTTGCTTTTCTTCGAAATTTTCAGGATTTGCAGGTCTTGCCTCAACCATTTTCAAAACCATCTCAGGCCCTTTTGAAAGACCAACAAGGATCTGTACCAGCGCTATTATGGAAAAAATTGACATACCCACAGGGAAAGAGTTGAATATGGCATCCACGAGAAAACCGAAGGATACCATGATGAGCGAGAATACGGCTATCAATATGATGCTCTTTCTAACGTTCCTCTCCTGAACCTCCCAGAACGTCATGATCCATCACCACAACGTCATAGATGTATAGCTTTTCCCTCAGCTTCTTCGAAAGCACCAAGAAGAGTTTCAGATAGAGTTGGATGGGGATGAATCAAACTCGCCATCTCCTCAGCTGTGAGTCCTTTCTTCACAGCAACCACACCCTCCATTATCATTTCCGTGGCCATGGGGCCAACCACGTTGACACCAAGTACTGTTCCTGTTTTCTTATCCGATATGACTTTTACAAAGCCTTCCCTCTCCCCCATAGTGTTGGCTCTTCCACTGGCAAGGATCGGAAACTTTGATATCTTAACTTCGTCAGTATTGACATTTTTCTCTTTAAGACCAACGGAAGCTACTTCAGGATACGAGAATATGACTGATGGAACGGCTGAAAGATCCACTTTTACTTCTTTTCCCGCCATGTTCTTGGCAGCTACGATCCCTTCGTGGAACGCAGCATGAGCGAGCATAACCTTTCCTCTGACATCACCGATCGCATAGACGTTCTCCACATCCGTTCTTAAATATTCGTCTGTTAATATACCTTTCTCTCCTCTCACTCCCAATGCCCTCACGTCATCACCTATGAGAGGTCTTCTTCCAACAGCAAGCAGTACCTTCTCAACCACTAGATCGAGCCTTTCTTTGGGTGTGTCGATGGTGACCATGTGGCGTTCTTCTTTATCGATCGATACCACCCTTGAAGACTCGAATACATTAACACCAAGCTTGTTCAGGGATCTTCTGACAACTTCTGCAACGTCTGGATCCTCCGCTGGAAGTATGTGATCCATTATCTCAACGATATGAACATCCGTTCCCATGATTGAGAGGAAAGTTGCAAGTTCAACACCCACAACTCCTCCCCCAACTATCAAGATGGATTCGGGAAGTTTTTCCATTTTGAAGAAATCGTCGCTCGTCCATATACCTGGTATGTCATCGAAAGGGTGGAAAACTGTGGGAACGGAACCTGTCGCTATGACGATATTTCTCGCTTCCAATAGCGTGTCACCAACCTTCACCTTGTTAGGAGATACAACGATCGCTTCTCCTTTGATGTAATCCACCTTGTTCTTTTTCAAAAGGTACTCCACACCCTTTCTCGATGTCATAACACTTCTTTCCATATGCTTTTTTATCATGGAAAAATCATATGACACATTTTCAACGTTTATACCGAATTTTTTGGCCTTCGTCTTTAGCTCGTGAAATAAGTGAGAGACCGAGAGCAAAGCTTTTGTTGGGATGCAGCCTTTGTTCGTACAAGTGCCTCCGGCGTGTTCTTTCTCCACAACCGCGACTTTGAGGCCAAGTTGTGCCGACTTTATCGCACACACATACCCTCCAGGCCCTGCTCCTATAACGATGGCATCGTACATGGAACCACCTCACTATCCTATGGATTTTTCGTTCCTTTCGACTATCTCGATTAATTCATCGTAAGATATGAATGGAACGATCGAATCTTCCTCCTCATATCCCCTTGCTTCGAGGTCTTCTCTAACTGCGTAAACTCTCGCTCCCCTTCCCAAAACTTCGTATATCTTTGGGGGCTCTCCTAGAGCGAACAACACACCATCTTGGATGAGAACTACTTCGTCTCCTTCTTTCGCAATATCGAGAAGATCCATCGAAATGGGATTTTCATCTGAATACTTTATCAGTATCATCGCCATACTCATCACCTCACATAAAAACAACAAAATCGAATTTTTTCACAAGATCATAAAGCTTTTTTCTAGACAAAAGTTCCACCTTCAGCCTTTCTCTGGATTTTATCCTCCTTCTCTCAACATCCTCTTCCACTGCATAGATCTTTACTCTCTTTTCAAGATCTTCAAGAGAATCTTCATCGTTCAAAGCGATCACCGAATCTTTCATCAAAAGGATCGAAGGCTCTATTTCATTCTTTATTTTAGACACCATCCTGAAAGCTTCGCTTACGAATTTAGAACCAACAGGGGAGAGGTAGGAAACAAACAGAACTTTCTTCATGTGATATCACCTCACATCATGAAGTTTATGAACCTATCACTCTCAGAGATCAGAGAGGGCAACATCGTTGGATCCATCGGCACCACACCTGAAAGAATATCTTTCGACACCCCTTCACTCTCCAGTAGGGATCCGTACGCATATACTCTGATCCCTTTGCTCATGAGTTCTTTAAGGTTTTTCTGAATTCCTCCTGGGGTCTTTACAATCGCGTGAACTGCATCGTGTAAGAGAATGAGCGATACTTCATGACCTCTATTTATAGCAGCCTCAGCTATTCTCAGGACACTTGAGATATCCTGGAAGGAGGGAGACTTCATAACCTGTATGGATATTCTCATACCATCATCCCCTTTCGAAAATAAAAGAAGTCATTCCATTTTATCAAATTGTGAAAGATCTTACGAAAGAAGGAGGATATGAACGGTATTCGAGAGTAATCAACCAGTAACAAGATATACGGATTATAATCGGGTTTGGAAAATTTTCACCGATATGATAATTCTAATTCTGGAGAATGTATATACATTTACGTTCAATTTGTGGAGGGGAGACATCATTATCCCAAAGTACAGATTGATAGAAAAGTATCTCATAGATGCCTTAAAATCCGGTGAGTACAAAAATGGAGATAAACTTCCAACCGAAAAGGAATTGATGGAAAGATTCAAAGCGAGTAGAGAGACCGTTCGAAAAGCTCTTGATAGACTTGTTCTGAAGAACCTGATAGTTAGAAAACCTGGAATAGGAACCTTCGTGAGCTTTGAGAAGAAGAGCAAAGTCATTGGAATCATCGTTCAACAGATAACGAGTTATATATTCCCATACATAGTTCTTGGAGCTGAAGATTCTCTCTTCAAGAACGGTTATAAGATGTTACTAGGGAACGCATCTGAAGATCCTGTGAAGGAAAGACAGGTTATCAACGAGTGGCTCGAAATAGGTGTTGAGGGTATGATCATAGATCCCGTCTATAGCGCCACAAAGAGAGCCAATAAAGAACTCATTGAGGATATCGTGAAAAGAGGTATAAAGGTAGTTCTTGTAAACAGTGATTTCAAGATAAAGGGAACAGGTGTTGTTATCTTGGATGATGAATACGGTGGAAGAAAAGCCGCCGAGATCTTCAAGGAGTATGGTCACAAAAAGGTTGCGGTTCTCTACAAATCCATCCATCTTCCCAGCGTCCTGAGAGCCAAGGGGTTTGTTGAGCGAGGAAAGGAGCTCGGGTTTGAGAAGATATATGAAAGATCCTTTAACATGTCCGAATTCACAGGTGTTCCCATGGAGCATGCGTATGAACTTTTGAATCTCCCAAAGAATGAAAGACCAACGGCGGTGTTTTGCTACAACGACGCAACGGCCCTCCAATTCTACATGACAGCCAAGAGGATGGGTCTGAGTGTTCCAGAGGATATCTCGATCATTGGTTTCGACGATGCACCGATAGGGGATTTCAGGATGAAGCTTTCAACGTTCATACACCCCAAGGAGGAAGTTGGGAAGAAAGCTGTGGAGATCCTCCTCAACATGGTTGAAGGAAAAGAAGGTGAAACGTACATCTTTAAGCCAGAATTCGTGATGAGGAGCTCGGTGAACCATCCAGGAGGTTGAGAAAATGTACGAAGAGTACAAGGGAAGGGTATACGAAGCTCACATGATCTTGGAAAGATACGGGCTTGTATCTTATACAAGCGGGAATGTGAGCCTTAGAGTGAATTCTCATGTTATCATAAAACCTTCGGGGATTCCGTACACGGTTTTAAAACCTAGGGACATGGTGGTGGTTGATCTTGAAGGTAACGTGGTTGAAGGGGATAAAAAACCCTCAATAGACACCGCAACCCATTTGTATCTTTACAGAAACCTGGATTGGGCAAAGTCCGTGATTCACACCCACTCCACTTTCGCCACAGTCTGGGCCGTTCTCGAAAAATCAATACCGGCTCTCTGCACAGCTCACGCAGATGTATTCGGTGAAGAGATTCCAGTAACAGAATACGCACCCGTTGGATCTGAGGCCATCGGAAAAGCTGTTATCAGGGTTATGGGAAAGTCGGGAACGGTTCTTCTCAGAAAACACGGTGTCATGGTGGTTGGAGATTCTCTTGAAGATGCCATCAAAAAGGCCATATTCCTCGAGGAAATAGCAAAAGTTGCATATTATGCAAACATTCTTGGAAAACCTGTACCACTCGATTCCTCAGAAGTTGAGAAACTCTACAGTCAGTATCACACAAGGTACGGTCAGTGAACACCATCTTTTCGAAGGGGGGGTCCTTATGAAAAAGTTCCTCGCGGTCATGTTAATTGTGATTTTCTCGGTTTTTACGATGGCAGCAACCAAGATCTCCGTTTTGGTTTCACCTGATAACGCGGATGCTCTACAGTGGCTTGCGCAGGAGTTCATGAAGAGAAATCCTGACATCAAAGTAGAGATAGTGCCACTTTCATGGGAAGTTTTGTATCCAAAATTGTTGCAGGATCTGAGGTCAAAAGCGGGAACCTTTGAAGCTTTCACCTACGACGTTATGACAACGGGAGCTGTTTCGTTCGGCCTTGTGGATCTTGGAGAGTTCATGAAAGAGCATCCAGAACTGTTGCCTGAAGGTTACGATCTCAACGATTTCATACCTGCAGTTCTCGAAGAAGCCGGGAAATGGGGCGGAAAGCTCATAGGACTTCCATTCTACAACAACACGATGCTTTTCTACTACAGAAAAGATCTCTTTGAAGACCCGAAGATCAAGAAAGCCTTCAAGGAGAAGTACGGAAGGGAACTGACGCTTCCAACGACATGGGAAGAGGTTGTGGACATCGCTGAGTTCTTCACCAAAAAGTACAATCCAAAATCCCCAACCGAATACGGAATCGCTTTGATGTTCCCAAGAACTCACACACTCTTCTACATGTATCTCCTCTTCTTTGGTGAGTACAGAAACGCACCTCTCGGTATCTTGAGACACGGGAAGGCAGATCTTGAATACGGTGAATACTTCACGGAGGATCACAAACCTGCATTCAACAGTGAAGAGGGCTTGAAGGCGCTCGAGATGATGAAGAAACTGATGGCCTACAGTCCAGATCCCCTTGGTTCCGATTACGGTGAAACGATAGAGTACTTCAATCAAGGACTCGTTGCTATGGTACCTCAGTGGACAGGGCCTTACCTCATGTTCAAGACCACTCTCGGTGCAGATAAAGTTGGTATCATACCGATGCCTGGAAGATCCGTGAGCGGTCAATGGGCACTCGGTATCAACAAGTTCATACCTGAAGAGAAGAAGATTGCTGCATTCAAATTCATAACCTTTGCCACTACGAAATGGGCTGACAAGAACAAATTCCTCAAATTCGCAGTTGCTCCCGCAAGGATGTCCACACTCAAGGATCCAGAAGTCAGAGCGGCAGATCCAAGAGTGCCTGCTCTGGAAGTCACATATGTGACACAGACTCACAGACCCAGGATACCTGAAGAGCCGAAACTCGAGGACATCACGGTCGAATACTTCTCTAAGATTCTGTCAGAGGAGCTTCCACTCTCCATCGACACTCTGAACGAACTTGCGAACAAGTGGGAGGAAATACTCGGTAAATAAGGAGGTGCGAGGGGGCCGTGTGGCCCCCTTAACATGGGAAGGAAAGGGAAAAGACTCGTACCATGGCTTATGGTCTTACCTGCTATAGTGCTTTTTCTCGCTATGACCATATATCCTTTTGGTTTCATGATATGGGCATCGTTCAGAGATTACGATCTTTCGAAGGGTGAGGAAACTCATTTCATAGGTCTTTCCAATTATTTCCAAATCTTCAAAGATACGACAGCGATCGAATCCATGAAATTCACCGCCAAGTTACTGGCAATAGCGGTATCTTCCGAACTCGTTCTGGGGACTTTCATAGCGTTTTTAATAAGGGGTGTTAAAGGGGAAAGGGCAATAAGATCTGCCCTGATAATTCCCATGATGGTTCCTCCTGCTGTCTCTGGTGTTGCGTGGAAGATGCTTTATAACTTTGCCTTTGGACCTGTCAATTGGTTTCTGTCGTTGTTCGGGGTTTCGAAAATATCGTGGCTTGGAAATTCATTTTACGCACAACTCGGTATCATCATGATCGACATCTGGCAGTGGACTCCCTTCGTATTTTTGATGATTTATGCTGGCCTTCAAACCATCCCTCAGGACCTCATAGATGCTGCAAGGGTTGATGGAGCTGGTTGGGGGAAGGTGTTTTTACACATAGAACTTCCTCTCCTGAGGCCTTTGATTCTCGTTGCGTTGGTACTGAGGATCATAGATTGTTTGAAGACATTCGATATAGTTTTCATGACAACATGGGGAGGGCCAGGTTCTGCAACTCACACTTACAGTTTCTACGTTTACAAAGTAGGGGTGTCTTTCGGCTGGAACATAGGTTACGCATCTGCCCTCAGTGTGATACTGCTTATAGTGAGTATAATCCTTGTGAACATCGTTTTCAGGATTGTCAGAATGAGAGAACAATTGGGCTTTGGGGGTGAATGATGGTGAGAAAAATGCTCTCAATTTTGAGATACATCCTCGTTTTTATATGTCTTGTTTTCTTCCTCTTTCCCGTTTATTGGCTTGTCATAACCGCTTTCAAACCTCCAGATGAATGGTTCGGATGGCCTCCCAAATTTTTCCCAACAAAGCCAACACTGTCTAACTTCTTCGGAGCCAGGGAAACAGAAGTCTTCGGTGGTACAACTGGTTCCATCGAGAACATATTCCCGTATCTGAGAAACAGCATCATAGTTGGTGTTTCGGTGGCTTTGATATCTACAGCCATAAGTGCGCTTGCAGCATACGCTATAGCTAGGTACAAAGTTGGTGGGCCGTTCCTTGCAGAGTGGATCATCTCTATAAGGATGCTACCACCCATAGTTTCCGCTATACCACTTTATGTCATTTTCACAAAGTTGAAGCTTCTGAACACCTGGTGGGCTCTGATACTATCGCATCTTGTGATAGTTGTTCCTCTTGGAGTATGGCTTCTGATAAGTTTCTTCAGGGAGATCCCAAGGGAAATAGACGAAGCCGCTCACGTCGATGGGGCAACACCTTTCCAAGCATTTTTCTACGTTGTCTTGCCTCTGAGTGCACCAGGGCTTGCGGCAGTTGCAATACTTTCGCTCATACAGAGCTGGGGGGAGTTTCTGCTGGCTTTAGTTCTAACGAACGATTCGAGAGCTCAGACCCTTCCAATATTCCTTGGAAGGTACATAACAGGTTGGAGGGTTGCCTGGGGTCCACTCTCTGCAGCCGGGATCGTCACGATGCTTCCAGTTGTGATCTTTGCTATACTCATGCAGAGATATCTCATAAGAGGCCTCACATTCGGAGCTGTAAAGGGATAAATGGAGGTGATGCGAAGTGAAGGTGAAGCTTGGTTTCGCACCGACAAGGAGGAACGTCTTCAGTAGGGAAGATGCCTTAAAGCAAAAAGAACTTATAGAAAATAAATTGAGAGAGTGGAAGGTTGATTTCGTAGGTCTTGATTGGTTGAATGAAGAAGGGCTCCTTTTCGACGAAAGGGATGTTCCAAAAGTCGTTGAAAAGTTCATGTCCGAGAAGGTCGATGCACTCTTCATTCCTCACGTCAACTTCGGGACTGAAGATGCTGTTGCAAAGCTCGCAAGGGCTCTAAATGTACCTGTTCTCCTCTGGGGGCCAAGGGATGAGTCTCCCCTTCCAGATGGTACAAGGCTTCGAGATACCCAATGTGGCCTCTTCGCAACGAGCAAGGTTTTGAGGAGGTTTGGAGTGAAGTTCACCTACATAGTGAACACATCGGTTGATGATCCTGTATTCGAGAGAGGATTCAAGAATTTTATAAAGGCAGCATCCGTCGTTAAAACTTTCAGAAGAATGAGAGTTGGGGTCATAAGCACAAGACCAAGGGACTTTTGGACCGTCATACACAACGAAGGGGAGCTCGTCGAAAGATTTGGGATAGAGCTTGTTCCAACGACTTTGGTTGATATCGTGGATAGCGCTCAAAAAATGCTCGATTCGAAAGAAGTCAGGGAAGAATTTGAAAAGTTGAAAGAAAAAGTGGATTTTTCGGAAGTAGGAGAGGAGTACTTCAAAAAGGTCCTTGCCCTCAAGGTTGTCATGAAAGGCTGGGCGGAAGAGAGGCATCTAACGGCGATAGCCATACAATGCTGGACAGCGCTTCAGAAAGCTTTCGGTATAATGCCCTGCTTTGCTCATTCCCTCCTTTCTGATGAGGGACTTCCTGTAGCCTGCGAGACGGACGTTCATGGAGCTATAAGCATGGCCCTTGCACAATCTGCAACACTTTACAGTAAGCCATCGTTTTTGGCGGATCTCACCATCAGACATCCTCAAAACGAGAATGCAGAACTCTTGTGGCACTGTGGACCATTCCCGCTCTCACTCGCGAAGGGGAAACCGAAGGTTGGCAGGCATTTCATACTTGAAAGTCACAGTCCAGGTGTGTCGGAATGGGAGATAGTGGGAGGGGATATAAGTATTCTGAGATTCGATGGAGATCATGGAGAATACAGTGTGTTCGTATCCCATGCTAAAGGTACAACAGGACCCTACAACAAGGGGACGTACCTATGGGTTGAGTTCAAAAACTGGCCGAAAATCGAGGAAAAGATAATATATGGCCCGTACATCCACCATGTGGCGGGAGTTCATGACAAAATAGCTCCGGTTATTTACGAAGCGGTTAAATACATGGAGGGTGTAAAATTCGATCCAGGTGAGCCGGATGAGGAAGAGATAAGAGCATGGCTCAGGGGAGAAGTAGAGAATATATAAAAACGGAAGGAGGGAGTTGCAGATGTATCTGATAGGAAGCGATATAGGAACGCAGGGTACAAAATCCGTTATGGTGGATGAGAAGGGAAACGTCATAGCCGAAGCAACGAGAGAGTACGATGTCATAACCCCCAAACCGTCGTGGGCGGAACAATGGCCTGATGTATGGGTGAAAGCCGTGTACGAGACAGTGAAGGAAGTCGTTGAAAAGTCGGGAGTGGACAAAAAAGAGATAGCTGGTATTGCAATAAGTGGCCTTTATGGGGGATCCGGTATCCCGGTTGATGAGAACATGGAACCCATAAGACCTTGTCTGATATGGATGGATAGAAGAGCAGTTGAAGAAACCGAGTGGGTTAAGAAAAACGTTCCAAAGGAAAAGATTTTCGAGATAACAGGAAACTACGTCGATTCATATTACGGATTCACCAAGATGATGTGGATAAGAAACAACGAACCCGAAGTGTGGAAGAGGATACACAAGTTCGTAACACCCAAGGATTACGTTATATACCAGATGACAGGAGAGCTCGCAATAGACTATTCATCTGCCGGGAATTTAGGGGGAGTTTTCGATATAAGAAAGTTGACCTGGTCAGAGGAGATGTGTAAAATTCTTGGAATACCAGTGGAATACCTGCCGGAGAGAATCGTGAAATCATCAGATATAGTTGGCAAAGTGAAGAAGGAAGCTTCAGAACTCTGTGGTCTTCTTGAAGGAACTCCCGTGATCGCGGGAGGAATAGACGCTCCCGTTGCACAGCTTTCGGCTGGTGCTCTGGAAGAAGGAGAACACGTTGCCATGGTTGGAACGTCGACCTGTTGGGGAACGGTTCACGATGGAAAGAACCTCCCGTTTGGCCTGGTGAGCTATCCATACGTCGTTTACGACACAGAAAGGATATACACCTTTGGAGGATCCGCAACAACCGGAGCTCTTGCTAGATGGTTCAAAGAGCAATTTGGTGAATCTGAAAGTGTCGTTGGAGAGAGAACAGGTATGTCTCCCTATCAACTCTTCGACAAAGAGGTTGAAAACATTCCTGCAGGGAGTGAAGGAATCATAGTCCTTCCATACTTCATGGGTGAAAGATCCCCAATTTGGGACCCTAAAGCAAAAGGTGTGTTCTTTGGTGTCACTCTGTACCACACAAGGGCGCATCTCTACAAAGCATTGATGGAAGGTGGGGCCTACGCTTTGAGGCACAACATGGAGGAAGGATTGAAAGCAGGTCTCAAATTGAACGATGAGTGCTGGATAGTTGGTGGTGTATCGAAATCGTCCATTTGGGTCAGGATATTCGCAGACGTTACAGGCTACAAGATGAGGCAGGTGGCAAGTCTGGTGGAAGCACCATTCGGAGATGCGTTCCTTGCAGGCCTTGGGACCGGGATAATAGACAAACCCGAGAGGATAAAGGAATGGGTTAAATACAAAGAGCCAGTAGAGCCCGACCCTGAGAACAAGAAGATCTATGACACATATTACGAAATGTTCAAGAAGCTTTATGAAAAAACCAAAGAATTGATGAGGAAACTCTGAGGTGTGGAAATTGTTTGATGAAATAGTGGGGAAGACTATAAAATGTGAATGTGGAAGAGTCCATATCGTTCCCAAGATAGATTTCGTGTTCGAAGATGGTATATCGAAGAACCTTGGGAGTTTCTTTAAAGATGAAATCTTCATAGCCGATAAAAATACCTTTCCCCTGGTTGATGTGCCAGGGGAAAGGGTTATCGTTTTGAATGATAGTGAGAGGGTACTCGCAACGATGGATCGAGTGAAGGAAGTCTTGAAATTATTGAAGGAGAAAAAAGATCTTGTATCGATAGGTTCTGGGAGTTTGACAGATATCGCAAGGTATGCTTCCTTCCTGATGGGTAAGAATTTCTCTTGTTTTCCAACAGCCCCTTCGGTGGATGCTTACACCTCTTCAGTTTCCGCTCTGATCGAAAACGGTCTCAAAAAGACCCTGAAGGCCGTCCCTCCTAAGCGTGTGGTCATCGATATGGACAT
>Ga0209410_1000698_pt1 | contig 15758 bp, 18 predicted proteins | sample Mar14436cmmetaG_FD_184135 | JGI IMG/M metagenome (GOLD analysis project Ga0209410, IMG submission 184135) | Marine hydrothermal vent microbial communities from Guaymas Basin, Gulf of California to study Microbial Dark Matter (Phase II) - Marker... ... | reverse complement strand
ATTAAACATGCAAATTAACCTTATATTTAAATTCTGTTTGAAGTGTTTGCTTTAAAACTTGATTTAAAAGGAATCTTTATTAGAGGATGCTTTGGGTGTTTTCAAGAATAAAATGAGTTCCGAAAAACATTTTCCCTCCATACGGTTTAAGATGCGAATACGCTACTAGTCCCCTAGGCCTGGACGTCAAGAGGCCGAGGTTCACCTGGCTCTTAAGACATAAAGAAAGAGACATTGGCGTAGAAGTCGGGGTCAACGCTCCAGTAAACTCCACAGCCGTCTTATATACTCAAATATAATATTAAAAAGCCGATGCTACTAGAAGGAGATAAATTACTCTGCTCCGAGAACGCAGTTAAAGAAAAGATTGAAGACATACACAGCATCGTCGAAGAGGAAGATGCGATCGTTATAGAGCTGGGATCAGGAAGGTACAGTTTTTATTTAAAGGAAAAATTAGAAGGCTAACTAGCTTTTTTAAAATAATTTCCAAATATCATAAAGACACGATGCTAGCGTCGTTAATGCATGCGTAAAGCGCTCTGAGATAGGATATTGAAATATAGTTGTTTTAATGTAAATAGTTCTTGGGTGGAGGAAGTAATGAAAGCCACCGAAATAATAGGTAAAGACGTAGTAACCTTGGACGGAGGTAAGGTCGGAAAAATACTAGACTTAATAATCGATGATAACTGGATAGTCAGGGGACTTTTGCTCAGACTAACGCGGGAGGCGGCGAAAGCAGCTAGCATGAGGTTCACGTTTAGACCGACTGGCGTGGTTGAAGCCTCGCTGGTAAAGGGAGTAAGCGACTACGTGACGTTAGTGATAGACTTCGATTCCCTAGGAGACGCGATCAAAAAAGCCTAAACGTTCCTGTTAAAATATTCGAAAGAAACTTTTTAAAAACGCCTTCTTTAGGCTGAAAAGGCGCTCCGACTGACCATCTAAAAGGGATAAGACTGTTTTTTCTAAAGAATTTTTAATATGAACCGCTAAGTTGCTAACGCGGATACTGTTACCCCAAACAATGAACCCTTGCCCGCCTACAGTGCCGAGAATCTTAGGGTTACTAGACAAGAACAGGGGAGAATACGGTTTAAGAGGGCGCCCTTCAAGGCTTCTTGCAACATTCTCGACGGCGGTTTCCGCTTGAAGCATAGCTTCCTCCACACTCTTCATTGGAGTATCGCCGTTGATCTGAAGCCAGTTAACGTCGCCAGGCGCGAACACGTTGTCATAACGTTCAACGCGCAAAGTTTTATCCACTAAAATCCATCCACGGCCATAGGTCGGCAGCTCCTCCGTAAGCTCCGGACGCTGACCCCTTACGCCAGCCGCCCACACAACTATAGAAGCCTCTAGAGAGTCGCCGCTTTCAAGCACGACCCCGCTTCTCGTCACTTCAACACAGCGCGACCCGGTAACAACTTTCACGCCGCTTTTCTCCAGCAGAGATTTAATTTCGTCACCTATTCTTAAACTTCCAGAATACGGCAATAAAGTCTCAGCCTCCTCGATAAGGATGACGTCAATAGAAGAATTCCAGCGCTTAAGCTCGCCCGCAATTTCTACTCCAACGAGTCCCCCTCCGACTACAACGATGCTTCCCCCTTCCTCCTCCACTTCTTCGAGCTTCTTTAATATGCTTAAATAATCGCGCAGCCTGTATGCTGCATAAACGTACTGATAGCCCCTAACATTGGAATAGTCGACGTCAGCCCCAAGCCCGATCACCAAATAGTCATAGCCTAAAACGCCGTTAATGCGGAGCCTTATCTCGTTTGAAGTAGGCTCAATTCCTACAATTTCATCTTTTATCAACTTAGCTCCAAGCCTCGAAGCAAACCGCTCTAGGGGCCTAGTAACCTCTTCAGGCGTCCTTAAGCTCGATATAAGGTATGGAAGACTTGGCAAGTACTCAAAAACACCGTCTCTATCTATAAGCGTCACTTCCATTTTATGCGTAAGCCCAAGCCTATACGCCGTCCTCAGAGCCGAAACTCCCGCAAACCCGCCTCCAGCAATAACGAGGCTCCTCATCGCCAGCAAACCCTTCAAAGAATCAACTAGAACTTAATATTATATCTGTAGATATAAGCTTCTCTCATCGAGAATTCACTGTAAAATGCAAGAGAATATTATATAGCCGTGTTGTAGCATAACTTTTCAGAATGGCTGATGAGGAATCACATCAAAGGCGGAGAAACTACCTAGCACTGCTTCTCCGCAGAACTCTGGCAGGCTTCTTCAACGGTCTCCCAATGCAGTACGTGAACCTCTACATAGTCGAGTGCGGCTACAGCGAAGTAGACCTAGGGGCTGTAAGAAGCGTAGCCACACTTCTAGCAGCACTGCCCTCCTCCATAGTAAACCTCGTCGCCGACGTTTCAAGCAGAAAACGGGCATATGCACTAGCATTGCTTCTCGAAATGCTTTCTGCGCTTCTTTTCTATGTAAGCTCGAATCAGCTACTACTAGTTCTCGCAGTAACCTTCTCGCTAGTATCATTCTTCGGAGCAACAAACGTTGAAAACGTCCTCCTAGCAGACTCCGTAAGAGGCCGAAGAAGGGCCTTCGGATTCGGAGTGGCCAACTCGCTGTCCATAGTGGCTTCAGCTACAGCTCCCGTAGTTGCAGCCTTCATAGTGAACATTTTCGGCGGAATTTCTGTGCAGGGAATAAGACCCCTATTCCTCGTCCAGCTTGCAGGCCTGGCTTTCGCTTCAGCCATAGCGTTAATCTTCGTTTCAGACGTCAGAGAGCTGGAGAAAGTCAGCTTCTCAGCAGCCCTGAAAGAATCTATAGAGCTTGTAAGGCTTAACCCATGGCTGAAAAGATGGATACTTCTCGAAATCCTCGGAGGCTACGTATTCTCCATGAGCGTGCCCTACCAGATGATATATGCAGTAGACGTCAAAGGTGCGGACGAGTTCGTGCTGGGGTACATGGGCCTTGCCTTCAACGTGGGAAGCTTTCTAGCTTCGCCTCTAATAGGCAAGCTTGCGGACAAGATAGGTAGGGTGAAAACTATACTCTTGGTGAGGCCGCTCTTCTACATAAGCCTCGCAATATTCCTATTTGCCCCCAATCCCGCCTACCTAGTGCTAGCGTGGTTTATAAGGGGTATATGGATGGCCAGCTCCTCTGCCTTCCAAACACTAGTCATGGAGCTGGTGCCGTACGAGTTCCGAGGCAGGTGGGCGAGCATGAGAACCCTCATATCGATAACCGCTAGGTCGCCAGCACCGCTAGTAGGCGGCTTAATATACTCCTACGTTTCGCCGGACGCGCTCTTCATAACGGCCGCGCTCGTAGACATGTTCCTAAGAGTGCCACTCATATACATGACGCCGGAAACTCTGAACAGGAAACAGTACCTAGACAAGCTCAGAAGACCTCGCATAAACTAGGATCACCTAACTAACCCAATAGTGCACCCTAATGCCCTTAGATATTTTTTCGATGCGCCTAACTTCGAACCTACCTATCTCGCCCGTCTTTCTCACGTGCGTGCCCATGCATGGCATAGCGTTCACCCCTTCTATCCTCACAATCCTGTACGTTTCAGCTTCTGGAAGCCTCTCCAAATTCGGAGCGTTAAAAAGCGCGTCTTCAAGCTCGTCACGGCCAACATATATTATTTCCACGGGCAAGTCTCTCTCAACTATTTCGTTCACGAGCTTCTCCAGCCTTTCCGCGTCAGGCATAGTACCCACCTTGTAGTCGAGGTAGGCATCGGGAGGGCCGTGCACCGCGCCCAGAGTTTCGACAAGCCTTCCATATACACACGACATGGCATAGTCGAGAATATGCCCGGCAGTGTGGAGCTTCATTATCAAGTAGCGTCTATCCCAGTCCAGCCTGCATTTAACCTCCTCACCCTCCCCGAATACGTCATTCTCCGAGAATGAACCCCAGTGAATAACTACGCCCTTTCTCTCAAGCGCCTTCTTAACTTGAAACCTCAGATTACTGCCATCCATAAACCCCTTGTCTGACGGCTGCCCGCCGCCCAAAGGATGATAAATAGTAGAGTCCAAGACAACGTAGGCCCGTTTGCCTCTGTCACTGACAACCTCTAACACCTTAGCCTCAAGTTTCGTCAAATACGAATCATCCAGATATGCTTTGCGCGTGGGAGGAAGCTCCGCAACCCACTCAAACATACAGAAACTCTCTGTAGCATAAACTAAAAAAATTGTGCATAGATTTAGAGAAAATCTTTAAACTTAAGTTACAGCTAAAAGCGCCTAAAACATAAAAAGAATATTAATTTTAAACCAGTTCTATCCTCCCAGCGTACCTCTAAAAACAGCGTCCTTCCACACTAGGTCCCACTATTTATCCTCAGTAATAACTTCTCTATTTACAATGGCTTCGAGAAGCCCTTTAAGTAAAGCGTGGTGGCGTAGTTCGTCTTCTAAAATATATCTGAGCAAATACTCAACTCTGCTGTCAAGCTCGCCCTCACTTAAAAGTTTCTTAATGAATTCAACCATTTCTGCTTCGATCTGAACGTGCTCTTTCACATCCTTCTCAAGCTTTTTGTACTCTTCTTCCGTCATCGCGGTGCTAGGAGCGGATAAATACTAGGAGAGCCTTATAGAAAGACGCGTGCTACCTCGAATCGCTAGCGATGATTCCCAGAAGCTCCCTTACAAGGACATTTTTAAGACCCTTCACAGATCCCTCCAAGTCTTTAGCGTTCTTAAGTTCAATTTCAATTTGCGCCTGAAACTTATTAAGAAGGCTATCTTTGTTCATTAAAATAATATATTGCAGTGTAAATATTAAGCGGTCAGCGGAAACCTTTTTTGTGCATATGCACATAATAAAGTGAGGTGAGAAGAGGAAATGTACTACTGGTGGTTCCGCCGGATGCGAAGAATGCCCTACTACTTCCCACCGCCATACCCCTACAAGCCCTCACAAGGACAAGAACAGCAGGCAGCTCAGCAGCCACCCTACTACCCTCCAGCTCCATACTGGTTCTACCCTCCACCGCCGCCAACCCCCGAAGCAGAGCTAGCAATGCTTGAAGAATACAAGAAAGCACTTGAGCAAGAACTGGAGGACATAAAGGAAGAGCTAGAAGGAGTAAAAAAGAGAATAGAAGAACTCAAGAAAATGATTGAAAGCGGCCAAGCCCAGCCTGGGTTTCGACCCTAGCATGGTGGACGACTTGGGATACGGCTGGGGGAGGCGCGGGCAGGGAGGATACGGGCGAGGAGGCTACGGCTGGGGAAGAGGAGGATGGGGCGGCTGGGGAAGACAAGCCGGATACGCCGCAGTCCCGCTCCCTCCGCCTAAATCAGGAGTAACAAGGATTGCGGCGCCGATAGACGCAGATAATGGACTGAAGTCTCCAATCTCGATGATCCTTGCCCGCTCACTCTACATGGCTTTCGTAGACGTTGAAGGTGGACGCGTGGTAAACATTAACATAACGCCAAACCCGGGAATGAACGCTCCAGGGGGAGCTGGCATGATGATAGCTAGATGGCTAATAAGTAGCGGTGTAAAAGTAGTGCTAGCGCCACAGCTAGGGCCTAACGCTCAGCAGGTTCTGGCTCAAGCAGGGGTAGAAGTGCGGCCGGTACAACCAGGGCTAAGCCTCGAAGAAGCATTGAAGAGAGCGGGGCTTCTCGTATAAAGCAAATTTTTTCTTTATACCTGGTAATTCTACATATGCCATTCCACATTCTCGCGAAAAGAGAAGACATAGCCGAAAGAGCCGTAGTTGTAGGCGACCCCGGAAGGGCACGTTTCGTCGCCCAAAAACTATCCAACGCGCGGCTAGTCAATGAGCACCGAGGTCTACTAACCTATACTGGCAGCTGGAAGGGAAAACAAGTAACGATTTCAACGCACGGCATGGGCGGCGCGGGGGCGTCGATAATTTTCGAAGAACTCATTCAGCTCGGAGTTAAGGTGCTAATCCGCCTGGGCACGACGGGCGGAATAAGAAGGGGAGTCAAGGTTGGAGACATAGTAATCCCTACAGCCGCTATGCACCCGCCAGGAGGAATATACGGAATGTACGCTGGAAGTATCTGCCCCTCGCCCGCACCGGACTTCCATGTTCTCAAGCTTTTAGTCGAGGAGGCGGAAAAGGCGGGGGTTAAGCCATGGATTGCCTCTGTCTTCAGTAGCGACGCCTTCTACGTTGAAACCGAGAAGCTTGCTGAGCAGTGGGCGGAACTGGGCGCGGTTTCCGTCGAAATGGAGTGTGCCACGCTTTTCATGATTGCGAGGCTCAGGGGAGCAAGAGCCGGCGCTCTGCTTCTGGTAAATGGAAGTCTCGTCGAAAATGTTGACAGGCTAGTGCTCGAGAAAAAACTGAAGGGTGCGCTTGATAAAGCTGTAGAAATAGCCCTTAACGCGCTTGTGAGGGTTTAGGCTGTAGCCTTTTTCTCGGCAATAAGTATGTAGTAATCCTTTTTTCTGATTTCTTTCAAGTCTGGGAAATACTTTCTAAACGCCTCGTAAACAGCCTTCATCCGTTCCTCCGTCTTTTCAGGCGAGTGGGGATTAAACCGGGACTCAGGAGTCCAATCCATCACTATTATAATTCCACCGGGCTTAAGCACCCTGTAAATCTCTCCAGCAACCTTCTCCACGTCCTCCACGTGATGTAGGGTAGTGGCGGAGGTAACTAAGTCGAAGGAGGAGTCTGGGAAGGGGAGATACTCAGCTTCTCCCATGCGGAGATGCAATCGTCCAGACTTGACCTGCTCGCTAAACAACTTTTCTGCCTCAACTAATGCGAACTTGTTTGGATCTAATGTGTAGATGGAGGAGTTTTTCAGCTTATCGATTAGAACCTTAAGGTGGACGGAGAAGCCTGTGCCTATCTCAAGCACGCGCTCAATGTGTTTCTGCTTTAAAAGCTGGTCGTAGATTTTCGCCAGATCTTCTCTCCAATCCAATCGCCTTCTCCCATATACATTTATAGAAGCAAGATTAAAAATTAAACGCATCCACAATTGTAATTCTGACATATTAAATTTTTAACAAGGTTACGAACAGTAAATGCGAATATACTTTATAATGTTAGGCTAGTATGAAAATACGATATGAACAAAGAAAGAATTGAAGCTTTATTAATTGTGGCGATTGCTTTAGGTATATGGCTTTCCCTTTATCCTAGCCTCGTGCATGCTCAGCCGAACACGCCTCCAGCGCCCTATAGTGAATTTACACTAACATATATGAATAGAACAATATTCTACGTTAATGATACTAAAACCCTGGCGGGAGGATGGTATATTTACTGGCCTTCTGGCTTCATAATAGATGAAGATGCCATCAAATCTATCTTTAAAGTAAAAATTAAATCCACAAACCCGGTGATAGTTTACCTTTTCACAGAGAAAGAGTTTAAAAAGTATAAAATTGGAAGATCTGCAACTCCAGTCTACAAGCGAGAAGGAAAAAACTTCATTGATAAAGTTGAGCTAAAGCCCGGCAAATACATACCAGTTCTAGAATACAAGATGGGAACAACAGTATCTTTCACGTTTATAGCCTCTGAATACCTTAAACCCGAGCCCCCTCCGCCTCCAGGCAAAAGGTACATGCCGATAGGGCTGGTAGACTACGGCATTGTAGAACTCCCGCAGGGCAACCTAGGCTACGAGTACAAATACAATGAAGCGTGGGGAGTAGCCGAGATTAGGGACGCATATGTTGTCAGGGCTTCGCACGTGCCTGAAGCCAGAAACTGGTTTGACCTACAGCTCAACCTAATGCTCCTCGTAAAAACGCCCAGCGGCGAGCAGACCTACTGGGTACAAAACGTAATGGACATGAAAACCGACGTAAAGCAGCTGGAATTCGTAAACAATATATGGAACCTAACCAGCGACATGTCGCGTCTAAGCAACGAATCAGTTTCGGGGAAAGGAACAGTAAGCACGTTCGGCTTAAGATACAGGAGGAACTGGTACTACTATGAGACAAACTGGACCAGCTACGAGTATCCTATTAGGGTAGTCCTATACGTAGGTCTTAAGAGGTTCAACGACCACCTAACGTTGGTTTTCGGCTACAGCCTAGGCAACTCGTCGATGAAAATCTACGACGTCGTAAACATCTACGTACACAATAGCGAAGCCGCTTTCCTCGTAACACCAGGAAAGCCCACAATCTTCGGCGTCCCCTACAACATCGAGCTAGTATTTACAGGTCCCTACGCGCAAAACCCGTCCACCTGGGTCAAAAAACTCGACGCAAAGCTAGCGCTATACGTCAATATGGGCGGAAAAATCGTGCCCGTACCTACGGCATACAGCTACGGTTGGAACACCTACGAAAGAGTAACCAACGCGAAGGTCCTCTACGCTGGCAATCACGAGGTAAAAGTAGTGCCGGGCAAAGTTAACCCGCGGCAAGTCTACTACTCCAACGGCACACTAAAACCCCTAAAGGTAATATACGTCTCCAACCCGCATGGAGTAGTTCCCGGCGTATACTTCGCTGAGTCAGAATTCGGGTTACAGATCCCAGCTAAATACGTATATCCGAACGGCACGAGGCTGGTCTTAGAAAACGTGGATAAGTCTGTTTCAGGCTCCAAAATCAACCTAACCCTAACCTGGAGGAAAGAGTGGCTCCTAAACTTCACAGTACTCTCCGAAGACGGCAAAACGCTGGATGCCGTACCGCTCTCAAGCTCAGGCCAACCGCTGAAAAGCGGCTGGCACCCAGCCAAGAACTATACCATAAACAAAGTGCTGTGGAAAAAAGCCGAAATAGAAGCCCAACAAATCGTAGTGAACGGCCCAGGCACTTACGTCGTCGTTGCATATGTATCAACAAAAGAAATAAAAGTGACAGACTTGCTAGGCTTCCCCCTAAAGAACGCACAAATCACCGTGTCTTGTGAAGGCTTTTCCACAACCGCAACCACAGACGAGAACGGAGTAGCAAGGGCTCTGCTGCCCAAAAACCGCACATGTACGGTTACAGAAAAGCCCCTTCTCTCCAGCACCGCCACATTAATTGTAGCGGCTGTAGCCATACTGTTAATTACGGCGTTAGTCGTTGGTTACATGCTCAAGAAGAAAACACGAAGAGCAAAACTGCGTATTCCACCGCCTCCACCGCCCCAGTTTCCTCAATAATTAACTTTAGAAGGGAGTGTTATATGGCGCCTATATAAGTGTCTTTTCATTATTTTATTTATTTGCTTTTAAACCTAGTTTAGTCAATTTTTTTCCTCTTAAAATGTAGGCGCTAAACTCATAGTAGTTGTAAATTAACCAGGGAAGACTCCACATTTCCATGTACCTCAAATCCTCAGCAGAGGGCGCGCTAGAGCCAAGGTGACAATGAAATACTCCGACCAGATCTTTGCCACTGTTTACAGCCTTTACGTCTTGGCTTAGCGGTATAAAGCCTGTTACAAAATATGCTTCATCTTTTCTGAAGCCTAGCAGCAATGCTTCCTTCAGCCCATTCACAGCTGCCTCGCGCAAAAAGTCGAGTAAACGCTTATCGACAATGACTTCTTTCATTCATTCACCGGTAACGCTTATTACGATATTCCACGCAGATATCAACATGCATGTCTGCGTAAAATACTTCTCTCTAATAAAAGACATTACTGGCAAAGAGTCGGAGTGCTTCGAGCTGCCGGAACGCGCCACGGCTGGCAAGCTTGTAGAGAAGTTGACTGAAAAGTACCCCAAGCTAAAAGAGATAAGCGAGGAAGTACCAATCCTAGTCATAGTCGGCGAAACTGTAGCTGGCGAAGACACTCCTCTAAGCGAGGACGCCGAAATAGCAGTTATACCGCCAGTGTCAGGCGGCTCCTCCGTTTCGATCAGGGAGGAAATAAACGTAGAAGACGTGATGCGGAGCTTCTTAAGCGCTCACATGGATGAGGAGGGCGCGGTAGCCGTGTTCATAGGAAGGGTGAAAGGCAAGGTTGGCGATGTATGCGTGAAAAAGCTGATATATGAAGTCTATGAGCCGCTGGCCCAGAGAAAGCTCGCCGAAATAGCCCAGAAGCTCCAGCAAAAATACGGGCTTCTCAGAATAGAGATTCATCACGCGAAAGGAGAGAAAAAACCAGGAGACACCACGGCCCTAATAATAGCCTCAGCGAACATTAGGAGCAAAGCTCTAAAAGCCGTAGAGGAAGCTATCGAGCGAATCAAAAAGGAAGCTCCTATATGGAAGCTGGAAGTCCGCGACGACGGCGAATACTGGATAGTAGGAGACGGTAAGAGAATAAACCGAACAAAAGTAAGGTAACCAGCTTAGCATAAGATGCATCTGCATTTACATATATTTTTTGCGGAAAAAATATAAGAACATCCAGGTATAGAAAGATATTAAGAGGTGCCTTTTATGAGCTTTTTTAGAAGCTTATTCAGGACCTTCTATGTATCGCCTGAAGAGGAGATACTCAAGCTAGTAATACAGCACAGCGCGAAATGTAAGGAAGCGGCCGAGAAGCTCATGCAAGCTGTAGAAACAGCATTAAAGGGCGAGGCGCCACGTAGGGAAATAGAGGCTGTAGAAAACGCTGAGCGAGAAGCCGACAAGATAAGGCGGAAAATCCTCGACCAGCTGGCAACAGGAGCCTTACCTCCACTAGGCAGAGAAGACTTCGTCCGCCTAGTAGAAAGAGTAGACATGGTTGCGGACTGGGCAAGAGACGCTGTGCGCGTACTCAAGTCAATGAAAGACCTAGCCTCTTTAAAAGCGGTCGAAAAGCCTCTAATATCTCTGACTCTCCAGGCTGAGAGATCGGCACAGAGACTTCACGAGGCCATAACGGTAATGGGGGAAGACCTTGAAAAAACGAGGGAGCTGGTGATAGATGTCGAAAAGATAGAGGACGTGGGAGACTGGGCCTACATGGAATGCCTGGAAGCCCTCTCAGAAAAGTGGAGCCAAATAAAAGACCCCCTCGTGCTAGTCCTTATACAAAGCGTAGAAAACGTCGTAGACTCCGCCGAAGACGCAAGCGACGTACTAGAAGAAATAACGATACGAGCGCTGAGGTGAACAAATGGAAGATATACTTCTAATCATAAGCTTCCTCCTAGCTTTATACGTGGCGTGGAGCGTAGGTGCAAACGATGAAACAATGGCGGTAGCGGCTGGCAGCGGATTCAGCAGCATAACCATAGCGGTAGTTGTAGGCGCTCTTATGGACTTCCTCGGCGCGGTAATATTCAGCGAACGGGTAGAAAGCACACTCGGCAAGGGAATAGTAACCTTCCCCCTAACCCTCATCGACGTCTTCATAATAACCTCGGCCATGGCTACATGGCTGGTCCTAGGCTCATATAAGGGCTGGCCGATAAGCACAACCCACTCAGTCGTAGGCGCAGCCATAGGCCTAGCCCTATTCAAGGCAGGAATAAGAGGAGTAAACTGGCAGTCCCTAGGCAACGTCGCAGGAGCCTGGATACTCTCACCCTTCTTCGGAATGATGGGTAGCTATCTAATGTGCAAGCTCATAGACTATACGATAACGGGCCGCATAAGAGGCATGAAGACAGTGCTCAGAGCCTCGAGAGCAGCCGCAATAATAGTCTTCGCGTGGGCGGCTTTCACCTCCTTCTCTAGGGGAGGCAATGACGTGGCGAACGCCACAGCCTTCTTAGTAACAGTGTACCCCGACCCATTCATCGTGCGCTTAATAGGGGGCGCGGGAATGGCTTTAGGCCTAGTAATTCTGGGCAGGCGCGTCGTCAAAAACGTGGGAAACGAGCTCGTAGAGATCACCCCCCTGACGGGTCTCGCGGTGCAGGTAAGCGTTGCCCTAATACTATTCGTCGGAACCTTTTTAGGCCTACCGCTATCCGGGACGCACATACTAGTGGGGGCGGTGATAGGCGTCGGCCTAGCTAGAGGAATATGGGTAAATATAAAGGGGCTGAAGGAAATAGCTGCCACATGGATAGCCACTTTTCCCGGCGCGGGAGTAATAGCAGTCCTACTAGCCTTAACGCTGAAGCTGACTGGATATTACTGAAAGACTGGAAAGCTCTAAGTTTATAGACCACGCAGTATTATTCTCCACGGTGGATGTTTTGAAATCCAGGGAAGTAGCCCTAACCTCGGTCTTCACAGCGTTGGTTACTGTAACCACCATAATGTTCCAAGTATATATACCGGAGACCAAGGGCTACTTCAACCTAGGCGAAGTAGCAGTGTACCTAACCGCGCTTCTCCTGGGCCCAAGGGTGGGCGCATTCGCCGGTGGAGTGGGCTCCGCCCTAGCAGACCTAATCACTGGCTACTCTATCTACGCGCCAGCGACGCTTGTAATAAAGGGGCTCGAAGGATACATAGTAGGCAAGCTATCCAGAAGCCTCCGAAAGCGCCCATACCTAGCGAAGCCCCTGAGCCTAGCCGTACCAGTCCTAATATTCATAATGATAACCGCCATAGGCACAATCTTCTATACGGGAACTTTCGAGCTCTCCTCGTATCCCCCAATTTATTCTTCTGCCTTCCAGGTGGAGGCGTGGATGTGGGTAACCTTGGCTGCCGTGGCGGCGTTCGTAGTAGGATATGAAAGTCACCGTGCAGGCAAAACAAGCCTATATGTAATCTCGATGATCGCTGGCGGAGCAGTAATGGTCACGGGCTACTTCCTATACGAGTCGGCTTTATATGGCCCAGCTCCGGCAGCGGTAGAAGTCCCGTTCAACATAGGGCAAGTAGTAGTAGGCATAATAGGCGGCCTAGCCCTCTACGAGCCGCTATCCAAAATAGCAAAGGAGAAGTAGCATGGACAACCCGGACGACTTGAAGCGCTGGGAAGGCAAGCTGCCGCCCCAACTTCTCAAGCAGCTGGTTCTCGAGGTTGTCTCGCGTAAAGACCCGCGCGTTCTCGTCGGCCCATCTATAGGAGAAGACGCCGCGATAATAGACTTCGGAGACCGCGTCCTAGTAGTACATTCAGACCCCATAACAGGTGCCGTGAAAAATATCGGGTGGTACGCGGTACACGTGGCCTGCAACGACATAGCAACAAGAGGCGCAAGGCCGCGATGGCTTCTCCCCGTAGTCCTTCTACCCATAGGCGAGGTAGAAGCAGCAAAGCAAGTCGCCAAGGATATTAGGCGAGCAGCAGACGAGGTAGGCGCCGTAGTGGTTGGGGGGCACACAGAGTTCACCCCTGGACTAAACAGGCCGATAGTCTCCATGACGGCTATAGGTGAAGCGCCAAAGAACGGCTACGTAACAACGTCCATGTGCAGGCCAGGAGACAAGGTAATACTTACCAAGGGCGTAGCTATCGAGGGAACAGCAATAATAGCTGCAGAGCTCGAGCATGAGCTAAAAGGAAGAATACCCCAAGAAACTCTAGAGTCAGCAAAAAGCTTTACAAGGTACCTAAGCGTGGTCAAAGACGCGCTAACAGCAGTTGAAGCTGGAGGGGTGCACGCGATGCACGACCCCACAGAGGGAGGCGTCGCAGGCGGGCTCCAAGAACTCGCAATAGCTTCACAACTAGGAATAATAGCTTACGAGGAGAAGATGATAATCCGCAAAGAGACGCAGATATTGCTGTCAACAGTGGGCGCAGACCCACTAAAAACCATAAGTTCAGGCAGCCTACTGATAGCTGTGGAGCCGAATGCCGCACCTAAAATAGTAGAAAAGCTGAACCAAGTCGGCATACCAGCCTCAATAATAGGTGAAATCATAGAAGATCCCGAGAAACGCTACATCGTGAGAAAAGATGGAAGCAAGATGAGCCTTCACGGATACATAGCCGACGACCTGTGGAAAACACTATCGCAGCATCTCTCACAGAAATAAAAAAGGCTTTATTCAAGATCATTTAGAAGCTTAACAGCCTCATCCACAAGCTTTTCGGCCTGTCCCTCCCTCAACACTGTCACTGGAAAAGTGGCCTCGTAGCCGCCCTCGCGGTACGCCTCGGCAATAGGAACATAGCCAAAGTAGTCGTTCGAATAACCCGCCACCGCAGTCAGGCCGAAAGGAGATTTCTCCTTAATACTAAGCCCAATTTCCACGAAAAGCTCCGTGGGCAGGAAAACCATGGCCGCGTCGTTCACTCTAAGCGCCGTGATCCTAACCCTGTGGCTGCGCGCGCCTTCTCCCAGCATCTTTAACCTGTAAATTGACGTCTTAGCCTTATATAGCTCATAAAGGGTTTCAGGAGTCTTCTTACCCTTAACCAGCCTCTCAACTTCCTTAAGCTTCTCCTCAAGCTCCGCAAGCGACGGAAGATCCTGAAGCTCTAATTCCACAAGCCCGCTCTTAAACGCGAATTCTTTAATGGGCTCGCGGCGTGGCAGCAGTAAGGCACGCGAGGCTTCGTGCGCGAGTACGTCGCCCATCCACTCAACCTCTTCAAAGGTTCCTACACTGCGGTCGTAAACCCGGGAAAGGTCGGTGTTTGGGGTAAGAGGGTTAATGTTGCCGCAGGCACCATTAAAGAACATGGCCAAGTTTCCAGTATACTCCTCAAAGTAGTCCACAAACGCGCCCGGATAATCTCTGCTAATGTATAGGTTATTATGTCCCATAACGACCGCGTGGCAAGCGAAGTTTAGGATTGAGAAGCCCGAGTCTCCCGAGAAAAACGTTAACACGTTAACATCAGGGTCTACAGGCCCCTTCTCCACGTTACGCCTATTTACTACAACCTCACTGCACTGCCCCTTTGCTGCGGAAAAAGCTTCCGCCTCGAAAACGTGCTTGCTCGCCGCCTCCACGGCGCCCACAACCCTCCTAACAAAATCTTCAACGAGCGCTGGATCTTCTCTGCTAAAATTTCCAACCAGATCTGGCCCCGAATGGGTATGGGTAGAAGAAACAACGACTCTATCTGGCTTAACTCCAACTCTCTCCCTAATCCCCCGCTCAATACGCTCTCTCATGGGAGCTGGTATACCCAGAACATCGGCAGAAACAAGCACGACCTCTTCGCCGCCGAAGTTAAGGTACATAGCCCTGGCGAAAAGCTCATCATAGACTCCGACAGAAACGCCAACACGGGATGAATAGCCTGCGAGAGGAGTTCCAATAGGCGGAGTAACAACAACGCGGTAAAACCCTAGCAGAAAATCTCCGCTCACAGTCGCACCCCATAAAAATATGTAGGAAGGGCTTTAACTCTTCCCTCCAGTCATGGAGCGCCAAACAGCGTATAGCTCCCGCAGAACGTTCCTGTCAGCTCCGTCAAAGTTCCAGTACACAAGCCCGTCCGCGCCGCCCCGCGCAGCCGACTTAACACTTTCCACGAAGAACTCTCTGTCGGCCATGGAGGTGTTAGACAGCCGTTCCCTTAAAAGCTCGTGTATGATATCTGTCTTCTTAACGATAATAACTGGCCAAATCTTAGCGCCGCCCACGTTCCACGAAGCGATTTTACGGAGACTCGCCTCGATAGAGTGAGCGGGAAGCCCTGATAAACGGGTTTCATCGAAGCCTCGCGGTTTTACTAGAGCGTTTAAGCCCATAGCCACGTAGTAGAACTTGGTGAGTAAGTTCTTGTCCACGCCATAGGCGCGGCTAAGCTCCTTAACGGCAGTTAAACCCTCCCACTGCATCCAGTCAAAATAAAGCATAGGCTCGATGACGTCTAAGACCTTGCTGAATGCCCTGTAGCTCTGACCCGCCAACAGGCTCCACCACGGCGACAAAACGTTCGCGCCCACAATCGTGCCTCTGCCGCCTTCCTCTCTAACAGCTGAAGCAAAAACCTTAACCACGTCCTCAATGTACTCCTTCCTAAACCGGAACCACTCAAG
>Ga0209410_1000697_pt1 | contig 15772 bp, 24 predicted proteins | sample Mar14436cmmetaG_FD_184135 | JGI IMG/M metagenome (GOLD analysis project Ga0209410, IMG submission 184135) | Marine hydrothermal vent microbial communities from Guaymas Basin, Gulf of California to study Microbial Dark Matter (Phase II) - Marker... ... | reverse complement strand
GGCGCGCCCGGTGCATTTTTCGTCGTGGCGGGTGCGTTTTTGTTTTTCTTTGCTGCTGATCCTGATAATCTTGATGAGTTTGTGGGGCTTGTTTTAAGGGCTGGCTATGTTGTTTCTGAGGAGGAGCCGTGAGGATTGGAATAGGGTTTTCACGGTTGCAGTAACTGTTTTTACAGTTTTTTCCTTGGCTCACACTTATTTTGTTGATTCTTTACGGTTGGTTCCAGCTGATGCTGCCCATGTTTACGGATTTGTAACGTATATGTTTCCTATGCTTCTCATAATAGTTTTTGTTTATTGGTACTTGAGGAGGAAGTATCCTGATGTAAACCGTTTGGTTGAAATTGCTGTAAAACAGAAGGAGAAAAGAAAGAGAGGAGAGAAAAAGAAGTTAGAGAATTTATAAGCTTGTTGGTAAATGATAGGTTGTAGGTATTTCAAGGAGGTACCGGGGATGTTTGAGGGTAGAGGTCTTTGTTTAAGGTTGTGGGTTTTAGGCTTCGGGTATTTTTTTCATAGGAATATTCCCCTACGTTGTTCCAAGTTTTAGGGATCTTCTTAAAATGATTTTTACACCTTATGTGTTTGATCTTCTGATTTGCCCATTTCTTCTAGGTTTAGCTTTATACTCTGTTTACTCGTGGCTTATTAAGGAGAAGGATCACGTTTTCCTCAGATTCTTGTTCATTTTCCTTTTGATTTTCTGCATAGAGGGCTATGGTCTTCACTGGGCTGCAAACACCCTAAACTCCGCTATCAGTAGCATAGTAGGTGTAGATGAGGGACTTAAAACATATGTTTACTTCTTAGATGAACATTTGGGGCATTGGCTAATTTTTTATAGCCTATATGGAATTCTTACATATTTCCTTTTTGTTTCCATCTTCTACGATAGAGATGAAGAAGTCGGGGGGCTTTGGCTCATTCACCAATTTACTGCCTTTATGTTCGGCTTCTGCTTATTTGCATCCGCCATGGAAGGTCAAATAGCCCACGGGGTAATAATCACCGGGCTAATACTGGTCATAGTTCCCATAGTTTTTTTGAGGAAAAGTTTTAGAGAAGTTTTTAGGAGAAGGGCCTTGATAAGCTTCATGTTCACAGCAGGCCTATCAATATTAACGTTTACATTAATATACTGGATGTTATTCCAAGGTTTCCCGCAGCCATCAGAATGGATAAACCTAATATTAAACTTAACCTCCCATCTTTAACCTATGATAGGTTCTCTACTAGGGAATTGTATGTCTATAGAAGGTAAGTTTTAAATTTCCTTGGAATTGTGTGGTTATGGAGGGTGTTATTTGAAGGCAGCTGTTTTATACGGTGTAGAGGATGTTCGCGTTTGCGACGTTAATAAGCCTAGAGCTAGCCGTGGAGAGGTTGTTGTGGAGATTAAAAGTGCTGCTATATGTGGGACTGATTTGCATTATTATCGTGGGGATGCAATTCCGGGAAAGCTACCTATAATTTTGGGTCATGAGTTTAGTGGAGTTGTTGTTGAAGTTGGTGAAAATGTGAAAAATGTTTCTAAGGGAGATAGAGTGGTAGGTCCTCCCTCTATAAGCTGCGGTGAATGTTATTATTGCCGTGAGGGTAGAGAGCAGCTTTGTTTGAACAGAGTTGGCTTGGGTGTTCATATTGATGGTTGTTTGGCTGAATATGTGAAAATACCTAGGGCTGATAGAGCTTTATGTAAGTTACCGGATGATATTTCTTTTGAGGAAGGTTGCCTTATAGGAGATGTTATGTTAACTGGTTTTCATGCAGCTGAGAAAGTTAGTCCTGGAGATGTTGTTGCTGTTTTCGGCACCGGACCAATAGGTTTTTCTTCGATGCTTTTCGCTAAGGTTAAGGGTGCAGGTAAAGTTATTTGTGTAGGTAGGAGAGATGTTGCGTTAAATTTTGCTAGGGAAAAGCTGAGAGTAGATGCTACTGTAAATGTTAAGCGGGAAAACGTAGTTGAAAAAATCAAGGATTTAACTGGTGGTCTTGGTGTTGATGTTGCTATAGATGCTGCTGGTGCTCAATTCACATTGAAAAGTGCTATAGACTGTTTGAAGAGAGGAGGTAAACTTGTTGTTCTCGCTTTGTTTGTTGAACCTCCCTCGCTTGATATGATAAAAGTGACTATGAACGAGTTAGAGATTTACGGTGTTCTTTGTCCAGCTAATGTTAACAAAATTCAACAGGTTATAGAAATTTTAAGGTCCAAAAAGTTAGATGTCGGATCTTTTATTACTCATAGGTTAAGTCTCGATGATGCCCCGAGGGGTTTTGAGATATTAGATAGGAGAATAGATAACCCTGTTAAAGTTGTTGTAAAACCATAACTGGGCAGTTACTTTATGTTTCTTCTTTCATTTTACGTTTAAGATGTCTTAGAAATTTTTTTAATGCAAAATCTGTTAACAGAACAGGGTTGTGGCCTAAGCTTTTAGCTATGTTAGAGAATTCCTCCCAAATTTCTTTTTTAATCTTTATTTCGGGCATTCAATCACGTCTCCGCAGTTTAGGTAATCTTAGTCTTCTTGCACTCCATTTATTCTTACATTTTAACATTTTTCCATTTAAGTTTAAAGCTACTTTGATTACTATGTTGTGTTGATTTTAGAATCTCTTAGAACAAAAACACATAAATATGTGAATTCACATGTTTATGTTATGCCAAACATCACACTTTCCATACCTGAAGAACTTTACAGAAAAATGAAAAAATATTCTGAGGTACGTTGGAGCGAAGTGGCTAGAAAAGCAATAATAGAGTATCTTAGAAAGTTAGAAGGGGAGTTTAAAACGTCAACTGAAGAGTTACTTGAAGAGTTAGGTAAAGACGTTGTTAAGGAACTTTCTGAAATAAGTTTTGAAAGAACCGTTGAATGGTATAAGAAGATGAGGGAAGCTGAATGGAGAAGATCCTCCACGACACAAGCAGCTTAATTGAAAACTATAAATTAAATATTAAGGAGATAAAGGCTTTTACAACAATTTTAAATGTTATTGAGTTCCCGAAAGCTTTGGAAATTTCTAAGTTAGAAGTCCTTTACCCCACTCATTCTGATTATAAATTAGCCATTAAATTAGCGATAAGTTTACTTAAAATTGGCAAACCAATACCTGCTGTAGATATTATTATTGCTGCTATAGCCCTTAATAACAAGCTAACGCTAAGGACAAAAGACAAACATTTTTTAGTTATTAAGGATATAAAACCAGAATTTAAAGTAGAAATTGTTAAGTGAACCATCGACAATCTATTTATGTAATTATGAAGTAACTATTAGATAACTTATCATGGGTGGAGTGATTAAACGTGACCGAAGGGGAAAACCTAGTTAAGGTAGAAATTTCTGAAAGAACATATAGTAGGGCTAAAGAGTTTCTTGAACAGCATAAAAACGAATTAGAACGTATAGGCATTAATGACATTTCAAAACTCATTGAAGAAGCATTAGCATACTTTATTGAGGGACATAAAGAACCCATAATAACCTGAGGGGAAAAGTATGGCTAAAGTTGCTATTTCAAAGCTTGAACCGCCAGTTGACGAAGATAAAGTTTATGAAACTGTGAAAAACGCTGTTGATTTACTTGGTGGAATTGAAAAATTTGTTAAACCTGGTGAAAAAGTTCTTATAAAGCCAAACTTAGTTAGGCCTGCGCCTCCACCAACTACAACTGATCGCCGCGTAATTAGAGCAGTAGCATTGCTTGTCAAGGAAGCTGGCGGAAAACCCATTATAGGTGAAGGAACAGCTGCAATGACACTTTTATGGAGAGAGGAAATGGATAGTGATGACGTACTTTTCTTAACAGGTATGTATAAGATTGCTGAAGAAGTTGGTGGTGAGGTTGTCCCATTTGATAAGGAAGGAAAATTCTACGGCAGAATCGTAGATATTCCAGGGGGTGTTGTTCTCAGAAAGGCAAATATCGCTGAAATAGCTTTGGAAGTTGATAAAATAATTCCCGTTCCGGTTATGAAGTGCAGCATGGAAGGTGGCGGTGTCACGCTTTGCATAAAGGATTTACATGCTCTCGTGGATCCTTATACTGATCGTCTTAAGTTTCATAGGTCGGATCTCTGGCAAAAACTGGTAGATATTGTAAAGGTTGTAAGAGATAAAATTAAGCTTTGCGTTATTGATGGAATTAAAGCTATGGAAGGTGATGGTCCAATTTACGGCGACCCAGTTGATATGAATGTTATTTTAGCGGGTGACGACCCAGTTGCAACCGACGCTATTGGTTCTCTCGTTATGGGGTTTGATGATCCTCTCAGGGAAATTGGACCTATAGCTATTGCTCATGCTGATGGCTTAGGTATAGGTGACCCAAGCAAGATAGAAGTTGTTGGAGCAAAAATTGAAGATGTTAGAAAGAAATTGAAAAAGGCTTCCTGTGAAATTTTGGCTGGAATATTTCCAAACATCGTTTTTATCGAGGGTGGGTGTTGTAGAGCTTGTAAAGCATGGATAAAATTCACCCTATATGCTTTGAAGGGAGAAGGCGTCTTGGACAAGGAGGTCCCTAAGAGAGTTGGAAAACTTGTTTTTATCGCTGGGGTAGATCCTTCGCTTCCAGAAGACCCAAAAGAACTATTAAAAATAGGGTTACCTATTGTTTTTGGAGACTGCGCCTTGTATTCAACTAAAAGTACAATATTCTGGCAGCTAAGAGAAAAAGCTGTATATATTCCAGGTTGCCCGCCCTTCGCAGTTGGAAATCAAGCACGTTTGATAAAGAAAGCCATGGGACTACCAATAACAAAAAGAGAAGCATGGGGCTTTCTACCAACCTACACTCACTAAAAACATCATAACTACTTTTTAAATGTCATAGGTTTTTAATTACTTAAAAAAGACTTGGAAACATATTTTCTTGGAGTTTTGAGAGTAGTAATTTATTTATTTGGTAGGACTTGATTTTAATAGTAGGATAAGTTGGTGGTTATATGGCTGTATTAGTTAAGGTCACTAGAAGGGGACAAACCACAATTCCTAAAAATTACAGAGAGAAATTAAATATTAAGGAGGGGGATGAGCTTTTAGTTGAGATAAAGGGAAATATGATAATTTTTACTCCTATTCCAAAGTTAGATACGTTGGCTGGTGCGGATGCTGAATATGGTGATGTAGAAGAGGTTAAAGCGGAAGTGGAAAAGGTTAGAGAGGAATATTAATGGTTAAAAAGTTGTTGATACGCGTTTTCTAATTGAATATTTTTACACAAAAGATGAAAATGTAAAGAAGAAGGTAAAACAAAAATTGTTGGAAATAATTAAGAGTAAGCAGGGAATAATTCCAGTGATCGTCTTATCTGAAATAACTGGTATGACATGTAAAAGGAGGGGAATTGAGGAGGCAAAAATAAGGTATTTTACATCGCTAAGAAGCGGATTAGAAAATGTACCGATAGATATAGAGGTTGCTTACCAAGCTGGCATATTAAAATGTAAATATCCTAACGTTCCCATGGGCGACTGTATAATAGCGGTTGTAGCAAAGAAACATAATGCTAAGGTTTTAATCGATGATTCACACTTTGATGAAATAAAAGAAGTAAAAAAGAGTGGATTTAATAAATTAATATGTTCTGCAATACTTTGTGTAAGTTGGAGGGCTTAACTTGGTGACAGATGTTGATGTGCTAGAAAAAGTTGCTCAACTTTTGAAAAATAGGAAGAAGGTTGCTTTATGTACCGTGATTGAGAAGAGGGGTTCTGGTCCTAGGGATGTAGGTGCTAAGATCGCTGTAAGCGAAGATGGAGAGATTGTTGGTACTATTGGTGGAGGAAATTTGGAGAGAATTCTTGTTGAAGAAGCGTTAAAGGCTTTAAAGGTTGGAAAATCTAAGAAAATCGTTTTCTCTCTCCGTGAGGGCGCTGAAAGGAGAGGTGCTGTTAAGACTGGGCTTATTTGTGGAGGTGAGATTACGATTTTTATAGATGTTATCGAGCCGAAGCCACACTTAATAATTATTGGTTCTGGCCATGTAGGTTATCCTCTTGCTAAACTTGCAGATATATTGGGTTTCGAAATCGTGGTTGTAGATGATAACAGAGAGCTTGCAACTAGAGAACGTTTCCCCATGGCTAAGGAAATACTGGTCGGCGATTTCACGGAAATATTGGATAAGGTTGAAGTTCGACCCGACGACTTTGTTGTAATTGTTCACGGAGAACCTGAACACGACTATTTAGCCTTGAAGAAAATGCTTGAGAAAAATGTTCGCTATATCGGGCTACTTGGAAGTAAGGTGAAAGTCGCAAAACTTAAAGAAAGGCTGAAAGGAGAAGGAGTTAGTGAAGACGTTTTTAAGAATCTTTATGCTCCTGTAGGCTTAGATATAGGTGCACAGACACCAGAAGAAATAAGCATAAGCATTCTCGCCCAAATAATCAAAATTAGAAGGATTAAAGAAACATAGCTTCATTAAGGAAGCTTTAGTAGTTAAAAGGTTTTACTCTTCGTTACAGATTTCTTTTCTTCTAAATAATGTTTTTCTTAGTGAAGGATTAAACGGTATTCTCGTTACCAGTGAAAATACTATTATTTCTATGATGGAAACTACCGTTATGACGCTATTAGTTTGCGTTAGTATTAAGGTTTCAAATAAGGTACGAATCGGTACAATTAATGTGAAGCAAGTGGAGCAGAGAATTATAGTTCCAATTCTCCATTTTCGTGAGAACTGTGGTGGTTCAAAAAGTAAGTATATTATGGATGCAAATGTTGTTTCTAAAAGCAACTTTTCCAATTTTTTAATCAAATTGAATCCGTAGAAAACACAGTCCATGAAACAAAAATGGAGAAAATAGATAACCAGTATAGCATACTATCCCATAATGTTTGTCTTCTAACTTTCACCTTAACCATAATTTTCCTCCTTTAAACCATATATGGATTTTTAGTTTGATTTGTTGAATAATATCCTGGTTGCTGCCACAATTATCCCTGAAAATACCAAGTATGTAACTATAATAAAGCCGCGGATTACTGAATATAGTAGATAGACTATTGGAGCATATATTAGGCCTAGGAATCCTACAAGAATTGCAAATATCTCCCACTTTCTGGACAAAGGCTCTTCATATCTCTTCCTATAATAGTCGAAAAGAAAACATAATATTGTAACTATTAACCAGAATAAAGCTCCAAAACCCCACATGGCTCCTAAATAGAGAAAATTAGCGAGGACAACAGGTAGACCCCAAAACCCTAAAAGGATAACTATCAGAGCAAGTTTTTTAATCACTATTCTCCCCTTGTGACATTGAGGGTTTAATTAGATCCTTGGTCTAGTTGCTTGTTTTCGGTGTAGAAAATCCAAATGTGATAATTATTAGTATTAGGATTACTCCGAGTGCAAGTTGGGTAAAGGGCATATATTTAGGGATTTCTTCAGGTGAGGACCGTATTATTTTGTCTTGAATATACGTAACATACGTAGCCGCCATCCAAAGAATTCCAGCAGCTAAAGTTGATATAAGATTTCTCTTAGAAACTTTCCGGTCCATTAGGCCTCAGATCAATTGAAGACTGTTAATTTTCCTCTTAATTTTATATCTTATAAATTTAACTTCGACAAATTTAACTATTACACATAAGGATGGAAGATTATACCTTTACATTATCAATGGGTTTGGTAACGTTTCAGTCTTTTCACTGTCAGATTTCAATAATTGATTAGGTGTTTCGAATGTTTGTCGATCTGCATTGAAAATTGTTGAAGTGAATTTTTGAGGTTTTAAATTTTCAAAGAAGGGCCAGTTTATTTTGGAAGAAGTTAACCTTCTAAGTTTTTATGTAAAATTTTATATATCATTTTTATGTACTTTAGTTTTGAGTATTAAAATGAAGGGTAAAGGTAAGTTTGTTCCGCATAAGGGTGGAGGACTTTACCTGTATATTTCAAAGAAACTTAGCAATGATTCCGCCTTTCCCTTTAAACCCTATGACGAAGTAAATATTCGTATCGTAAAAGGAAAGCTTATAATTGAACCTGTTAAAAGCTCAAACAAAGAAGATGAGGAGAACTGGAAGAAATTAATGGAAGTAAGAAAAAATTTTGAACAAAAACACCGTGGCAAGTGGGTGGTAATTGCAAATGGCCAAATAGTAGCTATTGGTGACAACATCAAAGAAGTTTTAGAAAAAGCTAACAAGGTCACAAATTACAAACAGCACAGAATTTTATGGAAGGTCGGAGAAAAAATAGAGGAACAAGCCGTAAGGAAAATTAGAGGGAGAAGTTTAAGGAGAAAAGAAACATGAACAAGTTTTGCTGGAATTACTCGAAAAATTTTGACCCACCTGCACCAATAATAGAAGTCGTATTTTTAACACCAGACGAAAAATTAAGTTTTCCACATATCGGCACAATTCCTCTTCTTGTCGATAGTGGATATGATGGATACGTCCTTATTCCCGATAAGGTGTTTAATTGGTCTTTAAACCTGAACCTTTACTTAGCACCCGTAAAAGCTTATGTAGAACACCCAACAGGCATCAAAGAACCACTAAAAGTATCTAGAGGAATCGTACAAATCCCAAAAGCCAAACTGAAAATTTTAACATTCCTTGAAACATATGAAAACTGTGAAGAAACCCTTGCAGGCAGAAGCTTCTTAAACCAATACAAAATACTGCTGAACGGCCCAGAAGAAGAAACTTGCTTTTTGGCGAGATAAAAGAATAAGAAAAGAAAACAAGATTCGAAAGCCGTTGTTCGTAAACGTAAAGAAAATGTAGTATTAACAGAAGTAGGTTTCCTAAGTATTTTTAATGGATGTAGATACGAGAGAAAATTAAACAGAATTATTGAACGATTAACCTGGATTGAGTATTGTTTTGATGACGTTAAGGCTAACGCTTTATTAAGTTAGAACACTTAAAAGTTAGAGTACTCTAACTTCAACGTGTGATCAGGATGAAAATCGAACTTATCGAGAAATTGGTTAAACTCTTAAGTGAAGAGCCGAAATCAATAAAGGAATTGTCCGAGGAATTGAACATAGGTTGGAAAACATGTAAAAGATATTTAAAAAGTTTAAAAAATATTGGCGTTGTAATCGAAATAAAAACCAAAAAAGAACGTTTATTTATGTATAATAGGCCTCGTGGGGCTAAGCTATTAACCGTCCCAAAGATACGAGTAGGTACTACTTTTGAGTTGACAGAACCTCCATCAAAAACCTATGAAGTGGAGGATTTGACTTGAAATGTGAATTGGAGCTATTTGAAGAACATAAATACTTGGAAGAAATCGGCGTTGAACCTTACCCTGTGGTGCAAGTCAAAATATATAGAAGCGAATTAAAATACGCTATTAATACTCAAGCCTTAGTGGATACTGGTTTTGATGAAGCATTAATATTATCACGTCCTCTTGGAGACTTTATTACGAATTACGTGGAAAAACCTGATGGATTTGAAGAACTAGATGCCGCTGGACTTGGAATCCCATGTAACACATATATATTGGATGTTTTCATTGCAAATTGATGGTTCAGAGTTAAAGCGCACCTACCTCAAATTGGCAAGCTAGGAACTATAATTGGTAGAAAAATACTAAACAAGCTTTACCTATGCTTAAGAGGAAAAGAAAATAAACTTTATTTGGCCAAACCATTTGTCTGATAGCTAATACGTGATGAATAATGTTCTTTTCTTGTCGATAGAGAAATAGTGCAAATCCCAAAGACCAAACTACAAACTTACTTAAAATAAATAATATCATATAGTGTGGTGAGCTTATGTTTTCTTTGGTTATTTTGGCTGCCGGTAAGTCTGAAAGGTTTGGGGAAAATAAGATGCTTGTAAAGGTTTTCGGCGAGCCTTTGATACGTAGAGTTGTTAAAAATGCTTTAAATTCTCAGGTTGATGAAGTTATTGTTGTCTTGGGCTACATGGCTGAGGAAGTTGAGAAAATTTTGCGCGACTTACCTTGTAAAATTGTTTTAAATGAAAATTTTGAAGAGGGTATGAGTTCCTCTGTAAAAAAGGGACTGTCAAAAGTTTCAAGAGAAGCGGAAGCAGTTTTGTTTTTACCCGGCGACTACCCACTGGTAACAGCAGAAGACGTTAACAAAGTGATTTCAAAGTTCAAGGAAACTAGAGCAGAAATCGTTATTGCATCTTATAAAGGGAAGCCTGGTCATCCAATTCTCTTCTCTCGGAAACTTTTCGACGAAATAAAGGAAATAAGAGAGGAAGAACAGGGTCTGAAAGCCGTTGTCCGTAAACATCGAAGAAAAATAATTTTAGCTGAAACAGGCTCACCAGGTGTTTTAATAGATATAGACACAAAAGAAGACCTAGCAAAATTATTTAACAGCTAGTTTAATTGAAACTTTTAATTAAAACTTTTGCGGTGTTAAAAGCAACATTTGAATCCCCATCCAAAAATTATTACAAAAGGAAAGAGCTAATTATTTCTAAAACCACGAATTACTACACCTTTTTCAACTGCTATACGGAAATCTCTTAGCATTCTCTCTAATATATTGACTTGTATCCAGTAAGAATGCTACATGAAACAGAAACTAATACTATAATTAGATCAAGCGAGAATGTGACTTTGTTTTGCAGATGTTGTTTCAATTAGATCTCTAAGCTTATTCCATGTTACCAGTTTGTTGCTATGTATTCCTATTTTGACTTGAGTCTGTAACGAAAGTTTATTGTGGTATATTGCTAGAGGGAATTTAAAGGGAAGTAAATTTAAAGTTAAGCAGTTTGTTATAGATGGAGGTGAATATTATTAGCGGTAACTTCTGGTACGGCAGGTGCAGTTGCTGTAGCAGCTGCTGCCGGGGTAAGGAGACTATTAGTTGGAGGTATTTTGGCCGAGGTGGATCGTGCAACGTTCCTGAATATCGTTGAAAAGACTAAGGGAGTTGTGATAAAGGGAATTATAGGGATATTTAATAAAAAGAAGCTGTATTTGACAGTGGTAGATTGGGTCACCTTCTACTGTAAAGTCGATATTGGCGACGATTTACCGGTGATAGCTATTGAAGCGAAGAAAATAAATACAGGTGGATTACTATAGTTTACCTTTGGTGATTACTCAACAATTTACATGAAATTACGATATGAAATTAATTAATTAAATATTGGTTGGATAGATCTTGGGGTATGGTGTCGTGATAAAAGAGAGAGGGTGGTTGTTTGAGTGAGGAGTTTCTAAGGCTTTTCGAAAAATGGAAGAAAGCTAAGGGGTTTTTGGTTGTTGGTAAGGGTGTTCGGAGAGTAGATGCTTTAGAAAAGGTTCTTGGAAAAGCTAAGTATGTTGAAGATTACTTTTTTGATGGAATGCTTTATGTACGCCTCGTTAAAAGTACAATTCCCCATGGAAGAATTAAGAAAATAGATGTTAGTAGTGCTTTAAGGCTACCTGGGGTTGTTGGAGTTTTTACTGCCAAGGATATACCTGGTATAAATCAGGTTGGTTATGCTTTGCCCGATCAGCCTCTGCTAGCTGAGGGGAAGGTTAGATTTCACGGTGAGGTTGTTGCTCTTGTTGCTGCTGAAGATCCTGATGTAGCTGAAGAGGCTGCGAGACTTGTTAAAGTTGAATATGAGCCTTTGCCGGCTGTTTTCGACCCTCTTGAAGCTATGAATTCTAAGGTTCTGGTTCACGAGGAAAGAGGTTCCAATATTGCGGAAACAACGAAGGTTAGGAAGGGGGATGTGGAGAAGGGTTTTGAGCAAGCTGATGTGATCGTTGAAAATACGTATAGAACTGGTCATCAAGATCATGTTTATCTTGAAACTGAGGGGGCTGTGGCTGTTCCTGAGCCGGGGAGAATTACTGTGATTAGTTCTATTCAATATCCACATCTCTGTCAAACAATTACATCTAGAGTATTAGGTTTAGATATGGCTCAGGTTAGGATTGTTCAAGCTAGTGTTGGCGGTGCTTTTGGTGGAAAAGATGATATGGGTCCTCTTGTTACTGCTAAGGCTGCTCTTGTAGCTTATAAAACTGGTAGGCCTGCGATGCTTGTTTATACTAGGGAGGATTCTTTTACTTCTCATTGTAAGCGAGACCCCTCTATAATTGAGTATAAGTCTGGTGCTACTAGTGACGGTAAACTTACCGCTATTCAAGTCAAGATAATTTTGGATTCGGGTGCATATGCTAATAGGGGGCCTTTTGTTCTTTGGAGGGCTACTATGCATGCTTCTGGTCCCTATGAAGTCCCTAACGCTAAGGTTGATGGTTTCCTTGTATATACTAACAAGGTTTTTGAAGGGTCTTTCCGGGGTTTTGGAAATCCGCAGATACAGTTTGCTGCCGAGTCTCAAATGGATGAATTGGCTGAGAAGCTTGGTTTGGATCCTGTTGAAATAAGGTTGAGAAATATTTTGAAGCCTGGGTCGCTTACGATCACCAGTCAAAAGTTAGATCATTCTGTTGGTATTGGTGAAGCTGTTAAAAAGCTTGCTGAAGTTTCAGATTTTAAGAGGAAGTGGGCTGAGTACAGAAAGGACGGGGGTGTTAAGCGGCGTGGTATAGGGATTGCATGTGGCTGGCATGGTATTAGCACAAGTAGGGGTGTTCCAGATTGGTCTAATGCTTATATTAACATTTACAAGGATGGAAGCGTTGTTTGTGGAACTGGTATATGTGAAATTGGTCAGGGAACTCATACAGCTCATGCTCAAATAGTCTCTGAGGTGCTTGGAATCCCTATTGAACACATTAAGATTGTAGGTGGAACTACAGATGCACCGGATACTGGTGCAACTCATGCTTCAAGGGGCTCAAGTATAGGAGGTATTGGTATATTTGTAGCAGCTGCAAAGCTGAGGGAAAGAGTTGAGAAGGTTGCTGCTAAACTTTTAGGATGTACTCCTGAGGAAGTGGAGATTAGGGATGGCAAAGCTTACTGCCGTGGAGCACCTGACAAATATGTTGAGTGGAGAGATCTTGTTAAGAAATGTTATGAGACGGGTGTTGAGATGAGCGCCACCGGATACTTCTTCTTGCCTAAGGGTACATTTGATCAGGAGAGAGGTCAAGGATTTGCTTATCCAGCTTATAGCTATGTTGTTAATGTTGCTGAGGTGGAGGTGGATATGGAAACTGGTCAGGTAAAGGTGTTGAGGGTTTGGCCTGCTTTGGCAGCTGGTAAAATTTTGAATCCTACGTTGGTTGAAGGGCAGCTTGAGGGGGCTATAGCTCAGGGTCTCGGTTACGCTCTTATGGAGGAACTGGTGTTTAAGGATGGTGTTATTCTTAACGCTAATCTTACGGATTACGTGATTCCTACGGTTGAAGATGTTCCGGAGGTTATGAAGCCTGTTTATGTGGAAGATTTGTATCAGTATGGGCCTTTTGGCGCTAAGGGTGTTGGTGAAATGGCTTTGATTCCCACTCCCGCCGCTATTATAAACGCTATTTATAATGCAACTGGTGTAAGGATAAGAGAGATCCCGGCAACCTCTGAGAAGCTATATTTTGCTTTAAAGAAAGCTAGAGGCTAATGGAGGATTAGAAGATGGTTAGGGTGCTGGTTAAATTATATGGTGTTTTGAAAGTTGTTGTAAATGAGGGATGTTAAAGCTAAAATTTAGGGAGGAAACTTGTGATGCTGCCAAGATTCAAATATTTGCGACCTAAAAGTTTTGAGGAAGCTTTAGAACTTCTCGATAAATATGGGGAACAAGCTAAACTATTAGCAGGTGGGACAGATTTAATAGTTAAAATGAAAGACGGTGTAGTTAAACCAAAATATGTTATTGATTTGTCTCGTTTGGAGGAATTGAAGTTTATTTCAAAGGAGGATGGTGTTATAAAAATAGGTGCTTTGACAACCCTAAGAGAGATTGAGACGTCACCTATTATACGGGAAAATGTTCATGTCCTTTCGGATGCCGTTGAGAAAATGGCTTCGTGGCAAATAAGAAATTTGGGAACTATTGGAGGAAATTTGTGTAATGCTTCTCCAGCAGCAGATACAGCGCCACCTTTACTCGTATTGGAGGCAGAGTTAAAGCTTACCAGTTCTGAAGGTGAAAGAACAGTTCCTATTGACCAGTTTTTTACCGGACCAGGTGAAACCATACTTAAAAATAATGAGTTATTAACGGAAATTCAGATACCTATAATGTCTAATCACGCCGGCACTGCTTTTTTAAAGCTTGGTAGAAGGTTTGCTCATACGCTTTCAATTGTTTCTGTTGCAACCCTAGTGGTCGTTGAAGATGATGTTTTTAAAGATGTTCGTATTGCTCTAGGTTCGGTTGCTCCCACACCTGTAAGGGCTAAAAAGACCGAAGATAAATTTAGAGGCCTTTCCGCGACAAAGGATGTTGTTGAAAAGAACTGCGTTTGGGTTGTGGAGGATATTAGCCCCATAAGTGATGTGAGGGCTTCAGCTGAGTACCGTAAGGAGATGTCCATTGTTTTGACGAAAAGAGCTTTAATTGAAGCGTTAGATGAAGTGAGGTGAAAGAGTTGGATGAAGAAATTACTGTTAAGTTTACTTTAAATGGGAAAAAAGTGGAAGTAAAAGTTAAGCCAAATACTACGTTATTAGATCTTCTTCGAAGAAAACTAAAAATTACAAGCGTGAAGAGGGGGTGTGAAAGAGGGGAATGCGGTGCTTGTACTGTTCTCGTTGATAATCAACCTGTGAATTCGTGTCTTGTTTTAGCTCCTCAGGTAGATGGGAAAAATGTTGTAACCATTGAAGGTATTGTGAAGAATGGTGAACTGCATCCAATTCAAGAAGCTTTTATTGAAACTGGTGCGGTTCAATGTGGTTTTTGCACTCCTGGCATAATACTCACGTTGAAAGCTCTTTTCGATTCAAATCCAGACCCTAGTGAGGAAGATATACGTAGGGCTATCGAAGGAAATCTTTGCCGATGTACGGGATACACAAAAATATTAGAAGCAGCAATCCTAGCTAAAAACCGTATTAAAAAGAAGTAGACAGCGAAATATATGAACATTAATTTAATAAAACCTGCCAGGAAACTGAAAATATTATAATATTCTGGAAAACTTGGTACTTTTGTTTATTTAATAATCGATGCTTAACCTTTGGAATCATATACGTGAAAGTTGGTTCAGAGCTCATTTAAGTGAAACCTAATAACCTTTTTTGTTGTTTTGTTCCAAATTTTTTAATCCACTCTTTTAGTGACATGAAGGGTGCGCTAACTTTAACTTCCTTGACATTGTAGAAGTTTGTGTCAAGGGTATAAAGTACATCTACATTTTCCAGTTTTGCTGTTGCAAGAATTATTGAATCTGCTAAGGGTAACCATTTATTTTCTGGTGTTTTAATTATTGAGCGATACTTTGATGATAGAATTGCTACATTTTTATCAGTAGCCCTAACTTTAACTTTAAGCCTCTCTAGCTCTTCTTTTAACCCTTTTAATCCCTTTTCATCTCCAGCTCTCATGAAGGGGGTATATAGCTCAGATAGTTGAATAGAGCTGATTACACATTTGATTTTCCCAAAATATACGTCATCTAGCAGCTTTCCACAGTACTCCCATCCCGGATCTTCAAAAGCCAAGCATAAAAAGATGTTCGTATCGATAAGAGCAAACATTAAAGCTCCTCCACATCCTCCTCTCTAAGCTCATGAATAAGCTCGACAGCAGTTAGTTTCAATTTTTTCTTCACGTTACGCCCTAAGCCCTTAATACTTTCTGATGGCTTTTTTAGGGGTTTTAGTATAGCAACACCACCTTCGACCTCAATTTTAACTCTATCTCCAGGTTTTAACTTGAGAAGTTCTCTA